>Ga0207868_1000044_pt1 | contig 167831 bp, 129 predicted proteins | sample Passage237B_FD_187370 | JGI IMG/M metagenome (GOLD analysis project Ga0207868, IMG submission 187370) | Cellulose adapted compost microbial communities from Newby Island Compost Facility, Milpitas, CA, USA - Passage2 37B (SPAdes) (version 3) ...
AAATCCCTTGCAGCTATTGTTCCCGTATGTGGTACCTGCAGACTTTCATCTGCTGCAAATATTGCTAAAAGCAACCTTCCCATCTGGGCATTTCATGCTTCAGATGATAAAACAGTTTCCGTAACATGCACCCAAACCGCAATTTCCAATATATTATCTTCTGGACCAGCAATTAAACCCCTGGTAACCATTTGGCCAAACGGTAATCATAATATCTGGGACAGAGTGAATAATCCCGAGTCTAATTACGTTAAACCCAATATTTATATTTGGATGCTGGATCAGGTTTCAAAAATTTCCGGCGATAACAAAGATGAATCTGTTAAAGGGGCAGTTAATCTTTCACCTGTTGCTAATGCCGGAAAAGATTTAGAAATCACTTTACCCAAAAATTCAATTACTGCAGATGCAAGCCTTTCTTCTGATAAAGATGGAAAATTGTCTCTTTCCAGTGGCAAAAAGTAAGCGGCCCTTCAACTTACAAAATTCATCAACCGCATAATAAAAAAACAGAAATCTCTAATCTATCTGAAGGGTTATACACTTTTCGGCTTACTGTTACAGATGACAAAAAAGCTTCATCCAGTGCGAATTTTTCTGTAAAAGTGAACAAAAAAGTAAATCAGAAGCCTGTGGCCAATGCAGGTGAAGACAGAGAGATTTTATTACCGCGAAATAGTGAAATTCTTGATGGTAGCCAGTCTGAAGATAAGGATGGAAGAATATCAGCTTACTCCTGGACTAAAATCAGCGGTCCTTCATCATATAAAATTCATCATCCTAAAAATAAAAAAACTCAGGTTTCGGGATTGGTAGAGGGGAAATATGCCTTTAAGTTAACAGTTACAGATTCTGATGGAGCAATAGCCTCTGATGAGGTTATAATAAATGTCAAAAAAAGAAATAATACTCCCCCATTAGCAAATGCTGGAAAAGATATTGCTATAATCCTTCCCAAAAATCGTGTTATGCTAGATGGAAGCCAATCTGAAGATAAAGATGGCAAAATTTCTTCTTTTAATTGGAAAAAAATCAGCGGTCCAAATTCTTTTAAAATCCAACATCCGAACAATAAAAAAACGGAAGTTTCCGGACTAATAGAAGGGATTTACACATTTAGGCTAACTGTAACAGATAATGCCGGACTCAAAGCTTCAGATGAGGTAATTGTGAAGGTAATTCACGGAAACCGAAAGCCAATAGCTAATGCAGGAAGGGATATCATAATTACTCTTCCAAATAGTCGGGTAATAGTGGATGGCAGTGCTTCGAAAGCATATGCTGGAGAGTTAAAATACTATTGGCAAAAAATGCTGGGACCAGGAAGACATAAGATACATACCCCTCATAACAAAAAAACGGAAATATCCTCCTTAAGAAAAGGAATCTATAAATTCAGGCTAACCATTACTGATCAAGCAGGTATCAGCAGTTTTGATGAAATAATTGTTGAAGTAATAGAAAACGCCAAACCAGTTCCCATTATTAAAGGTGAAAAGGAAATAAGTTTGCCGCAAACGTCAACAATCCTTGATGGCTCAGATTCATATGATAAAAAAGGGAAAATAACAAAATACAGATGGACAAAAATTTTAGGACCCAATTATGTTTCTATTGTTCATCCTAATAATAAATTTACTCCAATCCATGGATTAAAAGAGGGAGATTACAAATTTCAACTTACCGTATGGGATAATGACGGATTAGCTCCAGCACTATCCATGTCATAAAAGTTTCCTCCGAACGACAGATTTCATCTGAGAAAAATCCATTAGGGTTACCCGGGGAGGCTACTGTTAGTTCTAATGGTTTAAGGATTTATCCCAACCCTGCCAAAGATAACATTCATGTAGTATTGTCCGAAAATAGAACAGGGCAGGTAAAAATTAGTATATATAATGCAACCGGAAGATTAATGAAAATAATTAACGCTGCAAACATTGTAGGTCAATCTCAGTTAAATTTGGACATTTCCGACTTACCGAAAGGCATATATTATCTTGAACTTTCAACTACTTCAACGAAGAATTCGATATCCTTCATTAAAAGATAATTTAGCTTTCAGCAATCGACTCAGGAATCCCTCTTCATTCCTGATTCGATTGCAACTAAGCGTTTTCATGTATTTTTCCAGAAGTTTTCCTCGGTTTCCCATTCATGCAAAGATTTTCCATTTTTGGTACAGTAATTGCTAATTTTCTGAGAATTCAATATTTAGGTGGAAAACCCGGTTAAGACGCCTCAAAAATTCCACAAAATTTCAAGATTGGGACTCAAAAAAATTCGCTTAAAAGCGAAACGGGTATTTTTTGCCCTTATTTAATCACTAATCATTCATATCCTGAAATACTAATGAAAAGATCTATGTTCAAAAAATTTATCCTGGCTCTAATCATTATTAATCCTTTTGTCCTCCAGGCTCAATTGGTAGCGCGTTCATTAAAAGCAACAAATGGTCAAACAGTTGGCTTCTATGAATTCACACCTTCTGATTATTCCAAAACCGGTCCTAAACATCCGTTATTAATTTTTTTACACGGACAATCTGAAAAAGGAAACGGCACATCTGAACTGGATCTTATCACAAAAGTCGGAATTCCGAAATATATTAAGAATGGAAATACTATGAGGTTCCAGATTGATGGAAAATGGCAGTCTTTTGTCGTTCTTATGCCTCAGTTAAGCCCTAGCTATGGAAGCTGGCAACTTTTCTACACTAATGAAATGATTAATTATGCCATAAAAAATCTCAATGTAGACGAAAATCGTATATATCTTACAGGATTAAGCCTGGGAGGTGGAGGAGTATGGAGTTATGCATCCTCTTCTCCAGCCAATGCTGCTAAACTTGCTGCGATCGTCCCCGTTTGCGGTACCTGTAATATGAGCAATGCAGGAAATATTGTAAACCAGCAAGTTGCTGTTTGGGCCTTCCATGGAGATAAAGACACCAAAGTAAGTGCAGATTGCTCCAAAAATGCCATTAATGCCATCAAAGCTTTAAAACCCTCTAAGGATGCTTTACTTACTTTATATAATACCAATTCTCATATAATATGGGATCAGGCTTACGATTTTGAATATAAATATCAGAAGCCCAATGTTTGGGAATGGATGTTAAAACAAACCCGAAACGGATCCTCCAACAAACCTCCGGTTGTTAATGCGGGTGCTGATCAAACCATTACGCTCCCCACTAATTCTGTAACACTTTCTGGCTCTGCGTCCGATCCTGATGGAACAATAGCCTCCTATCAATGGTCCAAAATATCTGGACCGGGTACTTTTACTATTGAGAGTCCAAATTCAAAATCTACCAAAATATCCAATCTTGTAGCAGGAACTTATGTCTTCAGGCTGACTGCCAAGAACAATGCAGGGGCGATGGATTATGATGATGTTACCGTTAAAGTTAACCCTGCATATAATCAAGCCCCGGTAGCTAATGCCGGAAAAAACCAGGATGTTAAAGGAACTTCCACTGTTCTGGATGGAACACAATCGCACGATCCGGATGGAAGTATTACTAAAGCAGAATGGAGACAATTACAAGGGCCTGCAACTGCAACCATAGTAAGTCCGACCAGTTTAAAAACCAATGTTACTAACCTAAACAAATCAGGTTTCTATGTATTTAGGCTGACTGTTACAGATAATGCCGGCGCAACTGCTTATGATGATATTGGAGTTACTGTAAATTCCGTTCAGGAGTCTCCAGAACCTACACCAAATAAGCCACCTGTAGCCAATGCAGGACCTGACCAAACCATTACCGGAACAAGTGTAAAATTAGATGGTTCAGGTTCCAGCGACCCTGATGGTTCAATATCAAAATACGAATGGTCATTGGTAAGTGGTCCTTCATCATACAATATTTTGTATAAAAACAATAAAATCACAGAAGTCAATAGCCTCGTTCCGGGTAAGTACACCTTCCGGCTCACAGTTTATGACAACAAACAAGCATCTTCTTATGATGATGTTGTCATCACTGTAAACGATCCTAAACAAAACTCCTCCAATAAGGCTCCTATTGCAGATGCCGGACCGGATCAAACAATATCCGGATCGAGTGTAATTCTCAATGGTTCCGGTTCTAAAGATCCTGATGGCTCAATCACAAAATACGAATGGCAGCTATTAAGTGGTCCTACATCTTATAATATTCTGTATAAGAACAATAAAATTACTGAAGTCAATAGCCTCGTTCCGGGTAAATATACCTTTAGACTAACTGTGTATGATGACAAACAAGCTTCTGGGTATGATGATGTTGTCATCACTGTAAACGATCCTAAACAAAACTCCTCCAATAAGGCTCCCATTGCAGATGCCGGATCGGATCAAACAATATCCGGATCGAGTGTTAAACTCAATGGCTCTGGTTCAAAAGATCCCGATGGCTCAATCACTAAATATCAATGGAAGCTATTAAGTGGTCCTACATCTTATAATATTCTGTATAAGAATAATAAAATTACAGATGTGGTGGACCTTGTTCCAGGACAATACACCTTCAGATTAACAGTTTATGATGACAAACAAGCTTCTGGGTATGATGATGTTGTTATTACTGTAACAGCACCAAAAACAAGCCCATCCAATCAGGCACCGATAGCCAATGCAGGACCCGACCAGTCTATTACCGGAACCACTGCCAAGCTTGATGGTGCAGGCTCAAAAGACCTCGACGGCTCTATTACAAAATATGAATGGAGCTATGTAAGCGGGCCTTCATCTTACACAATTGTTTATAAATACAATAAATATTCAGAAGTAACCGACCTTGTTCCGGGTAAATACACCTTCAGGTTGACAGTTTATGATGATAAACAGGCTTCTGCCTTCGATGATGTTATCATCACTGTAAATGGCCCTCAGGGTGCACCCCTTCCGGGAGACAATGAACCTCCTGTGGCAAATGCAGGTCAAAATGCTACAATAAGTGCATCAACTTATAAACTTGATGGTTCTAAATCATATGACCCTGACGGTAGTATCGTCAAATATGAATGGACAAAGGTGAGCGGTCCAGCATCCTACAATATTTTAAATAAAAACAATAAATTCACTAATGTAACCGACCTCACCCCTGGAACATATATAATCAGACTTACTGTATGGGATAATAAAAATGCCTCCAGTTACAAAGAGATGCAGTTAGTAGTTACTGCCATTAATAACCAGGCTGCTATAACTAGCTCATCTAATGAAGAAGTAATGGTAAATCAGGTTGATACTAAACTCACAGATGGAAAAATAAGTATCTATCCTAATCCGGCAACTTCAGTAATAAACATAAATGCCACCAGTGCAGAAACCGGAAACGTACAGTTGAAAATTTATGATTTATCAGGACGGTTAATCAAAAAAGAGAATTTCAATAAAGCCTTTAATCAGGTTCAAAGAACAGTGAACATAAATGATTTAAAGAATGGAATTTATTATGTTGAATTAATTGTTAACAATAAGAGAAGTTCTTTAACTAAATTTATTAAGCAATAAAAATAGTTTTAAGTTGTATAAAAAAGCTGCTCTGAATGAGCAGCTTTTTTATTGGAATTTATGTTTTCCTGACTTTATATTCTTGTATTAAATAGATAAAAATGTTAGCCATTATAATCTCCATACCTGGCGTCTAATCAATATAATATTAGTAAACAATACCCAAAGCATTCTATAAGTGGTTTATTTATGCGATTAAATTAATCCATTTACTATCTGCTCATTATTTCTTTTCAAATCTTATTTATTATTATTAAATCATCTTCTTAATCATAAGTATTAAGGTCGGATTACCGATAAAAATAAATACTTAATTTTTCGTATTACCCCATCTCAGCTTCAATCCTGCAATACTCAGCTCGTTTAAATACTAACAAACCAAAAAATCCAGTATCTATATGAAAAGAGTATTGCCGTTTCTAATAGCCATTTTTTCAATGAATGCATCATTCGGGCAACTAGAAGCAAAAGGCTTAACAACAAACAAAGGAATATTTATAGGTTTTTACCAATACCTTCCGAAAGATGCCAAATCCAATCCCGGCAATAAGTATCCAACGATTATTTTTCTTCATGGCTTAGGAGAAAGAGGGAATGGCACAACACAGCTTTCATCAGTTTTAAAGAACGGGTTACCAAAAAATATTGCAGCCGGACATGAAATGAAATTCTTCTGGAATGGAAAATGGGAAAGCTTTATAGTACTTATTCCCCAATTAAGTGCAAACTATGGATCATGGCAAAACTTCTATGTTGAAGAGTTGATTCAATATGCAAAAAAAAATCTCCCTGTTGATCCTGACAGGATACATCTGACAGGTTTAAGCTTAGGTGGAGGAGGTACATGGTCATATGCAGACAGAAATAAAGAATATGCAGATAATCTTGCTTCAATTATCCCTGTATGTGGAACATATAAAGATATGGATATGTCCCCTATAACAGATTCGAAACTTCCTGTGTGGGCATTCCATGCAAAAGATGACGGAACTGTATCGATTGACAGGACATATGCCGCTATTTCAAACATCATGAAACTTAATCCAGAGGTTCTTCCGGTTACAACTTACTGGGAAACCGGTGGTCATGGAATATGGGGGCGTGCATATGATACTGCATATGCCTGGAATAATCCAAATATTTATGAATGGATGCTGGCACAAAAAAATAATGCCCCAGTAAATAAAAGACCGGTAGCAAATGCCGGAAATGACATGAACGTTGGAATAAATACCATAGCAACATTAAACGGTTCCCAATCAACTGATGCGGATGGAAAAATTGTAAGATATATCTGGAAAAAGCTAGCAGGGCCAAAAGGCGGAAATATCGTTACCCCTGTATCAAATGACGGAATTACAAAAACAACTGTTTTTGAAGAACCTGGAACATTTCAGTATGAACTAAAGGTTATTGATGACAGGGCTGAATACACCGTAGATATTATAAATATTAAAGTTACCACCGACAACAAGAATCTTCCACCCAAAGCGAATGCAGGGAAAAACTTAAATGTTAGTACGTCTAGTACTATAATTGAAGGAAGTGCTAATGATGAAGACGGCGCTATTTCAAAAATCAATTGGAGACAATTACAAGGTCCTAACTCTTCCAAGATGGAAAATACCGAAACGCTAAAACTGAAAATTTCCAATCTTGTGAATGGCACATATGTTTTCAGGCTTGAGGTTTGGGACAATCAAGGTGCACAAGGCTACGATGATGTAGCTGTAATCGTATCTCAGACACCGCAGGGAAGTGATGATCCTAACCCGACTGAAAATGATATTCCCAGATTAAACGCAGGAAAAAATCAATATCCTACCGTAAATCAAATAATACTTAACGGAAAAATTGATGATCCCGGTAAAATAATTTCAAAATTCAATTGGAGGCAACTAAAAGGTCCGAATACTGTTCAGATAGTCAATCCCGGATCATTATCCACTACAGTAAAAGGGTTGATAAATGGAAGTTACATTTTCAGACTTGAAGCCTGGGATAAAGATGGCAACTATTTCAAAGATGATATTGGAATAGAAGTAAAAATCTCTGCAGCTGAGGGCCCTGTAGTGACTGAAGAAACCAACAGACCTCCTGTGGCAAATGCAGGGAAAAACCAAAATGTAAATACCACAGAGACAGAATTAGATGGTTCGGCTTCTTCAGACCCTGACCAAAATATTAAAACTATATTGTGGAGACAGTTGAAAGGTCCGGGAACTGCAACTATTCAATCCTCCTCAACCCTCAAAACTAAGATTTCCGGTCTTAAAAATGGCTTCTATATATTTAGAATTCAGGTGACTGATGAATTTGGATTATCTCATTTTGATGACATAGGAATTACCGTAAACATTGAAGACTTCAATAACCTTCCACCAAAAGCAGAGGCAGGAAAAAATCAATATGTATATTCCTCTGTAACAATACTGGATGGAACCAATTCTTATGATGAAGACGGAAGCATTGTAAAATATAACTGGAGAAAACTTCAGGGTCCTGATAGTTATAATATTGAGACCCCCAATCAGGTTAAATCTCAACTTTCTTCCTTAGTGCCGGGTTTTTATGTATTTAGGCTGGAGGTGTGGGACAATAAGAACACAATGGATTTTGATGACATAGGAATCACAGTGTACGCTGAAAATAAGACGGCTACAGCTATCATCAAATCTGAATCTTTAGAATTGTCTTTACCAAAAGAACAAATTCATGCATCCCAAGATATCTCACTGAATGTTTTTCCAAATCCGGCAAAATCTACCCTTAGCATAGAGATCAAAACTATTGAAACGGGAACAGGAATGATTAACATTTATAACTCAACAGGAAAACAAATCCAATCTTTCAGATTCAATAAAGCTGGAAATACTCATAAGGAAAATATTGCCATCGCAAATCTTTCCAATGGATTGTATTATGTAGAAGTTATCCTAGGAAATACGCTGAAAAAAAGCACTAGCTTTATTAAAAATTAAATAAAAATACACTTTAAACAGGGCTTTCTTTAGGGAAAGCCCTGTTTGGTGTATAGTAATTTTACTGGGGATAAAATTCTTTTAAGACCAAATGCACACATCTAAAATTTAAAACTTATTGATAATCTTATATTGAGGTTTCTGAAAATTAGTATTTTTCCCAACATTTTTGAGGTAGTATGCCGCAAAAGCAATACAGTCAAGCGTTTTCGGTATAAATTTTGGAGAATTTTTGATGCAAATAAAATACCTTTATTAGCACTTTAATATAATATGACCTTCTGACATATTAAAGTAAATATCCAAATATCCGTAATATGAAAACTGTACTCCTCTTTTTGGGATTACTGCTGTCTAGCTATTTGCCCGCTCAATTAGTTGCAAAAGGCCTGACAACCTCCAAAGGTCTATTTATTGGTTTTTACCAGTTTACACCTCCGGAATACGACTCGGAACCAAACCGGAAATTTCCTTTAATAATATTTCTCCATGGACAGGGGGAAAGAGGAAATGGCACAACCGAATTATCAAAAGTTGCTACTCACGGAATTCCTAAGCACATTAAAAACGGACATCCCATGAAGTTCTTCTGGAATGGGAAATGGGAATCCTTCATAGTCCTGGCTCCTCAATTAAGTATGGAATATACCGGATGGCAGGTAGTATATGTAGAAGAAATGATCAAATACGCTGAAGCCAACCTCCGCATCGACCGCGACAGGATTAACCTAACCGGTATGAGCCTGGGGGGCGGTGGAACATGGGGATTTGCCAACCGCACTCCTGAAAATGCCGCTAAACTGGCTTCCTTATCTACTGTATGCGGAACTTTTAAAGATGCCGATATGACCGGTGTGGTGAATGCCAAACTTCCGGTGTGGTCTTTCCATGCAACCGACGACCCTACAGTTTCGGTAAACTACACCATCAAGGCTATTAATAAAATAAACGATTTGAACCCTGCTGTTAAACCTTTACTTACTATATGGCCAACAGGAGGACATGGAATATGGGACCGTGCTTATGATGTAAATTATGCTGCAGATAATCCTAATATTTATGAATGGATGCTGGGGCAAAATAAATCTCTTCCACCCAATATTCTTCCCGTTGCTGATGCAGGGCCTGATTTAACCGTTTCTGAAGGAACTGCCGTAAACCTTACTGGTGCCCTGTCTAAAGATCCAGACGGGAAACTGGTGAGGTTTATCTGGAAAAAGATTTCAGGCCCTGCCGCAGGAAATATTAGCCAGCCTATATCGGAAGACGGTAACACCACCGTAACCGGTTTAATACCCGGAACCTATAAGTTTGAACTCAGAGCAATTGATGACAGGGCGGGTTATTCTTCTGACACAGTTACCATTACTGTAGTAAATACAGCCGTTCCCAATATTCCACCGGTTGTGCAAACCAATGATGACCAAATCAGCTTTTTAACTCAGGCTACTTTGGATGGTTCTTCCTCATATGATCCCGATGGAGTAATCGTTAAATATGAATGGAAATATGTTTCCGGCCCTCCACAGTTCACGCTGTTAAACCAGGATCAACCTACTGCTAAAGTGATTAACCTTAGTGATGGAACCTATACATTTCAATTACTGGCTACCGATAATAAAGGAGCTACAAGTTCCGGTTTTGTAGTGATTAAAGAAATCAGCTCGGTTCTGCCTGTAGTTTTTGGAAGATTTGATCTGAACAAACAAGGAAAAGCCAATTTGCTTCGCTGGACAACCTTATCGGAATCTTACAACCAACACTTCTTAATTCAAAGAAGTACCGACGGAGTTCATTTTACAACCATTGGAAGTATTCAGGGCAAAGACTCCTCTTCCATTATTCAGCAATATAGTTTCCTGGATGATACTCCGGAAGGAATTGTAAGCTATTACAGAATTGCAGGAGAAGGATTAAACGGTAAATTACAGTATACCAAAATACTCAATATTTCAAATGCAGAGCAGACGGGATCCATCAGCCTGTATCCGGTTCCTGCAACCTTACAACTTACCTTAAGTATTCAGGAAAATCATGCAGGAAGATCTGAAATTGAAATTGTAGATAATCTGGGAAGAGTAGTTTTAAGAAAAACCCAGAACCTCAAACAAGGGATGAATACAATAACAATATATACGTCAGGGCTGACTCCGGGATTATATTTCTTGAGATACAGGAATGAATCCGGAAGAAACGAAACACGAAAATTTATAAGGCAGTAAAAAATTATCGGAAAGGTTTGTAAAATGCGGCGGTTCCAAGGGCGAGCATAGGAAGGTCTCCTCTGGAATCGCCGTAACAATATATTTCCTGATAATCTGAAAGGTTATACAATTCTTTTATTCTTCTGGTTTTTTCAGCACCATAACAATTTCTTCCCTCAAGCTTACCGGAAAAACAATCATTAACAAACTGAAGTTTTGAAGCTATCCATTTGGCTCCTATTTCTTCGCAATAATATTTTACCCAATCTTCAGCAGATGCAGAAACAATTACTATTTCCACCCCTGCAGCTTTAAGTTTCCCGATTTCCTTTGCAGCTTTAGGCCTTATGAGCGATGGAAGTTTTTCTTTTGAAAATTTTCTGCACAATTTTTCAAAATCACCGGAATTCATTTTTCCGAAAAAATGCTTCAGGATTCTTTCTTTCGCACGCTGATTAGAAATAAGTTTGAGTTTAAATGCCACCAAAATGGGACTGTTAAGAAGAAAACCGGTGTAAAATGCAGTTTCTCCTTTTGCATATTTGATAAATTCCAGAAATGAATCTTTTTCTGTAATGGTGCCATCAAAATCCATAAAAGCAATTCTTCTCACAATTTCATTTTTTTAAACACGAATTCAGGAATCAGCTTAATGATCAGCATTATCCAGCGCCAGAACCATTTCACATATATTACGTTCTTTCTTTTTGCTATTGCCTTATAAACAGACTTAGCCACATCTTCCGGATGTGCTGTAAGCAAGGGGGGAAGCTGAAGATGTTCCGTCATACTTGTATAAACAAAACCCGGAAGCACCGTAAGAACATGCACATTATGCTGAGTCATCCTGTTTCTTAAACCGGATAAATATGCTGTAAACCCGGCTTTGGCACTACCATAAAGGTAATTGCTCTGCCGGCCACGTTCACCCGCAACAGAGCTGATACCGGCAATGGAACCCTTGCCCTCTTTAGCATAGTGGGCCGCAACAATATTTAAAATGGAAACAGCACCGGTGTAATTGGTATGAATAATATTTTCTGCCTCCTTCCAATCTTCCATTCCCTTTTCCTGATCACCTAAGTATCCGAATACACAGATTGTAATATCCGGTTTGGGATGAAGCGATTCGAAAAATTCTTTATGGCTTTCAAATTTTAAGGCATCAAATTCTGCCAACACTGTATTTACATTGTATTTTATTTTCAGGTCTGAAGCCAGATTGGACAACCTGTTACAATTCCTCGCGGCAAGCATTACATCGTATCCTTTTGCCGCATACACATCTGCAAGCGCAATGGCCATATCTGAAGCTGCACCTAATATTAAAACCGAAGCCATGGAAATCAGTTATTTTTTGTTAACGCCAGCCTGTCTGATTGAACAGAGCGGAATTTAAAATCGGGATTATACTTTTTCACAATTGCTTTGAACTCTTCCAGCCTAGGATAACCTTTTTCCAGCATCTCAGGTTTCATTCTTGCATCTTTCGACATATACAACCTTCCATTGTATTTCAAAACAATCTGATCCAGTTCATCTAAAAATTCAAACAATCCCTTTCTTACCGGAAAATCCATTGCCAGGGTATATCCTTCTGAAGGGAATGATATCAGGTCATCCTGTTTGCCAAATACTTTCAGCACTACCAGGAAAGATCCCATTTTCTTTTCACTAATCCTGTTCAGGATCTCTACCAGCCCCTCCTTCGCTGTAAGAGGAAGGACAAACTGATATTGCACAAAGCCTTTTTTACCATATCCCCTGTTCCAGTGCAGAATTGCATCTAAAGGATAGAAAAAAGGTTCGTACGGAACAATGTTATTTATTTCTTTTTTAAAATTCTTTCCGTAATAAAGAAAATTAAAAGCCTTAACAGTAAAGCTGTTTAAAACCCATGAGGGAAGATTGAAGGGGAAAGTTATCTTCTTCTTTCCGTGAACCGCCAAGGGATTCTTTTTAAACTTCTCAGGAAGCTCATCCAGTTTGGCATGCTCCCCTACCGTTAATATACTTCTTCCGAAATTCTCTCCCCTGGTCAAACAGTCGATCCATGCCATGGAATAAGTATAATGACTGTATTCAGAAAACAGCTTCAAAATTTCGTCAAGGTTTTTTGCTTTAACCTGTTTCTGACGGATATAGGAAGTTTCAATTTTTTTCAATTGGAATTTCACTGTTGTTACCAATCCTGTTAAACCCATACCACCACAGGTTGCGGCAAATAAATCGGGATTTTGTGTTTTAGAGCAGGTAATCTCGTTTCCGTCGGCTGTCAGCACTTTCATTTCAATAATGTGGTTGCTGAAACTTCCTTCAGAATGGTGATTCTTTCCGTGAACATCGCTACCCACTGCACCCCCTACTGTAATGAATTTTGTACCCGGAGTTACCGGCAAAAACCATCCTTTAGGAACAATTACATCCAGAATCTTATCCAGGGTAAGCCCTGATTCACATTCGAACACTCCCGTTTCTGTGTTGAACTCAATAATTCGGTTATACTTCAGGGTAGATATTGTTGTATCAGCCAGCGATGCATCGCCGTAACATCTTCCGTTGCCACGGGGAATAAAATTCTTTTTACCGCCAATTATTCTTTTTACCTGATCTTTGAACCGAAAGCTCAGCTCATCGGATTCCATCACAGGATAATTTCCCCAGTTCGCAATTTTCTTCTTCATTATTTAAAGAATATAAAATCTTTTAAATACAGGATTACATAAAAACTGGCTATCCATAGCAAAAGTGTAACCTGGATAAACCTGTCTTTATACAAAATCTCTGTAGGACTACCCGCCTTATTCTGCACAAAAGTAATTTGCAGGTACCGCATAATTCCTGCAATGACAAATATGGAAGTATAATACAATCTGTGTCCGAAATTCTTCATTCCGGTAGCAGAAACCGTATAATTAATATATGATACTATAAGAATGGCGCAGAATAATGCCAAAAGTGTATTCAAAAATTCAATGCTGTACCCCTTTATCGATTTACGCATATCTGTACCTGTTTCCAGTTTCAGCATCACATCATCCCTTCTCTTGGCAATGGACATAAACAGGGCGAGCAGGAAAGTCATGATATTCAGCCATGCGGTGGTCTCAATATCGGTAAGCACTGAACCTCCTTTTACTCTTAACAGGAATCCGGCTGCAACAATCAGGATATCTACAATTGAGAGGTTTTTAAGTCCGAGAGAATAAGATAGGTTCAGGATAAAATACAATCCCAGAATAAAGGCAAATTTGCCGGATGCTTCCAGGTAAAATCCGAGGGCGAAACCTCCTACTGCCAAAAGAAACGACAGCACCAGGGCTACGTTTTTATTTACCGTACCGGCAGCCAGCGGCCGGAATCTTTTCTCCGGATGCTTTTTATCGTCTTCAATATCACGGTAATCATTGATGATATAAATACTACTGGCAAGGAAGCTAAAAGCGAAAAAACCTCCGATAAGCATTACAATCTTATCCCAGTTGAACATTTGCCCCGCAAAAAACAGGGGAATAAAAAGAAACAGGTTTTTTGCCCACTGCTTGGGCCTTAGTAGCTTAATGTACTCTTTCATTTATAGCTTAATGGTTATTTGGCGGCACAATATACTTCCAAAACGCTTTTATTAATGCAATATTATTGACAGTTTGGTGTTCTTGATATAATTTGGCAGTCCATATCAGACCTAAATTACATGAAAAAATTACTCTCTGCCGGTGAAATCCTGGCCATCATCCTATTTGCTTTAGTACCCGTTTTCCTCAGCTTTCCTTACAGAATTAATATATTCTTATCCTGGGAAGGAGCGTACAGGATGGCTGAAGGACAAATTCCGTTTAAAGACTTCGGAATGCCCGTAGGGTATATGTACTGGGTAATCCCTGCAATATTTTTTAAAATCTTCGGAGCCCAGCTCATCACCCTTATTAAAGCGCAGGCATTTATTAATATATTATCGGGATTAGCTTTCCGTTCCATATTTGTAAGCCTTAGAGTGCCCTACCAGGCAAGGTTTATAGGAGTACTGGTATTTGTCCTTTCCTATTCTTTTCCCAATTACTGGCCATGGTATAACCACACCGTAATTGTATACCAGTTTATTTCCCTGGCTTTCCTGCTGAAATTTCTTACCGGTTCCCAAACACGGAGATCTTATTTTTTATTATTCCTTTCAGCATTTTTTATTTTCTGTTCTTTCTTTACCAAACAGGACGGCGGGGGACTTGGTCTGTTAATATGCCTGGCCCTGCTGGTTTACGAAGGTATTTCCGCGAAGAAATGGCTGCCGCTGGGTGCCTTTGTGGGAATGGTGGTGGTATCGGCTCTAATCATCATGCTGCCGGTATCAGGTTCAGGGCTTTCCTACTGGTTCAACCACGGCCAGCCTCCTCACAGCTCACGAATTTCTATCACCGATATTTTGGGAGAATTCCTTAAAGCATCCTTCTGGATTAAATTTTACCTGATGATGGCCATATTGTTCCTGATAGTGCTGATGAAAAACACGAAGGAATTTTTTGCCGATAAATATCAGGTTCTCCTTTTCTTCGTAACTCTTGGAATCCTGGCTGAGGCTTCCATTTTTCAGGTTACCAGTTACGTTCCTGAAGACAACAATTTCTTCTTCCACAGTTTCGGAGTGGTTTTCCTGCTCACTATGCTGATCAGAATGCTGCCCATTGATATTAATAATACACGAAATCTGCTGATTACCACTGCGGCTATATTATTATGGTGGAGTAATACTTACTGGAATTATCTCGACAGGTTTATCCTCAAAACCGGGCAAAAAGAATTCGCCACCATGGAATATCAGGGGTATCATTATGCTACGGAGGTGAATAAAAACACCTTTATGATTGAATTGGATACCACCGAAATACCCATGCATGAGTGGAGCACACCCCCGCTCAAAGCATTCGAACGCATGCTTCTGCCCAACCCCACAGTGGAAGGTATCAACCGCCTGATGGAAATGCCGCTGGTAAAACAAGCCGGGATTAAAGTGTTGAATATGACCGAATTAACTCCATTGGCTAAGGAAATTCCCTTTGAACTTGAAACCGGAAGCCATTATCCGCTGTGGTATCATAAAGGGGTGGCTATGTTTGATAAGGAAACTCAAATGTTTGTAGACAGGATTGCAGAAGGATATTACGACCTGGTTCTGTTTGAATATATCCCTTATCTGAACAATTTTTATCCTTTTGCGGTACGGGAGGCTTTGGAAAAACACTACCAAAAAGTAGACAGCTTTACTGCTCCGCGTAAACCCACCAAATACGCATGGGTGGAAGTATATGTAAAACCCCGACCTTCCGGCAATACCATTCCTGAAGAAGGGGAAATATCTCCGGAATAACGGTTAATTTCCTGAGTTTCAGGAGAAAACCCGGCATTTATTCCTCCGGAAGGGGTTATTTTTGGGAAAAAGAAACGCGATCTCTACCACACTTTCCATATTATCCAACCCCATTGAGTACTTGAAGGGTGTGGGCCCCCAAAGGGCAGACCTGCTGAAAAAAGAGCTGGGCATATTCACCTTTGGAGACCTGCTGAATCATTTTCCGTTCAGGCATATCGACCGAACAGTTTTCCATAAAATCGGGGAATTGAATTTCAGGCATGAATATGTTCAGGTAACAGGAAAGATTATTAATGTGGAATTTGCCGGAGAGCACCGCAAAAAAAGAATGATTGCCCACCTGGCGGATGGAACCGGCATTTTGGAGTTGGTTTGGTTTCAGGGGTTACAATACCTTCAAAAAACAGTACAGGTTGGTAATCAATTTATTGTCTTCGGAAAACTGTCTTTTTTCAAAGGTACCCCGCAAATCAGTCATCCTGAAATAGACCTGATAAACGGACAAAATCCCGAAATTAGGAAGTTTCTGGAACCGGTTTATTCCAGTACGGAAAAGCTTACCACACGTGGATTAGGGGGTAAACAAATTGGGAAATATACCCGCACTTTGCTGGAGATGATCCGGCCACAGGACATTCCCGATTTCCTTCCCGATTACATTATTTCAGACTTAAAACTTATTTCCAGATATCGGGCTTACCATCAAATTCACTTTCCTGCCTCGGAAGAAGATTTTAAAAAAGCCGCTTTCAGGCTGAAATTCGATGAGCTTTTTCTCAGCCAGCTAAGGCTGGGATTAACCCGCGCTCATAGACACCGTACTTCTAAAGGTGTGGTATTCGAAAAAGTTGGAGAACTATTTAATGAGTTTTATGCCAATCATCTTCCTTTTGAACTTACAGGTGCTCAAAAAAGGGTGATAAAAGAAATAAGGAAAGATATGGGCAGCGGCCATCAGATGAACCGCCTGCTGCAGGGCGATGTAGGTAGCGGAAAAACCATTGTAGCCTTGTTAAGCATGCTTATAGCCTGCGACAACCAATTCCAGGCGTGTTTGATGGCTCCCACCGAAATTCTCAGCCAGCAGCATTACCAGAATATTGTAAAACTTTTAGGGGGAATGCCGGTGAATGTACGGTTGCTGACGGGTTCTGTGAAAGGAAAAGAAAGAAAAGAAATTCTTGAAGGACTTCAATCGGGTGATATCCATATGGTGGTAGGTACCCATGCATTGCTGGAAGATGCAGTAAAGTTTAAAAATCTGGGGTTGGCCATTGTAGACGAGCAGCACAGGTTCGGAGTGGCACAAAGAGCAAAACTCTGGAAAAAAGCCCCTGTTCCACCCCATATTCTGGTAATGACGGCAACCCCCATTCCGCGTACCCTGGCCATGACAGCCTATGGAGACCTAGATTACAGTATAATAGACGAATTACCCCCAAACCGGAAGCCGGTTATTACGGTTCACCGCAGCGAACATACACGTCCGCAGGTGATGAATTTCATCCGCTCTGAAATTGAAAAAGGGCGTCAGGCTTATATTATTTTCCCGCTGATTGAAGAATCGGAAAAACTCGATTATGAAAACCTTATGAAGGGATATGAAAATGTGAAATCGTGGTTTCCTGAGCCTAAATTCTGGATTAGTATGGTGCATGGCAAAATGCCTCCTGAAGTGAAGGAAGAAAACATGCAACGTTTTAAAAAAAATGATACTCAGATTATGGTAGCCACCACGGTAATTGAGGTGGGCGTGGATGTACCTAATGCCACCGTGATGGTGATAGAAAGTGCAGAAAGGTTCGGACTTTCTCAACTACATCAGCTAAGGGGAAGAGTGGGAAGAGGCAGCGAAAAAAGTTATTGCATTTTACTTACTGGTAACCAAATCAGCAAAGATGCAAAGGAAAGGCTGGAGGTGATGTGCAAAAGCAACGACGGCTTCGTGATAGCAGAAAAAGACCTTGAACTTAGAGGGCCGGGGGAAATTGAAGGCACCCGGCAAAGCGGAACCGTAAACTTTAAAATTGCAGATATCACCAAAGATCAGGAAGTATTAACCCTGGCAAGGGAATTTGCAGGAAGAATTTCAGATAACGATCCTCAACTGAATGCCGCTCAGCACAGTAACCTGAGATCATATTTGCTATCTTTAAAGGGCACAACCGACTGGAGCATGATATCCTGATGCTTGTATTTGAAATTTCTGTTAAAACCTAATCCGGCTGCTTACTGTCTTGATTTATACCCGCTTATTTATTAAATTGAAAAAAAACAAGCCTTGAACAGGAAGATATTTTTCGCGTGTTCGATCTGTATCCTTTTTCTGGTTAATTTCAGATCTCTGGCCCAATCGAATTTTGAGTTTGTCGAAAACCGTGGGCAGTGGCAGAATAATGTTTTCTTCAGAGGAGATTTTTATTCAGGCTCCTTTTACCTTGAAAGAAACGGATTCACCGTTAACCTACACCATGCCGATGATTTAAAAGCATTCTTTGGTTCTCACCATCATGAAGTAAAACCTGCTGTACAGGTGGAAATTCCCAAAGCAATTGAACCCGGTAAAAATCCCAATGGGGAAAAACCCCGCGAAATCATCCGTTCTCATGCATACGCTGTAAGATTTGAAGGAGCATCTACCAACGTGGAAATATATGCCGAAAAACCATTTGATACTTATAACAACTATTTCCTGGGAAACGATCCTTCCAAATGGGCAACAGGGGTAAAGCTGTATCAGGTGGTGAATTATAAAAATATTTATCCGGGTATTGATATCCGTTATTATTCGGAAGGAAGCCAACTGAAATATGATTTCATTGTACATCCCGGAGCTGATCTTTCTGTAATCAGTATACAGTATCTGGGTGTTGATTATCTGAAGATAAAAAACAAAGACCTGATAATAGGAACATCAGTAGGTGAAACAGCCGAATTGTCTCCCTATTCCTATCAGGTTACCGATAAAGGAAGAACAGAAGTTAAAGTGCAATACGAAATAAAATCAGGTAACAGAGTTAAACTGAAAGCGGGGAATTATGATAAAACCAGAGTGCTTATCATAGACCCCAGCCTGATATTTTCTTCATTTACCGGAAGTGCTGCCAGCAACTACGGGTTTACTGCTACCCCCGGCCCTGACGGAAGCCTTTTTGCCGGAGGCATTGTGTTTGGTGATGGATTCCCCGTAACTGTTGGAGCTTATCAATCCAATTTCGGCGGAGGCGTGGGTGCCAATTCCGGAACGGATATCGGTATCATGAAATTCAGTCCAACCGGTAACCAGCGCCTGTATGCAACTTATATAGGAGGTAACAGGAATGAATATCCGCATTCAATGTATTGCGATCCCAATGGTAATCTGGTTATTCTCGGAAGAAGCTATTCTTCTGATTACCCGGCCACCGCTGTTATCGGAACTGCGGCCAATAGCACCTCCAATATAGTAATCACAAAATTAAACAGCACAGGATCTGCACTTATAGGTTCCATTAAAATCGGTGGGTCAGGAGATGACGGATACAATGTTTCCGATATGCAGGCTACCGGTTCTTATAACAATACCAGTGTACTCAGGTTTTACGGAGATGATTCCAGAAGTGAAGTGGTGTTGGATGAAAACAATTTCATTTATGTAGTGGCACAAACCAAATCAGGAGATTTTCCTGTTACTGCCGGTGCCATACAGTCAAACTTAAGAGGCAATCAAGACGGAGTGGTGATGAAAATCAATCCGGATTGTACCAATTTAATTTGGGCCACTTATCTCGGAGGAAGTTCCAATGATGGCGTATTTAATATCGCCATTCAACCGGGCACGGGAGATATTTATGTTTCGGGGGCCACTGAAAGTTCTGATTTCCCAGGAGATAAAACAGGTGCTTACGGGCAAAATAATTTTGGCGCCATTGACGGATTTGTAGCCATTATTTCCAATGACGGAAGTACTTTAAAGAAATCGTCTTACTTCGGAACATCATCCATTGATGTGATATACGGCATACAAATGGACCTTAACGGATACCCCTATATAATGGGTATAAGCCATGGAAGCTGGCCCGAAGTAAATAATCCTTATAAAAACCCCAACTCCAAGCAATTTGTAGCCAAACTGGAAAAAGATTTATCAGGATTTATTTTTTCCACTGTTTTCGGAAGCGGATCTGCCAATCCTAATATGTCTCCCGTAGCGTTTATGGTTGACCGTTGTGAAAACTTATATATCAGCGGATGGGGAGGAAATCTCGGTCAGGATTATGCATTTCAGTTAGATGGAGTTAACGGCATGCCCATTACCTCCGATGCCATTAAATCTATTACTGACAACAGAGATTTCTATTTCATCGTACTGGAGAAAAACGTGAATAATATCCTTTGGGGTAGTTTTTTCGGCCAAAACGGAGGCTTGGGTGAACATGTAGATGGAGGTACAAGCCGTTTCGATCCCAACGGCTACATTTACATGTCAATATGTGCCAACTGTAACAGTCCCGGTATAAACTTCCCCACCACTCCGGGTGTAGTAGGGCCAGTTAACGGAGCAGCTCCCAATGGATGTAACCTTGCTGCAATTAAAATACACATGAACTTTTCCGGAGTAAGCGGCACTGTTCAGGCGCTTGTCAACGGGGTTCCCAAGACTGCCGGTTGTGCTCCGTTTACTGTCGATTTCAGGGATGAAGTAAGAATTGCAAGATCATACATTTGGGATTTTGGTGATGGCACACCAAGACTGAATACAACAGAAAGAGATGTAACCCATACTTTCGTTAATCCCGGTAGTTATGAGGTGATGATGATTGCTATTGACAGCAACACTTGTAACGTATCCGATACCTCTTACATCACCATTACCGTTAGTGATAATCCCGCCAATATCAGTTTTGATTATGAAAAACTGCTTCCATGTGAAGATTTAAGTTACAGATTCATTAATAATTCCACTGCAGGAATGCCCTTTGAACCAAATTCCTTTACCTGGGATTTTGGCGACGGAACAAGGATAACCAATTCCAATGTTGGAACAGTAACACATACCTTCCCGGGACCGGGAACATATAATGTAAGGCTGATATTGAATGATCCCAAGTTTTGTAATGGAACAGACTCCATAACCGTTGAATTAAGGGTAAGCCCGATTACCGAAGCAAGATTTGAAGTGCCTGTGGATGGGTGCGTGCCTTTTGAAGCCGCGTTCAATAATACTTCACTGGGTGGACAAACTTATTTGTGGGATTTCGGTGATGGAACAACTTCTACCGAAGCTTATCCTGTGCATATTTATAATACTCCCGGAACCTACCAGGTAAGGTTAACCGTAACTGACCCCAACACCTGCAACATTACAGATGATACAACTGTCACTGTAAGAGTACATCCTCTTCCGGTAGCTGATTTCAGTGTCAGCCCTGTTCCACCTGAAAGGAATGTACCTGCCATATTTACCAACCTATCTACAGGAGCTGTGAGGTATCAGTGGCATATGGGTGACGGTACAGTGATTGACAGAAATAATGCAGATACTCTGAAATACCAGTTTAACCAAACCGGGACTTATGAAGTATGCCTGGTGGCTTTCAACGAATTCGGATGCCAGTCTATGATTTGCAAAACAGTAGAGTCAATAGTAGATCCGCTGCTGGATGTGCCAAATGCATTTACGCCCGGCAAATTCGGACAAAACAGTGTTATTAAGGTAAACGGTTTCGGTATTGCTACCATGTCGTGGAAAATTTATAACAGATGGGGACAAATGGTATTTGAAAGCAATCATCCTTCTATTGGCTGGGATGGCACCTATAAAGGGGAGGTACAGCCAATGGATGTATATACATATACACTGGAAGTACAGTTTACCGATGGAAGAAAACTTAGAAGGACCGGAGATATTACATTAATTCGGTAATCCTTAAACTGAAAAGTTTTTATGAAAACAAAGAACATCTATTATATAGTTCTGAGGAGAAAGGGAAGGTTGGTGCGTGCACTTCTTATGCTTTTCCTATTGGCAGGAAGCAATATGGTTTTTGCGCAGGATTTGCATTTTTCCCAATGGTTTAATGCTCCGCTGATGGTGAATCCTGCCAATGCCGGATTTATACCCGATGCCGATTACAGATTGGGTGCCAATTATCGCAACCAATGGTCAAGCATTATGACGGTTCCTTTTAAAACCATGGGTGTGTGGGGAGATGTTCAGGTTTTCAGAAATAAAATTGAAAGCGGCTGGGTAGGACTTGGAGGATCAATTATGCAGGATGTTGCAGGTTCAGGCTTACTCCGTTCCACCAAAATTCGCGCATCTGTAGCCTATCACCAAATGCTGGGAACAGCGCATTTATTATCGGCGGGTTTTAATGCAGGATGGGCCAACAAAAGGATTAACACGCACGATTTGAAATTCCCTGATCAGTTCGACGGAAGATTTTTTGATAAAGACCTTCCTACCAGTGTTTACCTTGATCATAATTCAGTGGGCTACCTCGACATGCAGGTAGGCATTAACTATGCCTATTTCCCTACATCAGATTTATATATTAACGGCGGTGTTTCTGTGATGCATTTTAACAGGCCAAGGGAATCTTTTTTTACCGCGGACGATCCGGGGTTTGATAACAGGATCTCACCCCGTTATAATGTATTTGCCAATATGAGTTACAAGTTGAATGAGTGGATAATCCTGAATCCCATGGCATATTACAGCCGCCAGTCTACTGCCAGTGAAATCGTGGGAGGAGGAACCCTGCAATATAACCTTTCCGGCGACGGAGAATCTCAATTGCTGGGAGGGCTATTTTACAGGCATAATGAAGCGGTTATTCCTATGGTAGGGTTTGCATGGAAAAATATCAGGCTGATGTTCAGTTATGATGCTACAGTATCTACTTTAAATAACTTTAACAGCGGAAGAGGTGCATTCGAATTTTCCCTTGTAAGCCATTCATTATTCAATAATTACAATGGCGTAAAACGCCAGAGCCTCTGCCCCACCTTTTAAATAAAAAATAAATCTCCCTATATGGGAAAATTAGTTTAACTTTAGTTATACCCTATTGAACTTACATGGTTCAGGAATGAACAATTGAAATCCCATGATTATTCCTGGCTACCGGATTCAGTCTTCGTATAATTAAGTATTTGTTTTCATTAAAAATGCTTCCAGTGTATCTGTTATACTTGCTGTAAAAAAGGAAAGAAACACATGTAATTAATCCCGGCTCAAATTCATCAAAAACAGCAAAATGGACAGCATCAGTAAAAAATCAAAAGAACTCAGGAACACCGGAGTTTCAGCCTCATTATTAACAGATATGTTGATGGCAGCCCCTCAGGGCCCCGACCAGGGGATGTTCTGCATCAATACCGAAACCGGTGAAATGCAATTGTCTGAAAACCTTACCCGCATCCTTAACTTGCCAGAGTCCCGTTATAGCATACAAACTTATCTCAGCCATATCGATGAAAGAGACAGAAATAAAATCAGGTTTCATCTTCCTGAGAACCACCAGCAGGCAGAGGTAATACATGATGAATATAATATCATTCCACCCGGAGGTAGCAGAAAGAAATTTATTTCCTACAGCAGATTATTACATATCAATGCAACACAATCCTTTATCATAGCCAATATTACCGACAACACCAGTTCGCATGAAATCAATAAGTCGTACCAGGAAAAAATGACTTATATAGACATGGCACTGGATAATTCGGTAGACATGTTTTGTGCATTTGACAGGAACCTGAATTGTATTGCCTGGAATAAGAAATGTGAAGAGATTACAGGTTTTCTGAAATCTGAAGCCTTTGGTAAACCTGCAGGCGAACTGTTTCCTGTGCCGCGTAAAGAAAAAGTAATTGCCGGACTTGAAGGAGCATTAAATGGAGAAATAACCAAAGTATTAATTGATGAAGTAGCTCCGGAAACACTCATTATAGAAAAATTTATCGTTCCTCTGAAAGATCATAAAGGAAGAATTTTTGGAGCCATGATAATTGGTCACGACATTACTGCTATTAAGGCTACCTCCAACAGGTTAAAAGAACTTTATCAGGCGATAAAAGAAAAAAATGCCGAACTGGAAAGGTCTAACAATGAACTGGCATCGTTTAGTTATATAGCCAGTCATGATTTGCAGGAACCTTTAAGGAAAATTCAAACTTTCAGCCGCAAGATTCTGGAAACAGACCATAAAAATCTCAGTGATTCTGGAAAAGATTCTTTCCGTAGAATTGAAAATGCTGCACAACGCATGCAATCACTGATTAATGACCTGTTAACATTTTCCAGGACGAATACATTACCAAAAGAATTTCATTCTACCGACCTCAACGCTGTATTATTTGACGTAAAAACAGAACTTAGGGAAGTAATTGACTCAAAAAAGGCTACTATTCTTTCAGATGAGCTTCCCACCTGTATGGTGATTGCCTTCCAAATGCGGCAATTGATGGAAAATATCCTGAACAATTCCTTAAAATATTCCAGACCTGAGGTTCCTCCTGTTATTACCATTAAGTATGAAAATGTAAAGACAGAAGATATTCCTTCAGAGGTCAGAAATGAGGCCAGTAAATATTTCAGGTTAACCATATCCGATAACGGAATAGGATTTGAACCACAGTATTCAGAAAAAATATTTGAACTGTTTCAGCGATTACACGGGAAGCACGAATATCCCGGCACTGGATTGGGATTGGCCATATGCAAGAAAATTGTTCAAAACCATAACGGAATGATAACTGCTGAAGGAGAACCGGGGGTTGGAGCCAAAATCATCGTCACTCTTCCCTTTCTTTCCGATCCACTTGTTCACCATCCCTCGGAAAAATTAATTTAGGATTTTATTAAAATAAAAAAGTGATACCCGCAATCTGCAGGTATCACACGATGAAAATAAAACCCCAATTATTTATTTACCAGAACTTTGAAACTTTCTGAATCTCCCGACTGATACACTACCCTGATGATATACAGTCCACCGGCATAACCGTTAAGGGAGAAGTTTACCACTGAATTGCTTTCTGCTACTTTTCTCTGATCCATCACTTTACCTGATACGCTCAACAGTTGCACTACAGTTTGGCCTTTTCCACTTACTGATACTTTTACGAAATCGGTGGCAGGGTTAGGGAAAACAGATACTACAGATGTAGCAGTACCCCCAATCTGACGGATTTCGGAATATTCCACAGAACCGTCGAGGTCAACAATCTTCAGTCTATAGTATTGTTTTCCGGCACTTGCAGCTTTATCAGTAAAAGAGTAATTTAATTTGACAGAAGAATTCCCTGCAGCTTTTACTTCACCAATGGTGCTCCAGTTGGTTCCATCTGCACTCTTCATTACGATAAATTTGTCGGAATTTTCTTCCTGTTGTGTAGACCAGGTAAGCATGTTGCCCCCATGTACGGATTTCACTTCAAAACCGGTAAGTTTTACAGGAAGGCTTGCATAGGTAGCTCCATTATTGTTGATTACCAGCGGCCCGTAGATATAATTTTGCTGACAAGGGTTAGGACCATCGGTTCCACAGTTGATGGTATTCCATACAGACTGATAAGGCTTGAAGGTCTTTCCTCCATCCAGGTATACCATGCTCCAGGAACCATAGTAATTGTTTTTATTAGCAATGAATACGCTGCTGTTGGAATATACATTCAGCGATGCATTCATGTAGAAGCTGGATTTATCATTAAAATCGCCGTTTCCGATATTCACTAGGGAATTGTTACGGAGTGTAACAGAAGCATTTCCGGTGAACCTGGACTTATCATTCAACCTTACTGTAGAAGTGGTAAAAGTTGTTTGAGCATTAGCGGTCATCTTTGCCTCGTTGTTCAACACCAGAGATGAACGGTCAAATTCCACTTGTGCATTCACTACCACTTCAGATTTGTTGTTAAAAGTAAAACTTGAAAATTCCACAACAATATTTGGATAGTTTACAACCAACTTAGCGCTACCATTAGCAGTAAGGTTAGTATTGCTGAAAGTGATGTTACCATTTAAAGTCATTTCCGCATTCAGAATGATATTAATATTTTCCAGTTCTACCGGATCTGAACCATTCTTCCCGTTCACCACTTTAAAACCTTTTTTGATTTCCAGTGTTCCTCCTCCGGTAAATTTGGTAGAAGAGAAACTTTCATTGGCATCAATCGTTAAAATGGCATTGGGTGAAATATTTACCACATAAGACTGAGTCTTGCTTGTGGGAAATAAGTTTTTAATGGTGGTGCTGTTCCAGGTAGTATTGGTAGTAATGTTATACACCTGCTGGGCTTGTACGGAATGAACAGCTACGAGTGCAATCAGAGCGAAGAAAATTGTGTAAATCTGTTTCATGTTCTTGCGTTTAGAGGTTTGCCGGGATAATTCCAAACCAGAGACCAAAACAGATTTGTATTGAAAATCAATCAATTAACAATGCCAAAAATTTTCCGACTTTCCACTTATCGGACTCATTTCCATTTTTTGGATTTTTACAATTTTGAAATAAACTTCCAACGCTAGGAACTTTTCCTATACCGAATAGTTTTCCGCGGGAGTGGGAATAAAAAAGCCCGCCTAACCGGCGAGCTACCCTTTACTGTTACGAATGCTACCAAATATTAATATATTTTTCCTCCCTCGTCTTCATTAAGCAGGTGATTGGCAAGGTTACGGTCGATATTCAGGTGATGATTGGAAATAATGAATCTCAGAACGTCGTGAATGGTAATAACTCCCAGAAACTCATCTTTTTCAAAAACAATTAAATACCTCGTGCCATGGTTTGTCATCAGTTTTAAGCAATGATCTACCGTATCAGTAATATCAACTGTGGGGAGATTTTTCGACATTACTTCCTGCACTGTGGCGGTGGAACTTGATTTCCCTTTCAGCAGCACATTTCGGGTATAATCCCGTTCACTAAAAATACCCAGGTACTTATCCTGATCCATTACCACCAGATAACTCAGATTAATCTGAGAAAGTTTTTGAATGGCATCCAGCACCAGGGCATCCGGCGGAATGGTATGAAACGGAGTAGTTTTACTGTTGAGAATGCTGCTTACAGATAACATTGCGGAAAATTTCTCCAAATTTAGCTTTCAGAAAACGATAAAAAGATGAGCCTGGTCAGTTCACGGCCTGTCCTTTGGCAAGTATTCCCCTTGAAAATTAATAAGATGCCAGTTCTTCTTCTATAAGGGCGTTAAAATCCGACTCATGATCGTAAATCCAATCCGGGAGTTTTTGGTCGGGAAGTATAGTCCAGCCGGAAGATTCAGACGGCTTACTCATTTTAAAGATAATCCTGTTCCCACGATCATCGCTTACGTCTACAGAAAATAAAGGTTCTTTGTTCTCACCTGACAGTTTCCTGAAGTTAAACTCCCTCAACCGTCCTTCCGCTTTCAGCAATTTGGTAAAGTGAATGTTTTTGATATAATGAATCTGCATACTACTACTCCGGTTTACCTCTGAAATCATTTTACAGGGGGCACAAAATTACTACAATTTACATGCTAAGTTTTGATTTTTACAAACTTTATCAAAGTATTGATAAATCATTATTTATGCACATGTATGCAGGAAGCCTCATGAATTTTTAAATCCTGTATAAGGGTATTTTATAAAGTAATATTTTCGCCGCTGCATGCGCTATTATCTTTCAGGCATTTTTTATTCCTTCCTGTGGGCTTCGGCCGCAGCTGCAACAAAATTCGGCCTCGAATCCGTTCCGCCGCTGGTTTTGGCGAATGTCAGGTTTATGATTGCCGGAGCAGTGATGATTGTTATGGCGCATTTTTTTTGGAAAGGCGACAGAAGGTTTCCTTCAGGAAAAGAATGGAAACCATTAATCATCTTCGGATTATTAAATACCACCATTTACCTGGGAGCATACGTATATGCCATGCGCGAAGTTTCAGCAGGAATCGGGAGCCTGGCTACTGCGACCAACCCATTATTCATTCTGATCATTTCGGGAATATGGCTGAAAAGGAAAATTAAAACAAGGGAAGTATTGGGAATTCTCCTTGGAATTTCCGGCATTCTGTTGGCCACCTATCCCCTGCTGATGACCAGTAATGCTACTATAAGGGGAATTTTGATACTGTTTTTCGCCATGGTGGCTGTTTCTTTTGCCACTGTGTATTATTCCTCAGTAAAATGGAAACTTCCTGCTTTAACCATTAATGCCTGGCAGGTATTTATCGGAGGAATAGCCTTATTACCCTTTACTTATCTTATATCCGGTAATCAACCCGGAAGTTTTGATATCAGGTTTTGGGCATCTGTAGGCTGGCTGATTCTTCCTGTATCTGTAATTGCCCTGCAATTGTGGTTTTATCTCCTCAAAACAGACCCTGTTAAAGCTTCCTTGTGGCTTTTTCTTTGCCCCATATTCGGATTCCTTATAGCGGGCATATTGTTTAAAGAACCCATTACATTATATACTATAGCAGGCACTTGCATGGTTTTGGCCGGATTATATCTTTCCATGTCTGCCAAACCGGTGAAAACCACCTGAGATTTCACAGAGTTCATTTTATTGAATGATCTTTTCCACTCTGGTTAATCTTCCGTCTTCAGTAATGCCCTCTGCCACTACTCGGATTTTCCTGGTGAAATCGTTGTTATGAAAACTCAGGGAGATTTTTCGGTTGTCTTTATCCGTTGAAAGAAAAGGATTCCAGTAAAGGGTTATCCTGCTGTCTTTCCCATCCTTATCGATATCCTCATTTTCGTAATCGGGAGAATAAAATTGCCTTATCGGAGTATATCCGCTTACGGTTATATAATCCATTGCATCAAAACCTTCATAATCTCCTCCTCCTTTTTTGGTATAAACGGCAATTGCTCCATACCCCCCGTTGGCACCAAGAGCAAAAAACGGAGGACGAAAGGCTTTTACCAGTGCTATATTATCCAGGGGAATAGATTGGATAACATCTATACTGGTGGCAATTTCATTCAGGTAAATTACAGGTGTTTGCCCCCTCCAGGATACGACTGCACTGCCATACATATCCGTTACAATCTCCACCCCCGGTACTCTAGCCTGTAAGTAATCCAAAACCGTCATCTTTCCCCTGCTTTGCGGATCGTCCTCCACATTAAATATTTTAGCATAACTGGTTTTAAATATACCTGAAGTATATTCATCATTCAGCAAATCTGTTTTGGTTTTACCCATTGCTTTTACAGTAACCGTCTGCAATTCTTCAAAAGTTTTTCCTTCATACTTCTCCAGAATTTCCTGTGCTATTGCTTTATTTTTCTCTTCTGCGGCGGAAATATCCTTAGCAGCCCATGCATAATAATAAGGCCGAAAATATTTAACGCTGTCGCTTACCCACTCCGATTCAAAATGAAACCTTGCTGCACGAGTGAGTACTTTGTTTTTATCGTGATTAAACTGATAATACAGTTTTGCACTATCAAAAAATAACAAATCGGGGATATTCACTTTTCCGGTCGAATCCAGTCTGATATTCGCAAATTCCTGTTTTCCTCCTGTTTCCACCAATAAATTCAGCTCCTGCAACGACAATACCTTTCCGTTCATATCATCAATTTGGCCTTTTACATTGATATAGCCCTGAGGACGATATTTTATTTCAGGCCAGATGCCGGTCAAAACTTCTTCCCATTTAAATCTCCTCCATCCGTTGGTAAGCATTACCAGATCCAGCTGTTCATTTACTTCCTTTCCTTTTTCCATAAAATAATACCCCGGTTGATGAACATATCCTTTTAAATCAGAGGTTAGCAATAAAGAAGAATATATATTCTCATGAAAGAGATGCCCGGGATTTAATTCGGCGTCTGTAACAGAAACAGACAGATTGGTGATGGAGGTGTCACTTACTTCCAGCTGAATTACATTCTTTCCTCTGTTTTTTAAAGATTTTTTTGAAATGGTTATGTCCGTCTGAAAAGAATAATCTTCAAGTTGAATAAATGCAATTCTTTCGGCAACAGGCTGATGGCTTTCGTTAAACACGGTGAACTGTATTATTCCGCTCGGAATATCTTCCAAAGGTATTTTTCCGGAAATGGCAGAAGAATGCAGAAGATTTGCCCTGGCTCTGTAAAACAGCATCTGCTGCATCTGTGCTACCACGTAGAAATTTCTGCCTTCAGATTCATCAGCTCTGGCTAATCTGTAATGTAAGGCATCCGAAGCTTGATAAATTTCAAGTACCACTCCGTTTTCAATAGCTTCAGGCAGCTGAGTTATCACTTCCTCTCCACGCGGGTTGGTCCATTTGGCTGAATACTTCTCTCCCGGTTTCGGCGTCATACGGAAACTTCCCATCCCATGATGAACAGAATGGATTTCTGCAACTATTTCCTCCTTATTATTCATTATTACTGCAGATTGATCAAAAGGAAGACCCCTGGAATCTCTGAATTTAAAAGCCACCCGTGACTCCAAATTTTGCACAAGGTCTCCTCCTTCAGGGAAAAATTCAAGCATCCAATCCGATACTTTTGAAGAGGCATTTCTTTCAGAAACATTCATAACGGGTATTTCCCTGGTAAAAAGAAAACCATGGTCGAAGTTAAGCATCCATGCAGTATATGCCCTCACATACACTCGGTTTTGATTGATATCTCCGGGTATATCAAAGGAGGAGGCAGCACCACCGTTAAATACAGGAGCTGTTATTCGTTCTATGATCTGTCCCTTTTCATCTAGCAATTCGGCATAGATGGTTTTGCTAAGGGTAGAAGGAAGCAGTCCGGAAAACAAATAAGCTTTGAACCAGATCCTTTCTCCCGGATTATATGCTTCTTTATCGAAATGAATGTATATCTTCTCCTGAGGATATTCTTCTGCCAGCTTGTTCAGGGTTACATCAAAAATATTCTGGGCCGACAGTTTGGGTGAAAAATAAGTCAGTCCCAGCATAATGCACAGTAGTATTCTCATGTACAGTTTAATTAATAATTCTTTAAGTTCTGGTAAGTCTGCCGTCTTCACTTATCCCCTCCACAACCGCCTTGAACTTTCTTGTAATATCATTATTGTAAAATTCAAACCTGATTTTACGATTGTCTCTATCGGTAAATATAATGGTTCCCGGTATATTGTGTTCGAATATCTGAACCTCGCGCAATATCCACACCGGCAGCATAATCAGGAGCAAAGAATTCCTTGACAGAAGAATATCCTGTAATGGCTACATAAACCATCGGGCTGAAATCACGTGCATCTCCCCCTTATTCTGCAACAACACCCCCGCCGGATGAAAGATAAGACTGAGTGAAAATACAGTTAACTGCAAAATTCCTCCGGGCAATTCTGCAACAGGAGTTTCCCCTTTCACTGAAGCAGATTTAACCAAATTTGCCTTTGCCCGGTAAACAAGCCATTGCTGAATTTGCGCTGGCTACTATATAATAAGTTCCTGATGCGGACTCTTCCGGCCTTTTGATTTGATTTGATATTACTCCGGGAGACTGATCAACTTGCAATGAGACACCCGAAGGTTTTACCCTTGGAAGTTGAGTGGCAATGATGTTGTTCATTTCATCCTTCCATTCAGCAACATATACTTCACCTGCCTGAGGCATTTTTTTGAATGAATCCATTCCATTATGCACCGGTACAAAATCCGCAAAATTTTTCTCCTTTTCTGTTCTTAATTATCGTCCTTTTAATCAACTGGTGTTTTAATAATAAAAAAACTTTAGGAAAAAAAAGATGGCCTAAGCCACCTTTTAACAATAGATTTATTGAGTGAGGTTGTTTGGAAAATTACTCGAATATCTTTTCTGTCCGGGTTATCCTTCCGTCTTCTGCAATACCTTCAATTACCACTCTTATTCTTTTTGTAATATCGTTGTTATAGAAATTAATGATTACCCTTTTATTCTTTTTATTGGTTACTATAAACGGATTCCAGTACAAGGTAGACCTGTAATCGGGTTGGGTATGCTCTTCATTATAGATGGAATAATCGGGTGAGTAGAATTGCCTAACCGGACTGTAACCCGGAATTTTCGCAAAATCAAGTCCCTTAAACTCGGGATCTACTGCTCTTCCTTTTTTGGTATACACAGCAATTGCTCCGCCTGCCCCTGCGCCTCCCCCGCCAAAGAATGGAGGAGGGAATACTTTAATCAATGCTACATCAGACATTGGAATGGATTGAATCACCTGAGCATCGCTGAGCATTTCATTCAGATATAATGAAGGATTACCTCCTCTCCAGGTCATGCTGGCATTGCCTCCTCCGTCTACTACAATCTGTAGTCCGGGTACCCTGCCCTGAAGATAATTTAAAACAGAAAGTGAAGCATTGGCCAACAAATCATCTTCTACCGCAAATACTCTTGCATTACCGCTTTTAAATAATCCTGAGGTATATTCTTCGTCAAGTAATTCTGCTTTTGATTTCACCTTTGCGGTAACGGTTACTGTTTCAAGTTCCTGAACTTTTTTATCAGCAAACAAATCCTTCATCCTTTCTGCCACTTCTTTATTTCTTTCCGCTACCGCATCCTCAATAGCAGAAGCTTTATTCAATACAACGGAATCTATGTATTTGGGAGATATTTTCAGCATGGAATTTTCAAAAGTAAATATGGCAGTAGAGGTAAGTATCCGGTCTTTATCATTGTTAAACTGATAATAAATTTTTGCAGTATCGTAAAACACCATTCCGGGTATATAAAATTTTCCGGTAGAATCGAGCGGGATATTCAACAGTTCCTGCTTCCCCTCCACTTCCATAATTCCGATAATTTGCTGCCGTGAAAGAGATTGTTTGGGCAAACCAGTTACGGAACCGTTTACGGTAATATAATCTTCGGGAAGATATTTGATTTCAGGCCATTTATTCGCCAGCACATCTTCCCATCTAAACCTTCTCCATCCGTTGGTAAGCATTACCAGGTCGAGGTGGCGTTGAACGGAATCCACATCACTTGTAAAATAATACCCGGGCTGATGAATGTATCCTTTAATATCTGCACTTAGCAGAAGTCCGGAATAAATATCTTCAGCACCTTTTACCGGAGGGTTTAAATCCGCATCGGTTACCGATATGGAAAGATTGGTTTCAACGGTATCTGAAACATCTATCTGAATAACATTTCTTCCCCTTTTTGTAAAAGCTTTTAATTGATACGTGAGGTCAGTAATGAAATAATAATCATTAGGCCTAACGAAAATCACCCTTTCGGCAAGAGGTTGCAACTTTTCAGTAAATACCGTAATCTGAATAATTCCTGTAGGCAATTCACTAATAGGAATGTTGCCGGTAATGGAAGTATTTTGTTCCAGGTTGGCTTTTGCACGATACAGCAGGATGTGCTGCATTTGCGCAGCGATAAAAAAGCTTTCGCCCTTGGAATTCTCGGGGCGTTCAATTCTGAAGGTTATAAAATCTCCTGAGCGGTTTACTTCAAGCACCACCCCGCTTTTCTCAGCTTTGGGGAGTGGGGTTACCATTTTTTTTCCTTTTGGGTCTGTCCACTCTGCAGTATATACCTCCCCTGTTTTCGGTGTCATCCTGAATGTTCCCATACCATTATGTACAGGACTGATTTCTGCAATCTTTTCCCCTTTGTTGTTTTTGATCACCGCATGAATATCAATGGGTAAGCCTCTTGCATCTCTTCCCTTAAAAGCTACTCTCGATTCAAGATTTTCAACCAGGTCGCCTCCTTCCGGAAAGAACTCCAGAATGAAAGCTTCTTTCACCTGAGGGGCAGGGTTAGGATTGGTAACGTTGAGCAGGGGTATTTCTCTGGCATATAAAAAACTGCTGTCGAAATTGAGCATCCATGCCGTATATGCCCTCACATACAGCATAGATTCACGAATATCTCCGGGGATGTCGAAAGCTGCAGTAGCCCCGCCACTGAAAACCGGAGCAACTTTTCTTTCTATTACTTTCCCAGTTCTGTCGGTGAGTTCAAAATATACCGTTTTGCTGTAAGGAGAAGGTAACAATCCGGAATATAAATAGGCCTTAAACCAGATGGTTTCACCGGGATTATAGGCTTCTTTGTCGAAATGCAGGTATAATTTTTCCTGAGGGAAGTTGTTGGCAAGAATATTCAAAGCCTGGTCAATTTCTTTCTGGGCGAATACACCGGTGCCCGAAAAAGCTGCTCCTATCAGAAAAATCCAGAATAGTTTTTTCATTGGGGTATTATTTTCCTTTGATGTTTCAAATTATCCTTTCTGCTGCGGCAAAATACTGAATTACGACTTAACATTCCGTTATTCTTAGCAGGAATGATGCCGTTTACGGCATATTTTGGCATGCCTAAATTTACTTTTCCGACAAATTGAAATCAAAAAAAGAAAAAAGGCCTTTTAAAAAGGCCTTTTTTATATGGTGAATTTACTCTAATTTACTCCCGTCAAAATCAACGGATGTCTTAACGATTGCTTTCTATAGGCCCTGCAGTTGCTGCAGGGTTTTTTATTATCATTATTGCCCGGTTTTCATTATCCTGATGGTTTTCAAAACTTTTTCCTTGCTTTTCAATGTGCAGAAATACAGACCCTTTCTAAACAATTTATCTCCCGGGAACAATGAAATAGTATTATTCCCTTTTGGCAGGTCTTTATATACCCTTGAGAACATCAGCTTACCGTGAACATCGTGAATATCTATCTGAATATGAACGCCGTCTTCTTCTTTAGTGAATTCGATATTTAAGGCATCTCTGAACGGATTCGGGAACACTTTTACTTCATACACCCTGATTTCATCAGGAGGTTCTGTTGCTAAAGAATCACCGTTTCCTGAAGTGGTATCACCTGTTTGTGGGTTATAATAAATTGAATCTCCTGAAAGCTCATGAATGATTATTCCTGAATTGAAACCATAATCGGCAACATCTGTGGTAGAAAAAATCAGCAAAAGATTGCCATCTGCATCAGGAGGAACTTCATTGATATAAACGATCTTAGAGTTATTCTCCCACGAGTTGAGATAAGCTGATTTACTTCCCACAGAATATTTGGCAGTATAATCCCCTTTAGTCCAACCATTAGCAGAAGAGCTTCCGAAAAATCCTATTCTGTATTTCTTCGTGTGATTTAATCCTTTCAATTTAATTGTACTGATCTGCGTATTATCAAGCCAGTATGCCGATTGCAGGGCATTATCAGGCACTATTCCGGAATCATTACCTGTAGCAGCTCCGGCATTGAACTCTCCGTTAAACGGTTCAACAATTTCTATTTCTATTCCCGTATTCTTATTCTTCACGTCGGTAATTGTTCCTACAGTTTGCGGAATGGTAGGAATTGTATACATGTTATACCAGGAACTGTCTTCCACGTTCGGAACAGTATAATTGAAATTCACTTTCATTACTGATCCTGCAATATCGGCATATGCCCTGTTGCTGTAAGTAGAGTAAACGTTCGATGCGGTTTTCGCCCTCAACCTGAACCAGTACCTTTCTCCGGGATTTAATCCTGTTACAACTGCTGAGGTAACATTTGCGTTATAGTTCAGTACTGATATTCCGGTCAAAAATGCAGAATCTTTAGAAATTTCCAAAATAAACCCTCCTGTTGCAGCTTCATTATCGGATCTGTCGGACCATGTAAGCCTTACGTCTCTGCCATTCTGCTCAACTTCGGCAAAGAGGTTAGAAGGATTTATAAGGGCCACCCCGGGATCATACTCTTCAATCACAAGAGCATTCAGGTAACTTGCAGGCGAACCATTTATTCGTTTAATCTTAAACGTTATAGTTCCGTTAGCAGCAGGCACAAGACCGTTCAAATTTGCCGTGGTAGTCGTATTATACCTTGCATTATGTATCACGGTTTGAGTGCCTGAGGAAATTTCCATTTCTGCATTCAAGCCTTCATTTCTGCTAGCAAATATTACCAGATTATATTTTTTGGAAGAATTCAATCCTGCTATCCGGAATTCATGTTCATTACCGCTATCGGTCATACCGCCCTTCATTACCTGGTCGGGGAATACACCGGAGTTGTTATCCGTAATATGCCCCAGCCTGTTGGTACTGGTCCATGCATGAAGTGAGGTAATAGAGAACGCGGTATTTACATTGGATATATCTTTCAGGTTATTAAGAGCACTGTTAACGGCCCGCGTTCCAAGCCAGTTGTTCCAAGGAGCAGGTGCAGGATCCTGCGGATGCCCGAAGTTGATTAATACCGCACGGGTATTTTTATCGGCAATAGTCAGGTTAACGATTTTTTCGCTAATTCCTCCTTTGTTATCCGAAGCTATAACTTTGAAGGCCATGGATCCACTTTCATTATCACCCGGTGCTGCCGTAAGCCTGTAATTGCTTCCTGAAAGATGGGTAAGGCTTACATAGGCTGGAGCTCCGGAAAGCTCTACGTTTAGCGGATCATTTTGCGGATCGGTAACGGTAAAATCTCTGTTAAAGGAAGATCCGGCTTTCACCAGAATATCTGCAATACTGCCAATTACAGGCGGTTGGTTTCCTCCTATTACGGAAATTACATTTGTAGGTTGACTGTTACCTCCTCCGTTATACGCCACAACATAATAGTAATACCAGGTTAACGGGGCAATTCCCGGATCGGAATAAGCAGTAGTATTTGCCGGAAGGGTAGCAATCAAAGCATAATTATCCTGGTTACCCACGGATCGATATATCCTGAATCCGGTTTCATTTTTAGACTTATCTGTCCATGTTAGCACCGCACTGTTTTGATCATAAAATCCGTGAAGGTTTACCGGGGCAAGTGGAACAGAGGGAGCCGGGGCTGTGGTAGCGTTTGCAGTTAAATATGCAGAACCACCTCCCAGACCTATTGTCCTTATCCTGTAATAATAAGTTGTAGCAGCATTAAGCCCTGAATCGGTGAATTGCGTAACACCCGGTGCCATAGTTTGCACAGGAACGAAAGGTCCTGAAGCATTCTGAGCACGTTGTATCTCAAAACCGGTTTCATTATTACTGAGGTCTTGCCAGTTTAACCTTATTCTGCTAAAGTCGAGTGCAGTAGCGGTGAAATTTCCCGGCGCTGCCGGTGGGGATGGAATAGTCGCTGAATTCAGACTAAAGAAATACTTTGGGATAAATTCCCTGGTAATTCCTGCATCAGTACTTTACCATTCTATGCTTAATCTTTCCGAACCCGTACGGTCGAAATATGCTATTGCAAATGGATGATAACCCTGAGTTAACTGAGTTGTTGTAGTTTTTGTGATGGAAGTGTGCACGCCATCATTATCAATAAGAGGCGTAGCAGTATAACTGTAAGGCGTACCGATATACAAGTTGGCTCCATCGTCAGAACGGAAGTGTATGGTATAATTGCCGGTTTCCGGGATATAAATATATCCTGTATACAGAAGGCCGTAATTGTTAACCTGCGTTCTTATTTCTTCTCCATAAGTAATGGTATCGGTAATTCCTGTTTTAACAGGACTCAATGCATCATAATTAGGCAGCTGTGAATAAGTACCATGGTAATATTTATAATTAAGTCCCTGATGATGCGTATAAGCCACTACCTGATTGCTGGCTGGAGATTCATTTCCATCATTATCTACCGCCTTAACAGTAATGGCATAAAGAGTGAGGCTGTCGAGGCCTGTTAGCTCAATTGTGGTAGATTGGGTGCTTTTATATTTTGCACCGTTAAGATAAATATCATAGCGTTTAATTCCCTGAGGATCTGTTGAGGGTTGCCACCTGAGGAATATTGATTGAATAGTACTTCCACGATATTGCAGTTTGGAAGGGGCTGTTGGAATAGAAACATCGCCTGTAACATTCACAATTCCCTTATTCGTACTTTCAGTTCCACCGTAATTATTAATCGCCCTGATGATATAAAAATATGCCTGATTTGGATTTACGCCCACGTCAGTATAGGTAAGTTTATTTTTTGCAACTATGGAAATTAGCTCAAAAGGACCTGCATCAGATGTTCCCCGGTATATTTCAAAATGGGTTTCGTTGTTGGCATTATCTGTCCAGGTTAATACTACATTTCCATTTTGGGCTACAGCCTTCACGTTGGAAGGTGCTGCAGGTTTGGTGGCACCATTGGCATCCACTACTTTAAAGTTGGGAGAAAATTCAGAGCCACAACCTTCGGGCTCGGAGTATCGTGCTTTATATGTACCAACCGGAGCATTAAATATTCTCTCAGTACTTACCAAAGTATTATCATTAACACGATACCATTCATAATTTACATAACCCTCCGGAAGCTTTAAAGGAACAGTAGTACTGCCATCCGGAGCGGGAAGTACATAACTTCTCAATCCGTCTACTTCTATCGGTACGGCCTGAGTTACAGATTTGGTTTTTAATACGGCAGGGGAAGGAGACCAGACTGACCATTCGGAATTGGAAGCCCTTTTAAACCTTACGGAATAGGTACCATATTGCTTTACGGTAATTTCATTGCCAGTAAACGCTACTATTACAGAATTGTCTAGCACCGTTAAGGTATTCCCTACTTTTGTAGCAATAATTTGTTCTCCCCTTTTCCATTCGTAAGAATGATATCCTGCGCTGATTCCCATTTTTACATTAAGGGTTGAATCGCCACAAACCTCATCCTGTTGGAAGAAAACAAGAGGATTAGCCTTGTGTACCTTATTCATAAAAGGCACATAGTCTGCGTTGTTCCAGTGAAGCGTCCATGCAGCATGACCTACATTTTTCCACATATCCCAGCGGATATTCGCACCTGCATTTTTTATGGTATTGTAATAGGCTGAAGCTTTAGCAGGGGAAGGATTATTATCTTTTTCACCTGTAGCAAACCAAATAGGAATAAGAACAAAATCGGGTATGCCGGTGGTTGAACCTACCGCTGAAGATGGAGCAATACCTGCAATTCTGTTTGGATACCCTTTAGCCATGTTGAAAGCTGCCACGCCTCCTGCCGATAAACCGTTTACAAATACTCTGTCGAGGTCTGCACGAACATATTTGTACATCGAATCTATCAGCTTCAGCATGGCATTGTAATAAGAAGCAGCGCCAACACTTCCCCAGCTTCCCCAGCAACTGTTATCTGTTGTGGTAAGTTGGGGATATATAAGGAATCCGTCGAAATTCCCGTTGTCTACATGCTCGCTGAAAAGTTTGGCCCCAAGGGCAAGTTGTTTTTCGTTATTATAGATTCCTCCATTCGGACCGCAACCTACCTCACCCGCACCATGAAAAAACAGCATTACGGGGTATTTTTTCGAAGTACTGTCGGGATTGGTAAAACTTTTTGGAAACTTTAGCCTGAAAGCTACTTTCCTTCCATTATAATTGAAATAATAAGCCTTAAAGGTGGAGGCATCCCAGGCAGTAGCACCGGTACTGATGCCGTTTGTAGGCACGCTGACGAATTTCTGCAAGCCTGGTTTGTCCAAATCAGGATTTTGCGGATCGCCCTTTGGTTTAGAGGCGTCGTATCTGATAATCGGGTCATTCGGATCAAAAACATTTTGGCTCTGCACCACCAGTGTGAGCATAAAAAGGCTAAATAGTAAAGTTAGCTTCATGCAAGAAGTTTTATAATTTTCATTACGGCCGTGAATAATTGGAATGTAGTATTTCCAGGATGTGGATTGGAGTGTAGAAACAATGACAAAAATTATGCCTCAGGCATCCGGAACATATTGCAGAAGTTGTAATACATTGACTTGCAACAAGAAAAATTCATCAGGTTGGTACTGCTTTTTTCTTCTTCATCAATACTTAAAAAAAAGCCTCCCTTACAGGAGGCTTGAAAAGTTATTTTACATACAATGAATCATTGCAGAAAATTAGAAACCCATTGCAGGAAGAGTCCGGTCAGGTATCCTCCATACGTTCCCACAGCATACCCCAAAACGGCCATTAATACCCCCACCGGAGCTAAATACTTATTAAATGCAGCTGCCACGATGGGGGCGGTTGCTGCCCCTCCAACATTTGCCTGGCTTCCCACTGCCACATAAAAAAACGGTGCTTTAACTAACCGGGCAACCAATAGCATGAAAATAATATGTACCAACATCCATAATATACCTACTAAAAAGAATTTGGGATTTTCCAGCAGTGCTTTAAGGTCCATACTCATCCCAATTGTAGCCACTAACACATATAAAAATACACTACCCAGATTGGATGCTCCCATAGTTTCCATTTTTCTCACCCTGGTAAAAGAAAGTATCAAACCAAAAGTAGTGGCCAATACTACTATCCAGAAAAAGGTACTGGTAAGGGAATAAGCTTCCGTGGCAGGATAATTTTCCTTGAAAAAGGGAGCAAGGATATCAGCCAGTAAATGAGCCAGGCCGGTCAGGGCAAAGCCCACCCCAAGTAATAACATCAATTCCCTGGTACCATTTTTCCTGTTCTCAGCAGCACCTGCTACTGCTTCCATTTTTGCTTCGAGTTCTTTGATTTCTTTATTATCGGCTTTCAGCCATCTGTTGATTTTCGCATCATACTGGGTTCCGAACAATAATACACCCATCCATATATTGGCCACAATAATGTCTACTGCCACCACCTGAGCAAACAAATTAGAACTTGCACCAAAAACTTCTTTCAGCGCTACCTGGTTGGCTCCTCCGCCAATCCAGCTTCCCGCAATAGTGGAAAATCCTCGCCACGACTCCTCACCGCCAAATGTTAAAATATCAGGGAAAGCAGCTCCCACAATTAATAATGCTAAAGGCCCACCTACCATTATTCCAAAGGTTCCGGCTAAAAACATTATTATGGATTTCCGGCCTAATTTTCTTAACCCGGGAATATCTATACCTATGGTAAATAGCACCAAACACGCCGGCAGAAGATAACGGGAGGTAATGGTATATAAACCCGACTCATCTCCTCTGATAATATTGAATGTATTTAAAACTGCAGGCAAAAGGTAACATAAAAATACGGAGGGTATGATGGAATAAAATTTTGCCCAGAAACCTGTTTTTTTTGAAGAAGTATAAAATACAAATGCCAGTATCAGCATTAATATACCCAGTACAACCGCATCATTTGTAATCAGTGCCTTAGATTCGTTCATGGTTTAGTTGGTTCTGTTTCAGTTTGTTTTTAGCATCAAAAGCGGAAAATTAAGACTTATTTACCTGTTTTCAGCCCTTTTTTCATTTCCTCTCTTGTCAAGGGAATTTCTTTTCTTCTCCTGTATTTTTCCTTTACATGTTTTACATCTTCTTCTGTAATCATTCCGGCATCATTATTCCAGGAATTACGGATAAAACTTAATAATTCGGCAAGGTCTGTATCCGATATATCCTCATTTGCCCATATTCCGGGCATATCGGCATATGCAGGTTCACCACCTGTTTTTTCAGAGCGTATGCCCATCAAAGCAACCGCAATAAACCTTTCTGCTGTACCGGAAACAATTTCAGATTTATTCAATGCGGGTGCAAGTGCTTCAATTCCTCCTCCGTTTTCACCATGACAAACTTTACATATCTGCATATACAATGCAGATCCTATCGGGAATCTTTTGGCAAGGCTTTCCTGACGATTATATGAAGCCTTATCTGCTTTTATCTTTATTGCCTCCTGCAGCATTTTCTCCAGCCCGCTTACATTTTTCAACGCTGAAAGGAATTCCCGTTCCATGTCAGTAACCGCGTAAGCTACGGCGCTGTTGACATATATATCTTCAGGAAACCTGGCTGCGGCTTTTAACAGTAATTGCCGCAACCCCTTATTATCCTTGCCTTTATGAAGCATGTTCACCCCATAAATCATCCAGGCCGTTTCCATTCTATCGGCAGTGGTCAAACGATTTTCTAATATGGGCAAAATACTGCCTACTTCCAATTTGACGTTTAAACCGGTAAATAAAGAGCAGGCAAGCATCCTTTCTTCACGGCTTCCGTTAAGCAGGTGAATAATATCCTCCGGGTGAAGGGCATTTATTCCTTCCAACACCCAGGCTGCATGATATTTTGCAATAATGCTCTTTTTCTGATCTCTTAATAATTGTTTTAGGGTTGGACCTGCAGATAAATCTCCTGCATCTGTTAGGATTTGCTGCGCTTTATCTCTCACCCACCCATTGGCATGCGTAAGTAAATTCACCAATTCTTCTGCAGTAGAAGGAAAATGCACCGGTTCTGTTTTTACTCCTTTGGGCACTATCCTGTAAATCCTTCCGCAGTTCAAGGGATAGTTCAACCCTTTACTTACAATATGCTCTTTCAAATAAGGCGTGAGATAAGTTTTGTGCTGAATAATTCCCCGGTACATGTCGGCAAAATACAAGGCTCCATCCGGACCATTATACATTGTTACCGGCCTGAATCTTTCATCTGTTGAAGCCAGAAATTCTTTTTGTTCGTATGCCTGTTTACCCGTTATGGTATCTGAATAATACAGCACATTTCTTTTAATCAGGTTAGCCGCTGGTTCAGCCACAAATCCATTCCCGTAATATTCTCCAGTAAACAAATGCCCTCTGTAAATTACCGGTCCGCTTGCTGCTGTAAAGTTTATCAGCTTTGAATGCTCATCCAGTACTCCTTCAAGATTGCCTCGGTTTACTCCGGGTGTAGGGCGGATGGGATACACTCTGTTATCCTCCACTACTCTTTCATTAAATCCTTTTATCCCATTACGGTTTCCATAAGATGAAATAAATGCGGGAGGAAAATAATCACCTAACAGATTCTGGGAATTGTTGTTATAAAACAGCCTCCCCATATCATCCTGCGAAATTCCCCATTGCCCCCTCATCAATGCTTTTTCCTTTAACCAGCGATTACCCTGCTTCCGATACTTAAAATTCCCTTCTGCATTATAAATCCAATTATCCATGGCCCTGTATAAAGCATTGGGCTGATGTTCCACATTTCCTGAAGGCGCATATGAAGCATCCACAAGGACTTTATTTGCAGGTTCATCGTCCTGAATTTCATAATACCATAATGCCGGAGGCTCTACCACCAGAATTCCTTTTTCTACAAAAGCTATAGCCCTTGGGAGGACCAGGCTGTCGAGAAATACCTTTCTTTCATCCATCCTGCCATCACCATCTTTATCTTCCAGAATAACAATTTTTCCATTGGGATGTCTTTCCCCTTCTCCTTCTACATCGGGCATGTATCCCGTCATTTCCACTACCCATAATCTTCCCTTTTCATCCCAGTTCATGGCAACAGGGGCCACCACAAGCGGTTCTGCAGCCACCAACTGTACATCAAAACCTTCTTCTATTTGCATCAGTTTAATGGCATCTTCCCCATTCACCACGATTTCTTCTGATGATTGATCTCCGGTAGTACAGGAAATAAAGATGAACAACAGGAGAATAAAGGCTTGATACTTTTTCATGACAAGAAATTGTTACAGGAAGATACTAATAATCGTTTTTAAAGATGATGCACTTCCGCTTAGGAAAAGAATTATCTTGCAGATTATGAAAGATTATAAGAAATATTATTTACTGAAGGCCAGTCCAGAGGAGGTATATGCAGCCTTAACCTATCCTCCTACCATTAAATTATGGACAGGTGAGGAGGCAATCATGTCTACTGAACCCGGATCGGAATTTTCCCTTTGGGATGGAAGTATTACAGGAGTAAATCTTGAATTTGAGCCCGGAAGGAAAATTGTGCAGAAATGGAATTTTGAAGATTCTCCAGAGGCATCCATTGTGACGATCATTTTACATCCGCATCCGAAAGGCACTTCGGTAGAGTTGCGTCATACCAATATACCCGACGAGGCTTTTGAAAATATTACCGAAGGTTGGGATGAAGTTTACTTTGGCTCGCTGATAGAGTTTTACCAATAATTCAGTGCATTTTATCATAAAAAAAGACATCCGGTAAAGATGTCTTTTTCTGTTTTGATTTTTGAAGATTAAGAACTGTATAAATATTTCTTTTATCTGATTATAGCGAGTGAATCCGGCCAGGGAATATCGGAAGTATCCCTTTTTGGAACAGTATCTTTTTTAGGAACTGTATCATACCATCCTGATTCAACATTTACCGTTGGAATATTTACTTCTGTGGAGGTACCTGCTATTACAAATCCAAACAGGCCTAATACCACCCCCAGTGATAATAATGATCTTTTCATAATGCACAATTTTAATTTCAACAATACTGACCTACGAAATGGGGAAGGAATTAGCAGCATTATTCCGGAATTGCATCCTTAATTTCCTTTACTTATAAAGTAAGAATCATGCCAATTTTATTAGTTACACTGCCCTAAAAGTGTATAAATAATGATAAATACCACTATTGTACCCAGGCAGCCGCCACCAAGTTTCTTAGCCCCATATCCGGCTATTAAAGCCCTGAAAAATTTGTTCATATAACCTGTTTTGGGAGTTTGTTAAAATTTGCGTGCCAGGGGTAAATTATAAATAAATTTAAAAGGAACCCTGAAAATCATGTTAAAGGATATGAGGAAATGGAGGTAGTTTTTTCATGAGTTCTTCCCTTCCGGTTTCCAGCCATGGGGGAAGTTGCAGTGATTTGCCAAGATTTTGCGGGTTTTCATCTAATGTCATACCCGGATCTATGGTTGCCAGCTCAAACAACACCCCTCCGGGTTCCCGGAAATATACTGATTTGAAATATTTTCGGTTGAGGATCTCCGTTGGGTTTATGCCTGCATCCAAAAGTTTTTCCCTAATCCTTCCTAATGTATTTTCACCTTCCACGGCAAATGCTATGTGATGGAAAGTGCCGCTACCATTTAACCCCCTAAGGCTTTCGGGAGTTTCCAATATATCTATAAATCCGGGACAACCCTGTAACTTAAACCTGAACCTGTTCCCTGTTGAACCTGTCAGTTCATAGCCAAGATATTCTGAAAGAATGCCGGCTGTAAGTTCAAAACGATCTACCCACAATTCGGCATGAAAAATGCCCCCTATCCGGAACGCTTCCGGTATGTCAGGATGAACTGCCTGTAACGGATTTTTTAAATTTTCAGTAAATACCAATTCCAGACCCAGCCCATCGGGATCTTCCAGATAAACGACGATTTCTCCGCGGAACCTTTCCACAGGAGGTTTATACATCACGGAACGATTTTCCAATCGTTCGAGCCAGAAATCCAGTGAGCCGGCCGACAAACTTAACCCTAAAGTATTCATCATTTTTTTTCCATGTCTTCCCTGCGGCAAGTTGGAATATGGAAAGAAAGTAATCAGGCTGCCGGGGGTACCGGCCTCATCTCCATAATATAAATGATAAACTTCAGGATTATCAAAATTCACAGTTTGCTTCACAAGTTTCAGTCCCAGGATACCGGTAAAAAAGGAAAAGTTTTTATACAAATCTGAAATGATGGCTGAAACGTGATGAATCCCTTTAACAGAATGCATGCATGTTATTTAAGTAGTTTGCATCCAGATATCGCCGTAAAGCTCAGGATGTTTTTTGAACTGCCCGTAAACAAAGGGGCACAAAGGTTTTACTTTAAGTTGTTTTTCTCTGGCAAATTCAGCAAGTGAAGAAAGCATAATCTTCGCATAACCTTTTCCTTCTGCCGATTGGTCTACTTCTGTATGCAAAACGGTAATCAGCCGATCAGACAAGCGTACTTCCATTCTAGCTACTTCCGCTTCTCCTTCTGAAACAAAGAACTTACCAAGGCCGGTTTCGTTTTTGGTAAAATTCACTCCCATAATATTCTGTTTTAATGCCTGCACAGAGCCCTGTTTAAAATTACAGGAATTTGGCGGGAATTCCATGTAATAATTCTCTCAGGCATTTTCAGGAGAGCAACTCACATTGGAAACCTTCTTCAGCAAGGGATATTCTGATATCATCAATATGAAAATGATGTCCTTCCACTCTTAGAATATTGTCTTCATCCTGCAGGTCGAAATTGATTCTGCAATGAGGAAATTTTGAACTCAATTTCCGGAGGATAAATCCTTCAACCTGTTGGTCACTTACATCAGTTTTAAATATTTCTATCATCATAGTGCAGATTTAATGGAACTCTTCAAATTCTACCATCCAGGCAATTCCGAAGCGGTCATATACCATGCCCAGGTATTCCCCGGGGGAAGATTTTTCAAACGGCAGGGCTACAATTCCATCCAATGACAAAAGCCAAAACATTTTCGTTGCTTCGAAAAGAGAATCTGCTGTCACATCCAGTATCACCCGCTGCATCTGATCATTTCCTTTTATGTTGGGAATATCTGCTCCATATAAAACCGTATTTTCATTTACCGCCAGTTGTATATGCATTATTTTCTCTCCTTCTACTTTATCCATCCAATTGCAGGGATCTACTTCTCTGTAACGGATGATCGATTCAAGTTTTCCACCAAACACTTTTTGATAAAATAAAAATGCTTCTTCACAATTTCCGGGGAATTGGAGGAATGGACGAATGCACTTCATGGTGAAAATTCTTCACCAAAAAAATGATTCTTTATAGAATAAACCAGAGGTTAATGAGACAATAAAGAGGGGCAAATGAAACAATTCAGGTAGCTTTATTGCCCCACCGGAAGTTGATTTCTTTCCGACAATGACTCCAACCGGGTAACCGTTTTCACCATAAATTTTCCCCTGTACTCTGTCGGGGTTAGCCCGGTATATTTTTTAAACAATTGCCTGAAGGTTTTGAGGTCATTATATCCTACTTCCAGCATAACATCCAGAACAGTCCGGTTGGTTTCTTCCAGCAGTTTTTTAGCGGCTTCCATTCTTCTTCTTTGAAGGTATTCTATAGGAGTAAGGCCTGTGGCTCCTTTAAACCTTCTGACGAGATTTCTTCTGCTGGCAGGAATTTCATTCAGGAATTCCTCTACCGTAGAAAATTCGTTATACTCATTATCCATTCTTTGCTGAACCATTTTTACAAGTTCATCTCCATGATCGGTTACCGGTTTAAACGTGCTGAAATAGGCCTGATGAGGCCTGTTTAAATCAATGGCGAAATACTTTGCCACCTGCAACAGTAAATCTCTTCCGCAATATTTTTCAATTATCTGAAACATGAGGTAGAAGCTGTTGGTAGCCCCTCCACTGGTATATATCCGGTTATCAAATGTGGTGATAGCCCTAGCATTTACTTTTACCAGAGGAAAGTTTCTGGAAAATGCTTCTGCGGCCTGAATATGAGTAGTGGCAGGTTTATCATTCAGTAATCCGGTAGATGCCAGTAAAAATGCCCCTGTGCAAAAACTTGCAATTTCAGCTCCTTGCTGATATTGCCTGCATAACCATGGAATAGCTTCCTTATTCATTTCTATGGCCGAGGATAAATCTTCCGTAGCAAAGGCGGGAATCAATATCAGGGATAGTGGAGGTGCTTCCTGAATGGAATAAACGGGATATTCTTCTGAAATCAATCCCGGAATTTCTCCCATGCTGAGGAGGGAAATGGAAAAATAAGGTTGATTACCCATCCGTTCTGCAAATCGGTTTGCAGAACTGAACACATCCAGCATGGCTGCAATACTTATAAGCCTGTGCTTACGTGTCAATAATATACCAAGGCTGACCATAAAATGAGATTTATTAAAAGGGTAACACAAAAGGGTAACACAATCCGAGCCAAATTGCTCATCAGAAAGAAGACAAAAAGATAGCTAAAAAATAATAACCCTTCTTTATCAAAGTTGAACCTTTGAATTTTTTCTTAGAAATTTTAAAAAAATTGTGGCAGAAGTAAGGAGATTTAGAAAGTTTTCAGCGAAGGGGTAGGGGTAAAATTTCCTTCTACCATTGTTTAAAATAAAAAACGGAATAAAGCTTGGCTTCATTCCGTTTGTCGGGGCGGCAAGATTCGAACTTGCGACCTCCTGGTCCCAAACCAGGCGCGATAACCGGGCTACGCTACGCCCCGTACCTCATTCTCTAAATGAGGATGCAAATTTAGGTTTTCAATATTAAATCACCAACAAATTATTTAAATCCACAACGGAAATTTTTAATTTTTTCTGTCAAAGTCCCGGTTTGAAGGAGATGGGAAGGTTCTGTTGAACTAAAAGAAAATCCTCATGAAATAATGGTGAAATCCTCTTCCGGTAAGGAGAAAATCCCCAAGCGGGCCCTCCCCCGCCACCACCACTCCTTGAAAATTTACACGAAGGCAAATCCCTCCCTGTTTGGAACTAATATCTTTCCATTTAACCGCTACAGAAGCCTACCCGGGGTTCATCTTCCGCTACATGATGGCAGCCCTACAAATTTCACCACCCCTGATAATCTCTCCATGTAAAAATCCTCTAAATGAAAGAAGAATTTTCCTAAATTTACCAGATGCCTAACCGAAAGTATTGTGGAACATTCCTGATATATTATTCTTACAATATATCACTTCCCCTCATCGGCTTACTTTAGGATATCCTTTACCGGTATCCTCACAAAATATAAGTCCCTGATTCCTTCATATAAAAGGCCTATAGTATCTTCATTTATACGTGCGATGGAAGAATATCCAAACCCCGAACGCTCGTCAATCAATAAACTGTATGCCTCCGGCCAGGTTTCCCCCCAATCGAGGCTGGCGCGAATGGTGGTATTCACCCTTGCATAACTGTGGTTTACATTACTGAGAAACAACACCTCTTTTCGTGCATTGCCATGGTTTACTTCGGCTTTAATAAAGCCTGCCATACATACCGGATCTTCCAAAACTGATCCGGAGGTATGGTGCTCTACCCAGGTTTTTCCCATATCTGTTGTAGTGGCCACAGACCTGTACTTTCCGCGATTATCACGCATATTCAGCATCAATGTTCCTGGCCTTGTTTCTACAATCTGCGATTCGGTAGTATTGGATTTGGCTCCAACTCCCGATTTCCAGGTTTGGCCATGGTCTTCACTATAAATGATAGCAGCATATGGTATCTTGTTTTCATCCCAGTATTGCGAAGCAAAAACCAGATGCCCGTTTTGCATCACTATTCCTGCACCCGGACCATTAAAGTATAAATGCCATTGGGGATTTTTCACCTGAGGTGTAATACTGACAGGCTCCGACCAGGTTATTCCATCATCGGTACTGCTTATCAACACCAGTTGCCCTGTACTGTCGGGAGATAAACCGGGGCGGGAATCGCGAATCGAATTGTTTCCTTTACTCCACAAGGCAGCTACCCAAATGGTTTCCGAAACCGGATCGAATAATATCGCGGGATCCCCTACTCCATTATTTTCATGCGGCGCCCCCATATCCATAATAATTTTCATAGGTTCCCAGGTTTTACCACCATCTGTACTCCGGTTCATTCCCACATCAATATTCGCGGGAAGATCTCCCGAATGATGGTAGCGGATATCATATATTGCAATCAGCGTCCCTTTATGGGTGACTATCATTCCTGGTATCCTGTAAGTATGCACGCTGTCGTCCCAGGCTTTTCTAATGGCAATTCCGGTATATTGAACCTGCTCTTTATCATCATTAATAGGGAAATACTCTTTTTCATCTGCCACGAATGATTTTACCCTGAAAACTATCTTATCCTCAATATTGGCATCCTCTTTTAAAATGGCATGCATCCAGAAGTAATGCACTCCGGGTGGCAGCTGGATACTAACCGGTATGGATAATTGTTTTTGACCAGGATACATAACAGCCATCAGACTGTCTTTAAGATATTCTTTTTCGTTTGAGGTATAATACAACTCCAGCTTTTCCAAATCTTCAGTTCCGGAGATAATTTCTGCCTTAATTTCAGAAACATTTAATTCCTTCCGGCCTGCCTCCACTGAAATTTTCAACTGAAATACGGGATTGGAGTGGGCAAATTTTATGATGGGGTTTACAGGAAAAAAAAGTTCTGATTGAACATCTCTTTCTTCTGAATACTTAACGCCTTCAGCATTACAGGAAGTTATTGCAACAAAGGCCAATAGCAGATAAAAACCTCGCATGATAAATTACATGTTTAGCGATGCACAATTGTAAATTGCTTTGTGATGGGGAAATTATGATGAACATCCACTCCACCCTTAAACTGTAATGAAAACTATTATATACAGATAAAATAAAGAAGGAGACTTCAGTACAAAAAAAATCCTCTGAAAAACTTCAGAGGATGATGCGGTGAGGGCGGGATTCGAACCCGCGGTACAGTTTCCCGTACGACGGTTTAGCAAACCGTTCCTTTCGGCCACTCAGGCACCTCACCTTTGATTTTCGGAGGGCAAAAATAAGGTTAAAAACTTAATTGCCAAACTTAAATGAAGATAGTTTTTTATGCCCTGAAAATCACATGGAGGCGAGTTGTACCTTTTGCTGCAACTCCACAACATTTTCGCGGAATACCGAATCCGTATCCATAAGATCTTTTACGGTTTGGCAGGAATGGATTACTGTGGTATGATCCCTTCCTCCAAAATGCTCCCCGATGGTTTTCAGTGAATTTTTGGTAAAGGTTTTGGCCAGGAACATGGTGATTTGCCTTGCCTGAACAATTTCCCTTTTCCTTGTTTTTTGAAGCAATTTATCGTAATCGACATTGAAGTATTCACATACCATTTTTTGAATGGTGTCGATAGTAATTTCCTTACTGCTGGATTTAACGAAATTTCTCAACACTTTCTTGGCAAGATCGAGGTCAATTTCCCTCTTGTTCAGAGAAGACTGGGCCAGAAGGGAAATAAGGGCACTTTCAAGTTCCCTTACACTGCTGTTGATATTATAGGCAATGTATTTTACTACTTCCTTAGGCATTTCAAGGCCGTCGTTCTTCATTTTCTTTTCCAGGATTTCGATGCGGGTTTCATAATCCGGCATCTGAAGATCGGCACTTAATCCCCAGCGGAACCTGCTTAACAGGCGCTCCTGAAGGCCTTCCAGGTCTTTGGGAGATTTGTCGGAAGTCATAATCAGTTGCTTTCCGCTTTGGTGCAGGTGGTTAAAGATGGCAAAAAATGCATCCTGAGATTTTTCTGCGCGGTTGAAGAACTGCACGTCATCAATAATCAGCACATCCACCATCTGATAGAAGTGGATAAAATCATTGATGGCATTGTTTCTTCCATGATCCTGGAATTGGTTGATAAATTTCTCCGAGCTCACATAAAGCACCACCTTGTTGGGGTTGAGCCTTTTGGTTTCATTACCGATGGCTTGCGCAAGGTGAGTTTTACCTAAACCTGCTCCACCAAAAAGCATCAGCGGGTTGAAAGAGCTTGCTCCGGGTTTTTCCGCAACGGTTTTACCGGCACGGCGGGCAACCCTGTTACAATCTCCTTCTACAAAATTATCGAAGGTGTAATTAGGATTGAGTTGGGAATCAATTTGTATTTTTTTCAGCCCCGGAATCACAAACGGATTCTTTACGGGATTGTTGATGATTAATGGAAAATCCATTTCGTTGTTGGCGAAAATCTTGTATCCCTGAGTGGGGACATCCATAGTCAGTGGTTTGTTGCTGTGGTTACCACTGTCTACCATAATACGGTATTCCAGTCGTGCATCTTTACCTAAAACTCTTCTTAATGTTTTGGCTAAAAGATTCACATAATGCTCTTCCAGATATTCATAGAAAAACTGGCTGGGCACTTGTATTACCAAAACATTATTTTTTAACTCCACCGGTTTGATAGGTTCAAACCAGGTTTTAAAATGCTGCCATTCTACAATGTCTCTGATAATGTCCAAACAATTATTCCAAACTTGATCGCAAGACTTAGTCATTTTGGTGATACAAAATTTTATATAATGAGTTAAGAATATTCTTACCTGATTTGCAACACGCTTCCGAACTATTTATCCACAAAAAACTTTAGCAGGGCAACGAATATCAAATGTTTTTCTGAGAAAAAAAACTTTTTGTTTAGCATTTTTTTTCTCTAAAAAATTTCGCATTGATTTTCAATAGCAAAAATCAAAACGTATTTAAACTCATCTTATGAAACCCTTATCTGGCAAGGCTTTTAAAAACCTTCTGGAGAAATTGAAATTTTGTCAGCCTTTATCTGACAAATAATTTTTTAAACGAAATATTTGTCCTGAACTCCCTCTTTTGAAAAGAATCGCTGCATAATATTAATAAAAACTTTCCACATTTTTTTACCTGATAATCATGATGAATTTTTTCCTGAAATTATCGGGTATTTTTTATTTCATTTTTTTTATTTAATATCCGTCGCGCCATTTCAAATGATGGTATTGTTGAATGAAATATAAGGATTAATTTCCTTCTTTTCTTTTTATATCATCAGGGTAAATTTCAAAGGCCGGGTTTAATAGCAGAGGTAGGTCAATTTACAATTTTTAATTAAGCTTTACCAATAAGCTAATTTTTTTTTATTTAAAATCCTCGATCCGGTATTCCAATAATGAAAACAGTTAATGTATTATTTGATATCCGTCAATAACCGTTCATGGAAATATCTTCCTGAAGGGTAATCGGTTATTAATATATTTGTTGGAAACGAAAACCGAATGCACATGAATATTCTTGAAGTGCGCCATCTAAAAAAGTATTTCGCCACCCAAAAGGCTGTGGATGATATCAGTTTCAGCCTGGAAAGGGGAAGTATTTTCGGCCTTTTAGGGCCTAACGGGGCAGGGAAAACCACCCTGATCAGGATGATTACCGGCATTTTCTACCCCGACGAAGGCGAAATCCTCTTAAACGGCCATAAATTCAATCCGGTGGAAGACGTAGGCTATATCGGCTATATGCCTGAAGAAAGAGGGTTATATAAAAAAATGAAAATCGGGGAACAGGCCGTTTACCTGGCGATGCTAAAGGGATTGTCACGTAAAGAAGCTACCGAAAGAGCCAAAGAATGGTTTGTTAAGCTGGATATGCAAACCTGGTGGAATAAAAAAATTGAAGACCTGAGTAAGGGTATGGGACAAAAACTTCAGTTTGTTACCACAGTATTACACGAGCCCGAACTCATCATTCTCGACGAACCTTTTAGCGGCCTCGACCCGGTGAATGCCAACCTAATTAAGGATGTGATTTTCGAGCTGTCCCAAAAAGGGTCTTCCATTATATTCAGTACTCACCGAATGGAGCAGGTGGAGGAAATTTGCGACCATATTATTCTGGTGAACAATGGAAAGAAAATACTCGACGGCACGATTCATAATATTAAACAGGAATACAAGGAAAACCTCTTCAGGCTGGAAGCTGCCTCATATGAAAATATCAGCCATCCTTCCTTTGAGGTTATCCGGAAGGAAAAATCTTCCATTGTGATAAGAATAAATGAAGGATTCTCTACCAATGACGTGCTGAGCCATTTCATTGGAAGCGGTGTGCAAATATTAGGTTTCCATGAAATCCTTCCTTCCTTAAATGAAATATTTATTAAAAAGGTGGAGGGTACGCCCCTTGCCCGTCAGTTTCAAAATGTTCCTGCTTAATTAATTGAAATATGAAAAAAATCTGGCTCATCATACAAAGAGAATATATAACCAGGGTAAGAAACAAGACTTTTCTGTTGTCTACATTTCTTACACCCCTGTTGTTTGCCGGTGTATTTGCGATAATCATCTTTATCACCGTTAAAGGCCAAACCACCGACAGGGTGGCTTTTAGAGATAACACCGGTATTTTCCAGGAACAGGAATATAAACGAACAGGAGTAGTGTTTATATCCGATCCTGAAGCAGATACTTCGAATTATTTATCAAAAGGATATTCCGCCATTGTGTATGCGCCTAATTTTGGCATCAACAATACCGATAAATGGCAGGTATATTCCAAAAAGAATTTCGGCCTGATACAAAGCGAAGCCATACGCGATATTATCCGCAACGAATATGAAAGATATGTATTCAGGGAACAGGGAATAGACGTTTCGCTGCTCGACTCCGTGAAAAAAGCCTCCGGCAGCCTTTCTGTTGAAACGGCCATAATAGGACAAGGAGAGGAAATTAAAAAGGGAAATTCAGGAATCGCTTACGGTGTGGGATATGCGGCCAGTTTCCTCATTTATATCACGCTCTTCATTTACGGATCCATGGTAATGCGTGGGGTTATGGAAGAGAAGACCAACCGGATTGCCGAGGTGGTGGTATCATCAGTAAAACCTTTCCAACTGATGATGGGAAAAATTCTGGGAATTGGGGCTGTTGGGCTTACGCAGTTTGTACTTTGGATTATGCTGATGTTTCTGCTATCAACAGGGGTGGGTTTTCTGATTCCTTCCGATGTTGACCCTGAAACACTCAACAGTGCCATGGCTCAGGCCAATGAATCTACCCGCATGGCAGCCATTTCCGGAATTAAGGATGCCGTGGGAGCGGTAAATGTTCCGCTGCTGGTGGTTTGCTTCCTGTTTTATTTCCTTTTCGGTTACCTGTTCTATGCAGCCCTTTTTGCTGCTGTAGGTAGTGCCGTAAATGAAGACCCTCAGGATGCTCAGTCATTGATGTTTCCTATTACCATGCCTATTGTACTGGCTATCGTGATTATGATTAATGCCATCACCAACCCCGAAAGCCCTATGGCTGTATGGTCGAGCATCATCCCCTTCTTCTCACCCATTGTGATGATGGCACGTCTTCCATTCGGGGTCCCCGGTACCGTAGCATACTGGGAGCTGGCTTTGAGTATGGTAATGCTGGTAGTTGGATTTCTGGTTACCACCTGGCTGAGCGCCAAAATTTACCGTACCGGAATATTGATGTATGGGAAAAAACCCACCTGGAAAGAATTGCTAAAATGGGCTTTCAGGAAATGACAACCGGAAAGATTTCCGAATAAATTAAAGGGAGCTGTTAAAGCTCCCTTTAATTTATTAATCTTGTATTGCCGTTACCGATATCCGCAAATATGTTTGAATTCGGACAAGTATTTCATTAAAACAAAAACCTTGACAAAGGATGAAATACATCCGGAGAGACATCCGATTCAAGAGATAATTTAAGGTTATTGCAAATTTGCTTCTCCTCAATTTTCTTTGTAAACCTCATGGTTTTAAAACCTCTTTTTTCCAGTACGAAGGTTACTTCTCCGGGAGTATAGGGAATTTGCAGGTTACCGTTTTCATCAGAAACGAGTTTATTTTCTCCTTTACTTGTTTTTACAATTACCGAAACTCCTTTTTCAGGTTTTTTGGTTTTGGAATTAAAGATACTGATGGTGATGGGTTCTTTTCCGGGAGCTGACGTATTGCTGGCAGTATATCCCGGGAAAGCCTTCAGTAGCATTACACTGAACAAGACCAGTAAACAAATGCAGCTATACGATTTCATAATTAAAAATTGTCTTAGATTACTGCTACCCTGACAATCACATTTCCCTTTCCGTTGCTTCCGGAAGCAAAATTATATTATTTTTTTTCTGATTTGTTGCAATTAGGAAAACTTTTATTGCAATACTTATCATGAGCCTCCCAGATGAATTTCCGTATTGTCACCGATGTTTAAACTTATAATCTCTCCTTTTACATCGGTATCGCTGCCAATAATGGAGTTGGCCAGTACAATTTCATCCAGGTCGGCAAAGGAGCCAATAATGGAATCTTTTACAATGGAAGCAGAAATACTGGTTTTTTCTCCAATGGTAACATTGGGACCAATTATGGAATTACGGATGACGCACCCTTCGGCTATAGATACAGGTTGGATGATTATGCAGTTATCGAGCACATTGTCTTCGGCAACTTTTCCTCCGAACTTTTTCAGAAGAGTGGAATTGGATTCCAGGAGGGTTTCTTTTTTACCGCAGTCGAACCAGTTCTGCACCTTAAAGTAATTGAACTCAATCCCCTTGTTTATCATGCAGTCAATAGCATCGGTAAGGGAATATTCCCCGCGGCTTTTGATGTTCATCCTGATATTGGATTCCAGGCAGTCGAAAAGCAGTTCCGATTCCTTTATTTTATAAATCCCCACCAAGGCCATGTTCGATTTAGGAATCTGGGGCTTTTCCACCACGCGGGTAATCTTGCCGTCTTCATTGATCTCTGCCACCCCGAAATCTCTCGGGTCATCTACCCTTTTAATGCCTATTGCAGAAGTGGGGGCATCCAGCACCTCTTTTACCGAATATTCGCAAATAGTATCTCCCAGCACAATAAAAATTTCATCTTTATCCACTATCTCCCGGGTAAGGGCAATGGCATGTCCTATTCCCTGCCTTTCGTTTTGATTGACAAAATGCATATTAAGGCCCTGATATTTCGACTGCAGGTAATCGGTAATTTTTTCTCCCAGATATCCGACAATGAAGATGAATTCATTAATTCCTGCCTCTTTTAACTGATCAACTATAATACTGAGTATGGTTTTTCCCGCAAGGGGAATTAAAGCCTTTGGTTGGGTATAAGTATGTGGCCTTAACTTGGTTCCTGCACCTGCTACTGGTATGATTGCTTTCATTTTATTTAACCCCGGGAATACCGTTTTGGTTGAAAAAAGCCTTTCCTTATAAGAATTGGCAATATTAATCAATTAATTCTATACAAAAATCTTGGGCTTACCAACGGAGTGTTTAATTTTGCCGGTATTGAAGTTAACACTAATATTATAATCATGTATACAGACTCAGTTGTTTTCGATTTAATCCATCAGGAACTTAACAGACAAAGAAATGGTATTGAATTAATTGCTTCGGAAAACTTTACTTCCCTGGCTGTTATGAAAGCAATGGGGTCTGTACTTACCAATAAATATGCCGAAGGTTATCCGGGGAGAAGATATTATGGCGGTTGCGAAGTGGTAGACCAGATAGAGCAACTTGCTATCGACCGGGTTAAACAAATTTTCAATTGCGAATACGCCAATGTTCAGCCGCATTCCGGCGCTCAGGCAAATGCTGCTGTTTTCCTTGCCGTACTAAAACCCGGAGATGTGGTACTGGGCCTTGATTTAAGCATGGGAGGCCACTTAACTCATGGTTCACCCGTAAACTTCTCAGGAAAATTATATCGCCCTGTTTTCTATGGTGTAAAAAAAGAAGACGGAAGAGTGGACTATGATATGTTGGAAAAGCAGGCGCTGGAACATAAACCCAAAATGATTATCTGCGGTGCTTCGGCTTACAGCCGCGATTGGGATTATGCCAGAATCAGAGCGGTAGCCGATAAAGTGGGTGCGATTCTGATGTGCGATATGGCCCACCCCGCAGGACTAATTGCCAAAGGCCTGCTTAACCAGCCATTCGATCATTGTCATATTGTAACTTCCACTACCCACAAAACCCTTCGCGGGCCAAGGGGAGGAATCATCCTTATGAAAAATGATTTTGAAAACCCATGGGGTATTACAGATAATAAAGGAAATGTGAGGATGCTGAGTGCGTTGTTAGACCTTGCCGTTTTCCCCGGTACCCAGGGCGGACCACTGGAACATGTTATCGCCGGAAAAGCTGTGGCTTTCGGAGAAATTCTTACCGATGACTTTACAGCATACGCCAAACAAATCATCAGTAATGCTCAGGCGATGTCTTCAGCATTTTTGAAAAGAGGATATGAAATCGTTTCAGGCGGTACGGATAACCACCTAATGCTGATAGATCTGAGAAACAAAAACATCAGTGGTAAAAAAGCCGAAGCTGTTTTAGGAAAAGCCGACATCACCATCAACAAAAATATGGTTCCTTTTGATGATAAATCTGCTTTCGTTACCTCAGGCATCAGAGTGGGGGTAGCTGCAATCACCACCAGGAATATGAAAGAAAACCATATGGAAACCATTGTAGACTTTATCGACAGGTCGCTGATGCATGCCGATGACGATAATTACCAGGAAAAACTAAGTGCTGAGGTTCGTGAATTTATGAAGGCATTTCCACTTTATCCTGAGTTGCATTAATCGCATAATTCAATTACCGGTCATAAAATTCATCAACTTATTTAATATGATTCAAAGAATACAATCGCTTTGGCTTTTGGTAGTGGTAATAGCAGGATTTGCCACTTATTCGCTCAACCTGTTCATCGGAAACCTTCCCGACGGATCTAAAAGAATTTTTCCGCTTGCCGAAAGCCTTCTGCTGGCTATTGGTTCTATTGTAATTGCAATACTGGCATTAATCTGCATCTTCTTATATAAAAACAGAAAACTCCAGTTTCGCCTCTCTGTTATAGGATCCATATTATCCTTCTTATTTTTATTCCTGGAATATTCAGCTGTAGAAAGCCTGAAGAAAACCGAAGGCATTACTTCAGGAGCTTATCAAATCGGGGCATTGCTTCCTATCGTAATGGGTATTTTCTTTATCATGGCTGCCAGGGGAATATATAAAGATGAAAAATTGGTAAAAAGCCTGGACAGACTAAGGTAATTTACGTTTGACGAATTACGTTTTATTATAAATAAAAAAGGATTTAGAAACACATCATGTTCTAAATCCTTTTTCTATTAATGCAGGGTGCCTTTTATTAATCTGGAAATAAAGGCTTTTAATACCCTGTTTTTGTAGAATTTTTATTTTTTAACTGCTCAAGCAATTAGAATTTACTACTCATTAATTCTTAATTCCTCATGAAATGAAAAACCTCCGGTTGTTCACCGAAGGTTTTCAGTTTGGCGTCATTCTGTTTCAACCTACTGCCAGCAAGCAATTCAGATTTGCAGTTGGAGAACCAGAATGACAATAATTTTCTCTCGTTTTCATAACATGGTAAAAGATCAGCATTTAGTTTTGTTACCGTTCCCTAAAATACTAAGTTTTCCAATTGAGAAAAAATTATTTATAAGGCTATTTTTTTCTGAGCCATCATTTTTCTGAGATTGATGAGTCCGTAACGCATTCTACCTAAAGCGGTATTGATACTGCAGTTGGTAAGGGCAGCGATTTCCTTGAAACTCAAATCGGCATAATGCCTTAATATGATTACCTCGCGTTGGTCTTCAGGAAGAAGATCGAGCATCATCCTTACCCTTTCATGACTTTGCTTTTTAATCATTTTTTCTTCGGCGCCGTCTTCCACAAAGTTCAGAGATTCGAAAATATCTCTGTCGTCGCTGGTTTTAATGGAAGGGGTACGCTTTACTTTACGGAAATGGTCTACACAAAGGTTATGAGCAATTCTGATAGCCCATGGAAGGAATTTTCCTTCTTCAGTGTAACGACCGGCACGGATAGTATCGATAATCTTAATCAATACATCCTGAAAAATATCTTCAGCAAGATATTTGTCTTTAACTAAGAATAAAATAGAGGTGAAAAGTTTTTCCTTGTGTCTTAGGATTAAGGTCTCAAGGGAATGTAAATCGCCATCCTTAAATTGTTGGATAAGCTCATTGTCGGTAGTTTGCGTACGAAGTGCATTCATATACTTCTACTGTTTTGAAGGTGATAGGATATATTTGGATTTTAATAAAAAATTGGTTCTTTGTTGGTTGCGCTTGGCTTAGTTGGTTTTTCGTTGTGTAGAAGTCTTCTTATCTATAGGCGTAATTTTTTTGTTGTGAATTCGAAATTAGTGATTAAAGATATATAGATTTCTCAAATATCCAAATTTTCCCGGGAAAATTCAGATTAATCTATAGTTTCCATAGGGAATTCTATTTAGGCGCTTTTTGTGAAATTTAAATATAAACATAATAATTTTACTTTGCAAACGATGGAAAGCAGGAAAACGAAGGGAAAGGCGAAGGAAAAGGTTGACAATCCTACAGGCTCTCAGGACATTTTTATTAAAGGTGCCAGGGTTCATAACCTCAAAAACGTTTCAGTATCATTCCCCAGAAAAAAGTTGATTGTGGTAACCGGAGTTTCCGGATCGGGTAAGTCATCCCTTACCATAGACACCTTATTTGCAGAGGGCCAGCGACGGTATGCGGAAAGCCTGAGCGCTTATGCAAGGCAGTTTATGGCCAGAATGGAAAAGCCCGATGTAGATTATATTAAAGGACTCTGCCCTGCCATTGCCATCGAACAGAAAGTGATTACGCGCACCCCCCGCAGTACGGTGGGAAGCATGACTGAAATCTACGATTACCTCAGGCTGCTGTTTGCCCGGATTGGCAAAACCATCTCGCCCGTTTCAGGCCGAATTGTTAAAAAAGACGACGTTTCCGATGTGGTAGATGCCATCTCCAAACTGCCTGAAGGTACACGGATACATTTACTGGTGAGGTTTAAGCAACATGCCAACCGCAACCCCCTGGAAGAACTCAATATTTTGCTGCAAAAAGGGTTTTCCAGGCTGTTTATTGAAGGAGCAGTTATAAGGATTGAAGACCTGTTGGAGGCGAAAAAACCCTGGAAACCGGCCAAAAACACCTTTATATTAATTGACAGGCTGGTAGCTCGGGAATTTGATGAAGACGACAGGCACAGGATTGCCGACTCTGTGGGAACGGCTTTTTATGAAGGAGAAGGTGAATTGTTATTACTTACCGAACTGGATGGGGCCCAAAAGGAACTGCATTTCTCCAATAAATTCGAACTGGATGGCATCCAGTTTGAAGAACCGGTACCCAACCTGTTTTCCTTTAATAATCCTGTAGGGGCCTGCCCTACCTGTGAAGGATACAGCCTTGTGCTTGGTATAGATGAAGACCTGGTTATTCCCGATAAAAGCCTAAGCGTTTACGCCGGAGCCGTTGCCCCGTGGAAAGGCGATAAGTTGGGTAAATGGAAAGACCGGTTTATCCTGGCGGTGCGGAAATATAAATTCCCCGTACATACTCCCGTTGCCGATCTCTCTGAGGAGCAATATAAACTGCTCTGGGAAGGAAATGATTCCGTTTACGGAATAAATGATTTCTTTAAAGAAGTGGAGCAGAACCTCTACAAAATTCAGTACAGAGTATTGCTCAGCCGTTACCGCGGGAGGACAAAATGCCCTGATTGTAAAGGATACAGGCTGAGAAAAGAAGCCTTATATGTAAAAATCGGTGGCAAACATATAGGTGAGCTGGCTCAAATGCAGGTGAAAGACCTGAAAAATTGGTTTGAACACCTGGAATTATCGGAATTTGACAGGGAAGTCAGCCACAGAATATTACTGGAGATTCATCAAAGGCTGAATACTTTGCTAGATGTTGGTCTGGGCTATCTTACCCTCGACAGGCTGGCCAATTCCCTTAGTGGTGGAGAAAGTCAGAGAATACAGCTTACCCGTTCTTTAGGAAGTAACCTCACAAATTCCTTATACATACTGGATGAGCCTTCTATTGGACTGCATTCCAGAGATACTCAAAGGTTGATAAAAGTCCTTAAGCAATTGCGCGACCTGGGCAATACTGTGGTGGTGGTAGAACACGATGAAATGATGATGCGTGAAGCAGATCATATTATTGACATGGGACCACTGGCGGCTCATCTCGGAGGAGAGGTGGTGGCGGCCGGAAATTATGAGGAAATCATCTCTAACCCCAACAGCCTTACAGGAAAATACTTGTCAGGACAATTACAAATTGAGCCTCCTAAGAAAACCAGAAAGTGGCACGAAAGCATAAAAATTATCGGGGCAAGGCAACACAACCTGAAAAATATTGATGTGGAAATTCCGCTGAATGTTTTTTGTGCAGTGAGCGGGGTAAGCGGTAGCGGCAAAACTACCCTGATAAAGAAAATACTGTATCCCGCTTTAATGCGCTTAAAAGGCGAGTTTACGGAAAGGACGGGATTGCATAAAGAAATTATTGGAGCAGAACTGATTGACCATGTAGAAATGGTAGATCAAAACCCCATAGGTAAATCATCTCGCTCCAACCCTGTTACGTATATCAAAGCCTATGATGAAATCAGAAATTTATATGCACGCCAGCCATTATCCAAACAACGAGGTTTCCAGCCCAAACATTTTTCTTTCAATGTAGATGGCGGCCGGTGTGATACCTGTAAGGGGGAAGGTGAACAAATTGTAGAAATGCAATTTCTTGCAGATGTGCACCTGACCTGTGAAAGCTGTAAAGGCAGGAGGTTTAAGGATGAAGTTCTGGAAGTTACATATAAGGGCAGAAACATTTACGATGTATTAAACATGAGTGTAGATGAAGCCCTGGATTTTTTTGCCGGCGAAAAAGAAATCGCTAGGAAAATAAAATCCCTTAGTGATGTGGGTTTGGGATATGTAAAACTCGGTCAGTCTTCCGATACGCTTTCAGGTGGTGAAGCACAAAGGGTAAAACTTGCTTCCTTTCTTGGAAAAGAAAGGGCTTCCGGAAAAATATTGTTCATCTTCGATGAACCTACCACAGGACTGCATTTCCATGACATCAAAAAACTTCTTGCTGCCTTTAACGCATTAATAGAGCAAGGGCATTCTATATTGGTAATTGAACATAATACTGATGTATTGAAATCTGCGGATTGGATCATTGACTTAGGGCCGGAGGCTGGTGATGAAGGAGGAGAATTGATTTATGCAGGTGTACCGGAGGGATTGAAAAAGGTGGAAAGGAGTTATACAGGGAAATTTCTTTGAGAATTGGAAATCAGCAATAAAAAAATATTTTTTTAAACTTTCCATCCCTTTCAGAATACTGAAATCATCATTCTGAATAATACTTAATAAAAAAAAGCGGGATTGCTCCCGCTTTTTTATGATGAAATAAACTAAATATTAGTATTAGTTGTTAGAAGGAAGTGGTTTACGTGGCATTTTTTCATCACGCATGGCTGCATTGTAAATAAATGCTGCGGTGATGGTAGCTGCCTGCTTAAGGTCATCAGCAATCAGGTGATCGTAGTTGTCTACGTTGGTGTGGTGAGTTCTGGTGCTGTACTCAATAGGATCCTGAATAAACTGGAATCCAGGCAGGCCGATAGCATCAAATGAAAGGTGGTCGGTACCTCCTGTATTGCTGCTGGTAATGGTGGTAGCACCCAGATCGTGGAATGGCTTCAGCCATGCTTCGAAAATAGCGCGGGCAGCTTCATTCCCCTGCAGGTAAATACCCCTGTATTTTCCTGTACCATTATCCATGTTGAAGTAAACAGAGAATTTCTCATGCTGGTCGGTAAATTTCATGGTTGCAGGATCTCCGAAGGTATTTTTTACATAACCTCTCGAACCATGCAAACCTTGCTCTTCACCACCCCATAAAGCAATTCTGATAGTTCTTCTTGGTTGAACACCAAGGGCTTTTAAAATCCTTACCGCTTCAATCATTACGGCACAACCCGCTGCGTTATCGGTAGCACCGGTAGAGGAATGCCATGAATCGAGGTGACCGCCCAGCATCACGATTTCGTCTTTCAGCTTAGGATCGGTTCCGGGGATTTCGGCAATTACGTTATAACCTTTGGTGTCTTGTTCGTGGAATTTGGTAGCCACCTCAATATCCAGTTTAACAGGTATCCCGGCTCTCAGCAAACGAACAATGGTATTGTAGTCTTCAATAGCTAATACCATGTCAGTGATGTTTTCGGGTGCACCTTTCTGATAGGAACCACCACCCTGAACGAACAGAGTACCATCTCTGCCGCGTAAACCTGTTGAGCTGAGTATTGCAACGGCTTTTTCCTTTTCAGCCATTTCTTTCAGCATTCCGGCAAGGTTTACAGGCCTTCTGAATCCTGCAGGTGGAGCGCCTCTTCTTTGCTGGCCGGGACCGGCGCCTGCAGGCTGACGGTTAGCCATCTCATTGAGTTGCTCATCGGTAAACCTTCTTGCATCAGGCTGGAAGGAAGGTTTTAAAGTATCGGCTCTGTCGAGAATAAGAATTTTTCCGGCAAGCTTGCCCTGATACTTCATCAGTTCAGCAGAATCTGATGCTTTAATCAGAAGCACTTCAGCATTCTTTAACCCTCCGGTTCCATATACCCATGCTTTGGGATATGCCATCAGCGGGCTGTAATAAGGAGCAGTCATAGCCAGGTAACTTTTGGTCAGTTCCCAGCCTTTTCCAAATTCTCCCCATGGTTCAAGCCTTGCATTTTTAAGGCCCATCTTTTTCAGTTCCTCCACTGCCCATTTAGCAGCTTTGGTATAACCTGGTGAATTGGCCAGCCTTGGCCCGTTAACATCAGTTAAGTAAAATGCATGATCCATTACCTTGGAATTGTTCAATCCCTCATTGCGGATCTTTTGCATCATGGCTTCATCTACTTTTTCTGTTTGGGCAAACAGAAAAACAGAGAACAGGGCCATTACCCCTGAAAGCAGTATTCTCTTTGGCATTTACAAAAACTTTTTGGTGTGAAAGAATATCAATGTTGACCGCAACGAATATAAGATTTCCTGTTAATGTATCCGCTTAAATTTTTCGAGGTTACAATTAACTGCACAGAAACTATTTTCCGCAAAAAAGTGCAGGAAAGAAATCTGCTGCGACCTAACCTTAATAATTATTTGTTGTGGAAAGCATCTATGCCGCATTGAAGCCAATCGGCATATTCTTTTTCATCAGGAACATAACCCACAGGATGGGTGAGCAATTTTTCATCCGGACTGAGCGCCACATATAAAGGCTGCGAAACAGAAGAAAAATTGATATTCTGGAAAGTTGCGAATTTGTTTCCGATGGTTTTAATCAGTTTTTGTGAACCGTCGGGAAGGGTTTCAATAAATTGTTCTTCTGCAGGAAGCAATTCCCTGTCGTCCACATATAATGAAACAAGAATATAATTTTCTTCTATCAGCTTTTTCACTTCAGGAACAATCCACACATTTTCTTCCATTCTTCTGCAGTTCACACAAGCCCATCCGGTGAAGTCTATCAACAAGGGTTTATTTTCTTCTTTAGCTCTTTTCAGGGCTGCTTCATAATCGTTTTTAATATCTGCCTCCACTCCTTTGAAAGCATCTTCTCCGTAAATACTGTAAGACAAAGGGGGAGGGAACCCGCTAATCAGCGAGCGATTGGCATATTCTGTTTTGGTAAGCCCCGGTATCAGATAAATGGTGAATGCCGCAACAGTAATACCCAACCCTTTTCTGATCTTGGTAAGTTTGGGCTTTCCTTCCTGAGGAAATCTTAAAATTCCAAAAAGGTACAATGTAAGGAGTATTCCTATGATAATCCAAATGAGGAAGAAAGTTTCTCTTTTCAACAATCCCCAGTGTTTCACCAAATCGGCATTGGAAAGGAATTTCACTGCCAGTGCAAGCTCGAGGAACCCCAGTACAATTTTTACTGAAGTAAGCCAGGAACCTGATTTTGGCAAAGAATTCAGCCAGTTGGGGAAGAGGGCAAATAGCGTAAACGGCAAGGCGAGCGCAAGTCCGAAACCTCCCATACCAATGGTTAACTGCCAGGCTCCGCCATTGGTAGATAAGGATCCTGCAAGCAGTGAACCTAAAATAGGTCCTGTACAGGAGAATGATACCAATGCCAGTGTAAGGGCCATGAAGAAAATACCTGCCAGCCCTCCGATATTGGATTTGCTGTCGGCTTTGTTGGCCAGTGAACTAGGCATGGTAATTTCAAAAAGCCCGAAAAAGGAAAGGGCAAATACCACAAATATGGCGAAGAAAAATAAGTTCAGATATACGTTAGTGGAAATGGTATTCAGAATTTCAGGATTACTGGAATCGAGAAAATGGAACGGAATACTTAGCAACAGATAAATCAGCAGGATAAATAACCCATACATACCTGCATCAAATATTCCTTTTGCCCTGCTTCCAGATTTTTTGGTAAAAAAAGATACAGTAAGCGGAATCATTGGGAAAACACAGGGAGTAAGCAATGCAATTAATCCTCCGAGAAAGCCCAGAACAAAAATTCCCCAGTAACCTTTGCTTTCGGCATCCTGTAAACCTATTCCCCCACAATCTTTTACCGGTTCTAAAAGGTTGATGTTCCTGTTAAGAGCGGCAAGGGATTCTCCTGAATTGATTACGGAACCGGATGTACCTACAATGGTTCCATTTTCTTCAAACTTAAATACAAAAGGAGCTTCAATCGGACTAAGCACTTCCTCCCCTTTCATCGACATAAATTCCACAATCCCTCTGATGAAAAAAACAGGTTCATTATGTTTTACAAGGATTTCAAACTTTGCATTCTCCTGAAGATATTTAATATCCATTTCCAGGAGCGGATCGAAGCCTTCCTTATAATTCCCCTCTTCTTTAATATTTAATACCGAAACAGCATTATTTTTTCCTGATTCAATCCTGATGCGGGAATTGAGTTCATCCTCTCCGGCTTTGGTAGAGAAAAGCCTCCAACCATCACCTATATCTGCTTTTACAATAAGCGCTACTGTGGAATCTGAAATTCTGTTAGCCTCATAACTCCAGGAAATTTCGGGTTGTTGGGCAGACAGAAACCCGGGAATTAAAAGCAGCAAAAATATGTAGAGATGTTTCATTGAATCATTTGGAAGTTTCCGGATTGAATGAACAGGAATAAAACTTAACCTCCGATTGGAATACTGAAATTAACAGTAGCGGGAGGAAGGCATTCATGAGCATTACATACCATGAATTCGACAGACCCTGCAAGGTTGGTTTTGGCATTACCTTTCAATTTCACCACCTGCACAAAAGTTACTGTCCCTTCATAATATTTAACCTGAGATTTGAAAGCGTCTTCGTACACTTTTTTCACCTTCCCTACTTCCTTTACTTCTCCCTCCAGCAACAACAGCGGGCTTTTTTTGAAAGTAAAGCTTGTTGATACCGGACCATCGCCCCCATCCTGAGCATACATGTGGTAATCGCCCTTGATATTTGCCGTCATGTGTACTTCGTAAGTTTTATCGGCAATTTTTTTAGCTGTAAAGGTCCACTCTACTTCTCTGTCTGACTGCGCAAAACTTACAGCAGAAAAAACGGTCATCAGGGCTAAAAGGAGAAATTTGTTCATAAGAATTTTAAACTTTTTATTCTGGTATCAGACTTACAAAATTCTTAAATCATATGCTAATGAATCCTTAAACATTCCCACTATCCTTCAAGGGTGGCAAGGCTAAGGTTGAATAGATTTTCAAAAACCTTTACTCCATCGGTATTACCCAAATCGGGAGAACATGCCCTTTCGGGGTGAGGCATCATTCCGAAAACATTTCCTGCTCTGTTCTTTATGCCTGCAATATTGGCCAGAGACCCGTTATGGTTAGATTCCGGAGTAATTCTTCCCTGTGAATCGCAATAATAATAAATAATCTGACCGTTTTGCTGCAATTCAGCATAGGTCTTCTCATCGGCATAATACCTTCCTTCCCCATGCGCAATAGGAATTGTCAAAACTTCATCGGAAAGGGGAGATTTGATATATACATTTTTGCAGATAAACTGCCTGTTGGCATTTCTTAACAGCGCACCGGGAAGAAGGCCGGCTTCACACAAAATCTGAAATCCATTACACACACCCAGTACTCTTCCCCCGTTGTTTGCAAACTTGATTACCTCCTGCATCATAGGGCTAAATCGGGCGATGGCTCCACAACGAAGATAATCTCCGTAGGAAAAACCGCCGGGCAGCACAATCACATCTTCGGTATTGAACATGCTTAAGTCCCTGTCTTTATGCCAGAGCATTATAACTTCCTGATTCAGATGGTTTTGCAGGGCATCCTGCATGTCGCGGTCACAGTTGGAACCCGGAAAAACCACTACTCCAAATTTCATATTGCTATATCGGTTTTTTAAGGAGCGTAAAGGTATAATTAAAACTTGTTACTAAAAATTCCATCCCCCAAACATTAGTTAAGGAATTCAGAATAATTGATATACAGCGCAAATACAAAGGATATCCAGTGAATTGCCTGGCAAAGCCATACCGAACCTGAAAAATAATAGGCAGCCGCATGAAATGCAGACAGCGCTATTACCGCACCAATCCAGTTGACGTAATTATTCCCTCCGCTGACAAAAATTACCAGGAGGGAAATCATTAGCAGAATCAGCATCTGACTCCAGATTTTCCTAACGTGAATCAGCATTTTGCTGAGGTTCATCTGCACCAGAAAACCTCCCATCATAAATGGCAGCACCAGCAGAGAAATGGCTACCGTGATATCCAGGTTTTCAGGAATATCGGGGAAATCGAAGTTAATTTTAGGAATAAGGTTTTCGGCTTTGAAATTGCCGGTAAGATAGAGATATATGATAAGGAAATAATACGGTAGCGTAAAACCCAGAAATCCCAGAATCCATTCTTTAATCCTGAACGGACGCATAATGTAAAGGGCAAAAGGAATCAACAACAGATATGCAATAGCCGACTGATTAAACATAGTAGATATTCCGCATAATATACCTATGTTGAAAACCGCTCCGGCAGGAGCATTGGAATTATACAATCCTGCAATAATGGCCATCATCCAAATCAGGAGGGTGTTCACCACCAGGGCTGCTGAAAACTGGGCCCATTCAGTAAAAAACGATGTTGCCAGCAAATAGGCCATGGCAGGCAGGAAGTTCACACTCGGAAATAACCGAAAATGAGCAGCCATCCTGTTGAGCAAAAAGGCCTGAACCAGTAACAGCAAAAAGGCAGTAACAGAATAAAATACCGGCCCTGCTCCGGCAGAGTTCAGCAAATTCACCAGTCCGGTATACAGATAATGATCCTCAGCCTGTACCAGTACGGGCTGAGGGAATAACATGTTGGGGAATTTTAATGCCAGGGCATATAAAATCAGAAACAGGTTATTGCCCGTTCTCTTTTGCCTGAAGATACCGTACACAGTTAGAATTCGATTTTGGCAAATGTAATATAGTTCCTGAAAAACGCCGGCATGACCACAGAACGCTGGCTGATCTGCCGTGCATAACGAGGGAGGAATTCATAACCCCTGTCGAGATTCTTTAAAGTGGGATACCTGGTAATTTCTCCCTGGGCATTTATACTCTGATCGCTTAAGAGCAGCGTCCTTCTTTCATACTGGTTAAACAAGAAATGCAATTCTCCGCCGGTATTCATCAGAAAATGTGAAATCATGGCATCACTTTCATCGTCATACTGCGATTTGGGAATGACGTTAGTCCATTCAATATTGGAGTTTTCATCAAAGGAAATCAGCATGATATTCTCTGAATGATACCTGGTAGCCTGGCCACCGTACCTGTTGTTCCATGGTGAATACATCCATGGATTATAAAAAGGCGAATAATAATATCCGTAAGGAACCATCCACGGGTTATTATACCCCATGTAATTCCAACGGTTAAAAGTTCCTCCTCTTGAAGTTGTATACATCGACTCTGCCACGAGGATATACCCGCCGTCTTTACGCATAATGATATGCTTGATAAAGAAATCGTTAAGAGCCATTTTCACATTGGCATCCTGGCCTTTCACTTTTGCCCTTAAAGATTCATCCAAAAAGGCGGAGAACTGCTTTACCACTGAAGCTGTGGCCTTATCATATACAATTGAATGCAAGCCTTCTATATTTCCTCTTCTTTGTTTGTAATAAAATGCCGAGAACAGGTAGCGGTTGTTGATATTGTCCACTTTCACCTTTATCTCATCCAGGTAAATTCCGCCCAGGTCTACCGGCAATATGGAAAACTCCCTGGCATAAGTAGATTTGGTTATTAACCTCAGGTTGGTGATGTAATCATTTCCTCTTCTGGTATACTGGCCAAAAACCAGCCCTCCGTCATTATCCAGCTGAAAATCGGTGAAGTAATCATTTCTTTCCTCTAATGCAAGCGGCATTTCATTTCTCGCCATCAGGTTGAGGTCTTTATCGTACAACATGGTGGTGAAAATGAAATTTTTCGGATTCTTGCTGTTTATTTTCAAAAGCATGATCCTGCTTTTGTCGTCAGAATATAGTGTAGAGTAAATCTTATTGTCGGCAGTCCAGGAAATACGGGTGGTATCCAGTTCGATAGGACGGGAAATAGCTTTTCCGTTTTCATCCAGTTTTACACCCATAGAATACACCACATTCCTTTTCTGAAACTGGTAAATCATCCACATGTAATCATTATAAGGTATGAAATCCACATTAATCCAGCGCTCTGAAGATTCATCCAGTTTCACCTTATTCACCTGTTTCATTTCCTGGTTATATACTGTAAGGTTGTGGTCGTATCTGTAATTCTTGTATACAAGAATATTTTTTCCCACCTGGCCTATCACTTCAAAATTCATCCTCTTATTGTCTTCCCTGTCGGGTTCGGCATATGTAATCTTCTGACCGGATACGTATACCGACAACAGAAGCAACCATACCAATGCAAGCAAAGATTTAACTTTCATATATCAACCGAATTGTGTTACAGCAAATTACGGATTGTTACAGGAGGAGACAAACGCAAAGGGTTAAATTTAGCAGGATTTTAAAAAGAAAATGCTCAATTCTTTTGATATTCTTAAATCTGATTACTTTTACTCTCTGAAATCCGTCCCCATACTCCAATTTTAATATTGAATGGCCAACAACCAGACCGGAAAATTTACTGCAGCAGGGTTACTTATCGCCTTTGGAATCATCTTTGGCGATATAGGCACATCTCCGCTTTATGTATTTAATGCTATTATTTCCGATCATGTAATTGATGATGCATTGATACTGGGGACGCTTTCCTGTATTATCTGGACCATCACTTTATTAACCACCATTAAATACGTTTGGCTTGTATTAAAAGCTGATAACAAAGGGGAGGGTGGCATATTTTCCCTATTTGCCCTGGTACGCAGACAAAAACGATGGCTGGTAATTCCTGCCATGATCGGCGGTGCAGCACTGTTAGCCGATGGAATTATTACTCCCCCTATTTCTATCACCTCTGCGGTGGAAGGCCTTATTAAAATACCCGCCCTCCAGGGTTACCTTACCCGGGATATTATTGTAACAATCGTCATTATTATCCTGGCCATATTCTTCTTGTTCCAGCAGTTTGGCACAGCATCCATTGGAAGATTCTTCGGCCCGGTGATGGTCGTATGGTTTAGTGTACTGGCCATTTTGGGTGCCTGGCATATATTTGATAACCCCGCCATATTAAAAGCTTTTAACCCTTATTATGCCGTTCGTTTCCTTGCTGAATATGAAGGAGGATTCTGGTTGCTGGGGGCTGTATTCCTATGTTCTACCGGTGCCGAAGCGCTCTATTCCGACTTAGGCCACTGTGGAAGGCAGAATATCAGGGTGGCATGGATATTCGTAAAAATCTCCCTGCTCCTAAATTACCTCGGACAAGGTGCCAGCCTGCTTGCTCATCATAATGGACTCAGGCTCACTGCTGAGGTACGCGACCAGTTAGGGATGAATGCCTTTTACGATTTAATGCCCGGATGGATGATTATTCCCGGAGTGATTCTGGCTACCACAGCAGCCATTATTGCCAGTCAGGCCATGATTTCCGGTTCCTTTACCCTGATCAGCGAAGCCATGAGGCTGAATCTTTGGCCTAAATTCAGGATAAGATATCCGAGTGAAGAAAAGGGGCAATTGTTTATCCCCGCCATAAACCTGATGATGTTCCTGGGATGTGTGTTTATTGTTGTACAATTCCGGGAATCGGCGCAGATCATTAAAATATACGGACTGGCCATTATCATTACCATGCTGGCCACAACAATTTTATTTTCCAATTTCCTTATTGCTCACCGAATACCTTCTGCATTCATCTGGCTATTCCTGATTGCTTATCTGGCAATAGAATTAGGATTTCTGGTTGCATTATTACAGAAGTTTACCGCCGGAGGTTATGTAACAATTATCATCGGCGGAATATTCTTCTCTGTAATGTATGTATGGTACCGAAGCAGAAAAATCAAAAACCGTTATGTGGAATTTGTACGGTTATCAGATTACATTCCACAGATCCAGGAAGTAAGCAATGATAAAACCATCCCCAAATACGCCACCCACCTGGTATATATGACCAGTGCCAATAACCCCAGGGAAATTGAACATAAAATCATTCACTCTATCCTTAACCGAAAACCAAAAAGGGCAGATATTTATTGGTTTGTTCACGTGGACACCCTCGATGACCCCTATACCTGCGAATATTCAGTTGACCATATTATTCCCAATGACATCATTCGCGTAGAATTCAGGTTAGGATTCCGCGTAGAGCCCAGAATCAACCTGCTGTTCAGAAAGGTGGTGCAAGACCTGAGTATGAACAATGAGGTGAATATTACCAGCCGCTATCAAAGCCAGGAAAAAAACAATGTAGCAGGGGATTTCCAGTTTATCGTAATGGAAAAATACCTCAGCCAGGATAACGAATTACCTTTCTTCGAGAAAATCATCATGAAAGTTTATTTCTTCCTGAAATCCATCAGTCTTTCCGAAGAAAAAAGTTTCGGATTGGAATCTTCTACGGTTACGGTGGAAAAGTTTCCGTTGATAGTAGCTCCGGTGACGAAGATTAACCTGACAAGGGTAAAGCATTAAAGAATTTACGAGCTAGGGTTGACGATATACCATTTTAATTCCTAATGCTTAATTCTTATTCCTAATTTTTTCTATTGTCCTCCTGAGCGCAGCGAAGGAATACGATTTCATTCCAGATTCCTAATTTTCAACACCACCTCCTTCTTCCCCACCTTCAACTCATATTGCCCACCCACAACTACCGGAAAATTCTCCCGTTCATGGCTGATAGGGAAATGATAGCAAATTGGAAATTGATATTCTTTGAAAATATCTTGTAATAACCCGAGGATGTCTTTGCCAAACGGGCGGGTGGTGTCTTTAATATCAGAGAATCCTCCAAGGATGAGGCCTGCAAGGTGGTCAAATTTTCCGGAGTGTTTTAGTTGGTAAAGCATCCGGTCGATATTATATAGATATTCGCCAATATCTTCCAGGAAAAGAATTTTTCCTTTCGTTTGAACATCAGCGGGCGTTCCGCACAAATGGGCTATTAAAGCCAGGTTTCCTCCTACCAGTTCGCCGGTACACGTACCGGTTACATTATAATCGTATGACGGTACGCGATAGGCTGTTTTCTTTCCGCTTAATAATTTTTTCAGGGATAACAAATAGGCATTTTCTTTATCCTCATCGCTGAATGCCGCCGCCATAGGACCATGAATGGTGGCAATTTTCAGCCTGCCGGGGATGTATGCATGAAAAACCGTGTTATCACTAAACCCAATAATCCATTTCGGACTCTTCTTAAACTTTTTAAAATTAATTTTATAAATAATTCTTCCCAATCCGTAACCTCCTCTTGCGCATAATATCGCTTTAACCTCTTCATTATCGAGCATATCCTGAATATCAGCCAACCTTTCTTCATCAGAGCCCGAAAAATAAGTCTGTGAATTACCGCCAACGGTTTTTCCCACCTTCACCCTGTAGCCCCATTCCTGCAACAGATGTATACAATCCTGCACTCTTTCCGTTTCCATAAATCCACCGGGGCAGATAATTCCAATCAGGTCATTCTTTTTTAATGGAGGGGGTAATAACATTATTCTTTTACTTTTTAAACTTTTGTCAATAGTGTTCCGGATTCCTTCACGTGTAGCTCATATTCTGCTCCGCATACCAGTGCGAAATTATCTCTCTGATGGCCTACAGGAAAATTAAAACATACAGGATAATCAAATTCCTTTACTTTCTCCATCACTATCTCCTCCAGGGTCATACCAAATGCGCTATCGGGATCCTCTTCGGGTTTTATCCTGAATCCTCCTACGATCAAACCTTTTAACCTGCTGAGTTTGCCTGAACGCTTAAGGTTCCAGAACATCCTGTCTATACTGTACAAATATTCCCCAACATCTTCCACAAAAAGGATTTTTCCCTCGGTATCAATTTCCGAATCCGTTCCTGCAAGATTTTCAATGGTACGAAGATTTCCACCCACCAGTACTCCCTTCGCATATCCTTTACGGTTGGCTGGATGATAACCTGCGGTATATTCCACCTTCTTACCCGCAAGCACATCGCGGATACTGAGAATGGTTTCTTTTTGAATTTCAGTAGCCGTATCCCATGCATCAGGAAAACTGTTGCACATTTTGGAGTGTATCGTAGCAATTCTGAATTTGGAATTGATATGACTGTGCAAAACGGTGATATCACTAAAGCCAATAATCCATTTAGGATTACGGATAAATTTTGAAAAATCAATACGGTCGATAATTCTTACCAAACCGTAACCACCCCTGGCACATAATATGGCTTTCACTTCCGGGTCATCCAGCATGTTCTGGAAATCTTTCAATCGCTCTTCATCATTACCCCCAAAAGTATAATGCCTTTTACCTATTGTATGGCCTATTTTCAGTTTATACCCCCATTCCTGCAACTGATGGGCTGCGGAGAGGATACCCTTCTGAAGTATATATCCTGAAGGGCTGGATATGCCTACCACATCACCCGGCTGCAGGACAGGAGGTAAGACAAAATTTCCTGATTCCCGGCCGGATTCGAACCCTCTGAAACCGGATACTCCTAACGGAATAAGGGACACCGAGGCCAGCCGGGTGATAAAATTCTTCCTGTCCATAAGCGGCAAAATAGGGAATCCCTGTTAATTTCTATCGGAAATTCGGGCTTTGAGGAGTTAATGTTATTTTTGCCCAATATAAAATACTGAAAGCGATTTATGGATAAATATAAAAGGATACTTGTCACCGCTGCACTACCCTATGCAAACGGTCCCATTCATATCGGACACCTTGCAGGATGTTATATCCCTGCAGACATTTATGTACGTTACCAGCGAGCAAGGAAAAGGGACATCCTGTTTATAGGAGGCAGCGATGAGCACGGAGTACCCATTACCATCAGAGCAATGAAAGAGGGGATTACGCCACAACAGGTAGTTGACAGGTATCATGAAGAAATCAGGAAAGGATTTGAAAATTTCGGTATATCCTTCGATATATATTCCCGCACTTCCAATAAAGTGCATTATGACACTGCTTCTGAATTTTTCCTCAACCTGTACAACAAAGGAATTTTTGAAGAAAAAGAATCCGAACAGTTTTACGATGAAAAAACCGGCATGTTTCTGGCCGACCGTTATATTATGGGTACCTGCCCCATCTGCGGACATCCCGATGCATACGGCGATCAGTGCGAAAAATGTGGTTCTTCGCTAAGTCCCGATCAATTGATTCATCCGCGTTCAGCCTACAGCGATGCGGTTCCTGTTAAGAAAAAAACCAAACACTGGTTTTTTCCTCTGCAAAAATTCGAACCCTGGCTGAAAGAATGGATTCTGGAAGGACACAAGGAATGGAAATCTAACGTATACGGACAATGTAAAAGCTGGTTAGACAACGGCCTGCAAAGCCGTGCAATGACCCGTGACAGCCACTGGGGAGTTCCTGTACCTTTACCCGATGCAAAAGGAAAGGTATTATATGTTTGGTTTGATGCCCCAATTGGCTATATAAGTGCCACCAAAGAATTAACCCCCGAATGGGAAAAGTACTGGAAGCAGGAAGATACCAAGCTGGTACATTTTATAGGTAAAGACAATATTGTTTTCCATTGTATCATTTTCCCATCCATGCTGAAAGCTCATGGAGAATATATTCTGCCGGATAATGTTCCTGCAAACGAATTTTTAAATATTGAAGGAGATAAAATTTCCACAAGCAGAAACTGGGCAGTATGGCTGAATGAATACCTGGAAGATTTTCCCGATCAACAGGATGCCATGAGATACGTGCTTACCAGCAACCTTCCTGAAACCAAGGATAACGATTTTACCTGGAAAGATTTTCAGGAAAAGGTAAACAACGAACTGGTAGCAGTATTTGGGAATTTTGTTAACAGAAGCTTTGTGCTGATGCACAAACTCTGCGGAGGAAAAGTTCCACCTTTTCATAATGAGTTAATTGACGATTACGATAAAAATATTGTCCGTGAAATTGCAGATACCAAAAAGCAGGTAGAAGAAAGCCTTGAAAATTACCATTTCCGTGATGCCTTATTTGCCGTGATTGATCTTTCAAGAAAAGGTAACAAATACCTGCAGGATAAAGAGCCATGGATAAAAGCTACTGCGCTCCAGAAAAAAGCAGATGCACTAACTGAAGCCGAAAAGCAGGAACTGCAGCAGCAAATTGACAACTGTATGCACATTTGCCTGCAGCTTACTGCCAATCTTGCTATATTGATCAATCCTTTCCTCCCCCATACAGCCAGGAAGATGTTGCATATGATGAAAGTGGTGGAAAGAATGCTCGATTGGGAGAATGCCGGATCTTTGAAGCTGTTGAGTGTGGGATACTCCTTAAGAGCACCCGAATTACTGTTCAGGAAAATTGAAGATGAAGAGATAGCCAAGCAGGTAGAAAAATTAAAAACCAACGCCCAAAAAGGAAATTCTGCAGTGCAGGCAGATCAGGAACCAGCAAAAGTGGAATTAAAGCCTGAAATCGTTTATGATGATTTTGCCAGGCTCGACCTGCGAACAGGAAAAATTCTTTCTGCAGAAAAAGTGAAGAAAGCCGACAGGTTGTTAAAACTGGAAGTAGATCTTGGATTTGAAACCAGGACAATTGTTTCAGGTATTGCCGAACATTTCACTCCTGAAAGTATTGTGGGCAAACAGGTTGTGGTTGTTGCCAACCTTGCTCCAAGGAAAATGAAAGGTATTGAAAGCAAGGGAATGATTTTGATGGCAGAAGACAAGAACGGAAAATTAGTATTCATAAATCCCGATGAAGAGATGAACCCGGGAGCGGGCGTGAGCTAGAGAGGGTAAAATCCTTTCGCCATGGTTACCGGAATTCCCCTGGTATTAATAATTATTGCGGTACTTGCATTAATCGTTATTGGTTGTGCCAGGTTGAAATGGCATCCCTTTCTTGTATTATTAGGTGCTGCAGCCCTAACGGGACTGGCTACCCGAATGGACATTGAAACCATTACCACCACCATAACCGAAGGTGCAGGAAGTGTTTTTTCAGCCATAGGAATTATCATAGCACTTGGCGCCATACTTGGAGAAATTCTGGAACGCACCCATGCTGCAAGGGCCCTTGCAGAAGCCATTCTGAAGATTTTCTCAAAGAAAAGAATCCTCTCGGGCATGAGCACCCTGGGAGGGATTATAGGCATACCTGTTTTCTGCGATTCCGGATTTATCATCATGGCTAACCTGGGGAAGTCGCTTTCCCGCCAATCCGGAGTTTCTTTCGGCGCCATCAGTATAGCCCTAGCTACAGGTTTATATACCGCGCATGTACTGATTCCCCCTACCCCCGGTCCACTGGCAGTAGCCGGAACACTGGGAGCTTCAGATCAGTTAGGATTGGTCTTATTATTCGGTATCATCACCGGAATTCCGGCCATAATTGCAGGAAATGTTATGGCGAAATGGTACCTCAAACGGGAAGAAACAAAAGAAGAACCTGTAGAGATACATGAAGAACTATTGGATCAGGTTAAAACTCCGGGAGTTTTAAAAGCATCCGTCCCGCTTTTTCTGCCCATACTTCTTATAAGCATGGGTACCATTGTTTCAGTGTTAGACTTAAATGGAATTTCAGGTACAATGGTGAAATTTTTCTCGCACCCTGTTATTGCATTATTCCTTGGAGTATTAACCGCTATATTTTTACTTCCGGTAAAAGGTCAAATCTGCAACTGGATAGGATCGGCATTATCACAGGCAGGGCCAATTATTCTTATTACCTGTGCCGGAGGTGCATTCGGAGCAATATTAAAAGCCACCCCATTATCTTCCTATTTTGAAGAATTAATGCAGGGGGGAAATTTTTCTGCCATGGGTTTCTTCCCGATAGTATTCCTCATAGCATCCGGATTAAAAACTGCCCAGGGTTCTTCCACTGCAGCAATGGTCATTACTTCTTCCATCATTCTTCCCATCCTTCCTGCAGCAGGCATGGACACTCCCACCTTGAAAGCTTTACTGGTAACCGTCATCGGAGCGGGAGCGATGGCAGTAAGCCATGCCAATGATAGTTACTTCTGGGTCATCCAGCAATACAGTAAAATCAGGCTGCCTATGATGTACCGATATTTTACACTGGCGAGTTTGTTTATGGGAATTGTGGTGGTGATAATGGCGATTATGATAGAGAGGATTTTTTTAAATTAAAGATTAAATTATGGATGAGAGAATGCTCTTAGCATAATTATATCCCATGATTTAAAACATTTGGTTCAAAATAGCTGCCCGATATTATAATCAGACAACAGAATATTAATCTTTAATTTTTATTTCTGTCAATCAAAACAACTATAATGTCCATTACATTCGTTCCCGTTGCCCCTGTGATGAGCAGACCACCCGCTGTCGAAAAAAACGTATAAGCATCATTGTTATGAAGATATTCTTCAGGGTTAAGCCCTTTAGATATTGCATTGCGAATTAGGTGAATATCACCTGCTGCTCCGGCTGTGTCTGTGGGGCCGTCGGTACCATCAGTACCTGCCGAAAGAATGGTAATACCTGAAACATTTTGTTTTTGTAATTCGATTAATGAGGAGAGTACAAGTTCCTGGTTTCTGCCGCCCTTCCCATTGCCTTTTATGGTAACAGTAGTTTCTCCCCCATATAACAGACAGGCAGGGGTATTACCGGAATATTGAAGGGCTTCTCCGGCTAGTTTTTTCCCAACTTCTGAAGCTTCACCTTCCAGACTATCCGTAATGATTTCAGTATGATAACCCAGTTCTTTTGCTTTGGCCGCCGCTGCTTCCAGTGCAATCCTGTTGGTAGCTGCAAGTATATTATGCAGTTTTTCGGGTATAAAAGAACCATATTCCTTTTGCTCAGACTGTACTTTAATAAATTTTATTATGCTATGGGGGATTTTGTCTTCGACCCTGTATTTCTCAATTATCTTTAATGCATCTTGTGGAGTTGCTGGATCAGGAACCGTTAACCCCGAAGCGATGATATCCAAAGGGTTACCTATCACATCACTTAGTATAACCGAAATTACACCTGCCGGCAAAGCCAGTTTCGCCAGCTTTCCTCCTTTTAAAAAGGCTACCTTTTTTCGAATGATATTAATTTCCTGAATGTTTGCTCCGCAATGCAACAAAGCAGTAGATAGCTGCTGATACTCCTCCAGCGATATCCCTTCCGGAATATCGGCCACCAGTGCCGAAGCCCCTCCGCTAATCAGGCACAAGACAAGGTCATCTTCTGATAATCCTCTGAGAATCGATTGAATATTCCTTGCTGCTTCCACCCCTTTATCATCCGGCACAGGATGTCCGGTTTCAAAGCAGGAAAGATATCGCAGAGGAAGGGCATGGCCATATTTGGTCACCACAATTCCTTTATCTATCCAATCCCCGCATATGACCTCCAATGCAGCCGCCATAGCCGCAGCGGCTTTTCCTACAGAAATAACTACCAGCTTACCCTTTGCCTTTTCAAATTCCTTCTCCCCGATTATAATTTTATTACCCTTTTTTTTAATCAGGGAAGGAAGAAAATTATCAGGTTTGACGGCACTGACAGCCGCGGAAAAGATTTCCTCTGCAAGATTTTTCTTCATTTTACAAATATATCTGCTGCTTTTCAAAGGAATGTTTTATTATCTTCGGGTAAAATAGTTGTTTAACTAACTAATTTCATATATATGGCTAAACGTATCATCAAAAAAGTTGCGGTATTGGGTAGCGGGGTGATGGGCTCGCGAATTGCCTGTCATTTCGCAGGTTGCGGAGTGGAAGTTTTACTGCTCGACATTGCACCGGCTGAATTAAACGAAAAAGAAAAAGCCAAAGGGCTTACGCCAGACAGTAAAGAAGTAAAAAACAGGATTGTAAACGAATCCCTGCAAGCAGCTTTAAAATCTAACCCTTCCCCGGTTTATACCAAAGATGTGGTAAAAAGAATTACCACCGGCAATTTTACCGATGATATGCATCAAATCGCGTCGGCCGATTGGGTAATTGAAGTGGTAGTGGAAAGGCTGGATATTAAAAAGAAAATTTTTGATGAAGTAGAAAAATACAGAAAGCCCGGGACTCTGGTTAGTTCAAACACTTCCGGCATTCCTATTCATATGATGGCAGAAGGAAGGTCTGAAGATTTCAGAAAACATTTCTGCGGAACGCACTTCTTTAACCCTCCACGTTACCTAAGGCTGCTGGAAATCATCCCCACACCGGATACTGATCCCACTGTGGTAGATTTCTTAATGGAATACGGCGACCTGTACCTGGGTAAAGCTACTGTTCTGGCCAAAGACACTCCTGCTTTCATTGCCAACCGTATTGGCGTGTACAGCATCATGCATATTTTCCACCTTGCTGAAGAACTTGGGCTGACCATTCCCGAAATCGACAGTCTTACAGGACCTGCCATCGGAAGGCCTAAATCAGCCACTTTCCGTACCGCCGATGTAGTAGGTATTGATACACTGGTTAAAGTGGCACAAGGTGTTTATGATAATTGTCCGGATGATGAAGCCAGAGACATATTCAGAATTCCCGGATGGCTGAACAAAGTGGTAGAGAACAAATGGTTGGGCGATAAAACCGGACAAGGATTCTTTAAAAAGACCAAAGACGAGAAGGGCAAATCCATCATCTGGGCACTGGATTTAAAAACCCTAGAATACGGAGAAAATAAAAAGACAAAATTTGCTACTGTAGAAGCGGGCAAATCTGTTGAAAATCTTCAGCAAAGGCTGAAAATGCTGGTAGAAGGAAAAGACAAAGCTGGAGAATTCTTCAGGAAATTTCATTATGGCCTATTCTCTTATATCTCTCACCGCATTCCTGAAATTACCGACCATTTATACAGGTTAGATGATGCAATGAAGGCCGGTTTTGGCTGGGAAATCGGGGCTTTTGAATCCTGGGATGTTCTGGGCGTACAAAAAACGACAGAAGCCATGGAAGCCGCAGGCCATACAGTGGCAGGCTGGGTGAAAGATATGCTTGCAAAAGGCATAACATCTTTCTATAAATCAGAAAAAGGCAAAAGATATTTCTACGATATTCCTTCAGGTCAATATCAACCCATACCTGGCGGCGATGTCTTCCTTGTAATGAAAAACTTTGAAGACCAGACTGTATGGAAAAACAGCGCATGCAGGTTATATCACCTGGGAGACGATGTACTGGGTTTGGAATGGAATACCAAAATGAATACCATTGGGGCTGATGTGCTGGAAGGTATTCAGAAATCCATCGCCATTGCAGAAGAAAAATACCGTGGGCTTGTAATAGCCAATGATGCTGCCAATTTCAGCGCCGGAGCAAACGTGGGATTGATCTTCATGTTTGCCATAGAACAGGAATATGATGAACTGGACATGGCCATCAGAATGTTCCAAAATACCATGATGCGCGCCAGATATTCTTCCGTGCCTGTGGTAGTAGCGCCCCATGCATTAACACTTGGAGGAGCGTGTGAACTTTCACTCCATGCCGATAAAGTTTGCGCTGCCGCAGAGTCATATATCGGACTCGTAGAACTTGGTGTAGGCCTGATTCCCGGAGGCGGAGGTACAAAAGAATTTGTCTTAAGGGCAGCGGATGAATTACATGAAGACGAACCGGAAACTGTTCCCTTAAAGAACAGGTTCTTAACCATTGCAACAGCTAAAGTATCTACTTCTGCATATGAAGCTTACGAGTTGGGTATTCTAAGAAAAGGACGTGATGAAGTAGTGGTAAACCTGGCAAGAAGAATTGCCAGGGCAAAAGCTTCTGTAATAGAACTTTCCGACAGCGGTTATACCCAGCCGATACAAAGAACCGATATTCTGGTACCCGGACGTACCGCCCTTGGTGCACTTTATGCCGGTATCAATGGTATGCTTACTGCAGGATATGCCACCGAGCACGATGCCAAAGTAGCACGCAAGCTGGCTTATGTAATGTGTGGAGGAGATTTAAGTGAGCCTACCAGAGTTTCGGAGCAATATTTGCTTGACCTTGAAAGAGAAGCTTTCCTCAGCCTTTGTGGTGAAAAGAAAACGCTGGAAAGGATTCAAAGTGTGCTGACCTCCGGGAAGCCGATCAGAAATTAAAAATGGGAGAAGCAGAACTCAATATAAAAAACAGGGAACTGATCATTAGATCGGTAATCTGCATATATGGAGAAGCAGCACTACCCGAACTTGCAGAACAAATTGCACAGGATATAGCCTCACACTGGAATGGGCCTCAGGCCAAAATACGAATTGGCCACAATGATTTCAGTGTAAGGTTTGTTATTGAAGGAAGGTACACCCCCGATTTACAACCCGAAACTGTCTGGCATAACGATGACCCCAAAATGAATTTTTTCAGGATAGAAGAATTCGTGATGGGGAATATTTCGTTTGTCGATGGTATCGGGTGCAATACAGGATATTTTAAACTCGACAATCTCTTACAAACTTCTACCACTGCAGCACATGAATACGGCCACACACTTGGTTTGAGGCATCCGCTTATTACAGATATAAGAGGTAAAGAACAACCCGGAATTATGTATCCCCGCGGAACAATCTGCGACCCCCATTTTCAATATAACCCTGATGCACAACCAGGAACGCCAGGTGGAACATTAAACCCCGTTCATAGAAAAGTTACATCGGATGACATAGAAGCGCTCAGGCTGGATAAACTATTGTTCAATGAAAAGAACAGAGGGAAAGTAGGAGCCTTCACTTCTGTTTACCACTCAAAACATTCTCCCCCCGTAGTTTAAATATTTTAATATATTTAAGAAAAACAAAATAAACATGTCTGTACTGGAGGTAAACCAGCTTACCAAAACCTACGGACCGGTAAAAGCTTTAACAAATGTCAGCTTTTCTGTTCCCGAAGGAGCTGTTTTTGGTATCCTTGGACCCAATGGCAGCGGAAAAACCACCTTGCTGAGTATTATTATGGACATCCTGAAACCCGATTCAGGAAGCTATACCCTGTTAGGGCAACCGGGGAACCATATGATTAGAAAAAAGATTGGTACGCTTTTGGAAACTCCCAATTTTTATCATTATCTGTCGGGAGAACAAAACCTGAAAATCGCAGCACGCATTAAAGAATGTGACGAAAGAGACATTGAAAGGGTTTTAAAGATAGCGGGTATATACAACCGAAAACATTCCCCGCTCAGCAGTTACTCCCTTGGTATGAAACAAAGGCTTGCCATTGCATCCTGCCTTTTGGGTAATCCGGGAGTGCTGGTGTTTGACGAACCTACCAATGGACTGGATCCTGAAGGCATTGCAGATATCCGCTCACTCATCATCAGGCTTAGAGAAGAAGGGAAAACCATTATCATGGCCAGCCATTTACTGGATGAGGTAGAAAAAGTCTGTACACATGTAGCCATCCTGCAAAAAGGAAATCTGCTGGCTACAGGACATGTGGATGAAATTCTGACTCACGACGATATCGTGGAGATACATTCCACTCATTCCGAATTTACAGTAGTGGCCGAATCCATGCCAGATAAAACAGGATTATCACGAAATGGAATGTATATCCAACTCATGTTTCCTGCAGGCACAGCCAACGCAGAGAAAGTAAATCGTTACTTCTTTGAAAAGGGTGTTGTGTTGAGTCATATCCGCATTACCAAGAAAAGTCTGGAAACCAAATTTTTTGAATTAACTCAAAAGCAATAACATGTTTTCCTTATTGAAGACAGAATGGTTAAAGCTGAAAAATTACAAGACTTTCTGGATTTTATCACTCTTGTATATATTCTGCATTTTTGCCATTAACTATATCGCACATTTTTTTATTGGAAAAATTCTTACAGAAAAAGTAGCAAAAGGAATGGCCGAAATGGTTATTGGAGTATCTCCTTTTGGCTTTCCGGATGTTTGGAAAACCGTTAGCTATATGAGTAGCTTTCTTAACATCCTTCCGGGCTTCCTGATCATTTTGCTAACCACCAATGAATACAGTTATAAAACCCACAGGCAAAACATAATTGACGGATGGAGCAGAAAACAATTCATACGGCAGAAGATTATCCTTTGTGAAATCTTTGCCATCATCTCTACAATCGTTACAGCCATCACTGCCTTAGGTTTCGGATTATTAAGCGATAAGGCTTTCACATGGGGAGGATTCAAGTATATCGGATATTTCTTCATTCAGGCATTAAGCTATAATTTGTTTGCATTACTGCTTGCAGTACTGATAAAACGAGGGGGCCTCGCATTTGGTGTTTACTTCCTTTATACTGCCGTACTGGAAACTTTGTTCTCGAATATTCTCAGTCATTATTCCACCAATGCCGGAAGGTATCTCCCCCTTGAAGCATCAGATAATCTTATTCCACCTCCTGTATTGGAAAATGTTCAAAAAACTTTTACCACCATTCCCGATTATCAATTGTTATTCTTTGCATCATTGATTTACCTTATTATTTTTCAGGTAATCATAAGGTGGAAATTTCTGAAATCAGATTTGTAATCAGGGTGATTATCCGGGAATATAATAAAACAATCCCTCCGGAAAAAGGGAGGGATTGTTTTATATCTGTGGAACGTTAATCGCCAGGCCAACATCAGTACAACACCAGCCGGGATTTTGCTTTTTCTCTAATTTCCTGTTCATTCATCATCTGCTTTCTGTACTGATGGGTTACAAACAACTCCGCCTGATCGGAGAAATGCTTACTGAATACATTTCCACTTTGTCCGGTTGGTAGTACAGAAACGGAATTTTCTACATCCGCAAAATCTATCAGAATCCGCATGGCAGGTCCCGATTTCACTTCATATTTTCCTTCTCCGTTTAATACAAATGCAAGTTTGTTGATCCCTTCCGCATTAGCTTCTGCAGGAGAAGTTTCTACGTTAAATATTTTATCCAATGGTTTTTTAGCAGCCAGAGGATGGCGATGAACTGAAACAACCGCCTTACCCCATTTCCATTTGGAAGTTTTTCCAAACTGTTTGTGCAGTTCTTTTAATGCAATGGCCAAAGCCTCGTTTACGATATCTTTCCTCGTTTCTTTTCCGGTAGTATTGATGTTATCCCACCAAGGGGAATCTTCTGTACGAATCATCAAATGCAGACTACGAATTTTCAGATATGTATCCAGGAAGGTATTAAAGGCCTCCTCTCCAATTTCGTCTTCCATCATCAGCCTTAACACATGATACAACCATTTATAATATACTACAGGAGCTCTATCCTCTATCCCATGGCTTCCCTGCCAGTTGGCCAACTCATTCAGTATATCATTATACTCCTTAAACCTGCCGGCATCCACTTCACTTAACAGTTCATGTGCAACTTTTGGCTGAGTTTCGTTTATGGTTTCTGTTTGAACTTTCTTAAGCTTTTCCACCGTCCAGTCATCGGCGCTATTTAATGCTTTGGCAATCCGCCGGTATCTGTCACCCGGGTAATAATAACCCGGATATAGTACTCCGTTCCTTCCTGAATCCGGCTGGTTGTTGGCTGAAATGACAAAACCTTCAGGAGGATTTACACTCATTGGGTTTTCTTCAAAAGGATACCATCCGAGGATTTCATCTTTACCTGTCCATCCCTCAAGTACCATTTTGCTTTCCACATGAGCCGGCCGAACAGGAATTTTTGCGGCTGCCCACCAGGCTATATTTCCTGAAGCATCACCGTACATTACATTCAATCCCGGAGCGTGAATTAATCTTGCTGCATTTTGCGCATCCTGCCAGCTTTGGGCATGATGTAATCCGAATAAGGCTTCTAAAGCCCTCGAAGGTTCCTGCAGGAATACCCACCACGAAGTAACAGGATTATCGGTAATGTATTTTAAATGCGGAAGCACTTCATTCATAACCGGACCGTGGTGAGAAGATTGAATGGTAAATACCACCTGATCTCCGCCTTTAACCCTGATGGTATCATTGCGGAAGCTGAAAGACCTAAGGCTGTCGGCAAAAACATAACGGGTACTGTCATCCGCAGCAGGCTTTTCCTCATATAAATCAAGATCATCATTCAGAAACATGGTCAACCCGTAACTATGCGTTTTGGAATGCCCTATTAAAGGAAAAGGCACGCCTGCAAGGAAATTTCCATAAAAAGAAAATCCCGGGTATTCCAGATGTGCTTCATACCAAACTGACGGTGAGGCATATGCGATATGCGTATCGTTAGCAAACAAGGTTTTTCCTGAAGCGGACTTTTTCGGGGCTACCACCCATGCATTACTTCCCATGAACAAAGGAACGGGAAGATTATTCAGCATTTTTACCAAATCTGCATTATACTGAGGCAAAGCCACTGCATGGTTGGGAGGATAAACAGGAATTGTATGGTGCTCGGGAAGGGTATTAATCGAAAGTACTTTCAGGTAAGCCGGGCCTAAGTCTTTTGCCATTTTGGTAATTAGCGGATCGGTGGTGAGCTGAGGGGCAAAAGTAAACGACATATATCCAATAGTGGCAAATACGTCTTCAAGGGTAAAAGGCTGAGGAACCTGGCCTAACAGAATATATTCCAACGGGAGTTTCCCCTTTTCAATAAAATTGTTAATACCGTCGAGATAAGCATATACCAGTTCTTTTCCTTTGGCAGAATCATTATCTATCCAGGCCTGAGCACTTAGCTTTGCATGCTGAGGGATTCCCAGGGTGCGGAAAAATTTATCTACCATTACCAGATCTGCACCCAACATTTCAGCCAATCTTCCGCCTCCTGCCCTTCTCATCATATCCATTTGAAAGATTCTTTCCATGGCGTGCACATAACCCAGCGAACGATAAGCATCGGTGGGGCCTGATGCATATATATGCGGAATACCGTATTCGTCGAATAATACCTCAGTACTATCATTTAAATTCTCAATATCCACTACCCCTTTATACACCGGAGAAGATTGGATTTTCAGGTATAAATAACCGGCCAGTAAAATGATAAAAACAAGAATCAGGGGAATAAGAATTTTCTTCATATTCAGGGTTTGTTATTTTTCTTTGAGGGGAAAAAACTATTTAAAGCAGCCTGAAAGGTAGGATATTGAAATTGAAAAATTTCACTCAATTTTCTGCTGCTAACGTTGGTACTTTTCAACACTTCGGAACTCATTTTACCCAGCATTAATTTGAGCAGAAATGCCGGCACATACACAGGTATACTGAACCTGCCTTTTATTCTTTCTGCAAGTTTTAAAATAAAATGTCTCTGAGAAACAGGAGAAGGGGCAACTGCATTGTATATTCCTGCAAAACGCTCATCTTTCATCGCATCCATTATTGCCCTGGTGAGATCATCAATATGAATCCAACTGATAATTTGATTGCCTCTTCCAATAATTGGCGCCACTCCGAATTTTAGTTTTTGATAAAATTCATTCAGATAACCACCCTTCAGGGAAAGCACTGCACCTAATCTGAAGATAACTGTCCGGGGTACCAGCCTTGAAAAACCTTTTACTGCATCTTCCCAATCTTTACACAGCTTTCCGATAAAATCAGCAGCCGGAGAATCTGATTCTATAAAAGGAGCAGATTTCCCTGAGGTACGATTATCTCCGTAATATCCTACTCCGGTGGTGGCAATTACCAGCTTAACTTTATGGGGAATATTCCTCATTTGTTCCTGAAGGAAAAGTGTTCCCATCACCCGGCTTTCTACCAGCTCATCCATTCTTTCTTTAGTCCACCTTTTTTCGGCAATATTTGCTCCGGCCAAATGAACTATCACATCGGCATCCCGAATTGCCCATTCCTCAATATAACGTTCCCGGATATCCCATCTGGCATATTCTATTCCTCCGCTTCCGGTACGGGCTTGCCTTGTAAGCACAATCACCCTGTACCCGTTATTTATCAGCTTTTCTGATAAATGCCTTCCGATAAGACCTGAACCTCCGGTGACGAGTACTGTAAGCATGAAATAGAATTAAATGATTAATAGCCGGAAAGTAACATATGGTTTATATCGAATTTACGTTTTAAGGCCTAAATAATTAAACTTTTCTTTCTGTGCATCTCATCACATTATACAAAAAAAGCCCCCGGAAAATCCGGAGGCCAACAACTAAAAACAAAAATCAGCGAAACAGCATTAATCGGGTTTTTTACCGTCCAAATAAGTATTGATGGTAGAAATACCCGGCATATTATTCTCATTATTTTTTACTTCGTAATTGCTGTAGAAATTCTCAGCGGAAGAGATGGTGTTGTACAGTTCCAAATTGCGGCGGATATAAGCCGGCACAGTTTCAAACTCATTGTTAGGATCGGCAACATTAATGTTAAAGGATAAGTTGCGCAACTTTTGAATCCTTTCTGCTGCCTTGCGCTTTTGTATTTCTGCTTCGTCCTGCATCGCAGGTTCCTCAACAGAAAAATCGCTGATAACGTTTTCTGATGTTTGATGGGCCCCAGGCGCATCCGCCGCAGGAACTTCGTCTTTAAATACCAGCTGAAATTCCGCGGACGACGTCTCATCCACAGGAGTTTCATTAAATGGCACTTTCAGACCTGATGAATGGTTTGTTGCAACAGGAGTGTTTAACTCATCTAATGGCGGTTCTGCATAAATATTGGAAGGCTTGGCCAAGTATCCTCCTGACGCTGCAGTCGACGGAGAATTATTTTCAGGATCCTTTAATTCAAGGCGAATCGCAGGATCGCTATTGGTCTTTACATTAAGTGATGGCGAATTTAACCATTCTGACTTATCAGCTTGCAGATTTTTTTCAACAGTAGTTTTACTATCATCCACAGTAAAAATACCATTGTTGTTTTCTGCAACCACTTTCAACTTTGGCATCAATTCTTCTTTTACCAGAGGTTGCTCTTCTTTCACAACTCTTACCGGTTCAACTTTTTTCTCCTGAGCAGGTTGAATTACCACAGATTTTGCAGACTGAGGGTGTGGTTGAGGTTGATGGAGTGAAAGAATAATTTTTTCTTCTTTCTTCTCTTCCACTGCTTGTTGTTTTTCTTCAGCTTCTTCCTTTTGTCCGAATCCGGTTGCAACGAGGGTAATTCCGATTTTATCCCCCAAAGTATTGTCATAACCCATGCCCAGAATCACATCGGTACCTTCTCCGGCCTGGCTGAGCAAATGGTTTTGGATAATATCCACTTCATCCATGGTACATTCATGTTCCCCTTCGGCAGAAGTGATGTTGATTAATATCCATTTTGCACCGCGGATATCGTTGTCGTTCAGCAATGGAGAGCTGATCGCTTCTTCAATAGCATGGAAAGCACGATCTTCACCTCCGCAGGCTGCACTACCGAGAATAGCCACACCACCGTTGCGCATAACTGTACATACATCGGCAAAGTCAACGTTAATCTGACCTGTAGTATTGATCACATCCGTGATACATTTCGCTGCGGTAGCAAGAATATTGTCGGCTTTTGCAAAAGCATCACGCATTTTCAGGTTACCAAACTGATGACGCAGTTTATCATTGCTGATGACCAGGAGCGTATCTACATATTCTTTCATCCTGTTGATACCTTCCTGCGCCTGCTGCATGCGTTTAACGCCTTCATAAGAGAAAGGAGTTGTGACAATACCAACGGTAAGGATTCCCAGGTCACGGCAAAGTTTTGCAATGATAGGAGCACCTCCGGTACCGGTACCACCACCCATTCCGGCAGTGATAAAAGCCATTTTGGTATTTACTTCGAGAATCTTTTTAATTTCTTCAAGACTTTCTTCTGTGGCCTGACGACCGATTTCAGGATTGGCTCCTGCTCCAAGGCCCTGCGTTAAATGCGGACCAAGTTGAATCTTATTAGGCACATCGCTTTTGCTGATGGCTTGTGCATCTGTATTACAAATAATGAAATTTACTCCTTCAATGTTCTGACTGAACATGTAGTTCACGGCATTACTACCGCCACCTCCAACACCAATAACTTTAATGATGGATGATTTTTCCTTGGGCAAATCAAAATGTATCATATTCTGATAATTTTCACCTCATTAACTTCTCCTCTAAAGGAAAAACAGTCTGAGATGTGTGAATTAATGGTTAGTAACGTTTTTAAAGTGCTTTGTCTTCTTCCTCTTTGAACAAATCGATAATGGTTCCGGTAAACTTACCCCAGAAGTCTTTCAAAGTTTTTCTGGAGGATACCTTTACCACTTTCTCTTCTGTTTCCTCTTCCAACTGTTCGTTGTGCTCAGTTTTAATCAGATTTTCAGGAACGGAAACTTTTGTAAAGTTTGATTCAAACTTTTTCCTGTCGTTTTCGTAATCGCTGTAACCTTTTAAGATTAATCCTATACAGGTTGAATAGGTAGGCTTGATCAGCTCTTCGATGTGATTAGGGGAAAGGTGTTCATTGGGATATCCGATTCTTGCACTTAATCCTGTAACATACTCTGTAAGCTGGATAAGGTGTTTGAGTTGAGAACCTCCTCCGGTGAGCACAATTCCACCGTTGAGTGCTTTTTTCTCAATACCTATCTGGCCTAAGTGATAAGATACAAAGTCCATTATTTCACCCATCCTTGCCTGAATAATGGCCGCAAGGTTTTGGACACTGATTTCTCTGGAGGGCAGCCCTCTCAGTCCGGGAATAGTAATAAATGCATTGGGTTTAGCTGCTTTCGCCAATGCAGATCCGAACTGAACTTTCATTTGTTCGGCCTGGGATTTCAATACGCCGAGACCCACTCTGATATCGTTGGTAATATTTTCTCCGCCAAAGGGAATAACGGCAGTATGCCTCAAAATACCTTCACTAAACACTGCAAGGTCGGTAGTACCGCCACCAATGTCTACGATGGCCACACCTGCCTCAAAATCGTCCTGACTCATGACCGCCGCTGCTGATGCAAGGGGTTGTAATACCAGATCTTTGGTAATCAGCCCGCTGGCATGTACAGCTTTATTAATTTTCTTAATGGCATTTTTATCGCCGGTAATTATATGGAAGTTGGCACCCAGTTTTACTCCGTCGTATCCGATAGGATTGGGTATATTCTGGAAATTGTCAACAGTAAATTCTTTAGGGATTACATCAATAATTTGATCTCCGGCAGGAATATAGGTTTTATACTGATCGGCAATAAGCTGATCGATATCTTTCTGAGTGATCACATCTTCACCTTCATGCCTTACAATATCTCCTCTTGTTTGAAGGCTTTTGATATGATGGCCCGCAATTCCAACATACACTTCTTTAATTTCCAAGTCGGGATTGGAAGCATAGCAGTTTGCCAATGCCTGTTTGATGGAATTGATGGTTTCTTCAATGTTTAAAACCTGACCATGAATAACCCCGTTGGAATTAGCCCGGCCAAAGCCGAGAATGTCCAGCTTTCCAAATTCGTTTTTTCGCCCGGCAATTGCCGCAATCTTGGTTGTCCCGATATCGAGGCCAACGATGATAGGATTTTCATTGTTCATTTTATGTTGTTTTTAGTTGTTTCCCTTTTAGTTTTTTACGCCTACAATCTGCCCGTCGAACTGGGCTTTGATAACCCTGTACTTTTCAAAACCGGTTCTGGTAAGCACATGCCGGTAAAAAATCTGCAAACGCCTGAATTTATTTTCATGGCCTTCCACAGAACCCAGTTCGATGACATGATTTCCTACAAGAGGAATTATTTCAAAATTGTGTTTGTCTCTGATGTTCACCTGTTGCACCTGTGCATTCCAGAAAGGATCTTTCCCCAGGAAGGTGGCCAGGGTTAAAATATCCGCCAGTAACAGGCTGTCGGAAGCAGTTGGTTTTTTAATACTTCCCGGGTAACCTGTAAACACAGGCAATCTTGCTCCGGCCTTACCTGTAACAGGCAATACCACCGTATCTTCTCCCAGATAAAAACTTTGGCCGCCACGATTTAAAATCCTTGCAACAGGTTTACGCTCCTGTACATTCAGGTACAATGCCATTTTATTATCAACATATACCTGAGCGTTTTTGATCCAGGGATCTTTTATTAATCTCTGCTCCAACTCTTCAAGGTCAATGTCATCCAGGCTGAGATTACTAACAGTTTTTTTATCCTGCAAACCCGCCAGCTTCAGTATATCCTTTTCTTCCAGATACCACTCACCGGGAAGCCCACCCGAAATGCTTACTATGCATTCCTTAATAATTCCTGATTTTTTCGAACGTACTGCAGCACTCAGGAAAACCCACAGCACTCCTGTCAGCCCAAGCCAAAGGGCCGCAATCAGCATTCGTTTTATGAGTTTCTTCCCTTTCATGCAGGTTCAAGCGTATTTTCAGATATCGTTTCAAAATATGCTTTCAAAGGCGCCCTCAGCATTTCAATATTTCCCGCGCCTATAGTAAGGACGAGAAAAGAGGAATGAAGCGCCTCTGTACCGGGCAACCTTTTATGAATATATTCCGGAACCTCATCCATTTCCATCACTAATACATGGGCAGATTGCATATGTTCTTTTATCAAGTAACTATCCACCCCTTCTATCGGCATCTCTCTAGCAGCAAAAACAGGAAGCAAAATCACTTCATCAAGCTTATCCAGTTCTCCGGCAAATGTTTTGGCAAAATGGCCTGTCCTGCTGTACAGTTGAGGCTGAAAAATTCCCAGCGTTCTGTAATCAGGAAATGCCTCCTTTACTTCTTCAATCAGTGCTTTCAACGCTTCAGGATGATGTGCATAATCATCTATGTATATTAAAGTTTTCTCGGAAACAGGCGACCTGAACACATATTCAAACCTTCTTCTTACTCCCCTGAAACTTCCTATTGCCTGCCTGATAGCATCTTCCTTTATACCCAGTGCATCCGCCACTGCAATGGCTACTGTTATATTATTCAGGTTAAACCTTCCGGGAATATTAAGTTGAAATCCTTTTAAAAGTTTTTCACCTGCCTTAACATCAAAATAATATCCTCCATTTGCCGAGATAATATTCAGCGCATGAATATCTGCCTCCATATTATCAGCACTATAGGTTGTATAACCCATTACGGCAAACGCTTCTTTGAGGGAATGATACAGAAAAATTTTTCCATCAGGTTTCAGACCTGAAAGGAAATCTCTGAATCCTATTTTCATTTCCTTCAAAGAACCATACACTTCAAGATGATCTGGATGGATGGAAGATACTATGGCAACATCAGGATGAATACTCAGGAAACTACGGTCATAATCATCCGCTTCCACAACAGCACAATTATTTTTATGTACCCTGAAATTGGTGTTATAGTTTGCTGCAATTCCTCCCAGGAAGGCATTGCAACCGTAACCGCTGACGGTCAGAATATGTGCTATCATGGCAGATATAATAGTTTTGCCATGAGTTCCTGCAACACCAATCGTGAACATTTCTTCCGTGATCAATCCAAGCACCTCTGCTCTTTTCAACATCGGAATTCCTGTATGTTGCAAGAAGCGGAATTCCCCGAGGCTTTCAGGAATGGCCGGAGTATATACCACCAATTGAACATTAGCCGGAATTTTGCCGGGATTGTCATCATAATGAATGGCTATCCCTTCGCCTTCCAATACATGTGTAAGAGCTGTCTGATTTAAATCATAACCTGAAACGGTTTTTCCCTGATGTACAAAATATCTTGCAAGGGCGCTCATGCCTATCCCGCCGATGCCCAGCATATAAATATTTTGTATGTTTTTCAGGTTAATCATTGAAACCCTATATGTTTTAAAACTTCTTCTGCAACTTTCATGTCAGCATCTCTGATAGCCATGGTTTTCACAGAGGCTTTCATTTCTTCCAACAACTGAGGATTTTTCAGCAATGCTAAAACAGCATCCACCAGCTCTGTTTCGGCTTTATAATCTTCCACCATCCGTCCGCCATTCTTTTCCACCACCCTCGATGCATTCACAAACTGATGGTTTTCTGCAGCATGAGGGTAAGGAACAAATACTGCCGGCAATCCGGCCACCTGTAACTCTGCAATCGTCATGGCACCTGCACGTGAGATTACCAGATCTGCAGCAGCATAGGCCATATCCATTCTGGTAATAAACTCACCACACCATATACCCGAAAAGCCTTTTGATGCCTGCTTGGCCCTTTCAGCATTCCCTTTGCCTGTCTGCCATATTAGCTGCACACCTGCTTCGGAAATCTTTTTCAATCCTCCACTAAGTGCCTTATTAATGCTTGCTGCACCAAGACTTCCTCCCACTGCCAGTACGGTTGGTTTTCCGCTTTCAAGATTAAAGAATGCCCTTGCTTCCTCCTTTCCGATTCGGGCATTCAGGATGTTCTCCCTTACAGGATTTCCGCTGTGTATCAGCTTATCGGAGGGAAAGAACTGCTCCATTTTGTCATAACCCGTAAACACAAGTGCGGCTTTTTTTGCCAGCAGCTTATTCGATTTTCCGGCAAAGGAATTCGCCTCATGGATGAATGTGGGAATCCCTTTGCTTTGGGCATACTTTAATACAGGAAAACTCGAATATCCCCCCACACCTATTGCCGCATCGGGCCGGAAATCGCTGAAGATTTTCCTAACCTGATTAAAGCTTTTGATCAGCTTAAAAGGAAGAGAAATATTCTTCAGCAAGTTGGTCCTGTTAAACCCTGCGATATCCAGCCCTTCAATTTTATATCCTGCTTCCGGAACCTTCTCCATTTCCATTTTCCCTTTTGCGCCCACAAAAAGGATTTCCGAATCAGGAGATATTTTTTTTATGGCATTCGCAATAGCAATGGCCGGGAAGATATGTCCTCCTGTGCCGCCTCCTGCCATAATGATTCTTTTTGCTATTGCCATAATTTTACTTTCTTTTATTCCGCTACCGCAACCTGAGGTTGCATATTTTCTTTTTTCAGTTCTTCCAGCTTCCTCGAAACACTTAATATTATTCCGATAGAAAGGCAACTGAATAAAAATGAACTTCCCCCCATACTTACCAGTGGAAGCGTTACTCCTGTTACCGGGAATAAATTCACATTCACTGCCATGTTCATAAAAGCTTGAATGACCATGGTAAAACTCAGCCCCAGGGCCAGAAAGCCTCCGAAGGCAAGCCGGCCATCGCGGAATATCCTGATGCTCCGGAACAAAAACACCAGATAAACAAATATGATAAATGCTCCTCCCAGTAATCCGTATTCTTCTATGATGATGGCATATATAAAATCGGAATACGGGTGTGGAAGAAAATTTCTTTGTGTACTGTTACCCGGCCCCTCACCCAATAATCCTCCTTTTGCTATTGCAATCTTAGCCTGATTGATCTGATAGTTGTCTTCATGATCAACCAAATTCTTCTCGAATGCAAAACTTTGCACCCTGCTCATCCAGGTTGAAATCCTACCCGACTCCAGAAATCCCGGAAGCTCTTTCATCCTGTTATTTTCCCTATCATAATATTGAAAGGATAAGGTTACCAGAATGGCAAGAGGAATTAACGCTACCATTATGGTTAACAAAATGTGCTTCATTCTGGCTCTTCCTATAAACAACAACAGCAATGAAGTTGCGCCTACCAGTAATGCCGTGGAAAGATTTGCGGGAGCAATTAATCCGCATACTAAAATCACCGGCAATATCAGAGGGAGATATCCCTTTTTAAAATCTTTAATCACATCCTGCTTCTTGCTGATTGTTCTTGCCAGGTACATAAACAAGGCAAGCTTTGCAAGATCCGAAGTCTGGAAGGTTTGGTTAATTATAGGCACTTTGATCCAACGCGAACCTTCATTCAGCTTAACTCCAAAGAACAAAGTATATATCAGCAGGGGTACGGCAATCACCATTAGTATTTTTGCCCATCTGGAATAAATGGTATAATTCACCCTGTGGGCAAAGTAGATGACTGTTAATCCCAGAACAATAAACATCAGCTGTTTGAAAAGGTATATTTCGGTATTCCCTTTATTATACCTGTATGCCAGCAAACCGGTTGAACTGTATACAACGAGCATGGAAACAATAGCCAGAAGGATGACAGTAATCCAGATTACCTTGTCACCTTTGGGTTTGTTCTCCGGAGAAATCAGATACTGACTTCTTATGATGTTTTGCCCGTCCATACGCGATGTTTATAATTCTCTTACTGCTTTTACAAATTGTCTTCCCCTGTCTTCATAATTATCAAACAAATCAAAGCTGGCACAAGCCGGACTTAGTAATACCACATCTCCTTTTGTGGCATAGCCAAATGCTTTTTGAACAGCTTCTGACGCATTCCCAGCATCGCTGATGGGGATACCGGTATGCCTGAATGCTTCATGAATTTTCTCATTATGCAAACCAAGACAAACGATGGCTTTCACTTTTTCTCTTACCAGATCTTCCAGTATGGAATAATCATTTCCTTTGTCCACCCCACCCAAAATCAGCACTGTTGGTTTTTCCATAGATTCCAGTGCAAACCAGGTACTGTTTACATTGGTGCTTTTACTGTCGTTAATAAACTCAACGCCTCTTACCACTCCTGCCGGCGCCATTCGGTGCTCCAGGCTGCTGAATGTTTGTACTGCCACCCTCACACTTTCTTTTTTAATTCCTGCTACCATTCCTACGGAGCTGGCTGCCATTCCATTAGCAAGATTTTGCTTTCTTTTAACGGCAAAATCCAAAATGCTCATCTCCATCCTTTCGTTATCTGTTTTTACTGTCATTGTGCCTTTTTTTATAAATGATCCCGGATTAAATTCCTGTTTCATATTTATGGTAATAGGTTAGTTAGTTTTGGTTTTCTTCAGTTAATCTGTTTCATATTTACCCGCCATCAATTATTATGAATGAATAACAACATTTCCGCCCACTGTAGGACGGATTGGCGGTTTTTCACACGTATCAGATTAGAAAGGCTTAATGCCGAAGGTTAATCAATGGATATAGGAACCGGTTTTTCGTTTATTCCTTCAATCATTTACCTGATCTTCAGTGTAACTATTGAAAACACCACCAGCAGAATCGTTACAATCCAGAACCTGGTTACAATTTTACTTTCATGGTATCCCAGTTTCTGATAATGATGGTGCAGCGGACTCATCAGAAAAATCCTTCTGCCTTCACCATATTTCTTTTTGGTGTATTTAAAATAGGTCACCTGTATGATCACACTCAGATTTTCCACCAGAAATACCCCGCAGAAAATCGGAATGAGCAATTCTTTTCTTACAATAATGGCTAATGCCGCAATGATACCACCAAGGGTTAAGCTTCCGGTATCTCCCATGAAAACCTGAGCAGGATAGGTATTATACCATAGGAATCCCACACAAGCTCCAATCATGGCCCCAATAAATATTGAAAGTTCACCGAGGTTGGGGATATACATAATGTTCAGGTATTCTGCCAAAACAAGGTTACCACTGGCATAGGCGAATATTCCCAAACACACCCCTATCAAAGCACTCACACCTGTTGCCAGTCCATCCAACCCGTCTGTTATATTCGCACCATTAGATACCGCCGTTATGATAAATATGATAATCAGGGTATATAACAACCAGGTAAAACCTTTTAATGCAGCAGGAAGTAGTTTGGCATAATTAAACTCATGGTTTTTTACAAAAGGAATGGTAGTAATTGGTTCATCGGCTTCCACGAAATAGGTAGTTTTATCATTCATGGTTACCGATTTTATATTCGTGTCACCTGCTTTCACTTCGCCCAGATATTCCCTCCACACTTTGGTATTTTCATTTAACAACAAGGTTGCTGCTACCACAACACCCAGTACAACCTGACCCAATACTTTAAACCATCCTGCCAAACCGTCTTTATCGCCTTTCTTATATGCTTCTCCGTTTTGCTGAGCTTTTTTCTTTGCTTTGAGTTTCAGGTAATCATCAACAAACCCTACAATCCCCAGCCACACGGTAGCAAAAAGCATCAACCTCACATACGCCTTGTTAAGATCTGCGAGTAATAATGTCGGAATAATAATTGCCAGGATAATAATGATACCTCCCATGGTAGGAGTTCCTTTCTTTTCTTTTTCTCCCTGCAATCCGAGGTCTCGCACCGACTCCCCAACCTGGTTTTTCCTGAGCATATTAATAATCTTCTTCCCTATAAGGGTAGAAATGATCAGTGACAGCAATACAGCCATCAGCACCCGGGAAGTAATAAACTGAAACAGTGCTTCTCCGGGCACTTTAATGTTTAATTCGTTTAGCCATTCAATAAGATGATACAGCATGTATTGCCTTATTTATTCAACAGTTCAAAAATTTCCTTCAATACTTTTTTATCGTCAAAATCATGTTTCACTCCATTGATTTCCTGATATTTCTCATGCCCTTTTCCCGCCACCAGAATGATATCACCAGGGAGGGCAAGGTTTATAGCAGTTTTAATCGCTTCCCTCCTGTCGGTTATGGAAATAGCTTTTCTCTTTCCGGCTGTATTCAAACCGGTTTCCATATCACGGATAATCTGACCGGGATCTTCAGACCTTGGGTTATCAGAGGTCAGTATTACTCTATCGCTGTGTTTCACTGCTACCTCTGCCATTACAGGGCGTTTGGTTTTATCCCTGTCTCCTCCGCACCCTACTACAGTAATAATATTTTCTCCGCCTTTTCTCAGTTTCACTATAGTGGACAACACATTCTCCAATGCATCAGGGGTATGCGCATAATCTACAATACCCATAATCCCTTCATTTGCTGAACGGATATAATCGAACCTTCCTTCAGCGCCCTGCAACCTGCTTAATATGGTCAGAATCTGCTGCTTGTCTTCTCCCAGTAACATAGCAGCGCCATATACAGCAAGCAGGTTATAGGCATTGAATTCTCCAATCAGCCTGAAGTGGACTTCCACATCATCAATGTTCATTACGAGGCCGCTCAGGTTATTTTCAAGAATTTTGCCTTTGAAGTCGGCCATGGTTTTCAGGGCATAGTATTTTTTCTTGGCCCCGGTATTCTGAAGCATTACGGCGCCGCGCTTTTCATCAGCATTGGAAAGCGCAAAAGCTGATGCAGGCAGATTATCAAAGAATGATTTTTTTACCCTGATGTATTCATCAAAGGTTTTATGGTAATCAAGGTGATCGTGAGTGATATTGCTGAATATTCCTCCCTCAAACCTTACCCCCGCTATTCTTTTCTGGTGAATGGCATGAGAACTCACTTCCATAAAGGCGTAGGTACATCCTGCATCAACCATTTCTTTTAATAATGCATTTAACTGCAAAGCATCGGGTGTAGTATGAGTAGAAGGTATCACTCGGTCTCCGATCCTGTTTTCTACCGTGCTGATTAACCCCGATGTATAACCGAGGCCGGTAAATAATTTATAAAGAATGGTGGCAATGGTGGTTTTTCCGTTGGTGCCGGTAACCCCCACCAGTTTTAATTTTTCAGAAGGGTGTCTGTAAAAGTTAGCCGCCATAATGCCCAGCGCTTCCGCAGAATTCTTCACTCCTACATATATAACACCTTCCGCAAAATTTGCGGGAAGTTCTTCACAAATAATAGCAGCAGCTTTTTTCTCTATGGCAGATGCAATAAATTCATGACCATCGGAATGTGTCCCTCTGATGGCGATGAATGCAGAACCCGGAGTGACTGTTCGGGAATCTGTATGCAGTTCCGGTATGTCTACATCAGGATTACCCACCACGGAAGTGATGGCCACCTTATACAATATTTCACTCAGGGTCATCATCTCAATTCTATTTTCACCGATTGGTTTTTATTTAACCTAGTTCCGGCCAAAGGATATTGCGCTGCAATTTTTCCTTTACCTTCTGCAATTACTTTTACCTGCATAGACTCCAGCAGGTATAAGGCATCTTTAAGCCCCATCCCCATCAGATCGGGCATGATACCGGGAGTAACCGGATTGGATTTCACCACAGCATAGCCTACTGTTGAACTGACATTACTCCATTCATGGAAAGATGCATTGTCTTCATAATTAAATTCCAATCTTCCCAATACCTCCCTGATATCGGAAGAAGCGCCGGCATATTTATACATAGAACTGTCCGCTTCATCAGGAATGGAATTTCCTTCACGGGAATTACCTGCCTGAAGTGCGTAGAGCTTGTCTGCGATCTCTTTGAACACCGGACCAGCTACCGATGCTCCGTAAAACCTCTGTGCAAAAGGCTTGTTCTTTATCACCACTATGCAGGAATACACAGGATTATCTGCAGGAAAATAACCTGCAAAAGATGATTGGTAAATCCTGTCGGCATATCCTCTGTTGCCATTTGCTACCAGTGCGGTTCCGGTTTTTCCGGCAACTTTATATCCCGCATCTTTAAAAAGCCTGTAACCTGTTGCGCCTTCATGCGAACAGGTACCAATAAGCAGCTCATGCAATTGCCGGAGGGTTTTATCATCACAAATTTTTCCTTTATCTACCGGTTCAAATTTTTCCACAACAGTTCCTGATTCCACAACAGCATTTACCAGATACGGCTTCATCATCCTGCCTTCGTTCGCTACGGCATTGTAGAGCGTTAAAGTTTGAAGGGGACTGATCAGTACTTCATAACCGAAGCTCATCCAGGGAAGTGTTGTAGCGCTCCAGGTTTTAGATTTCTGCGTTTTGATTACCGGTTGAGATTCCCCTACCAGGTCTACACCTGTAGGTTGGTCGAGGCCAAGCTTTTTCAGATGTTTTATAAACTGGTCGGGCTTTTTGCCATAATACTGGTTTACGAGTTTTGCCATTGCCACATTACTACTGTATTCAAAAGCCTGCCTGATGGTAACTTCTTCTCTTCCGTGTCTTTCACTATCAAAAACAGTTCTTCTTCCTATTCTCCAGCTTCCTTTTTCAAGGTTTACTTTATCGTTAAGGTTCACATAACCGTCTTCCAGCAATGCCAGCATAGTAGCCAGTTTAAAGGTGGATCCGGGTTCCGTAGCCAGCAAACCGTAATTCAGATCCTCCCAGTATTCCCCGCTTGAAGTTCTACCCAGGTTTGCTATGGCTTTAATTTTTCCGGTTTTCACTTCCATCACTATGGCAGTACCATGCACCGCTTCATTATCCACCATCATCTTCAACAGTGCATGCTCTACGATATCCTGAATATTTACATCAATAGTGGAGATAATATCTTTTCCCTGCCTGGGTTCTATTTCCGGCCCTTCAACAGGCTTGTATACACCACCTGCGAGGTAACGCACCAGCCTTTTGCCTGATTCTCCTTTCAATACATCATCATAAGTTTTTTCCAATCCTACATTTGTGCTTACAATCTTTCCCTCTTCATTTCTGTAAGTACGGGAAAGCCCAATGGTGCGATTGGCGAGGAGTCCGAACGGATTGAGCCTTTTGTCTTTCACTTCGGCGATAAATCCACTTTTGTTTTTGCCCAGGCGAACCAAAGGAAACTGACGTAATTTTTTGTACTGGTCGAAACTCAGGTTTCTTTTCAGCAGGAAATAGCGGTGTTTTTTCTTATAACCGTCCTGAAGAATTCTTTTGTATTCTGCGGCAGAACGGTCTTTAAACAACCCTGCGAGAGAAACAGAAAGGGAGTCGAGATTTTCCCTGAAAAGCTTTCCTTCTTTATTCCTCAAACCTTCTGCGCCGAAATCGATGTAAATATCAAAATAGGGAATGGAAGTACTGAGCATACTGCCGTCTTCACTGTAAATGGTTCCCCGTGCAGCCTCCAGCTCAATTACGCGTTGCTGCTGTTTATTGGCAAGGGCAAGCCATTTATCCCCTTCTACCTGTTGAATGTAAACAGACCTGCCAAGGATGAACATTCCGAGCAGTACTATTCCCAGGAAGCTAAGGTACACTCTCCACAATATGTCGCGTCTAACTTCCAATTGATTTTAATGGGTTATTTGTTATTGTTTTTTAACGTCCGAATCTCTTATAATATAAGGCGGGGTGGTCATCTCCTTCAAGCCCATCGGCCCGGCCTTTTTTATGATTTCACTTTGCTTGGTTTCAAACATCAATTCACTCTTCAAAGTCTTATACTCATATTGCAGTTCTTTCAGCAAGGCACTTTCCTTACTGATGTTTCGAATGGTTTTTACAGAATAATGGCCGTTGTATATGTATACCACTGCCAGCACAGCCAGAAACATGAAGAAAGGAAAGTTTCTCACCAGCCATTTGTAGTCGAGCACTTTCCTGAGGATATATTTGGGATTAAAATCCTGTTTTTCCATAGCTAACAAAAAAGTGCTGCTGAGCGGTTCCCACCCCCCAGCAGCGTGTTAAAGTCCAAATTGTCCTATCCAATATTTTTCCTGACCCATACCGATCAGATTTTTTCTGCGATTCTCAGTTTTGCACTTCGTGATCTGGGATTTCTTTTGATTTCATCCTGTGAAGGAAGCACAGGTTTTTTGGTAATCACCTTTAAAGGCCTTTGCTTTTCGATTTGAATAAAGGGGATATCTTCTTCCTGTTCGAAACTTCCCATTCTGAAAAAATTCTTGACTATCCTGTCTTCCAGGGAATGAAAAGTGATGATGGCCACCCGACCCTTTGTTTCCAAAACATCCGGCACCTGTTGCAACATTTCCTTCAGCACGTCAAGTTCTTCGTTTACCTCTATCCGTAATGCCTGAAACACCTGGGCAAAATATTTATTGGGATTTCCTCTTACCACACCTGCTATGGCCGACATAAACTGCTGAATGGTACTCAGGTCGCGCATGTTCCGCACCTTTACAATTTCTGCGGCCAGCGTTCTCGCATTGGTCACCTCCCCGTATTCACCGAATATTTTCTGCAGCGCATCCTGATCATAATGCTGCACAATATCAAATGCCGTTCTTCCTCCCCTGGTATCCATCCGCATATCCAGCTTAGCATCAAACCTGGTTGAAAACCCTCTGTCTGCTTCATCAAACTGATGACTGCTTACTCCAAGGTCTGCCAGTATTCCGTGCACCTTAGTAATTTCATTTGCCCGCAAAAATCTTTGCAGGTAGCGAAAGTTGTGCGGAATAAAAAGCACCCTGTCATCAGCAGGTAAATTCTGCTTGGCATCGGGATCCTGATCAAAAGCTACCAGCCTGCCCTCCTTTCCCAGCCTCCGGAGAATTTCCGCAGAATGCCCGCCACCCCCAAAGGTGCAGTCGACATATATTCCGTCCGGCCGGATATTTAACCCGTCTACCGCCTCTTTCAACAACACTGGTACATGATATCCCGAATCCGCTGCGTTACCCATAAGCATTCTTCAGTTTTATTGATCAGAAGGAAGCCCCGGATTTCCTCCACCCATCACCAGACTGGCCAGATCACTGAACTCCTCAGATGAAAACTGTTCAAAGAGCTCTTTATAGGTCTTACGATCCCATATTTCAATTTTATCTATTGCAGACGCCAGAACGATATCCTTGCCTATCCCTGCATATTCCCTCAGATTAGGAGGAAGTAAAATCCTTCCTGCAGCATCAGCCTCCAGGAATGTGGCGCCATTTAAAAACAACCGCCTGAATTGCCGTACTTTTGGGTCAAAATCATTCAAGTTGCTCAACTTTCTGTGTAATACTTCCCAGGCCTGTACGGTATACAATGTGAGGCATTTCTCCAGTCCACGGTTGATGACAAAGCTCATCCCCGCTGATTCCGGGAGCTGCTTTTTAAAGCCTGCCGGAAACAGAAACCGGCCTTTTGCGTCGACCGTAGCTTCATATTCACCGAGGAAACCTGTCATAATTTTTAGAAATACCTACTTTCTACCACAAAATAACACTTTTTCCCACTTTTTAAGATTTTTTGGGTGGTTTTTATTTTTCCACAAAAATCTGGTTGCCCAAATGCAGGCAGCACCTTATTTTCCTCAGAATTCCACAGGTTTTTGTGGAGAATTACGATAATTTATGTGGATAATCCTGAAAAATTGTGAATAACCCAATGAAACTTGTGAATATTCCTATATCCGATTTTGAGTATACGCTACCCGATGACCGTATCGCCTGGTTTCCCAAAGAGGAGAGGGCAGCTTCCAAACTGCTGATTTACCGGGAAGGGGAAATAGCTTCAGCACCTTTTGTATCCATTACCGACAACCTGCCTGAAAATTCCCTGATATTTTTTAACAATACCCGGGTAATTGAAGCACGGATCATTTTCCAGAAACCTACCGGTGCCAGGATTGAAGTTTTCCTCTTGAATCCTGCCGATAAAACTTCGTACGAACAGAGTATGCAGTCAAACAATTCCGTAGCCTGGGAATGTTTGATTGGCGGAGCTTCGAAATGGAAACCCGGACAGATACTTGAAAAAAAACTTCTGGGAGAAAAAGGAGAGGCAATACTTACTGCCACGTATAGACGAAAAACAGAAGATGGGTTTGTGATTGAGCTGGCATGGAATAATCCTGAATATATTTTTGAAGAAATTCTGAGGTTTGCCGGAAATATTCCTCTGCCCCCATACATCAAAAGACAACCGCAGAAAGAAGACTTCATACGATATCAAACCAGTTATGCAAAAACTCCCGGCTCGGTGGCCGCACCCACAGCAGGCCTGCATTTTACACCGGAAGTATTTAAAGCATTAGAAAAGAAAGGGATTGGAATACAATATCTCACTTTACACGTGGGAGCCGGTACTTTCAGGCCTGTAAAAACGAAGTATGCTAATGAGCATACCATGCATTCTGAAACTTTTATTGCAGAGAAATCTGTTATTACTGCCTTATTGAAAAATCAGGGCAGAAAAGTCACTGCGGTGGGTACTACCAGCATGCGTACACTGGAATCTATCTACTGGCTGGGAGTAATGATACATCAGCACCCGCAAATTCAGGCACATGAACTGAGAGTTCCCCAATGGATGCCATATGAAGAGCATTATCCCAACCTCTCGGCCAAAACTTCTTTAGAAGCATTACTGAAATGGTTAACCGAAAATAACCTTGAGCATTGCTATGCTGAAACCGAAATCATGATAGTTCCGGGTTACGAATTTAAAATCTGCGATATCCTTATCACCAATTTTCATCAGCCGGGTTCTACACTGTTACTTTTAGTGGCAGCATTCATTGGAGATGACTGGAAGAAGGTATATGAGTTTGCGCTGAAAAATGATTTCAGGTTTTTAAGCTATGGCGACAGCAGTATTTTAATTCCGAAAAGAAACCATCAGGCTTTATAGAGAGGTAATTCAATGGTGAAGGTGGACCCTTTACCAAGGGTACTGTCTACTTTAATTTTCCCCTCATGGGCATCCACTACGGTTTTCACATAACTTAATCCTAATCCGAAACCTTTTACGTTATGGATGTTTCCGGTATGGGCGCGATAGAATTTTTCAAAAATTCTTTTCTGCGTTTCCTTATTCATTCCGATACCGTTGTCCTCCACTTTTAATATAAAATTCTTACTGTTGGAGTTTGTACAGACTTTTAAAATGAGGTCTTTATCGGAGTATTTTACGGCATTATCAATCAGATTGGAAATCAGGTTACGCAAATGCACCTCATCTGCAAAAATCACATCATTCTTTGCATTGAACTTCAATTCTACCCTACCCTTCTTTTCTTCAAGCTGAAGGGTATAATTGGTCAACACCTGTTCAATCATCGGCTGAACAGCTATTGACTTTTTATTTAACTTGATCTCCTGCCTTTCTGATAAAGCTGCCTGCAGAATGGTTTCCACATGCTTGTTCATCCTCTTGTTTTCTTCCTTAATGATACCTGAGAAATATTCCATTTTTGACTTATCGCTCAGTACTTTCTCATTTCTCAAGGCATCCACAGCAAGCGATATGGTAGCCAGAGGAGTTTTCAGCTCATGCGTCATGTTGTTGATGAAATCATTTTTAATTTCAGAAAGTTTCTTCTGTCGCAACAAAGCATGAACGGTAATATAGAAGGCGCAAATAATCAGCAGGGTAAATACTGCAGAACCCACTATCATCCAGCGCATATTTTGTAAAACGATTTTCTTGATATCGGGCACTACAAGGATGAAAATTTGTACCGGCATCAGGCTTTCGTAATCACTGCCGGCAGCAGGTTGTAAAGGATACTGCCACTGAAAATTATTTACGGTATCGGCAGCAGCCTGCAGGAATCCGGGAGATTTGAGTTCATAATCCACAATAAAGGAGTTGATATCCCCCGTAATGGCAAACTCAAAACGGATATCTTTCAATCCCTGAGAAGCCAGTGAGGCTGCAAGTTTTTCGGCTATTTCGAATTCGGTAAACTTCTGCGCTATGGTAGGTGGTTTGATGAGTTCAAACTGAAACTGGTCGGAAGGAAAGTTAAATCCGGGGCGGGAACGAAAAGATTTCAACGAGGGCAGTGTCGGCTTGGGTTCCATCAGCTCCAGGCTTACATCGCGCATGGTTTTGTTCACCTTCATCTTAAACTCTTCCTGCTGATTTTCCAGAAGAGTTTCCAGCCAGTTATACTGAATGTAAATAATGCCTATCAACGACAGGGTAACCAGAACAATAATTACAGGAAATACCTTTTTTAACGACACTGTGTAGATTTTTTTCCTCCGGTCAAAGTTATGATTTGAGTTCTTAGCCTCAAGTTAAAAAGAATTTCCATTCATGCTTTAACTTAGATTTATTAATACCAAAACAGAATATTTTTTTGAATCTGTCATTTTTGACCTGCAATTCGTAAATTAACATTAAAATTAAATCCTCACCGCCATGGAACAGCCTGCTGCAGGGGTATTGCTAATAGCGGAACCTTTTATGAAGGACCCCAATTTCATGCGTACTGTAGTTTTTCTTTGTGACCATCAGGCGGAAGGGAGTGTTGGTTTTGTGTTGAACAGGCAATACAATATATCCCTGAATGACCTGCTTGACCTTGATATCGACCGAAATATTCCCATTTTTTACGGTGGCCCAGTACAGTTAGATAACATTCATTTCCTTCATCAGCGCCCCGACCTTATTTCAGGAGGAATTGAAATTATCAATGGGGTTTACTGGGGAGGGGAATTTGATGAAGTGGTGGAATTGCTTAAAACAAATCAACTGGATGAAAACGACATCAGGTTTTATATAGGTTACAGCGGATGGGGAGAAGGACAGCTGGAAGAAGAACTGGCTACCAATTCATGGCTTACGGCAAAAGCCAGGAAACGGATTGTATTTCACAGCAACAATGATGAACTGTGGAAAGACGCACTGGACCTTTTGGGCAAAGAATATGAGATTATGAAAAACTTTCCCATTGATCCTCAACTTAACTAGATATTGAATTGTCCTATCCATACAAAAAAAGGCTGCCGTTTTCAGGTAGCCTTTTTTATAGGATAACTTCAGTTATCGTCTCATAGGTAATGTAATTCCAAGGCTGATGGCACCCTGGCTAAAGTCTTTTATATCAAATTCATTATAGGGTAAATAACTATAAGAGGCGGCCAGCCATACTGCATTGTCTTTAAATCTGCCAAAGGGGTAAGCCATTCCTGCTTCCGGCCTGATCGCCAGTTTGATTTTGGTATCCGAACCTCCAAACTGGCCGAGGTACTCTCCAAAGCTCACTAAATTCCCTCCTATTCCTAATCCTGCAAAAGGCCTTATAGAAGCCTCAGGATTAAAACTATACCTTCCGGCAATCATAATAGGAATGGTTTGTACAGAATGTGTTATTACTGCTGATATATGGCCATTCTCAGTGTTATATACTTCTCTGCCTGTTTTATTATAAAAATCCTGAAATCCTACCATCAATCCGGCAGAAATCTTATCACTAAATCCGTACATTAATCCGAAGTTCCATCCCCTCAATGAACCGTTAGGTAAAAAATCTTTACTGTCGCCCATGGTTTTGGCTCCTGAAATTCCCAGATGAAGCTGCATTTCTCCTCCCTGCGCAAACACTGAAGCAGAGCATGCTATTAATAAAGGGATGAATAAATATTTAAGGCTTTTCATTTTATAAAAATTAATTCCTTTTCAAATATTGTGACTGATCGAAAACTGCCTGAACCTGTTCGGATATTAACCCCGAGTCAAATACTCCTGTACCTCTCAGCAGTGCATTCCAGATTCCGTTAATCTGGTTATTGGAGGAGGAGTTTTTCAGGTCGAGCATGTCGGCACTGGCAGCGCCTTCATTAATTTCATAAAATCCGTACATAGGCGGGAAATAATAATTGTATCCCGGATATCCCCAATAGTAAGGATCCCAGTAATCGTAATAATATCCCCAATAGTTGCTGTAGTCAATTACTCCTGTATAAGTATTATATACCCTGCTCAAGTTAATACCCAAATCGGGATTCTCATTTCTGTTTACAAGTACAAATCCGCGACTTTGCATATTTTGAATAAATGCCGAACGAAAAGCCGCATCCCAGGAAGTAAGGGCATAACCCGAAAGCCTGTTGTTTTCAATTACTGCAACCGAATCAGAAATACTGAAGGTAGTATAAGAAGAAAAGTCGGCATTCTTATCGTAATTGGTAATGTAAATGCGGCTTTCTTCTTCCGTTAACTGCTTCATAGGGTCTTTCCTGCACGCAGTAAACAAAATACCTGCGGCAATCAGCATAAACCCTGCATTGAATATTTTGAAATGTTTCATCGAATAATGAATTAATTAAACAAATCCACTACAAACACATGCAAACTAAGTGCCTTGTAACAATTTGTCAACTCCCAGGCAGTATTTCTAACAATGTATTATGTTAAAAGGCTGATTGTCAGTTTTTTAATCGAAATTTTCTGAGTTGGGACATAAAAAAAGAGACTGCCAAATCGGCAATCTCTTTTTATCAACAAGATATGGCTATCGTTTTAGCTAAGGGGTTCAGCACCTTCCACCAGAACGATGATTTTGTTATTGAGTACTTCAGCAAATCCCCCCTGAATTTTATAGAAGCTGGTATGCTGCTGTTTATCCTTCAGGATTTTCATTTTCCCGGGTTTCAGGGCACTTACCATAGGTGCGTGTCTTTCCAGCACTTCGAAAAGCCCATCGATGCCGGGAAGCTGAACACCATACACATCACCACTGAAAACTTTCTTTTCGGGGGTTAAAATTTCTAAAGTCATATTACAGTTTGTTTCTTAATAAACGTTTGCCTTACCCCTGAGCCTGAGCCAGTAATTTCTTACCTTTTTCGATAGCATCATCGATGGTACCTACCAGGTTGAAAGCAGCTTCAGGGTATTCATCCACTTCACCATCCATAATCATGTTGAATCCGCGGATGGTTTCTTCAATGGGAACGAGTACTCCTTTCAGACCGGTGAACTGTTCAGCCACGTGGAAGGGCTGAGAAAGGAACCTTTGCACTTTACGGGCACGGCTTACAGTTAATTTATCTTCATCGCTCAATTCATCCAGACCGAGGATGGCGATAATGTCCTGTAATTCTTTATAACGTTGAAGGATAAGCTTAACCCTGTTAGCACAATTGTAGTGCGCTTCACCCACAATTTGCGGAGTAAGGATTCTTGAAGTGGAATCCAGGGGATCCACAGCAGGATAAATACCAAGGTCGGCAATTTTCCTTGAAAGTACTGTAGTAGCATCCAGGTGCGCGAAGGTAGTTGCAGGAGCAGGGTCGGTAAGGTCATCCGCAGGTACGTATACCGCCTGCACAGATGTAATGGAACCGTTTTTGGTTGATGTAATCCTTTCCTGCATCAGACCCATCTCAGTAGCCAGGGTTGGCTGGTAACCCACCGCAGAAGGCATCCTTCCAAGAAGTGCTGATACCTCCGAACCTGCCTGGGTGAAACGGAAGATGTTGTCTACGAAGAAGAGGATATCCCTACCCTGGGAAGTTCCGTCGCCATCGCGATAATATTCAGCGATAGTCAGTCCACTCAGTGCCACTCTTGCACGCGCTCCGGGGGGTTCGTTCATCTGTCCGAACACGAAGGTTGCTTTGGAATCTTTCAACCCTTCGAGATCTACTTTGCTCAGATCCCAACCGCCGTGTTCCATGCTCTTCTTAAATTCTTCCCCGTATGTCATAATTCCGGCTTCAATCATTTCTCTCATCAGGTCGTTACCTTCCCTTGTCCTTTCACCCACACCGGCAAATACAGATACACCGGAATATGCTTTTGCAATGTTGTTGATCAGCTCCTGAATCAATACTGTTTTACCCACACCGGCACCACCAAACAAACCGATTTTACCACCCTTAGCATAAGGCTCGATCAGGTCGATAACCTTAATACCGGTGAACAGGATTTCAGTAGTAGTGCTAAGGTTTTCGAATGCAGGAGGTTTAGAGTGGATGGGGCGACCATTCACTTTAGAAACGGGAGGTAGCCCGTCGATAGGGTCGCCGGTTACGTTAAACAGGCGGCCTCTGATTCCATCTCCGGCTGGCATTGTGATGGCACTTCCGGTATCCACTACTTCCATACCTCTTACAAGCCCTTCTGTACCATCCATAGCAATACAGCGAACGCTGTCTTCACCAAGGTGCTGCTGGGTTTCCAGAACCAGCTTCTCACCGTTGGGTTTGGTAAGTTCAAGCGCGTTGTAGATTTCAGGCAGCTTTCCTGAAAATTGTACGTCTACCACCGCACCAATTATTTGTTTGATTTTACCAACGTTTGGCATATTTGATATTTTTAAAAGATTTAAACCGGAAAATGGAAATATTCTGACTGTTTACCCGGCTTTAAATTCGGGTGCAAAGGTAAGGGAGATAGTCCAATTCAGGAAATGATTTATTACCATTTTATCTGATTTTCCTTCTTTATCCCTTTTCCATAATTTCTTAGGTTTGCCAAAATTTATCCATCGATGAAGCTCCTGCAGGTTAAAGATAAAGAACTGGAAAGAGATTTCTTACTGACGAACGTAAAAATCAACAGACACGACCCCAATTATATCCGCCCCTTAGACAAGGATATCCTGGATGTTTTTAACCCCGAAAAAAACAAGGCTTTCCGCTTCGGAGAGGCTGAGCGCTGGGTGCTGAAGTCAGACGATGGGGAGCTTTTGGGCAGAATTGCTGCTTTTACCAATAAAAAATACAAAAACAAAGGGGATACCTTTCCCGTGGGTGGAATAGGATTTTTTGACTGTATCAACGACCAGAGAGCTGCCGATATGCTGTTCGACGTGGCCAAACACTGGCTGATGCAACGAGGAATGGAGGCTATGGACGGTCCCATCAACTTTGGAGAGCGAGACAGATGGTGGGGGCTGCTGGTGGAAGGATTTACTCCTCCCGTTTACTGCCTGAACTACAACCAGCCTTACTATAAAGAACTTTTTGAAAACTACGGTTTCAGGAATTTCTATAACCAGTATTGCTATTCCTTAAAGGTAAGAGACAGGCTTCAGGAAAAGTTTTACACCCGCCATGCGGCTATTGCACAAGACCCCAATTTCAGGGCCGAATACCTGAAAAAAAGCCGTTTGGAAAAATATGCCCGCGATTTTACAATAGTATATAATAAGGCATGGGCAGGGCACAGTGGTTTGAAGCAAATAGAAGAAAAAGTAATGCTGAAAACCTTCCGTACCATGAAACCTGTGATGGATGAAAAAATCATGTGGTTTGCCTATTATAAAGACGAGCCCATCGCCATATGGACCAACATTCCCGACCTGAACTTCTGGTTTAAATACCTCAACGGAAGGTTCGACTGGTGGGGAAAGCTGAAATTCCTTTGGTATAAAGCCACAAAAAAATGCACCAAATTTACAGGTCTGGTATTCGGCATTGTGCCGGAATATCAGGGCAAGGGAGTGGATTCTTATATTATAGTGGAAGGTGCCAAGGTGATTCAAAACCAGCTTTCCTATACGGATATGGAATTGCAGTGGATCGGAGAATTTAATCCTAAAATGATGAACGTTTCGGAATCTCTGGGTACACAGGTGAGCCGGATATTGACTACCTATCGTTACATTTTTGATCCCACCAGGGAATTCCATCGCCATCCGGTACTGTAAAGATTATATAAAGGAAAGAAAATTAGAAAGGGTTTATTTACCTTGCAGCTATGGAGAATTTTGTTGTTTCAGCAAGAAAGTACCGTCCGCAAACCTTTGATACGGTTGTTGGCCAGGAACATATTACTACTACCTTAAAAAATGCCATCCGTAACCAGCAGCTGGCGCATGCTTTTTTATTCTGCGGGCCAAGAGGAGTGGGGAAAACCACCTGTGCACGGATTCTTGCCAAAACAATCAACTGCGAAAATCCTACCGAAAACCAGGAAGCCTGCGACCAGTGCCCTTCCTGTATGGCCTTTAACAACGGTTCTTCACTCAATATTCATGAACTTGACGCTGCCAGTAACAACGGCGTTGAAGATATCCGAGAACTGGTAGAACAGGTACGTTACCTGCCTCAATCGGGAAAGTATAAAGTGTATATTATAGATGAGGTACACATGCTTACCGCCCAGGCATTTAACGCTTTTCTGAAAACCCTTGAAGAACCACCATCATACGCCATATTTATTCTGGCAACCACAGAGAAACATAAAATTATCCCCACCATTCTCAGCCGTTGTCAGATTTTCGATTTTAAGCGTATAACCATCAACGATACTGTTGAGCATCTTGAATCTATCTGCAAAAAAGAAAATATAAAGGCCGATAAAGCTGCCCTGCAGGTGATTGCCCAGAAAAGTGACGGCTGCATGCGTGATGCCCTGAGCCTGATGGACACGATTACAAGCTTTACCAATGGCCACCTTGAATATTCCAGCACCCTGGAACATTTAAATATCCTCGATGAAGAATATTATTTCCGCCTGCTCGATCTGATGCAGCAACAAAATCTTCCCGAGGTGTTGCTCATATTCAATGAAATTAACCGTAAAGGTTTTGAAGGTGATATCCTACTCAATGGTTTTGCCGAATTTTTCAGAAACCTGCTCGTATCTTATGATAAAAAATCACTGGAGCTGCTGGATGTAGTGGAAGGCTTTAAACCCCGTTATGCCGAGGCTGCAGCCAAAACAGATCCCGGATTTGTGCTCAGCGCTTTGAATATCCTGAACGAAGGGGAAATTCAGTATAAAACTGCCAGAAACAAAAGACTGCACGTTGAACTGGTTCTGATAAAACTCACTTACCTGAACCAGGCAGTTCAATTGGCAACAGACGATAGCAATATCGTTTCAAAAAAAAAACTGACTGAATCATCCCGTCCGGTAATGTTTAGGTCATTGCCCATGGTGGAAAAGAAATCAATTAAACCTTCCCCACCACCTGAGGCCAACAAACCTATCGTAAAAGAAAATCCCCTGCCTGAAGCTCCGCTTCCCCTGAAGAAGGAAGCAAATCCAGCTGCGCAACCGGAAATGCCTGTGGTAAATGAACCGGTGCCTTCCATTAAAGTTCCGGAGCCCCCTGCTGCTGAAATAAAGGCTAAACCGATTTCAGCAGCAATGCCCTCCCCCGGTGAAGGAAGAAAAAACATCATAAACCTGAACAACATCCGGAATGAGATTAAACAAAAACTTGCCTCTTCTGAAGAAGCCATTCCCTTACACCAAGAGCTGTTAAAGGAAGTGTGGACGGAAATGCTTAGCAGGCTGAAGGAAGAAAATCACCATGCTCATATTTCTTTTGCCTCCGCTACTTTGGAAATCGAAGACGGCAACATGCTGAGAATAATCGGAGATACCCACTGGGATATGAAAGTGATGGAGGGTGAGAGAAGAAGGATTGCCGAAGTCATTCAGCAAAAATTCAGAAACCGGTCCATCCTTTTGGAGTTTGATTTCAGAGAACAGCAGCATCCTGAAGATGAAAAAAACAGGCCGCTTACCAGAAAAGAACAATATCAGCTGATGGTGGAAAAATACCCGATGATTAAGGAGTTAAAAGACAGGCTGGGTTTGGAAGTAGATTATTAAGCTATTCTAAGGGAGAAAACAAGCCAAAAAACACAAGGTTTCACCTTAATTGCGGTTTTTGACTTAATTTCACCCCTCAAATTTAAAAACAGGGTAACCTGTACTCATTAATATATAGAGAATTATAACCGAATAACTTCAATAGATTATGGCTGAAGAGATATTAATGCCACGTTTAAGTGACACCATGACGGAAGGAGTAATTGCTGCCTGGCATAAAAAAGTGGGTGATAAAGTGAAAAAAGGCGACCTGCTGGCTGATGTGGAGACAGACAAGGCCACCATGGAACTGGAAAGTTATAAAGATGGGGTAATACTGTATCTGGGTGGAGAAACCGGCAGCAAGATTCAGGTAAACCAACTGCTAGCGGTGGTGGGCCGGGAAGGAGAAGATATCAGCGATATTCTTGCCCGTCATTCCCAGGGAGGTGCAAGTGCTCCTAAAGTCGAAAGCAAACCTGTGGAAGAGAAAAAGCCCGAAGCAAAGGCATCTTCCGCCACCTCAGCCATTGATCTGAAATCTATTCCTGAAGTCATTCTTATGCCCAGGCTGAGCGATACCATGACAGAGGGAGTGATTGCCGAATGGCATAAAAAGCCCGGAGATCCCGTAAAGAAAGGCGACCTGCTGGCTGATATTGAAACAGACAAGGCTACCATGGAACTGGAAAGCTATAAAGACGGTACTTTCCTTTATGCTGGTGCGGCCAAAGGAGAAAAAATTAAAGTGAATGATCTTTTGTGCATCATTGGGGATGAAGGAAAAGTAGATGTTGAGAAAATAGTAGCAGCCGCAAAATCAGGAGGAAATGTTCAAGCCGCTGCGGAAGCTTCCGTTGAGGAACCCCAAGCTTCCTCAAAGCCTGCAACACCTGAAAGCGATGAAGGCGAAGTTGCTGTTGGTGAAGACGGAAGGATAAAAGCCTCCCCGCTTGCCAGAAAACTGGCTGCCGAAAAAGGTATTGACCTTTCTAAGGTAAAAGGATCAGGAGATAACGGAAGAATTATCAAACGCGATATAGATAATTACAAACCTGAAGCTGCTCCTACCAAAGCAGACAGAACTGCAGCTCCGGTTGTACCTGCCGGTCAGGAATCATTCGATGAAGTGAATGTTTCGCAAATGCGTAAAACCATTGCCCGCAGGCTGGGAGAAAGCAAGTTCTCTGCTCCGCACTTCTATCTCACCGTTTCCATAGACATGGATAATGCGATAGCAGCCAGGTCGAAAATGAACGAAATTTCTCCTGTAAAAATCTCCTTCAACGATATTGTGCTGAAAGCATGTGCCATCGCACTGAAGAAACATCCTGCAGTAAACAGCAGCTGGAGAGGAGATACCATAAGAGTAAATCATCACGTAAACATTGGCGTTGCAGTGGCTGTGGATGAAGGATTGCTGGTTCCTGTTGTGCGCAATGCCGACCTGAAAACCTTCTCCCAGATTGCAGAAGAAGTAAAAACTTTTGCAAAAAAAGCAAAAGACAAAAAACTTCAGCCTTCAGACTGGGAAGGAAGCACCTTCACTATTTCCAACCTGGGAATGTTTGGCATAGATGAATTTACTGCCATCATCAATCCGCCGGATGCAGCTATTCTTGCAGTTGGCGCCATTCAACAGGTTCCTGTGGTGAAAAACGGGCAGGTTGTACCGGGTAACGTTATGAAAGTTACCATGAGTTGCGACCACAGGGTAATTGACGGGGCAACCGGTGCGGCATTCCTTCAAACACTGAAGGAATATTTGGAAGAGCCCATGAAGATGTTCATTTAACCAGAGAAATAATTAAAGTAGCAAAGGCTGTCTTTCCAGACAGCCTTTTTTGATTGAATCGCTATAATAAATGGGGCTCCGTGACTTATTACCGGACCTTTTTCATCTCCTTCCAGCGCTGATCGCGAAATACTGAGGAAGGGTCGAAGTTGGGGTTATCGCTTAATATAAAACTGGTTCCGTCATTCCGGCTCCACGCATGGCTGTAACCCGCAGCCATTTCATATTTCCCTGTTTCATCGGCATAATTCTCCACTTCTCTGATGGTTTTGATAAACTCGGTATGCATTCTATCCTGCACCTGTTGCTTTTGCTCCCAGGAACGCAACTGATTGTCCATATCTGCCAATCTTTGATTTCCTCTGGCAATAGCGTCCCTTCCCATTCTTGCAGTTTGGGCATCCATGGCTTTTATGGTTCCTATATGCCTGATTTGTTTATTAATTCTAACATCTTTCCAGAAGATATTTACCGAATTCTCCCAGTATGGATTCGTACGGAATCCTCCCATAATTACTGTATACATTTTTTCTGCTCCCGACTCATCAGCTGGATAGATAAATACCGATTTGTTGCTTACCGCTGTTGTATACAGCATATCATATCCTCCGGTATACTGATTGGGAACAATTATTTCGGTGATGCCCACACTTACTGTTATTATCCCTTTTCTTCCGTCGGCCCACTCCACTCCTGCTTTAACGGAGGTAGGATGAAAATTGAGGTTGCCAGCTCCATAGGTTTTCAATTCGGCAGCCTGGGCATTAAATTTTCTTCTCATTTCTTCCACTACTCCCGATACTTCTTCTGTATATACCGGTTTTGGACTCCCCAGTTCGGGAAGAAAAATTTCTTTTAGATACTCCGATGCATCGAAAGGTTGTTTTTGCATACAGTATTCCGATTGCCGGCCATCCCGGTTATGAGCGCGAAGCATTTCATTTGTCGCCCAGCTGTAAATCGTTTCGGGATAAAGGGTAAGTTTCATTTTACCTGAAGGATCTTCTGTTGAAAATTTGCGGAAAGTACCCATACATGCCGAACCGGGCTGCTCCCAGATAATATCTCCGGTATAATTCCACCCTTCAGGAATCAAAGCACTGTAAGCTTCCATAGGCGCGGAAAAACCGGTATTATCGGTTAATCGTACCCGTTTGTATATCAGATAATCTTTGCCGACAACAAAATTCGCAAAGCCGGCTACAGAGGAAGCTGATTCCGAAAATGCCTGGCGCTCTAAATCCTCCGGAGTATTGTTGTTGCAGGAGATTATAATAAGTATTGTTAAAGGTAAAATGGCTTTCATCCGGTTGTTTTGGCATAAATCGTAACAACCGGTAAAGGTCATCAAAGAAAAACGACATTAAGGATGCACCTCAAGGGATTTCAACATTTTAATGCGGTAATCATTGCCCAGCCAGTAATGGCCCGACATGATTCCCCAGATAGAGCGGGTATTACTGATATTTTCGAGAGGATTTTTATCCAAAACAAGAAAATCAGCTCTCTTCCCTTCTCTGATAATTCCAGTATTATTATTGAAGAAAAATCCCACATTCACTGTTCCTGAAGCCAGGGCAAAATATGGCGATATTCCTGCCTGAACAAGATATTCGAGTTCCTGATGGGTGGAAATTCCCGGAACATTGAATACCTGAGGTGCATCTGAGCCCAGCAGTATTCCAACACTGTTTTCATGAAGAAATTTAATCAGTCTCCTTCTAAGTTCAAGATATCTTACAGCCTGAGCGGAATCGTATTTGGGGGTAGACATAAAGTTTCTCTTTGCATTCGCCCATTGATTGGCTGTGGCAGCGGGGATATATTGCATTCCTTCTGCCTTCATTAAATCTTCCGGCTTTACCAGGGGAGACATCCAGCGCTCTGCCAGGGCCTGTGTAGGAACTAGCCAGATATGGTTTTGCCTTAATGCTTTGGCAAGCCTGTTAAACTGAGTAGTATCTATTTTATCGGTAAGAAAGATGCCGAATAATCCGGCATCATTGGCAGCAATATTCTGAATTCCGGGAGTTATCCCTTCCAGAAAACCATCAAGATGGTCAATTGTAGCATAGCGGGTTTCGGTTGCTCTCCATATTCCCACATCAAAGGGAACATGTCCCGCCAACTCTATATCCGATATCATGGCCTGTTCGGCCACCGCATCGAAATTTTCCCTGGTTAAACCCGGATGAATTTTTAAAAAATCATAACCGTCCTGCTTTTGCTTCCGCACCATTTCTTTTCCTTCTTCAGCAGATTTTACGGAATTGCCATTGAAAGATGGCCCTGAAGTATAGAACCTGGGGCCGGGAAGTTCTTTATTGAGAACTTTTGCTCTAACAACCAAATGCTTCGGATGTCCAAGCATTCCCCGTATGGTAGTAATGCCGTGCAGTAAAAACAGGTTCAGCTGCCTTTGAATTTCGTTTTCATCTTCTGTTGGAGGAACGTGGGCATGCATTTCGGCCAGTCCGGGTATTATATATTTGCCTTTCGCCTCAATCACCACAGCATTTTTTCCTGGATGAATTCTCCCAGTCTTCCTGATTTTGATTATCATCCCGTTATGCACCAGGATATCCTGATTGGGAATGATTTCCTCATGATCCATGGGAAGAATATTCACTCCCCTGATCAATATGGGGCGTTCATCATTGTTTATGGGTGCATCTTGCGCATAAACATGGCAGGAGACAAAAAGCAGAAGGAATGCGATGAATGACTTCATGGCAACCGGATTTTGGTGAATTTAAATTTACCAATAAAACCCGTACCGAACCAATTCTAATGAAGGAAAAGGATTTAAAAGGTTCTACCCTTCAAATATCAGCGAAAAGACAATCATCCTGGAATTTAAACCATCGATGCTGCCGGAATATTTCAGATAAGGGTCACGGCTATGGATATCTTTTATCCCGTTGCTGATTTTTATTTCGGGACTTAAGATGAACACCGGAAAGTAAAAGTTGAATCCTATTCCTGCTTCAATTCCATAATCCATGGCATTGAGCTTGACCAGTTCTTCTGCTTTTCGTGCCCTTGCATTGGAAGCCAGGTCGTATTCAATTTTTCCTCCGGCAAACATATATACGCGGAAGTTGTCGATCCTGTCGGACCTGAATTTAATATGCACAGGAAGCCCTACCAGAATTGATTCAATTCTTTTCTGGGTTACAGGAAACTCATCTTTTCTCTGATCGGGAGTTTCCAGATGATAGGCAATATTTCTGTATGAAAAAAGCAGTTGCGGGAAAATAGCCCTTACTTCAAACCTACTGCTTAATCTGTAAGTATGTAACCCTGCAAGACCGAATCCACCGGTATTTTGGGGATTGATTACCATGATAGAATCGTGGCCGATGAAGGAGGGATGATGAGATACTGCCAACCTTGAGTTGTTGTACATCAAACCAATTCCCAGATAATATTTTTTATCATCGTGATTGGGGAGATTTAACTGATATCGCTGTGCTACCGATTTCAAGGGTAAGGCGAAAACCCAAAAAACCATCAGGCAACAAGCTACTCTTCTTTTCTTCCGCAATAAATAGTACATATACCTAAGCTCAGTCTTTTTAAGGTGGTGGAACTGTAACCGTGTTTTTGTAAAATGTGTAGAAATGTTTCGCCTTCAGGAAATGCTTTTACGGATGAATGTAAATATGAATAAGCTTCTTTATTTTTTGAAACCCAGCTTGCTACACCGGGAGCAAATACTTTCATGTATACGTTATAGAGTCCTGAAAATATTGGCTGCTTTGGCTTTGAAAATTCCAGAATTACCAACTTGCCTCCGGGTTTCAGCACCCTTTTCATCTCTGCCAGCCCTTTATCAAGGTCTTCAAAATTGCGAATACCGAAAGCAACGGTTATAGCATCAAACGTATTATCTGGAAAGTTTATTGCTTCACTATCGCCCACCTGCAGCGCTATTTTGTCGTTTAACATTTCCTTTTCAACCTTCTTCCTTCCCAGTTCCAGCATTCCTTCCGAAATATCTATGCCAATTATTTTTTCCGGAGCAATCAATTTAGCCGTCATGATGGCCAGGTCTCCTGTACCGGTAGCAACATCCAGAATATAACGGGGCTTTACGTCCATAAGTTGCTTAATAGCAGTCTTCCTCCAATACTGATCAATACCCACTGAAAGAAACCTGTTCATGAAATCGTAGCGAAATGCAATTTTGTTAAACATTTCTGCTACCTGTTGCTTTTTACTTTTATCGGAATCCTTAAAGGGGACTATATTATCGTGAGAATATTCAGTCATGGGGTGCAAAGTTAATCAAATTCAGGCAAGGCATTTCAGCAGATCCCCCTGATTATTTGGTTAAATTTATCCTATCCTTTTCAGCCCATAGAGCGGCATCCCTGCGTTTTTATGAAATAGATTAACTTGCAGCCATGATCATAAAATCTGCCAACTACGTTAAAAGCAGTCCGGACCTGGCCTCCTGCCCACCTGCAAACCTGCCCGAATATGCTTTTATTGGCAGAAGCAATGTGGGTAAATCATCCCTGATCAACATGCTTTGCAACAACAGCAAGCTGGCCAAAACTTCCGCTACTCCGGGTAAAACCAAACTTATCAACCATTTCCTGGTTAACGGCAACTGGTACCTGGTAGACCTTCCCGGTTATGGTTTCGCAAAAGTATCCCAAACAGAGAGAAAGAAATGGGAGAAAATGATAGAAAACTATCTGAGGCAAAGGGAAAACCTGGTGAACGTGTTCGTATTAATCGACAGCAGGTTGAAACCCCAGAAAATAGACCTAGATTTCATAAACAAGCTTGGTGAATGGGAGATTCCTTTAAGTATCGTATTCACCAAAGCCGATAAAGAAACCCAAAAAACCGTTAGCGAGAATGTGAAAGGTTTTATGAACAAGCTGAAAGAGACATGGCAATTCCTTCCTGCACATTATGTTACCAGCGCAGTTAAAAAAATGGGCAGGGATAAAATTCTTGATTTTATAGAAGAAACAAATACTGAGCTGAAAAACAGGGAGTAATATTTTTCAGCATTTTCAAAGGGCAAAGAATTAGTTTACCACCTTATTGGCACAGCAGCTGCTGGCAATAGCTTCGGGCTTGGCCTTGAAAGCAAATCCCATTCCCAGGATATAGCCCATGGCTTCTTTTAGTGCATCATGGCTTTTAAAATTGGGATTGGTATTGATATCTGCATGAACTTCCATATCCACATCATATTTATTGAACAAATCACATAGTTCATAGGCGATTTCAATGCTCCTGGCCACTTCTACCAGCATTCTTTCTTTAATACTGTACGACTGTGTGGTTTTTTCGTTATGGATAAACATAAAACCTCCATGGCCTTCTCTTAAAAAGACAATTACAGTGGCAAATTCTGTTTCCTTCCCCTTTACCTGAGAATCGGTGCCGATGCAAACTTTTAATCGATAACCTTGAGATATTTCTCTTTTAATGGCAGCTTCCACTGCCTCTTTGATGGAGAGTTCTATGGGGTCTCCGTTAAACTTTCTCCAAACCATAAGCATTTAGTTTTCCTAATTTAATATTTTCTCAGGAAAACCTCAAAAACGCTTATGCTACCTGAGGGTTAATTTTTGCACTTTTATTTCACTGCTGTTGTATACCTTCAGGATCAGCAGATTTCCTTGTGCATAATTTCTGAAATTGAAGTAATGCTCACCTTTTGGCAGGTTGCCTTTTTTCAGCACCTGTCCGGATACAGTGTACAATTCATATTGCGCCGGAGTACGCAATTGCACCCCTACTTTTCCCGAGAAGGCATCCTGAACAATCAGGATATCATTTTGCTGCTGAGATTCTAAGACTATGATTTTGGAATATACAGCACCGGAGGCATTCAGCGTATTGAGTTTTACGCGGTAATATACCAGGGGCATGCCGGGTGTCCAGGAATAGGAGCGAACTTTTGGATCAACGGTAGCTAAATCCGCAAACCTACTTCCGTCATAGGAGTACTGTAAAGTAACAGATGAAATTGCTTCGTCTGTTTCATATTTCCAATATAGAAGATGTTGGTTTTTGTTTACTTCTCCTGAGATATCCAGCCTGGATACCGGCAATGCATAGGTAATTACACCTGCCAGAGAATAAGAACCCAGTCCGAATTCTCTTGGCATATTTTCATTACCAATGCCGGTAACGGTTATATAGTATATGCCGGCTGTTAAGGTGGTATCAATACTTGCAGAAATCCTGTCGTAAGATTTATATTCTGCGGAACTGACAAGGCTTGAATTGGTAATTTTCATTCCTAAATGCACATTGGCCCCTCTGGGATCTGCACTCCCCCTGAATGGAAGAGCATCTACCTTAAGCCTTGTGGTTTGCAGCAAAGTAATTTTAAAGACATCTTCATCACCGGCATGGCCTATCAGTCCTGTATAACCGAATTCTCCCGAAGTAGCCTCTATGTTATAGGCAGAACTATAATCATCTCCGTAATCATCGGGCAGAAGGTTTAATAAAGATTGGGAAGCCATCAGTTCAATATCATTTTGAATAAACTGACAACCTTCCGCTGATGGCCCGATGAACCAGGTACTGATTTGAGAATGATAACTGCTTCCCATAATAGGTGCCCAACTGGTGGGGCCATCGCCTCCTTTACCGTAATTGTATTCCGATATTTTCTCACAGGCTTCATCATACACGCTTTGGTGCTGAAGGCCAAACACGTGGCCTATTTCATGTGAAGTAGCTTCCGCTATGTTTCTGATGTTGTTATTCAACCTTGAAGGAAAAATCCATGCAGGGGTATAATCGGCCCAGTTAAATGAGCCTACATAGGCTACCCCCCCTCCTTTGGAATACCATGCAGTGGGCGTGATGATTACCTCAATCCTTCTGCTTAAAGGAGCACTTTTAAATTCGTTGGAATCAAGCGTGATGTTTATATCAAAAATGGAATAATCTTCCTGTACCCTTCGGAGGATTTCAAGTTTTGAACTTTGGGGTATCTGATAGGGAAGGGCATAAATAGGGCCATTGGTGTTCCATACGGTACCTTTTACTTCAGCTCCCGAAAAATTAAGGTATACCACAGGTGCGGGCAACTGAGCCGAAGCAACCAGATTTGCTATAAGAAAAGCCGTTAGTAAAAATTTGTTCATAAAACGGATTATTCTACCAAAATTTTATCCAACTGTTTTTTTACAAGTTCAACGGATCCACTTTCATGCGTTTTCACCAAGAAGGCATCGGCATAATCGGGATGCACAATTAAACCCTGATAGACGGCTTTGTTATAGGAATCGAACGTTCTGGTTATTGATAGCAGAGCATTGGAAAAATTGATCAGCCTGATATTCATGCTGAGGTCATTCCCCTGCCTTGGAACTTTTTCCGTAATAACTCCGGCCATAACCGGCCAGGCAGTGAAATAAATCAATACGGTATCGCCGGGCTGACGACTGAAAACCAAATCAAAATTCGTACTTGATAGCTGAAATTTATCTGACAGAGTGGAAAACAGTTGTTTCTGCCGTAGGGTACCCGAACCATCCTGAGCTTTCAGGAAGTTGCTGCAGAGAAGCAAAACAACTATTGCGTAAACCCTTAACATACGGTTTATTTTGGGGCGGATTAAATTATTATTACAGAGTTAACTGAATTTTTTATTTCGGCAAAAAATTAATTTCTGCTAATACTGTCCTGTAGACAACATTACCAGCGTACAGGCTTCCAGAGGTTGAATATTGTTTTCCCGGGCAAGTTTTTCCAGTTCAGGGTTTTCCGTTCCGGGATTGAAAATGATTCTTTTAGGTTTCAGTGAGATAATGTATTCGTAATATTCTTTCTGATGTTGCGGATTGAGGTATAGCGTTACGGTGTCAATTCCTTCCAAAGATAATTTTTGTTTCGTTATTTCCACATCTTCCACCTTTCCTTCTTTTTTACCTATTGCCACCACAGGAATTCCTGAAGCTCTTAATTTCTTCAAAGCCAGATAACTATATCTGGAAGGGTTTTCAGAAGCCCCCAGAATCAATGTTTTCCCCTTCATTTCCATGCATACGGATTTACTGCAATATTAATACTTTAAATCCCATACCAGCCCATTATACAATTACAGAGGCTTTAAATATTGTTTCAGGAATCAGAAATTATATTCCCTGAATGCCATATTCCATCTCAGGCCGATGCTGGCCACAGTGGCATCCCTGTCTAAATTGGGCATATTTTCCACTCTGTATTTTCTGAACAACACTACTCCGTCAATGAAGAAGTTTTCCTTTAACTCATAAGAAAGATGCAATTGTGCATTGACCCCTTTTGCAGGTATTCCGGAAGGAATCGTATACCCATAATCTCCGCCTGAACGGGTATCATAAAGTTTGAAAATATTGCTTCCGTAATTCTCCCCTGCCGGATCTTCGCCCTGCTCCCATAGAATAATTCTTCCCGTAGCCCTTAATTTGGGTACAGGCTGATAATGAACAATTCCTATGATTTCCCTGAAATTGGATCCCAGAGGATGTGCAAGAGGCTGATTGTAATGCGAATAATCTGCTACACTGTCGCGAAAACTGTAAGTAAAAGGCCTTACAATATTCAATTCACCCTGAAGGTCGAGGTTTTTAATGGTGAATGCATCTACGTATTTGGCTCCAAACTGGTAACCAAATTTATTCGCCCACCATCCTTTCCCTCCTCTTACCTCATTCAGTTTAAATTCATCCAGCAGCCACTGGCCATAGAACTGGAATTTACCTGCTACATTGGCTTTAAAATTTGCACCCATTAAAGCATTATCCGGACTACCATTCTGCTGTTCGGCAATCCTGAGGAACATAATGGGGTTGAGGTATGTAAAATCGAAATTGTTTTTTCTTCCGAAAACCACTGCTTCAAACAATCCCAGATTCAGCCATTTGGTAGCATTCACACTCAGGTGACGAATAGAAGCATATTTTTTATCCAGCAACCTGTCGGACCCTCGTACATACTGTGGCGTTAGTTCCATAAACAGGTTTTGATAATTCAGTTTCCAGATGCGGGTATTCAGTTTGAGAAAGAGATAGCTGTTTCCGAAATCGCTTAAGAAAAGGCTGCGGTATCCGTTTCCGATAAAATTTTTATCATACCCGAACTGAATGTCGATATATTTGGCTGCCGTAAAATCAATGGAGCCTCTTCCATCGAAATAATCCACCGCAGTGTTTTTAAACCTTTTAAAATAACCCACCCCCGGTACTGCCTGATGTTCGCGGTAAATTCTTTCCATTACAAAAGAAGGACCTCTTTCCTGATTTTCACTGATATATCCGGAGAATCCGACCTTTCCCGCTATCAGCCCTCTAAAGTTCAAGCCTTTTGAATTGAGGAAAATCATATCCCCATCATAATCCTGCTCAAATGAAATGCGCGGCTGAAACATGGGATTTAAAGCCAGGAAAAAATCGGGAGCATCTACTTCAAGAAAGTTGGCTTTAGTAGTATAAAAAGTATTGAATAAAGGTTTTTTGCTTTGGAAAGATGATTTATCTCCTGTAGCCCACTCTGAATTATTCATTCTTAAGTTATGGATATTGTATACATCCACATCTGTTAATAAGCCCGGATCTGCTAAACCCATGGAATCAGCTTCTTCTGCAATCCTTACGGCAATTTTCCTGCTGATGGGCTTGGGGGTCAGCACATTCAGGTCGGCATTCCTTTGAAGTTTTATATCCAGGCGATCAAGCAGTTGCTGATGTTTATGACCTTCAGGTAAATAAGTAGACTGGCTGATGGCAATTATCGGGAGGAATAAAATAAAGCAGACAGGTAAGGTTTTTATGATAAATTGCATCTGGGAAAGTTTTAAGAATGAAAGTTATGGAAAAATACCTTATTAAGAATATAAGCGTGGTAAATGAAGGGAAAACAGTCGTGAAGGATGTCTTCATTTCAGGCGAACGCATTGAGCAGATTGGAGAGGGAATTAATCCTTCCGGGAACTTCACCGAAATTAACGGGACAGGTAAATATCTGCTTCCCGGAGCCATAGATGATCAGGTTCATTTTCGCGAGCCGGGTCTTACGCATAAGGCTTCCATAGCCACCGAATCTGCTGCAGCAGTAGCAGGTGGCGTCACTTCCTTTATGGATATGCCCAACACCGTTCCTCCGGTTTTTACACAAGAACTGCTCGAAGAAAAATATTCCATTGCATCCAAAACTGCCATGGCCAATTATTCCTTTTTCATGGGCACTTCCAATACTAATGCAGATGAAGCATTAAAGACCAATGAAAAAAGGAAAGAAGTATGTGGCATTAAAATATTCATGGGCTCTTCTACAGGAGGCCTGCTGGTAGACAATCCATTAAGCCTGGAAAAAATTTTTGGCGAATCGGAAGTATTGATAGCCACACATTGTGAAGACGAGAGAATCATTAAAGAAAATTTTGAAAGGGTATTGGCGGAAAACAGGCCACTGACGGCTGCAGATCATCCTGTCATCAGAAATGAAGAAAACTGTTTTCAATCTTCACTTACAGCCATTCAACTGGCTAAAAAACACAATTCCAGACTACATATTCTCCATATTTCTACCGAAGAGGAGCTGAGGCTGTTTACCAACATGATACCGTTGAAGGATAAACGAATCACCGCAGAAGTATGTGTGCATCACCTTCATTTTACCGCAGATGATTATGCAGAAAAAGGCAACAAAATAAAATGCAACCCTGCCATTAAAGCTCCCAGACATAAAGCAGCGTTATGGGAAGCCCTATTGGATGACAGACTGGATGTAATTGCTACAGACCATGCTCCTCATACCCCGGCAGAAAAAGAAGGAGAATATTTGAAAGCCCATGCCGGCCTTCCCCTTGTTCAGCATTCACTGATGCTGATGTTGTATTATGTTTCGCAGGGAAAAATCACCATAGAAAAAGTGGTGGAAAAAATGTGCCATGCAGTGGCAGAATGTTTTCAGATTGCCGACAGAGGGTATATCCGTGAAGGATATTATGCCGACCTGGTGATGGTTGCCCCCCATAAAAAGTATCAGGTAAATTCATCCAATATTCTTTACAAATGCGGTTGGAGCCCGCTGGATGGGTTTGTATTTCCCATGAGTGTGGATACAACATTTGTGAATGGAGCCAAAGTTTATTCCGAAGGCAGAATCATTTCCCCACCGGTAGGAAAAAGGCTGTTATTTAACCGTTAATCAGGCAATATCATGGAACTGGATAAGACCACATACCGCGACCTATCAATTTTCCAGCAGGAAAATCAAAGTTCACTTTTCGACAAGCTCAATTTTACCCGAACCTCGGAAGGGAAAGAATGGTTGAGGGCATTTTTTGAAAAGCCGTTTAAAACAACAGAAAAGATTAGGGAAAACCAGGAGATTATCAGGATATTCCTGAAGATGCTCGACAAATGGCCGCAATCAATATCCAACGGTACCTTATTGGTCATATCCAAGTTCTACGAAACCCATGTAGATCCCATACCTTCAGGCAGTATGGTAAATGCGGTGACATACAGGGTATTCAGCCCAGCCGATCATTCGCTGTTGAAATTCTCTATCGTTCATTTTGCCGACTTCATCAGAGGGATGTTTGAAATCTTAGACATCCTTAAAGAAGAAACCCTTCCTCCTGCTTTAAAAAAACATATCGACAAAGCTGAATTATTATTAAACAGATCCATATTAAGACAATTAGGATCCAAACCCAGGGATTATAAGTTTACCATTCGTGAAAACCTTCATTACGGAAGGTATGTAAGAAATCAGTTCAGGGCAGAAACCCATGAGCTGGTAGAAATATACGGAAGACTCGATGCCTGGTATTCCATGGCTATAGCAGCCCGGAATTTTAATCTGGAATTTCCTGAGATATTGGATGGCGATCAGCCTTATCTGGAAGCATCCGGCTTGTATCATTTGTTGTTGCCGAAGGCCGTACCTTACAATATTCAAATGAACAAAGACAGCAACTTTATTTTTCTTACAGGCGCAAACATGGCAGGCAAAAGCACCTTCATCAGGGCTGTAGGCTGCGCGGTTTTTCTTGCGCATTTGGGCATGCCGGTGCCTGCAACGCATATGAAACTTTCCAGGCTTGACGGATTGTTAAGCAATATCAACATCAGCGACAATATTCTTAAAGGGGAAAGTTACTTTTATAATGAAGTTCAGAGAATAAAGAATACCATTCTGAAAATTAATGACGGTAGAAAATGGTTGGTATTAATAGATGAATTGTTTAAAGGAACCAACGTTCAGGATGCCATGAAGTGCTCTTCAGCAGTCATTAAAGGCCTTATCAAGATTCGCAACTCCATTTTCATTCTATCTACACACTTGTATGAAATTGCAGATGATTTGAAAACACACAGCAACATTTCCTTTAAGTATTTTGAAACTGCTGTGAATGATGATCAACTGGTATTCAGTTACCAGTTAAAAGACGGGGTAAGTAATGACAGGCTGGGTTATCTTATTCTGAAAAGAGAAAAGGTGGTAGATTTACTGGAGCAGTTATAATAATTCACCTTCTGGAAAATGTTGAATACTGTTCTTGAAGACAGAAAAAAACACAATTTCCCTGATCATTTTCCCATGGTATAGGTTTGAGCAAATCTGAAATTGGATTATGCTCGTAAGAACCTACGGAAGTGCGGTATATGGAGTGGATGCGATTTCCATTACCGTTGAAGTAAATGTATTAAGCGGGAAAGGGCAGTTTATCGTTGGCCTGCCTGATAATGCGGTAAAAGAAAGTATTCAAAGAGTAGAAAGTGCGATAAAGGCTAACGGTTATATGATGCCGCGAATAAAAGTAGTGGTGAACCTGGCTCCTGCAGACATCCGGAAAAGCGGATCTGCTTTCGACCTTCCAATAGCTATCGGAATACTTGCTGCAACAGACCAGCTAACGGATTACGAAGCGATCCGGGAATTTATGATTATGGGGGAGCTTAATCTTGACGGATCCGTTCAGCCCATAAAAGGAGCGCTTGCAATAGCCTTAACAGCAAAAAGGGAAAACTTTAAAGGGCTGATTCTACCTGCGGCAAATGCAAAGGAAGCCGGAATGGTCAACGGGCTTACCGTTTACGGTGCAAGCAGTTTGCAGGAAGTCATAAATATTATGCAGGACCCCTGTTCTGCAACCCCGGTTGTAACCCATGCCGGAGAAGAATTCTTACGGCAGCAGCAGGAATTTGAGGTAGATTTTAAAGATGTGAAAGACCAGGCGAATATCAAGCGGGCTTTGGAAATTGCCGCTGCAGGGGGGCATAATGCCATCCTTATCGGACCACCGGGGGCGGGAAAAACCATGCTTGCCAAAAGGCTTCCCACCATTTTGCCTCCATTAACATTGAAAGAAGCATTAGAAACCACAAAGATTCATTCAGTGGCAGGAAAGCTACCTGAAAATGTATCCTTAATTGCGAGAAGGCCCTTTCGTTCTCCCCACCATACCATCAGCGACGTGGCTTTAGTGGGAGGAGGCGGGTATCCACAGCCGGGAGAAATTTCGCTTGCACATAACGGTGTGTTGTTTTTGGATGAATTACCCGAATTCAAACGCACTGTACTGGAGGTGATGCGTCAACCCATGGAAGAAAGAAAGGTGACCATATCGCGTGCAAAAATTGCCATTGATTTTCCTGCCAGCTTTATGTTGATAGCTTCTATGAACCCCTGCCCGTGCGGATTTTACAATCATCCCGAAAAAGAATGCACCTGTGCTCCAGGTACAGTACAAAAATATTTGAATAAAGTTTCAGGGCCTTTGCTCGACAGAATAGACTTACATGTGGAAGTAACCCCTGTTCCTTTTTCTGAACTTACTCATAAAGAACACTGTGAATCCTCTGCCGATGTAAGGGAAAGAGTGATAGCGGCAAGAGCCATCCAGGCAAAAAGATTTGAAAAATACCCCGGTATTTATTGCAATTCGCAAATGCATTCAGCTTTGCTGAAAGAATTCTGCGTTTTAGACAATGCATCTATAAACCTCCTGAAAACTGCCATGGAAAAACTTAACCTTTCAGCCAGGGCGTACGACAGGATATTAAAGGTTTCGAGAACAATTGCCGACCTTGACCATTCCGTAAACATTCAACCCGAACATCTTTCCGAGGCCATTCATTACCGCAGCCTTGACAGGGATAAATGGGGATAAGGATATGAAGGGTTAATCTTTACCCGGTTCAACATCTTTCAACAAATGCTTTTCCGCGGCTTCAGGGTCATATTTAACAAAAATCCAGAGATAAATCACCCGGCTTAACCGGGAAACCCATGGCTGCATAAGTATCAGGAAGACCATGTTGCAACCTAACCAGTAGAAAAACCTGGAATCATGAATAGACATTCCAATCAGCACAAACCAGGCTACAAAAGTTGCAACGGAAATAGCTACTGTAAGGGCATAACTCACATATCCGGTGCCGTAATAAAAACCTACTTCCAATTCGGTCTTTTGTCCGCATACAGGACATTCCTTATGCATGGAAAAAGTTTCTTTAAGTTTCCAAGGGTTGTTATTGGTAAACATATTGCCCCTTCTGCATCTAGGACATTTCATTTTCAAAATACTTACCAGGGCATTAGGCGCTTTAGAAGGCATTGTCAATGATTTAAACTGCAAATTTACAGATTAATCATCTGCAAACAGAAGAAACGATGAAAACCCATATGGTAAAATTTCATCTGATAATATAAAACCTGTAGTACTCCTTCCCTTCTCAGGTTATCAGGCAGGTTTCATCGCTTTTCTTTCACCTATCTGCTGCCTCCACATGGCATAATACAGCCCCTTTAATTCCAGCAGATCGTAATGGGTTCCGGTTTCCACGATATTACCCTTTTCCAGTACATATATCCTGTCGGCATGCATGATGGTTGAAAGCCTGTGCGCAATCAGAATGGTAATCTGATTACCGGATTCAGATATTTCTCTTATGGTTTGGGTAATATCTTCCTCGGTGATAGAATCGAGACTGGATGTGGCTTCATCAAATATGAGAATACCCGGGTTTCTTACCAATGCCCTGGCGATGGAAAGCCTTTGCTTTTCGCCACCGGAGAGTTTTAATCCGCCTTCTCCAATCATAGTATCTAACCCGTTGTTGCCTTTTTCGATAATTTTCATGCAGGAGGCTTTTTCAAGGGCTGTATACATTTCTTCTTCTGTAGCATCGGGTTTCACAAAAGCGAGGTTTTCACGAATAGTACCGGCAAACAATTGTGTTTCCTGAGTAACAAAACCGATCTGGTTGCGCAGGTCTTCGAAATTGATTTGCATTTCATCGGTACCGTTGTAAAAAATCTTCCCCGACTGAGGCCGGTATAAACCTACCAATAGCTTCATCAAGGTTGATTTCCCTGCACCCGAAGGGCCTACAAAAGCAATGGTTTCTCCTTTCTTTACAGTAAAACTGATATTGTCAATTGCATTGTGTTTTGCTGTCAAATGGCGGAAACCAACTCCGGAAAACTCAAGGGTGTGAACATGACCAATAGCCGCCGGATTTTCAGGTTTAGCTTCCGGCTGTTTTTTCATCAGCTCTTCAAAGTTGTTCAGAGAAGCTTCTGCTTCGCGATAGGATAAAAGTATGTTGCCGATTTCCTGCAGGGGACCGAATACAAAGAATGAGTAAATCTGCATGGTTACCAATTGCCCTGCATCCATCATGTTGCCAAAAATCAGCCACATCAGGAGGAACAAAATGATTTGCCTTAAAGTATTGACAATCGTTCCCTGGATAAAACTAATACTGCGGATACGCTTCACCTTTGTCAATTCCAGTCCGAGTATTTTGTAAGTATTATTATTCAGCCTGTTTACTTCCTGTTCAGTAAGGCCAAGGCTTTTCACCAGTTCTATATTTCTGAGCGATTCGGTAGTGGAGCCTGCCAAAGCGGTAGTTTCTGATACAATTTGTTTTTGAATGGTTTTAATTTTCTTACTTAAAATATTGGTAAGCCAGGTAAGGATAATAATTCCGACGAAATACACAATGGGCACAGCCCAGTGAATATAAGTACCCGCATATACACATACGAAAAGGATGCCTACCACAATTCCAAACAAAACATTAATAATATAATTGATGAATCTGGCGGTATCACTTCTTACCTTATTAAGAATACTAAGTGTTTCACCACTCCGCTGGTCTTCAAATTCCTGATAAGGCAATTTCATGGCATGCTTTAATCCATCGGTAAAAATTTTTGCTCCAAACTTCTGCACAATTACATTCAGGAAATAATCCTGGAAATTTTTGGCCAACCGACTCACAAGCGCCACACCTACCGACATTAACAGCAACATCATCACACCCGGTGAAGACCAGGAAAATGACCAGAAGAATTCTTCTTTGGTAAGGCTGCCGGAATTGAATACATTTTCGTTGGCAAGATTCACCAACTTACCAAAGATGATAGGATCCATCAGCGAAAACCCTGTATTGACGGATGCCAGCAAAAGGGTTAAAAAAATAAGCCATTTTAATGGCTTGAGATAGTTGAATAATACTTTCATGTATGGGAAAGAAGAAGCATTAAAATTATGAATAAAGGAATATTACGGAAACCGCAATAAATTATTAACCATAACAGACTCAAACGAAGTTAAAATACTTTTCGGCTAATAATAAAAACCGGGAGGAAAAGATTTCCTTCCCGGTTCAAAATAAAGTTTATCAGAATTAAATTTTTCCCCCGGCTAATTATATTCTTTCGATAATACCGGCAATACCTTGTCCGCCTCCTACACAGGCAGTAACAATTCCGTATTTCTTATTCAACCTTTTCAGGTCGTGTGTAATCTGGATAGTAAGCTTTGTTCCGGTACATCCCAAGGGGTGACCAAGTGCTATTGCCCCTCCGTTAATATTCAGTTTCTCAGGATCAATATCCAGTTCGCGCATTACCGCTATGGATTGCGAAGCAAAAGCTTCATTGAGTTCAATCAGGTCTATTTGCCCCAGGCTCATCCCTGCCCTTTTCAGCACTTTAGGAACTGCCTCTACCGGACCGATACCCATTACCCTAGGATGAACCCCGGCACTTACGCAATGTACGAGTCTTGCCATTGGTTTCAGGCCAAGTTCATTCACCATTTTCTCACTCATCACAATAACAAAGGCAGCCCCATCAGAAGTTTGAGAAGAGTTGCCTGCAGTAACAGTACCATTTTGAGCAAATACCGGCTTCAGAGAGGAAAGCGCCTTCATGCTTGTATCGGCGCGGGGACCTTCATCGGTATCCACAACATATGTTTTCGTCTTTCTTTTACCTTTTTCGTCTACATATACCTGTTCCACAGTAATAGGAAGGATACCCTCTTTGAAATAGCCTTTTTCAATGGCATTGAGGGCTTTCATATGTGAGTTATAGGAAAACTCGTCCTGATCTTCACGGCTCACTTTATATTCTTTCGCCACTGCTTCTGCAGTAAGCCCCATGCTCAGGTAATAATCGGGTTCGTCTTTGGCAATGGAATATGCAGGAACAGTCTTCCATCCGGAAGTGGGTACCATACTCATGCTTTCCACTCCTCCGGCAATAATACAGTCGGCCATTCCGGTTCTGATTTTGGCAGTGGCCATGGCAATGGTTTCCAATCCGGAAGCGCAGTATCTGTTAACCGTTACGCCGGGAGCGTGGTATCCCAAAGACCTGGCGGCAATAATTCTTCCAATCTGTAGTCCTTGTTCAGCTTCCGGTACGGCATTCCCTACAATCACATCATCCACCCTTTGAGGGTCGAGTTGCGGTACAGAGGCCATTAAACCTTTAATAACTTCTATTGCCAGATCATCGGGACGGTAAAACCTGAACCCTCCGCGTTTTGCTTTTCCTACTGCGGTCCTTAAGCCCGCAACGATATATGCTTCCTGCATTTGCTATAGTTTTTGAAAAATTAGTTGTTTATGCAACTTTATGTATCAAATTTAGGAAATTCAAGGAAGAATAAAAAAATAATTGGGAATGCATCAGCAAGGTTGCGATTGAAAAACAACAGTTTACCGATGATGTAACCTCTTGCGGTTCAGGGCTTATCTGTATCTTCGTAGCATTATGTACGATATTTTCCGAAAGTTTTTCTTCCTGTTTCCTCCGGAAACCGCACATTACATGGCAATGGATGCCATTTCTGCCGCCGTGTCGGTTCCTGCTGCTGAAAAAAGAATCCATCAGGAATTCAGATATGATGATCCGGTATTAAAAAGAAATGTATTCGGACTTGAATTTCCCAATCCGGTTGGACTGGCTGCGGGATTTGATAAAAATGCCAAATACCTTTCTGCATTAAACTGCCTTGGTTTTGGATTTGTGGAGATTGGAACAGTTACTCCACTTCCGCAGCCGGGCAATGACAAGCCCAGGTTGTTCAGACTGCCTGCAGATAAAGCGCTTATCAACAGGATGGGTTTTAATAACGAAGGGGTGAAAGCTGCTGCCGAAAGATTAAGAAAATGGAAATCCCATCTACATCCCGGCCCTCAAATGATTATCGGAGGAAATATTGGGAAAAACAAACAAACCCCCAATGAAGAGGCTTGGAAGGATTATGAAAAGTGTTTCCGCGAATTGCATGATACGGTAGATTATTTCGTGGTGAATGTAAGCTCTCCCAATACTGCAGGGCTAAGGGATCTGCAGGAAAAAGAAAGCCTCAGAAAAATCCTCGACCATTTGCTCACCATTAATGAACAATATTCCCCTGCCAGACCCATATTGCTGAAAATTGCTCCTGACCTTAACCAGGCCCAATTGGATGACGTCATCTCCCTTTGCCTGGATATACGTCCGCACGGGCTGGTAATTTCCAACACCACCATCGATCGTTCGGGATTATCCCTGATATCGCAACAGGAAGCGGAGAAAATCGGCGCCGGCGGATTAAGCGGTTTTCCTTTGAAAACAAAAGCACATTCCGTTCTGTCTTATGTGGCTTCCAACCTGAATAAAGAAATTCCTATTGTCGGCTCAGGAGGAATTTTCAATGGAGAAGATGCTTATGCAAGGATGCAGGCAGGCGCAGACCTTGTACAGGTATGGACAGGTTTTATTTATGAAGGCCCTTCACTGGCAAAGGAAATCAATAAATACCTTGCGGCACGCCTGAGAGAACAAGGAATATAATCCGTCATTTATTCCACACAGCGGACATCAGCACAGCAGCTGCCACAACAGCAGCGGTTTCTGTCCTTAATCTGGAATTGCCCAGGGCAACAGGCTCAAACCCATTTTGCAAAGCCAGTTGAATTTCATCCGGACTGAAATCACCTTCCGGACCGATGAGTATGGCTATGCGGTCGTTTTCTGAAACGGAGGTTAATTTTTCGGAAAGCTGAAATTTCTGCTCCGGTTCGCAATGAGCGATATACTTTTTATTATAATGCAGGGAAGATTGTTTTATGAAGGATACCACGTCTAAGGGGACCGGCAATTCGGTCAGCCACAGCTGTTGCGATTGCTGCATGGCACTTTTGAGTATAGACTCACTTCGGCTTTTTTTAAACTGTTGCTTTTCGGTGCGTTTGCAGATTAATGGTTGAATCGTATTTACTCCAATTTCTGCACATTTTTCCAGTAACCATTCAAATCGGGCAGGGTTTTTCAACAGAGAAACGGCAATACATAACCGAAAGGATGGTTGCTCGGCAAATTCTACCTTATCCACCCTAACGGTACAGCTTTTCTTTGTACTTTCCACAATTACGGCATGGGCAATATCTCCTTTACCGGAAGTAAGCCTGATGACGTTACCCTCCCGCATTCTCAGCACACCCGCCACATGGCGCGCGGTTTCATCGGAGAGCTGCACTATTGCCCCTTTTCCCGGAAGAAAATCGGTAAAAAAAAGTGGAATGCTCATGTCAATCAGTTAATGCCTAAAAAGGAGCATCGTCATCATCTGCAGGCATATTGTTCATTTTGCTTCCTGCCTGGATGTACAGTTGTCCACCGCCCTCATCACGTGGAATGGGTTTAAAGTTTCCTCCTCCAAAGCTGAATCCTTCATCATCCGGTTCAGTGAATTTCTGAATATGCAGATGAGCTTTCAGTCTGATAGTATCCAGCGAACCGTTCCTGTGCTTGGCAATTTTGATATAGGTATCGCCCTTTACACTTTCACCCATTTCGTTGGCGGTGATATTGTAATAATCAGGACGATAAAGAAAGAGTACCATATCAGCATCCTGTTCAATAGCACCAGATTCTCTGAGGTCACTCAGTTGAGGAACTTTTTCGGAATCTTTCCTTTTTTCCACCTCACGACTTAACTGTGAGAGAGCGATAATAGGAACGTTCAGTTCTTTTGCCAAACCTTTAAGGTCGCGGGAAATTCGGCTGATTTCCTGTTCGCGGTTGGTATTTTTATCGCCGGTTCCGCTCATCAGCTGCAGGTAGTCTATCAGAATCAGGCCAATGTTGTGCTTGTTTTTCAGCCTGCGGCATTTTGCCCTTAATTCGAAAATGTTCAAGGCTGCAGTATCATCAATATAGATGGGAGCTTGCGCCAGTCTGTTAATACCTTTCTGGAAGAGCTGCTTCATTTCATAATCTTCCAGCTTACCTCTAGAAATTTTTTCCAGCAGGATTTCACTTTCAGCAGAAAGGATCCTCTGCACCAGTTGTCCTGCACTCATTTCCAAACTGAAGAAAGCAACAGGTGTGGGCTTCACGGGGTCCAGAGCAGCATTTCTGGCAAGATTGAGGGCGAAAGCGGTTTTACCCACAGAAGGCCTTGCCGCAAGGATAATCAGGTCGGTATTCTGCCAACCGTAAGTGATATGGTCGAGCGTGCGGAAACCACTTGGCACGCCGGTAATATCTTCATTACGGTTACGCATATCCTCGATACGCTGTACGGTTTTCACCAAAATAGTATCGATACTGTCAAAATTCTTTCTCAGGTGGTTATTGGTAATTTCAAACAGTTTGCTTTCCGCCTCGTCGAGCAGGTCGAAAACATCGGTACTGTCTTCATAAGCCTCACTAATCACTTCCCCACTGATGCGTATCAGCTCGCGCTGAATGAATTTCTGAAGGATAATCCTGGCATGGGCTTCAATATTGGCGGCAGTTACCACCGCATTGGTCAGCCTGGTTACGTAATATGGCCCACCCACCAAATCCAGTTGTTCACGGCTTCGCAATTCCTCTACCACGGTGAGGATATCAATGGGCTGGTTTTTCTGCTGGAGGCTTTGCATAGCTCTAAAAACCATTTGGTTGGCCTCAACATAGAAACATTCCGGTTTAAGGATTTCCACTACAGTGTCAAATGCACTTTTTTCCAGCATAATAGCTCCCAACACCGCTTCTTCCAGGTCCTTGGCCTGAGGAGGTACTTTACCGTATACCATTGTACTCAGGTCGGGGGCGCTTTTCCTCCTTGCTTTCCGATCTTTATTTAAGTTCGTCAGATCCATTTTAATGTTTAGAAGTTCATGCTTAACAATAAGGGTTATTCCAGGATGTCAGGATTGGAAATACCGATGAGATAATAGACGGGTCGAATATTAATCAGAGTTAACCCAATGTTAACGCAGTCACCGGAGGGCGAATATAACAGCAATAAACTGATAAGGCCTACCACTTTCCGTTAAAAGTTTTTCCCTATCCCATCCACAGGTTTATCCACATATTTACCCTTTACTATCCACAATAATTTTTCAGTTATGCACAAATTTCTGGGTTTTCCTTCGGATTATCCACAAACAGTTTGTGAAAAGATTTAGGCAAAAAAATTTGTTTATTTACCCAAAACCCTATGATTAAGATGCAGCAAATGTTACGTGATTTTACGAATTAAAAAATGCTTGTTTCACGCAGTTTATAAGGAAATTCCACATTCAAAATGCCGTCATTAAAAGAGGTTGGGAAGATGTTTTCATTGCATCCCTTTTGAAATTAAATGTTTCACCTGATTGCCGGCTTTAAAACCGTATTATCATTTTCTGACCGAGCCTCATTTCAATCCTTTATCTTTGCGCAACAATACCTGGAATAGCATGAGGATTTCTTACAACTGGCTGAATGACTACCTTCCTTTTAAGCATGACCCTGAAAGGATTGGAAGAGTATTAACTTCCATGGGACTGGAAGTGGAAAGTTTGGAAGCATACGAAAATATTAAAGGCGGATTGAAGGGCCTGGTAATCGGAGAAGTATTAACCTGCGAAAAGCACCCCCATGCCGATAAGCTGAAACTGACTACAGTAAACATAGGTGGCGAAAGTCCGTTGAATATCGTTTGTGGGGCTCCCAATGTAGCAGTGGGGCAAAAAGTAATTGTGGCCCCTGTAGGCACTACCATTTATCCCATAAATGGGGAGCCTGTTACCATGAAAAAAGCAAAAATCAGGGGCATTGAAAGTGAAGGAATGATATGTGCGGAGGATGAAATCGGAATTGGGGAAAGTCACGACGGAATTGTTGTACTTCCTGCCGACGCTGTACCCGGAACACCTGCTTTAGGATATTACAAGCCCTATCATGATTACGTATACGAACTCGGGCTTACGCCTAACAGAATGGATGCCATGAGCCACCTGGGCGTAGCTCGCGATCTTTGTGCATATTTTACCCATCACGAAAAAACAGAGTTCAGGGTAAAATCCCCTTTAAACAACAACGTCCTCAAATCCAAATCCAACAATCTTCCCATTACCGTAGAGATTGTGAATAAGGATGCCTGTAAAAGGTATAGCGGGGTTGCCATTAAAAATATTACGATTAAGGAATCTCCCGAATGGTTACAAAACAAACTGAAAGCCATCGGGCAAAGACCTATTAACAATATTGTGGACATCACCAACTTTATCCTTCATGAAACCGGACTTCCCCTTCATGCTTTTGATTACGATAAAATCGGAGGAAAAGGAATTAAGGTGATGAACCTTCCGGAAGGAACTCCGTTTATTACCTTGGATGGCAAAGAGCGTAAGTTGAGCAGTGAAGACCTGATGATCTGTGATGCAAATTCAAAACCGTTATGTATTGCAGGAGTATTTGGGGGAAGAGACAGCGGAGTGAATGAATCTACCGTAAATATCTTCCTGGAATGTGCCTGGTTTAATCCGGTTGCTGTAAGGAAAACATCATTCAGGCATGATCTTCGTACCGATGCAGCAGCAAGGTTTGAAAAAAACACTGATATTTCTGCAACAGTAAATGTTCTGAAAAGGGCAGCTGCATTGATTTTGGATATTGCCGGCGGGGAAATTGCATCTGAATTTATTGATGAATATCCCGATCCTCAGGAAAAGAAACTGGTAAGCATTCAATTTCATTACCTGAAAAAGTTAAGTGGCAAAACTTATCATTTCGATACCGTAAAAAAAATATTGCAATCTCTCGGATTTGAAATTTCCAAGGAAGGAATTGATGACCTTTCGGTGCTGGTTCCATTTCATAAGCCTGATATTTCACATCCCGCCGATATAGTGGAAGAAATTATGCGTATCGACGGACTGGATAACATTCCCATTCCACAGTCGATTACCATATCACCTTCTGTGGAAACCCACGCAAGGGAAATACAGCTGAAAGAAAAAACTGCCAACTTCCTTGCCGGAGCAGGCTTTAATGAGATTCTAGTGAATTCCATTACCAATTCAGCATATTTCGATGATGCCACTCTTGAGCATTCTGTTAAACTGCTGAACAACCTTAGTGCAGTTCATAACGTCTTAAGGCCGTCCATGCTGGAAACCGGACTGGAAGTGGTAGCGTATAACCTTAACCGTAAGAACCATCATTTAAGGCTATTCGAATTTGGAAAGACTTATCACAAAACCGAAGAAGGGAAGTATAGCGAGCCTGAACATTTAAGCCTGTTTTTAACGGGTAATGTTCGGGAAGGAAACTGGCAAAGAGCGGAAATCGGTTCAGATATTTACTATCTGAAAGGGGTAGCCGAACAATTGATGAAATTATGGAACCTTAAAAATGCAGAATGGGTGCCTTTTCAACTTTCCGGGTTTAGTTCAGCACTTCAGCTAGTTATCAATCGCGTTCAGGCCGGGTTTATAGGTATTGTTGCCAAGGATACACTGAAAAAATTTGATATCAAACAGCCGGTATATTTTGCTGATTTTTACTGGAACGAAATTCTGAAGCTTACCGAAAAGCAAACCATACGGTTTAAGGAACTTCCCAGGCAGTTACCGGTATATCGCGACCTGGCAATAGTGGTAGATAAGAAACTGGAGTACGGAAAAGTGGAAGATGCCATTAAGAAGGCAAGGGTACAAAAGCTGAAGGGAATTCACCTGTTTGACGTATTTGAAAGCGAAAAACTTGGCGCCGACAAGAAATCTATGGCCATCAGCTTTACCTTCCTTGACGAAGAGAAAACGCTCACCGATCAGGAAATAGACAGCATGATGCAAAAATTGATCAATACCCTGCAGAAAGAAGCGGGAGCTGAGATCAGAAACTGATAAAGGGATGCAGTATGGATTATCTTGAACAAATAGAAAGGATTGGCAGGAAAACGAAACTGCTCCTGCAGAAAATGGAAGCTGTTGAAAAGGAAAACCAACAACTTAAACAACAGCTGCATGCGCTCAATGCCCACCTTTCTGAAAAAGAAGAGAAAATCCGTCTGCTTACCGACCAGATTCAGGCCTTGCGTTTGCTTTCCTCAAATTTAAATCCGGAAGAGAAAAAAGAGCTGGAGAAAAAGATTTCCGGATATATCAGGGAAATAGACCGCTGCATCGCTCTGTTAAGCGAATAGTATAGCCTGTGGGTGTAATACAGTCAGATTCTTTTTACCATTTTGAGGCAAACTTCCTCATCGTCCTGCTTTAATATCAGAGTATAAATTCCGTAAGGCAGGTGATCGAGATTTTTCCAAGTAAGTTCAGCAGGATCTGATTTCAAAACAGTTTCGAGGCGGGCGCATTCATCGCCGGTTTCGTCCTTTAAAATAGCGGTAAGATAATTGCGGGTACAGGATGCAAGCTTTACCCGAAAGTAATCGATAAAGGTTGCTGGTTTTTCAACTGCGATCATGGTTTAGGATTTTGGCTTTTAATTTTGATTTTGGATTCGGATTCTAAACTTAAAAAATAAATTTGAAAAATACAAGCATGTCGGAACTGATTGCCATAAATGTTGTAATTGCCGACCGGACCTACCGGATAAAAATTGCTCCGGAAGATGAGGAAACCGTGAGGGGAATCGTGCGATTAATTAATGAAAAATTCATGGAATTTAAGACCGAATTTGCAGGAAAGGACATTCAGGACTACATTTCCATGGTGATTTTATGGTATGCCACTAGACAAAAGGAAATGGAAAAACAACCCATTCCCGAGGACCTTTCCAAAAGGTTAAATGAAATAGAATTTCTGCTGGATGAAAAAATCGGCCAGTAAAAACGATACATTACCTTAACAAATAAGAAAAAGGCTGCCTGTTGAGGCAGCCTTTTATTTCCAGGGAAACGGCCCGATTTATTAATTATTTTTTGCTGTTTTCGCTAACCAGTTTGGTTTCGATAGACATGGGGATAAGCTGGCCCATTGCTTCAATAGTACCGCTGGAAGAAGTATTCAGGTTTTTGGTTTTTACCACCAGAGTATTGGTATCGAAAGTGAATTCGCCTTTTCCTTTACCCGTAAGGTTCATAAACATATCGATTCCCTGCTGGTTCAAGGTTCTTTCCATTTTGATGTCTACTTCCATTTCCACCGTTCCAACACCGTTATTCACAGATTTTAAGGTGTATGTACTAGTTGTGGTTACGCCTTCATCTTCAATTGTTTCAGACCACGTTTCTCCAACCTTTACTCCCGCTGCAGGAATGGAAGCCAAAAGAGAGAAAACATTCCCAACTTTTTCCACTTCTCCCACATTTCCGCTCATATCTCCCATGGCGTTATTTTCTACATCAGGAGTATTTTTTACAACTGAAGTAATTTTTCCGGAATTATCCAAAACATACTCGTTAGGAACATTCAGCAATTTAGACAATTCTCCTGCCTGGTCGGGATTATCGGAATTCATGTTTATCTGCTGCCCCATTGCATCCACTTCCATACTAAACCTGGCAAGGCTGCTGGTGAGGTCGATTTTATTTGCAGATACATCTTTAATATCCACAATATTCGTGGTATTGCTGATCATAAATACTTCCAATACCTGTCCCATGAGTTCCTGAGCAATAACAATCTCCATTTTATTTACGGCAGAGTATTGCTCGCCTTTTTTCAGGCCTATCTGTTGCTTAACAGTTTGTGCATTTACCTGTATGGCAAGCAGAAATCCGATAAATACTAAAAGCTTCTTCATATAATTATATTTTCTTCCGCATAATTACTGAATTTCTGCCATCTACAAACAGGTATTTGGCGTACGGTAAAATTATTTTCCCAGCAACTCTTCCAATTTATCATGTAATGCTTTACCACGCAGGTTTTTAGCCACAATTTTCCCCTGGGGATCAATCAGATAATTTTGAGGAATGGCCCTCACCCCGTACATGCGGGAAACTTCATTATCCCAGAATTTGAGGTCTGAAACGTGAGTCCAGGTGAGATTGTCGTCGTAAATAGCCTTCAGCCATTTATCTTTATCGTTAGGCCTGTCGAGAGAAACGCCTATAATATCGAAACCTTTATCGTGATATTTCTGATAAGCAGCCACTACATTGGGATTTTCCACGCGGCAGGGACCACACCAGCTAGCCCAGAAATCGATCAGCACATATTTTCCCCTGAAAGAGGAAAGGCTAACAGGAACCCCTGCAGTATCGGTTTGGGTAAAATCCATAGCCATTACTCCTACCATAGTCTTTTTGGCCTTTTCAATTCTTTCTTTAAAGGCAGTTCCGGCAACGGAAGTCCTTTTTGACTCAGGAAGGAGGTTAAAGAGAGGCTCTACATCAACAGGATCTATATCATATCCGGCATATTGTTCCAACGCATAGAAGGCTACAGGTGAATTAGGATTTTTCTGTACATAATCTTTATATTCTTTTCTGACTTCTTCACTCAGCTTATTAATTTCTTCCATTACCGCCTCCATGCCTTCTTTGTCATCGGCATTTTTCTTTTCATCATATTTGGCATAAAGCGCTTTGTATTTATCGCTTCTGTCAATTTTTTTCAGCAGGTCAACGAAAGCATCCTGAGATTTGGATCCTTTTACTTTGATATTGGAAAACGAATCCACACTGGTAAAAGTCATGTTACCGGGCTCTATATAAACCATCGCTATATCTCTGGCTACCAGCCTGGGAACGGAACCGTCTTCCGCAGGTTTCCAGCGTACACGGAGGTTGGCAACTACAGGTTCATCAAGTTCGCCTGTAAAACTGTATTTACCATTATTTACAATTGCAGAATCAATTTTCGGTTTGCCGTCTTTGCTATAGTTCATATAAATGGCATGAACGTTATCCCCAAAACCTTGTAATGTTCCGGCAATGGTAAACTTATTGTTTCCCTTTTGTGCAAAGGCTGAAACAGAGAGTAATGTGAGAAAAACAAGATGTACGAAACTTTTCATATTTTATTTTTTCGCAATTTACAAAAATGCAGATTTTAACGGCAAAAGAATTTTTTTTATCAAATTTTCATGTATAAAATTTTTATAATTCATTTATTCACAGCCTGTTTTTTGTATTTTCGCAAATTACACCTCCTGGGGTAGGAAAGCTACCCCAACTGTGATGAATCATTCATAATCAGAAATTTAAAATGGAACAAAATATAATTGTATTAATATCGGTTGCCCTCGCCTCCCTTTTAGTGGGAATCATTGCGGGGAAGTTCATTTTTGCCAAAAACACGAAAAGGAAAATAGAAGAAGCTGAATTACAGGCCAAAACCATCATTTCAGAAGCAGAATTAAGATCTGAAACCATAAAGAAAGAGAAGATGATTGAGGCCAAAGAGAGATTTATCCAACTCAAGGCCGAATATGAAAAAGAGGTAAATGAAAGAAACAGAAAAATCAGCGACTCAGAAAACAGAATCAGGCAAAAAGAACAGGCATTAAATCAAAAGCTGGAAAACCTTGAAAAAGAGCAAAGGGAAACCCAGGCCATTAAAGAAAACCTGAACAAGCAAATAGAGCTGGTAAACCAGAAAAAGCTGGAGCTGGAAAAGCATCAGGAAGAGCAGCTTAAGGCACTGGAAAAAATTTCAGGATACACTGCAGAAGAAGCGAAAGCTCAGTTAATTGAAAGCATGAAGAAAGAAGCCCAGTCTCAGGCACTGGCTATTCAACAGGAAATTATTGATGAGGCCAAGCAAAAAGCCAGCAAAGAATCCAGAAAAATCATTATTCAAACCATACAGCGTACTGCTGCCGAGCAAGCCATTGAAAACTCCATTACAGTTTTCAACCTTGAAAACGATGAAATTAAAGGGCAGATTATCGGTAGGGAAGGTAGAAATATCAGGGCAATTGAAGCCGCAACAGGTGTTGATCTGATTGTGGATGATACCCCTGAAGCGATCATCCTCTCTTCATTCGACCCACTTAGAAGGGAAATTGCCCGCCTGAGCCTTCAAAGGCTGGTGAGTGATGGCAGGATTCACCCCGCAAGAATTGAGGAGGTGGTAGAAAAAACCCGCAAGCAAATAGAAGAACAAATTGCAGAAATAGGCGAAAGAACCGTAATTGAATTGGGTATCCATGGCCTGCATAAAGAACTGGTCAGGCTGGTGGGTAAAATGAGATTCAGGTCTTCTTACGGACAAAACCTGTTGATGCACAGCCGTGAAGTTGCTAACCTTTGCGGTATTATGGCTTCTGAACTCGGACTCAATCCCAAACTGGCTAAAAGAGCCGGATTGTTGCACGATATAGGAAAAGTTCCTGATGAAGAAACCGAACTGAGCCACGCCTTACTGGGTGCTAAACTTGCCGAGAAATATGGTGAAAATGCTGCTGTGGTGAATGCCATCGGAGCCCACCACGATGAAATAGAAATGCAATATGTGATTTCGCCCATTGTACAGGCTTGCGACTCCATCAGTGGCGCACGCCCAGGCGCCAGAAGGGAAATCATGCAGCAATACCTGCAAAGGATTAAAGACCTCGAAAATCTGGCTATGTCTTACCAGGGTGTTGAAAAAGCCTATGCCATTCAGGCCGGTAGAGAGCTTAGGGTAATTGTAGAATCTGAAAAAGTTTCCGATGCTGATTCCGACAGGCTATCCTTCGAAATTGCTCAAAAGATCCAAACTGAAATGACCTTCCCCGGTCAGATAAAAGTGACCGTAATAAGGGAGAAAAGAGCTGTAAATATAGCGAGATAATTTACGACATACGATTGACGATTTAGTTGGAGAATTAGGAATACCTGGTTCTCCAATTTTTTTGGCTCCTATTATCTTATGTGCGGCCTTCAGTTTTGACCATCCTCAATTCCTAATTCCCGAAATCCCCTAGAATAGCTTTCTCAAGTTTTTGAAGATCCTCCATAGTGTGCTGACTATTCAATACAATTCTGTTCACCACTTTATCTGTAGGAAGGGGATATGGGAAGCTGGAGATGAGAATATCCTGATTCAGCAACCTATCATATAATTCCGGATCAGAGGAGTAAAACACCGGATAATCGGGGATGTATTTCAGGTGCCCCGTTTGAGATGCTATTTCCGCCAGTTGGCGGGCGTTGCGACGCAGAGCAGATAAAGCTTCTTTGTAAATCGGTTGTCCGTGCACGAAAGCAAATAAATATGACGGATTCATGGGTGATGAGGTTCCAAACCACGGACCATTAAGCACTTCATCGAGAAAATCTTCATCTGCAAAGATTGCTCCTCCGGGTAATCCGAGTGCTTTACCAATTGAACAGCAAACAATTTTCCTAACATTATCCTTTTCAGGAAGTAGAGCATAAATTCCTCTTCCTTCTTTTCCCAATAGGCCAATGCCATGAGAGTCGTCTACTACCAGGGTGATATTCTTATGGGAAGGCAAATCTTTCACCCAATCGAAATTATATTCAATGCTGTATAAGGCATCAATAGAGTTGGTGAGAATGATAATATCCTCTTCTACGCTATTGCAAACTGTTTCAGCAATACCATTAGCCCATTCGTGAAAATCTCCTCCGGAAAAATCAGCAGCATTTCTCCACATTGCCGGATGCGCAGCAGGAGCATATACAAATTTTCCCCGTCCTTCTAAAGTGCGCGCCACCAATTGGCCGGCCATATAACCAGAAGATACAGTCATACAAGCCGGTGCCCCCACCCAATTGGCCAGAAAATCTTCTGCCTCATCAAATATTTTTAGTTGAAAATTTGACTTTCGGGAGCTGGAATAATTGCTACCGTATTGATGCATTCCTTCCATTACCAACTGATGGAAAGCAGGGTTGCTGTTCATTCCGAGATAGGCAGTGCCACTAAAGAACAGATATTCCTTACCGTTGATGATTACGCTTCTTCCGGGGGCGCTTTCTGCTATAAACATAATGATGATTCAGGATTGCAAAGATGGCAATAAAATCATTATGGAGAAGATATTAACGGCAAGGCCGGAAATATTGCTCTAAAGGGTGATGTTGTTTCCAGATAGCCGATAATATTATTTCCATTCCTAATACGGAAAAGATAATACCGTTGCCGCCCAATCCCAGAACTGCAAGAAAATTATCTTCATCGTTAACTTTCCCTATATAAGGCAGAGCATCCGGAGAACTGCCAAATACCCCACCCCAGGAAATTTCAGGTTCAAGAGGATAATCCGGAATAAATTGCCGAAATTTCTTTTGAATTAATGCAGTTTTTCTTGCTTTTAAACCTTCAGTAAACATTACCGGACGAAAGAGCGTATCTCCTCCGCCAGCAATGATTCTACCTTTTTCAGTTCCTGTAAAATACAAGTAGGGAGAAGCGGTATTCCAAAACAGCGTGTCTTTAAAAATTTCCGGCAGCGGTTCATTCTCCTTTGAAGCGATTGCCCATGTGCTGAACAGTCTTGCTGAGCATTTTTTTATAAACCGGAAACTTTCATATCCCATACATACAATCAGGTAATCGCAGGTAATTCTAATACCCGTTTTAGTCAGCAGGAGTTTTTTATTCCCAGGTGCATTACTGATTTTTTTGATCTCAGTTTGTGTAAATACCCTTAACCCTTTCTGATAATTATTTTCAATCAACTGCCTTGTAAACGCCACCGGATTCATTGCTCCGGATGGTGTTGAAAGAATTGCACCGTTACTTTTTATATGAAATTCCGATAACAATTCTTTCTGATGCAGATAGCGAATCTCAGGGAATATTTTTTTTCTGAAGCCATATTCCTCTTCGAGCATTTTTGCCATTTTGGAATTATGGGCAAACTGAAGGGATTGCTTTTCCAAAAAATTACAGTGCAGTGAATTTTCTGCAATAATATTTTTAATAAGCTCAACGGCTTTCCTGCAGTAGAGGTATGCGTTCCTTGCTCCCTCTTCCCCTATCTTTTGCGATAAACCGGATAAAGTCATATCCGTTTCGTATTGCAGAAAGCTGGTAGAAGCAATGGTGCTTCCTCCGGCAATTTTGTCTTTTTCAAAAACTGCAGTTTCAATACCTGCCTGAACCAATACATGCGATACCAATGCCCCTGTGATACCCCCTCCTATTACGGCTACGGGCACACTAAAATCCTCTACGGGTGGGGTGTAGAGTTGCCTTCCCCCGAAAACTTCTCCTTCCCATAGATTCTCATCTGATCTTAACCTCAATGGATATAATTGAATGGTGCTGATATATTTCAGCACTGTGAAGAAATCTCATTCGAGTTCTTTCAACAATCCAGCCAGATCCAGTGGTTTTGTATACATGTCAATTCCTCCATCGGGCGTCCGTGGCCATTCTGACGGATCTCTGTCCCAATACAACTCTATACCATTACCATCCGGATCATCCAGATAGATTGCTTCAGAAACCCCGTGATCGCTTGCACCGGTAAGCGGATACCTTGCAATACGAAGCCTGTTGAAAATTTCCGCCAGGTCTTTTCGTGTGGGATAGAGAATGGCCACATGGTATAATCCCACTCCATATTCAGGAGCCGGAGGTGCGCCTTTGCTTTGCCAGGTGTTTAATCCAATATGATGATGATACCCTCCGGCGGAAACAAAAGCTGCCTGCGGACCATACTTCATCACTAATTCAAACCCCAGTAATCCACAATAAAAACTCAGGGCTCTGTCAAGGTCAGACACTTTAAGATGCACATGCCCGATACGGGTTTTAGCGGGGACAACGTAGTTACTATTCATGGTAAATTATCTTACCTATAAACTTACGACTAATCCCCTTATTGGTATATAATTCACATGCCAGGAAAAGCTTTTCGCTGAAAAAATCAATCAATCTCCAAACTATAGCCGCAAAAAATAAAATTTTCCCTAACTTAATTTTTTAGAGTAGAACATTATCTAACTATAAAAACACAATTGTGAAGAGGAAAGATTTTCTGCAATTATCTGCCTTTGGCTTAGGAGGGCTGCTGATACCCGGTATCGCTCATGCCACCGAGCCCTTGAGATGGATGAATGAAAGGCTAGACAGAAGTATAAAAAAATCCCTGGCCGATGCCGCCCTGGAAGCTGCCAAAGCTGCTGGAGCTACATATGCCGACGTAAGAATTTCACGTTATCTGCAACAGTCTGTCAACACGCGTGAACTCAGGGTTCAGGGTATATCCAACTCTACCTCCTACGGTGTGGGCGTAAGAGTAATCGTTAACGGCACCTGGGGATTTGCAGCCACCAGCACTGTAACTAAAGAGGGAATTGTTGATTGCGCACGCACCGCCGTAGCCATAGCGAAAGCCAATTCCATTCTGCAAAAAGAGCCGGTTATCCTTGCTCCGCAAAAAGGGTTAGGGGAAAAAAGCTGGAAAACTCCTATTGAAAAGAACCCGTTTGATATTCCAATTAATGAAAAAGTGGAATTACTGATGGAGGTAAACTCCAAAGCCATGGAAGCCGGGGCCGGATTTATTACTTCAAGCCTGAGTTTTGTGTTGGAAGACAAGTACTACGCTAATACTGACGGGTCTTATTTTGATCAGGAGTTGCACCGGATGTGGCCGAATTTTACCGTCACGGTAGTAGATAAAACCACCGGCAAATTTAAAACCCGGGATGCATTAAGCTGCCCCATTGCAAGAGGTTATGAATACCTCACCTCGGCAGATAAAGAAAAAATGCAGGGGCCTGCCGGTGTGATGCTGTACCGTTATGGATATGATATGGTGGAGGACGCCATCCTTGCAGCACAGCAGGCAAAAGAAAAGCACAGTGCCAAATCTGTTATTCCCGGGAAATACGACCTGGTGCTGGATCCCAGCAACTTAGGTTTAACCATTCATGAATCCATTGGCCACTCCACAGAACTGGACAGGGTACTGGGTTATGAGGCCAACTATGCAGGAACATCTTTCGCCACTCTTGATAAATGGGAATCCAAAAACTTCAGGTTTGGAAGTGATATAGTAAATGTGTTTGGAGACCGCAAACAGAAATATTTCCTTAATACTATCGGTTACGACGACGATGGAGTTCCTTCAAAAGAATGGGATATCATTAAAAATGGCATATTAGTGAATTATCAGGTAACAAGAGACCAGGCCCATATCCTTAACCTGAAGGAAAGCCAGGGCTGCAGTCATGCTGATAGCTGGGATAAGGTTCAATTCCAACGCATGCCAAATGTATCATTAAGGCCGGGAAAGAAAAAGCTCAGCGTACAGGAGATGATTAAAGGAGTGGAGAACGGAATATATATTCTGGGAAGAGGGTCTTATTCTATCGACCATCAGAGGTATAATTTCCAGTTTGGCGGCCAGCTGTTTTATGAAATCAAAAACGGACAAATTACCGGCATGCTGGAAGATGTTGCCTATCAAAGCAACACACAGGAATTCTGGAATTCCTGTGTACAGATTTGTGATGAAAGTGATTACAGGTGTTTCGGAACCTTCCGCGACGGAAAAGGACAACCCGGACAAGTGAGCGCGGTATCCCACGGATGTTCTTCAACCAGATTTAATAACATTAATGTGCTGAATACAAGAGCATAAATCATCAGGAAAAGATTATGATATTAACAGAACAACAGGCAAGGCAATTAATAGATAAATTATTGTCCTACTCAAAAGCCGACGATATACAAATCACCATAACAGGTAGCCGGGGAGGAAATATTCGGTATGCCCGTAATACGGTTACCACCACCGGTCAGACAGAAAACCTGCAAGTAAGTGTGAGTTCAGTATTTGGGAAAAGAACTGGATCTGCATCCGGAAACGAAACCGATGATGCATCCCTAAAGCGACTGGTAGAAGTATCGGAAGAAATTGCCAGGCTTGCACCTGAGAATCCGGAATACATGCCGATGTTAGGCCCCCAGCAATATCAGCCCTCGAAAACATATTCGGATGATCTTGCAGGCATGAATCCTGAAATGCGTGCAAAAGCTGCATTTGACAGCATATCCGCAGCAGTGAAAGGAAAGCATGTTTCAGCAGGATACCTGGAAGATGAAACCGGATTTATTGCCATAGGCAACTCAAAGGGGTTGTTTGCCTATAACAAATCCACATCAGGAGATTTTACCATTACCGTGAGAACTTCAGATGATACAGGATCGGGATATGCCCGTCAGAGTTTTAATTCCTTATCGGGATTAAATGCTGCATTAGCAACAGAAAAAGCTATTAAGGTTGCTGAAGCTTCCAGGGGTGCAAGAGAATTGCAACCCGGAAAATATACCGTAATTATGGACCATATAGCGGTAGCCGACCTTTTACCCATGATACTATCTGCAATGGATGCACGAAGTGCAGATGAAGGAAGAAGCTTTTTTGGGAAGAGAGGATCCGGCAACAAAATTGGAGAGAAACTCTTTGATGAACGGATTAATATTATCACCGATCCTTTCAATTCCTTAAACCCCGGTACTCCATTTACGCGGGAAGGTTTGCCTGTTCAAAAACAGGTGTGGATTGAAAACGGGGTTTTAAAAAATTTAAGTTATTCCCGCTATTGGGCAGCTCAGAAAGGAGTTGAACCTATCCCCTCTCCTTCCGGAATGATTATGTCGGGGGGAAACAAATCTCTTGAAGAAATCATAGCCGGAACAGAAAGAGGTATTTTGGTGCATCACCTTTGGTATATAAGGGCTGTAAGTGCACAAACGCTATTATATACAGGGTTAACCCGAGATGGTGTGTTTTATGTTGAAGACGGGAAGATTAAATATCCTGTAAAAAATTTCCGGTTTAATGAGAGTCCGGCCTACATGCTCAGCAATGTATTAGAGCTTGGCCAAACAGCCAGGGTAGGAAATCATATTCTGCCAATTATGAAGATTGCAAATTTCAATTTTACTTCTATATCAGATGCCATTTAACAACCACTAACCGGCATAAAAATGAAAGGCTGTCGTTTCCGACGGCCTTTTTTATTGAGGAAAAAGAGAGAAAAATACCGGGGTTATAGGGGTATTTTCCATTGGAAGAGGGATGGGCGTGAAGTAAGTTTATAAGGCCGTCAGCATGAAAGATATAAGTCAATTATTCCGGGAGAATTGAAGTTAGAGTTGGTTAAAGAACCAATAGGGAGGATATTATATCATATTAAAAAAAGGAGTGTTGGTGGTGGGGGAGGGAGGGCCCGCCCGGGGGATTTTCCCCAACATTTTTGGGAATTTACTCCTTTCAAATTGACCTTTTCAACAAACTTCTTCCCTGCTCTATTTTCTTTTTTCCTATTTTCCTGGAACATTTTCCCTTTTATCACGAGAGAAAAAACACTTACGTGTTCCCGTAAAAAACCATTTTTTCCTTTTCGTGTGGGTTTAAATTTGAACTACCGTCAACATATTTAAAATACTGCGTACTGTTTTTCCGGAGAGATGGTAACAGAAAATTGGATGAGAATCCAATAGGAAGCATATTATTCCTTATCAAAAAAAGGAGTGTTGGTGGTGGGGGAGGGAGGGCCCGCCCAGGGGATTTTCCCCAACATTTTTGAGGATTCCCTCAGGAAACAATGAGTTTATTCCCATCCAACCTCCCCCTCCCATAACCTATTACCATTTATTAATTCTCCTTACCTTTTTAACGCCACAATTTATAATTCCTCACTATTTAAAAATCTCCATCCCCCACACCGGCGGCCATACCAATTGAATAAAAAGCATTGTAATAAGTATAGCCATAATATTTAACCAAAATCCTGTTTTAACCATATCTTTTATCCGGATTGTACCCGAACTGAAAACTACCGCGTTGGGAGGCGTGGCTACAGGAAGCATGAAAGCGCAAGATGCAGAAAGTACCCCTCCTACCATTAATGGCAATGGATCAATTCCTAAAGAAGCGCCCATAGAAACCAACAATGGCAACATCATACTTGCTGTGGCTGTATTAGAAGTAATCTCTGTAAGTAAGTTTACACCCGCCACCACAAACAAGGTTAATATAAAAGGTCCCAAAACATTCACCGCTATAAAATGGGAAGCCAACCATGTAGCTAAATCCGTCTGGGAGAACCCTTTCGCAATAGCCAAACCTGCTCCGAAAATCAGTAAAACATCCCAGGGTAAGTTTTTAGCCTGCTTCCATTGAATCAATCCGCCATCTCCCATACCCGATGGAATAATAAACATCATTAAGGCACCAAAAATGGCAATGATCGTATCATCCAAATCTGGTAAAATCTTATCAAAAAGGAATGACCTTGTAATCCATAATAAAGCAGTCAATACAAATACCACCAGAACTCTTTTCTCCGCCACTGTTATCGGACTAAGGGGGGCAAAACTTATTGCCTGCTTTACAGATGGTTTAAACCTGGTTAGGAAAAAATATGTTATCAACAGCATGCATGCCGCATAAGGTACTCCAAAAATCATCCATTGGAAGAAGGATATCTCAACATCAAAGCTGCTTTTGATAACTCCAGCCAAAATCAGATTTGGAGGAGTACCTATCAAAGTGGCTATTCCTCCTATGGAGGCTGCATACGCAATTCCCAGCATAAGGTTCCTGGAAAAAGGCTGAACATGGCCAAACTGATATATAACCGAATATGCAATCGGAAGCATCATTATGGCAGTAGCAGTATTGGATAACCACATCGACAGGAAAGCGGTGGCAACCATAAAGCCTAATATGAGCTTCTTTTCTCCTGTTCCTACCTTGTTAATAATAGAAAATGCAATCCTCTTGTGCAGGTTACGGTACTCTATCGCTAATCCAATAATAAAACCTCCCATAAAAAGAAAAATATAGGGATTGCCATAAGAAGTTGTGGTAGCTTCCAACGACAATGCTCCCGATAACGGGAAGATCACAATGGGCAATAAGGATGTTACTGCAAGTTCTACCACTTCGGTTACCCACCAAATAGCCACCCATGCCGTACATGCCAATACAGATCTCCCTTCATGGGATAATTCTTCGGGAGGAAACATTTGTATACAGATAAATGCTAAAGGCCCGGCTAGGAGTGCAAGCGTTTTTAAGGAGATGAATTTGTTCATAAAAAAATCCGCTTCCTGTTAAGAAAGCGGAAATTAGAAAAGATTTATGACTTGATTGGGGATTATGCTAGTTATTTAGTCCCTGAAATACTTTCCATATGAGGTATAAAGAAAATCATCGAGAGATATTTCTTCCTGCTTAATAAACCCCTTTGAAGGCAATACCCCTTTGGAAACCATTTCTACCACTGCTGCAATACTGGCTGCTGTGGTCCAGGAAATAGCCCTCCAGGATACCCCTTCAATTTCAACAGGACCATATTTTTTACAAAATTCATTTCTGTAATTCCCGGAAGCTTTTTTCCCTTCTGCTGCGGCATATACAATTACTATGTCTTCATCCACTGCCGGCTTGGCATTCTGCAATATGTCTTCCAGTAACTTTTTATCATTCTTCAGATGCAGTTCATGAATAAGGAAGTTCATCAAATCGCAATGGCCGGGGTACCGAATGGTTTTATAATCCAGCCTGTCTACCTTTCCCTCATAGGTTTCGCACATGGTACCCAGTCCACCGGAAGTATAAAAGGCTTCATATTCGCATCCGTCAATTTGAATCACCTCTTTTCCCTGCAGGGAGGGAACAAATTTTCTTTGTCCATTGTGAATGGCTTCAGCATCATTGATATATTCATTCACCACTCCTGCTGCAGACCATGTAATACTGTAGCCTAATTTACCGGAAGGAAATTTAGGAAGCGCCCCAACCCGCATTTCTATGGATCTCAATTCCTGAAAGTCTTTGGCGAGGCTTGCTCCAACAATTCCTATATACCCCGGTGCCAATCCGCATTGAGGGGCCATCACACAATTGGCCTTTTCACTCAGCTTACGAATAAAATCTGTAGTAGGAACATCTTCAGTAAGGTCAAAATAATGCACCCCATGTTCCGCAGCTAATTCCGCTACTGTCTTATTTAAAAAATAGGGTAAAGCAGATACTACTGCATCAAACCCTTTCAGCTTCTCAGACATAAAACTTCTATCCGATACATCCCCGGTTTCAATCTTAAATTTTAATGGAAAATCATAATGAGGAGCCTGCTTATCTATACCCACCACATGAAATTGCTGATTCAGCAAGGTACCTACCAGGCTTCCCACTTTTCCAAGTCCTAATACCAGAATGTTTTTAATCATAATTACTACTTTTTATTGAATGCTAATGTGTAATTGGTATGTGGTAAATTATTTTTTATTTTTTAGATTTCTGATTAGGAATTCTGCAGTAGCCTCATCAACCTTCAACATATTGGAATATTTCATCCAGTGATGTGTTTCATCAGGTATTATCAAGCTTTCATAAGGTTTCCCTTTCTGCTCAAACCTCCTGATAATATCAACGGTTTCATTAAAATTTACATTCGCATCATCATCTCCATGAATAAATAATACCGGTGATTCCCAGGTATCAATATAAGATATAGGTTGTGATTTCCTGATAAGTTCTGCAGATAACTCTGCATCAGGAGCGGGGTTGGCAGAGGGTTCCGGTAACCTCCTTGTGAAATTATGCACTCCATGAATGTCCACTCCTGCAGCGAAGATATCAGAATTTCTGCCTAATGCAAGGGCAGTGAGAAAGCCTCCATATGAACCTCCATATACCCCTATCTTTTTACTATCCACATCACTTCTTCCGGCCAACCACTCTCCTGCTGCTTTAATATCAAGATATTCTGCAGCTCCGTGAAAATAAGTATTGGGAGCCCGATGGAATTGATATCCATAACCAATACCCAATCGATAATTTACTGAAAGCACAATAAATCCCTGAGAAACCAGATACTGATTTAAAGCATAGGTGTTCGCATAATAATCTCCGTAATGCCACCCAAGAAGCATTTGCCTTTGAGGTCCACCATGAATAAACACAATTGCCGGCATTTTGGGATTTTTGTTTTTAGGCATAAACAACTGGGCATATACCTGACCGCCATCCTCTGCTGTAAACCTTACATGTTCGGGCATTACCAATTGGGAAGCAGGAAAATCTTTGGGTATCAATACCTCTCCGGGAAGTTTTTTATTCCTGCCATCGGCATCCATTACGGCTAATACTGTAGGTCTTTGATAATCGGCACTGAAATAGACAATATGCTTACCGTCTCCGGTATTCTTGGCAAAAGTTTCTATGCCTTTTCCTGGTGTAAGTATTTCAAAACCGGGCTTATCGGTATGGATTTTTATAATATGCCTTCTGTCGATATCATCTGCTTCCTTTCCTGTATTAGCACTTGCCAAAAGATATTTTCCGTCTGCTGAAAGACTGATATGCTCCAGCATGAAATTTCCTTTTGTAAGCTGGGTGAAATGCTTTCCATCGGGATCAATGGCATACATATGCGGCCATCCATCCTGGTAAGACATAAATACGATTTTATTGGTGGAAGTCCAGTGCATGTTATAACGTCCGTGTACAGATGGTGTAGAACCTTCCAGCGTATTGGGGGAAGCCCATATTTCCCGGGAAATTCCCTTTTCAATATCCGCTATCCTGATTGTCCAAGGATCAGGCCTTCTGGCAGTAAGTGAATCACTTTCTCCCCCTAAGGCCACTTTTCTCACAAATACCAGCTTTTTTCCATCCGGTGACCATACCGGATTCAGGTCTCTTGCAGCCCGGGGGTCTATCCACTGAATAAATTCAGCCCCTCTTCTGTAAATCCCCAGCAATGAATGATTTCCTCTTGACACACTGAAAGCAAGAGCATTCCCATCGGGAGACCAACTATAATCCCCAATTCTCCCTCTTGTATAAAACAACTGATAAGGTTTGGATTTTCCATCCGGAACAACAACCCATATCTGTCCGTTTCTGATATAACTAATTTCGCCTTTTGAATTAAACACCGGATAATCCCCAATACCAACCTCCACCGGTTCCCCTCCCTCAAAAGGGATATAAAATATTTTCACACTGGTTTCAACAACACTGCTGGCAGGATTTCTGGGAATATTTCCCCCGGATCCTCCATGGTCTCCACCACGTACATATACAACCGTTTTACCGTCTGGACTCATCCCCACACTTGTAAGTTCCTGGCCATCATCCTGCTGATAAGCGGTAAGCTTTCTCAGCTTAAATTCCGGACCTTCTGCCACATATATATTCCTGAGCCCTTTTTCATTTACGGCAAATGCAATTCTGGAACCGGAACCTGCCGTTGTGAGTTCTGAAGGGAAAGGATAAGAAGTAATTTGTTCAAGTGTAAACTGAGCCTGAACCATAACCGAAAAAAACAAAACAGGAAATATCAGAATCCTGCTCATAAAACTTCGATGCATAACCTGAGGTTTGATTATATGAGAGTAAAAACAAGAAAGATAATAATTTATGCCGGGAGAGATAATAATTTTTTAATGCGGAAATTTTGTTTTAATTTTTTGGTATTAACTCACCTAAATTATTAACATGGGAAAATTAGTAATTACAAAACGCAAAAATGGGGAATTCCAATTTGTGCTGAAAGCTGGCAACGGAGAAACCATTCTTCGGAGTGAGGGTTATAACGCTAAAGCCGGTTGCCTGAACGGCATCGAATCAGTCAAGAAAAATGCGGTGGAAGACAAAAGATATGAAACCAAAATCTCCACCAATGGCAAACACTATTTTAACCTGAAAGCAACAAACGGGCAGGTAATAGGAACAAGCGAAATGTACGAATCAGAAGCTTCGATGAAAAAAGGTATTGAATCTGTCAAAAAAAATGCTCCGGATGCTTCAATTGTTGATGAAACTGCAGAATAATCACACTCCGGTGAACCAGATATTATAAAAGGTGTGGAAAACCCACACCTTTTTGATTTATTCTATCAGTTTTTGTTCTCCGTCCTTTTCTTCAACGGAAACCGGCAGACTGTCAACATCTCTAAGTTTCCGGTTGATTGCCCTGGTTCTTACCCCCTGAATATCATCCAGGTCATTTAACCCCCTCCGGATATGGTTTTGTGCTCTTTCCAATAGTCCGCCAAATTTTTCAAATTCAGCTTTTACTTCACCCAATACTTTCCAAACCTCACTGCTGCGTTTTTGAATGGCAAGGCTTCTAAAGCCCATTTGCAGACTATTTAAAATTGCCGCAAGGTTGGTGGGGCCTGCAACGGTGATCTTATAATCACGATGCAGTTCATCTACCAAAGAAGAATTTCTGATTACTTCAGCATATATGCTTTCAAATGGCAGGAACATAATGGCAAAGTCTGTCGTATTTGGAGGATCAATATATTTCTCTGATATCGTCCTTGCCATCCGCTTGATGTAATTCGTTAATTGTCTGGAAGCCTCCTCAATTATGGAGGAATCTCCTGAATCATAGGCTGCGACAAGATTTTCATATATATCCTTGGGGAACTTCGCATCTATTGGCAGATAAACGAAATCTCCTTCTTCATCTGAACGCCCGGGAAGTTTGATGGCAAATTCCACCGGGTCATTACTTCCTTTTTTGGTTTTTACATTCGCTGCATATTGCGTGGGCGCCAGCATTTGTTCCAATAGCATACTCAACTGCACTTCGCCTACCCCTCCTCGCAATTTCACGTTACTTAATACTTTTTTCAAACCACCTACTTCAGAAGCAATAGACTGCATTTCTCCTAACCCTTTTTGCACTTCAATCAGCTGCTTGCCTACCGTTTCAAAACTTTGTCCCAACCTATCACTGAGTGTTTTCTCAAGTTTTTCCTCCACCGTGCTTCTGATGAACTCCAACTTTTCTGCTGTATTTCTGATCATCTCCTGTTGGCGCTCTTCCAGGTTTTGCATTTTCTCCGATTGCAGTTCATTGAAAGATTTCATTCTTTCATCAAAAGCCGATTTAAAAGCATCCATAGCCAGCTTCATTGAATCTTTTAAATTGCCTTGCTCTTGTTTCAATAAGAAATTGAAATCTTTCAGCCGGTTTTCCACCAATTCCCCAAGACGCACCAGTTGCCTGTCGGCATTGTCTTCCTGCTCTTTCAACATTTCCCTGAATACTTTAAACTCCTGCTGCTGGGCATGCTGGAAATTTCTGAATAATTCCGACAATTCTTCCCTACCCTCTCTGGCAGTACGTTGATATTCCTCGCGCTGAAGGGAGGCATCTCTTTTAATACCAGATTCTATAGCCTCCAGCTTCATTGTCAGGTAATCAATTTCTTTCTTAACAGGATTCTTATTGGAATCTGACTTATAAAATTGCAGTAAAATCAACACCAGCAGCAGGATAAGTGCTGCTACTAACAAATAAATTTCCATGCAGATAAATTTATAGATCTAACAATTATTTTTTCTTTTTTCTGAATTCCCACGGGGGCGTGGCATTGGGATGTTCCCAGAGCCCTATCTTATTCGTTCTTGCCTTATTTTCCAATTCCGCCAAATGAGTGTCATTGGAATATTGCTTATAATGCCAGGCCCAACCATATTGAATCATCAGGGCATTTACATATTGCCCATCTGGTAAATATACATCTGCAATAGCACGCTGATACCGATCGTAATACAACAACCTGATTTTTACTCCTTTCTGAAATATCAATTCAGACAATCCCTTTCTGGCAACAGCATAAAAATCCTGTCCCCTTTCAGGGCAATCAATAGCATTTAACCTAATCTTTTCGGTACGATTTCCTTCCAGCAAAACCTCAAAAGTGTCCCCGTCAATAATCCTGGTTACTTTCCCCGTATACTCTTTGAAGTCAGGAGAAGCTACCAAATCACAGCAAAAGAAGGGTAAGACCAGCAGGAAAATCAACAACTTTCTCATATGCGATAAATATAAACAATAGATATGCAGCCTATTTGCATTCCGAGAAATTGCAAATCTTTTATATAAAGCCCAAACTATGACTAAATTTGCCTTCCCAAAACCCGGAATGTGGATTTTATGAATAATTTAAAACAGTGGTTGCAGGAGATTTTTTCTAAAACTTCTTTACCTGAATCGTGGCAGTACGGTATCATCGTTTTCATTCTTTGCCTTGCTACCCTTTTGGTGATTTTACTGGTATTGTATGTTGCAAGGATAATTTTCGGCAAACTTGCCCATTTTATTATTCACAGAACCATAGCCAAATGGGATGATTATATATTAAAGCATAAGGTATTTGAAACCTTTACGCTTTTACTTTCTGTAATGATTTTACGGTTTGCCATTCCCGTAATTTTTGAAAATAACACCTGGCTTCATTTTATTCTCAACCTCCTGGAAGTTTATCTGGTGTATGTAATCATCAGAATAATAGTGGCTATATTGAGGGGAACCGAAGATTATATTGCCCACCTGGAATTATATAAAGAAAAACCGGTTGCCAGTTGGTTTCAGCTTGCAAGAATTTTACTGTATTTAATGGGCGGAGTATTATCCCTTTCTATTTTACTGGAAAAATCTCCCCTGTATTTCCTTGGTGCATTTGGCGCTATCTCGGCTGTTGTAATTCTGGTGTTTAAAGACACTATACTAGGTTTAGTGGCCAGCATTCAGATTTCGGCTAACGACATGGTAAGAGTGGGTGATTGGGTAGAAATGGAGAAATATAACGCTAATGGTGAAGTCACCGCTATTAACCTAAACACTGTAAAAATTAGAAACTGGGATAAAACTTACTCTACCGTCCCCACGCATTTCTTTATCAGCGACAGTTTCAAAAACTGGAGGGGAATGCAGGAAAGCGGAGGCAGAAGAATCAAACGGCCTATTTATATCAATATCAATTCCATAAAATTTGTCAGCCCCGAAATGCGGGAAGAATACAAAAAGATTTATCTGATTAAAGATTATATTATTGAAAGGCAGAAAGAAATTGAAGAATATAATAAAAGTAAAAATTACGACCCTTCCATCTTAATTAACGGAAGAAGGATGACCAACATAGGGGTATTCAGAAAATATATTGAATCCTATTTACGCAATCATCCCGGTATAAATCAGGAAATGACTTTAATCGTAAGACAAATGGAATCCGGACAATACGGTCTGCCGATAGAAGTTTATTGCTTTACCAATACCGTAAAATGGGTTGAATACGAAACCATCCAATCGGATATTTTCGACCATATTTTTTCTGCCGCCAGATTCTTCGGGTTGGAAGTTTACCAGGCACCAACCGGTTCTGATATTGCAGCTTTAACCTCTGCAGGAATAGCCGGCCTCAATCAGGCTTTCAGAACAAGCTAAGCTGAATTGCAGATCCCGGTGGCCGGGGAATTTCAAAATTAGATAATCCTACTCCCAATAACCTGATTCTTTTATGCTGAATGGGTGCCTGTAAAGTGATGGTTTTTACCAAACCGGAGATGGAAGGTGCATCATTGAAATAATCATTAACAGAAAGACTTCGGGTAATCAAAGTGAAGTCATGGAATTTAAATTTCACCGTAACGGTTCTGCCTTTGAGTTCCTTTGCTTTTAAGCGGGATGACAATTTTACCGAAAGGGTTTCCAGCTCTTTTAATATGGTTCCCAAATCTGTCAAATCCTCCGGATAGGTATCTTCCACGCTTAACGATTTGACAATCCTTTCGGTTTTTACCTCCCGGTCATCAATCCCCCTTACAATGTTATAATAAAATTTTCCTGTTTTGCCGAAATGCCTGATCATCTCTTCTTCAGAAAGCTTTTTCAGATCTGCGCCGGTACGGCATCCCATCGCCTTCATTTTTTCAGCCGTCACCTTTCCCACTCCGTAAAATTTTTCTACCGGAAGCTTTTCCATAAAGCTTTCAACCCTGGAAGGTCCAATAAAGGTTAACCCGTTGGGTTTGTTCATATCCGAAGCAATCTTTGCTACAAATTTATTTACGGATACTCCCGCAGAGGCAGTAAGACGCAACTCTTCCAGAATTTCCTTTTTTATCCTTCGGGCTATTTCTATGGCAGAACCTATCCCTTGTTTATCATTGGTAACATCCAGATATGCTTCATCTAAGGATAAAGGTTCTATAATATCAGTATATCTCCTGAAGATTTCTTGGATAGAATTTGATACCGATTTATAAACTTCAAAACGGGGTTTTACGAAAATCACATCCGGACAAAGCCTTTGAGCGGCTTTAGAAGGCATGGCAGATTTTATTCCAAACTTCCTGGCTTCATAACTGGCTGTAGCCACAACGCCTCCTCTTCCTTCGGGGCTTCCGCCTACCACAAGAGGTTTGTTTCTGTATTCCGGAAAATCACGCTGCTCCACGGATGCATAAAATGCATCCATGTCGATATGTATTATTTTCCTGATCTGCTTCATGCTGATGGCTGAATGCACCAAAGTTCAGCAGGAATGATGAAAATTCATTGCCATCTGTCACAAATACCAAAATCTCTGTATTATATTTCCGATTGCAACACCTCTGAAAGATTCTGAAGGCCAATTGAAAATCCCTGTTCAAATCCGGATTGAATATACCACTTCATGTCTTCTTCAGTCTGGAAACGTATAGTAATTTTCACTTTGGTCGAATTACCTTCTTCAACAAATTCTTCTGTCCAATATGCTCCGGGGGCGTCCAAACGCCTGTCGCCATTTTCATCAGCAAAGTATTCATTTATTTCTATGAATTTATGAAGCTGGATGTTGTTAAACTCTGCAGCGCAATATTCTCTTTCGCCTTCCGGACCTACCATTGCATAAAACCATTTCCCTCCTTCTTTAAAGTTCATCAATATGGTTTCTGCCCGCCAGGGTTGCGGCCCCCACCATTGGTCGAGGTATTCCGGTTTCGTCCATGCCTCCCAAACTTTGGTTAAAGGAGCAGGATAATTTCTCTCCACTATAATTCTCAAATTATCGTGGTCAATTTGAAAATCTGTTTTTGTGTTCATGGCGATTGTTTTAATGAGAATTCCCAACAAGAATCCTGCTACAATTTCATTACTAACCGATGGATAAACACAGGCCCTCTCTTAGGAACCCAATTTAAAGTCCATCCCTCCGGAAATCCACCTTCCGGGCAACCGGGCACCTAATAAATCTGAAACCTCTGTATTAAAGATATTATCTGCCTGAAGGTGAATTCGGATTTTTTCTCCTGCAAAACGATATCCAAGTTTCATGTTCGCCAGAAAGGAGTGCTCAGGGATAATAGCATGAATTGCCGGTGCTTCCAGGGGCGCTCTGTTTTTATATACAGAAGTAAAAGAAAAGTATAATCGTTTGAATTGATAGCTTACATGCATATTGGCCAAAAACCTGGAGTGAGAAGACAGATAAAAGGACAAATCCTCATCACCGGCATCGCTCTTCAACCATAAAAGGCCAATGGCTGCCGTGAGAGGATCTCTTTTAAACTGAAGATCTGCTTCCCATCCGGATGTTACTACCCTACCTATATTTTTTGCCAGTGCAAAACTCCCGGTTGGAGAAAGATTATCTTTCCTTGGCATGTCTTCATATGGGGTGGGAACGTAATCTATCAGCTGCTTCATCCTGCGTTGAAAGGCAGAAAGGGAAATTTTCACCGCTCTGGATATTCTGTAATCTGCTCCGGCTTCATAACTAAAGGAACGTTCGGCCAATAAATCGGGATTCCCAATACTTCCTCCTGTTACCAAAGGATTATTATAGTTATTAAACCGTTCTGTAAAATCGGCATCCCTGATGGTTTTACCCGCAGAAGCTCTTATTTGTAATTGTTCATGATGAAAAGAGAGATTAATCTGCGGGACGACTTCTGTTCCTCTTCCTTCGTAATCATCTACCCTTATTGCCGGACTAACAGCGAACCTTTTCCAGTGTTGATTAAACATTGCAAATGCCGCCCACTGGTTCCTGTTGTGATGGCCGCGGTCGTTGGAGGCAATGGAGCGTTTGTTATACTGAATACCTGTTACCAGTACAGAATTCTTTCCGGCAAAAAAATTATCCGTTATCCCAAGCTGGAGCATTTCAGATTCGCTTTCATTTCTCCTGGAAGAAGGATTAAATAAAAACCTGTCCTGAAGGTGCTTATACCCTGCATCAATCGTTATTTTGTGAGAAGAAAAACTTTTATTCAATTTGAATTGCGTCCAGTAGGATAGAACCGATTCATCAGCTGTATCCGAAAGGAAGGAGGTATAATAATTCTGCGCTGAAAAATCCCTGCTGTCATAACCTGCCCTAATGGCTATATCAAAATTCGACTTAAAAAACTGCCGGTAGGTTGCAGAGAGGATACTGTTATCAAAATACCCTCTTGTGCCCCTTTGTAATTGTCCGTTGGAATGATTGTTCTGCACTCCAATGTTGAAAACGGATTTTTCTTTTTTATATGTTCCTCCGGCATACAAATTCCTTAATCCGTATTCTCCTATTTTCATTCCGACGGATAAAGTTTGAATTTCACTGTTTTGCTGAGCAGCAAAAGCTTTGGTAATAATATGTACCACCCCTCCTACCGCATCAGATCCGTATAAGGCCGAAGAAGCACCTTTAAGAATTTCAATCCTGTCAATTTCAGAAGGCGTTACAGGAATATAAGCAGAAAAATGACCTGTATTGGGATCATTGATTCTTATTCCATCCAGTATAACCAATACCTGCTGAAATGTTCCTCCACGAATTACGATATCTGCCTGTGAACCTCCCGGTCCGCGCATTTGCACCTCTATGCCCGGTAGGTATTTGATAAATTCATCCACAGACATCACAGGAAGCACAGAATAGCTTTCCCCGGAAACAACGGTAACATTTCTGCCGGTTCTGGAAACAGGAACAGGGCTAATGGAAGCGGAAACCGTTACGGGATCAAGTTCATCGTGGTCTTGCGCATTCACAAAAGAGGCAATGAATAATAAAACAACAATGAAAATCCATTTCACCAAATTCATCTCTCAGAAACTTTTGCAGCGAAAATAGTACTCAGTGAGAAGAAAAGCCGAAAAAGTTATCTGAACCTAGGAAAAAAACTTCAGCAAAATGGAGTCTTTTATAGGAGTTTGTTCAGATATCTTACGGGAAAGTAAAGCACATTACCGAAAGACGCAGTGTGCGAGGCAACGGAAGCTAAGCCGCATACCTTCAGCCGGCGCCATTATAAAAACTAAAAAAACAAATACGGGCTTCGTATTCTTTAAGCAAAAGTTAAACTATATTTTTTAAGAAGAAAACCTTAATGGAATTTTGACTATAAAGGAGGGAATGCGTTAAGTTATAATTAGCTTTGTCAAACCGTTAGAAAAAGATTTTCTCAATAAAATTCATGTTTTAAAAATGGAACAAAACAAAAAACTCACTCGTCAGAATGGTGCTCCGGTAGGAGATAACCAGAACACCATGACTGCCGGACCCCGCGGACCGTTGTTAATGCAGGACGTTTGGTTCCTGGAAAAAATGGCCAACTTCGACAGGGAAGTCATTCCTGAAAGAAGAATGCACGCAAAAGGGTCAGGAGCTTTCGGTACGTTTACCGTTACCCACGACATTACCCAATATACCAAAGCAAGCATCTTCAGTGAAATTGGAAAGAAAACCGACATGTTTGTTAGGTTTTCAACTGTTGCAGGTGAAAGAGGAGCTGCAGATGCGGAAAGGGATATCCGCGGATTTGCTCTAAGGTTTTATACCGATGAAGGAAACTGGGATCTGGTAGGAAACAATACACCCGTATTCTTCTTCCGCGACCCCATGAAGTTCCCCGACCTGAACCACGCTATTAAGCGCGATCCTAAAACCAACATGCGTAGTGCTAACAACAACTGGGATTTCTGGACACTGCTTCCTGAAGCATTGCATCAGATTACCATTGTGATGAGCGACAGGGGCATTCCGAAAAGCTACAGGCATATGCATGGGTTTGGCAGTCATACATACAGCTTCATCAACAAAGATAATGTTCGTCACTGGGTGAAATTTCATTTCAAAACCCAACAAGGCATTCAAAACTTAACTGATGAAGAAGCAGCCGCACTGATTGGACAAGACAGAGAATCCCACCAGAGAGATTTGTTTGAAGCGATTGAAAGGGGTGATTATCCAAAATGGACCATGTATGTTCAAATCATGACCGAAGAGCAGGCCAAAACCTATCGCTTCCATCCTTTTGATCTTACCAAAGTATGGTCTAAAAAAGATTTCCCGCTGATTCCTGTAGGTGAATTTGAGCTGAACAGAAACCCGGAGAACTATTTTATGGATGTAGAGCAAGCTGCTTTCAACCCTGCCAACATTGTTCCCGGCATTGGTTTCTCTCCTGATAAAATGCTTCAGGGAAGGTTGTTCTCTTACGGTGATGCACAACGCTATCGTTTGGGAGTTAACCACTATCAGATTCCTGTTAACCAGCCTAAGTGTCCTTATCATGCCTTCCACCGCGATGGTTTCATGCGTGTCGACGGCAACTACGGAGCGGCCAAATCATATAATCCTAACAGTTATGGAGAATGGCAGGAGCAGCCCGAGCAAAAAGAACCACCACTGGAACTTCAGGGTGCAGCCTATGCCCACAACTTCAGGGATGACGATGAAGATTACTACACACAACCCGGAGACTTGTTCAGGATTATCAAAGCTGATGGTAAAGCAGACCTGTTATTTAAAAACACTGCCAACCAAATTGGACAGGCTGATAAATTCATCCAAATTCGCCATATCAGAAACTGTTACAAAGCAGATCCTGAATACGGAGAAGGGGTTGCAAAAGCCCTTGGCCTAACTATGGAAGAAGTCAACAACTTCGACATGACTCCCTACGATAAATGGGCGCCCAGGCCAACAGGTAAATAAATATTGAGATTGTGTTGATACAATAAAAAAGCGCCGTAATGGCGCTTTTTTATTTATGTAAAAAGTAATGGTTTGGTCTTCCTGTACGTGTGAAGAATCTAATAGTTGCAGCCCTAATATAATTCCTATCCCGAAAGATAAATCGTCATTGGTATGTCGTATATCGTAAATTCATTTGCGATTTATCTTTTTTATGGATTTCACCCACCTTCTCATCTCAATAAATACCTTCCTTTACAGTAATCCAGGTGTAAACCAAACCGCTATTGTATAACGATTAAATATAACCGAAAATTTTCCCAACCCCATATGGAAATCAACCTCATAAGCATCCAAAGGTTAACCAAACTCCAGCTCACTTACGCAGAAACCTCAACTATCCCGATAATGCAAGGGATAAGGAAGTTCAAGGTACGGTGGAAGTACAGTTTATTGTGGACACTCTCGGTCGGGTAAGCGGGGTGGTTGCCATCTCCGGCCCCGATGAACTTCGGGCAGAAGCCGTAAGGGTCATCTCCAAAAGCGGCAAATGGACACCCGCTTTACACAACGGGAAAAGGGTAAAATCGTACAAACGCCAGTCCATAGTCTTTCGAATCGAATAACCGCAGGCTTTTCAGGTTGTGATAGCATCAGTTATCACAACCTTTTTACCTGCAAATACTTAAAACTTTAAAAACTCCCCTCCCCTTCCCATAGCCTGTTGAAATGCAGTATTTTTGACGCATGAATAGTTTCTCGGGCTTCGACGACACCATTGCAGCCATTGCCACGGCACCGGGTACGGGGGCCATTGGAATCATCAGAATCAGCGGAAAGAACACTTTTGACATTGCCGCAAAAATTTTCAAGGGCAAGCATCCTGCCCAACAGCCTTCGCATACCGCACACTTTGGAAGGATTATCTCTCCGGAAGACGGAAGCGTGGTGGACGAAGTGTTGCTGACCGTTTTTAAAAATCCGCATTCCTTCACCGGTGAAGACACCGTGGAAATCAGTGGTCATGGCTCGCCTTATATCCTACAGAAAATTCTGGAAGCCGCCATTGCTGCGGGAGCCCGCATGGCAGCGCCGGGAGAGTTTACGCAACGCGCTTTTCTCAATGGCAAACTCGACCTTACACAAGCAGAAGCCGTAGCTGACCTGATAGCCGCCGGAAGCCGTGCTCAGCACCAGGCAGCATTGCAACAACTCCGCGGAGGTTTCTCCAAAGAACTTTCTGCACTCAGGGAAAAGATGATTGAATTTGCCTCGCTGATGGAGCTGGAACTCGACTTCAGCGACGAAGACGTTGAATTTGCCGACCGCACCGCTTTCCGCAACCTGATTACAGAATTGAAAACCCGCACGCAAAAGCTGCTGGATTCTTTCCGCTTAGGCAACGTCATTAAAAAAGGGGTAAGGGTAGCCATCATCGGAAAGCCTAATGCTGGAAAGAGTACATTATTAAATGCCCTCCTGAATGAAGAAAGGGCCATCGTAAGCGATATTGCCGGAACCACCCGTGACACTATTGAAGAAACCCTGAACATCCATGGCATCTTGTTTCGGTTAATCGACACCGCAGGAATAAGAACACACAGTACCGATGTTATCGAAAAGCAGGGTATTGAACGCAGTAAGGCCAATGCGGAAAAAGCCGATATCATCATCCACCTCATCGACCTTACCGACAAAGACCCGGAAGCTCCTTCTATTGCCGAATGGCTGCTACCCCACGCTCATAAAACCCTAACGGTATATAACAAACTCCGTCCCTGGAGGGAAAGCCATCCCGGCCAATCTTTAGAAGGAAGGATAGCCATAGATGCAAAATCTGGGGAAGGAATATCCGAGCTGAAAGACCTGCTCTATCAACAAACTGTAGGAGGCAATGTACAAACCGACGACGTCATTGTCACCAATGCCCGCCATTATGCATCGCTTTTAAAAATCATGGAAAGCCTGAATGCTATCGAAAACGGCATGGACCGGCACCTCCCCGGCGACCTGCTTACCATCGACATCCGCCGTGCCCTGCATTACATGGGTGAAATTACTGGCCAGGTAGAAGTAGACAGGGATATATTAGGGACGATATTTGGGAGGTTTTGTATTGGGAAATAAATTTGTTTTCTTTTAGTTTCTTTTGTGTTCTTTTAGTTGATTTACAATATTTTATGTAAATTATATTTTCGTTTATAATACTTTGTTAGTATATTTGGTACTAATTAAGTACCACACATTTTTAAATGTGGTACAGTTTAACTAAATGTAGTACAAAGTTATTTTTATGAAAATTTCATTAACGTGGATCAGAGATTAATGAAGAAGGTAAAAGGAGGCATTTGCGAAGTTTTGTAAATCTTGATACTTATTTATTTTCTGATCCAAAAACTCCTAGTGAAAAAAACCACAACAAAGAAGCTGTAACTTTTGCGGAAAATGTTCTTGCTATAAAGAAAGCGGAATATGTTCAAGGTAAATTCGATTTTAAGAATACTACGAAATCTAAACGAACTTTTTTGGCATTCTTTGAGGAATTAACGGAAGAAAAACAAAGGCAAGATTCTTCCAATAACTACGGTAACTGGTTTTCT
>Ga0207868_1000045_pt1 | contig 167551 bp, 129 predicted proteins | sample Passage237B_FD_187370 | JGI IMG/M metagenome (GOLD analysis project Ga0207868, IMG submission 187370) | Cellulose adapted compost microbial communities from Newby Island Compost Facility, Milpitas, CA, USA - Passage2 37B (SPAdes) (version 3) ...
GGGCCCTGCTGGCGGGCGATTTCGGCGAGGAGCGTGTAGAGGAAAGGTTTGATGCCGCCGTTGGCGCCGCCGGGAGACATGCGGAGAAGATCGATGCCGATGCGGACGGGACGGGTGGTGTTGGCGCGGGCGCGTTGTTCGGCGGCGAGCGCGGCGCGGTGCTGGCGGCGGAGGGCGGTAGCGCCAAAACCGATACGACGATGGAGCGGGGCGAAGTAGCGGCGGGCGCGGGCGGCGGCGTGGCGGCGGGCCTCGGCGAGGTGCCATTCGCGTTCGAGGGCGGCGGTGCGTTCGCCCCAGCGGGCGAGGAAACGTTCGGCGTTGCGAAACTCGTAGGTGGAGCGGCCGGGCGAGCGGGAGATGTGGTGGCGAACGACGCTCTGGGTGGCGACGAGGTTCACGAAACCGTCTTCGCGGGCGCGGAGGCAGAGATCGTTGTCCTCGAAACCGTTTTTGTAGGACTCGTCGAAACCGCCGGAGCGAAGAAACCAGTCGCGGCGAACGAGGCAGCAGGCGGCGGTGACGAGGGGAAATTCGACGTAGTCGCCGCGGGTGCGGAGTTGTTCGAGCGGTTCGCGATGGTGGACGGGGTAGCCGCCGTCGCGGAAAATCATGCCCGCGTGATCGACCTCGCCGGTGTCGGCGGCGAGTTGGACGTTGCCAACGATGCCGGCGCGCGGGAAACGTTCGAAGGCGGCGAGAAGGGGCTCCAGCCAGTTGGGCTCGAGGACGAGATCGTTGTTGAGGAGGGCGAGGAGTTTGCCCTGGGCGATGCGGGCGGCGCGGTTGTTGGAGGCGGCGTAGCCGAGGTTGCGCTCGTTGAAGAGGACGACGTGGGGCGGGGGGAGCTCGCGGAGGAAGTCGCGGGTGGCGTCGGTCGAACCGTCGTCAATCAGGATGATTTCGCAGGTGAGATGCGGCGGGAGGGTGGCTTTGAGCGAAGCGAGGCAGGCTTCGGTGTAAGCGAGCTGGTTGAAGACGGGAATGATGAAGGAGACCTGCACGAGGGAGAATTGCGTGCGAGGTTAGGGCGCTAGGGGCGGGGATGTCTAATGCGGAAGAAGGGATGAACCGCGAAGGGTGCGAAGAGGGGTGAAGGGCCCCAAAGAGGCGCAGAAGGCGCAAAGAAGGAGAGGAGTGAAAGGTGGCGAAACGCTCACGCGTTCCGCCACGGGGGGGCTACGCCGTGCGGGAGCTGCGGCGGCGGAGGTAGTCGAGGAGGACGGCGGCGACGATGATGCCGCCGGTGACGATTTCCTGGACCCAGTTGGCGAGGCCGAGCTTGGTGCAGCCATTGGCGACGACGCTCATGATGAGCGCGCCGACGAGCGTGCCGGTGATGGTGCCTTGTCCGCCGGCGAGGCTGGCGCCGCCGATGACGACGGCGGCGATGATGTTGAGCTCCAGGCCGACGGCGGTGGTGGGATCGCCGCCGGTGAGATAGGCGAACTGGAGGACGGCGCCGACGCCGGCGAAGGCGCCGCCGAGGATGTAGACGAGGAGCTTGACGCGTTCGACGGGAACGCCGCAGAGGCGGGCGGTGAGTTCGTTGGAGCCGACGGCGAAGACGTGGCGGCCGAAGCGCGTGTAGTGGAGCGAAAGCGCGACGAGCAGAGAGAGGACGATCACGAGCCAGACACCGGAGGGGAGGCCGCCGTCGGGTGGAAGGCGGAGGAGTTGGTTGAGCCAGGTTTCATCGGGGTAGATGGGTTGTTCGTTGGCGAGGCCTTTGGCGGCGCCGCGAAGGGCGCCCATCATGCCGAGCGTGACGACAAAAGGCAGAAGACGAAGGCGGGTGATGAGTGCGCCGGAGAAGGCGCCGCAGGCGGCGGAGGCGACGATGCCGGCGAGAGCGGCGGAGAAGGGCGACCAGCCGGTTTCGAGGAGGCGGGCGATGACGATGGTGCCGAGCGCGATGATGGAACCGACGGAGAGATCGATGCCGCCGGAGATGATGATGAGCGTCATGCCGAGCGCGGCGACGGCGATGACGGCGGTTTGCTGGAGGATGATCGCGAAGTTGTCGGGGGTGACAAAGGTGTCGAAGCGGAGCGCGGCGAAGAGGGCGGTGACGGCGAGGAGGCCGAGGAGCGGGCCGAAGAAGGTAAGGGTGCGGCGGAGGAGGGAAGGACGGGGGACGGAAGGTGTGGGGGAAGCGGGCATCGAAGGGGAAATCTTGAAATCGAGAATCGTGAAATCGGGATCTTGAAGTCGGGGCAGATGGAGGTGGGAGCGGCGAAGCGGGCGGAAAATTATAGATTTCGATTATCGATTTTCAGTTTTCACGATTTCCGTCGAGGGAAGTGCCGGTGGCCGCGAGCATGATTTCGTGTTCGGTCCAGGCGGTGACGGGGCGGGCGGGGCCGAGGACGCCACGGCACATGACGGCGATGCGATCGCAGGTGCCGAGGAGTTCGGGAAGATAACTCGAGACCATGAGTATGGCTTTCCCGGATACGGCGAGCTCGTCGACGAGGCGGTAGATGTTTTGCTTGGCACCGATGTCGACGCCGCGCGTGGGTTCGTCGAGGAGGAGGACGTGGGCGTCGTTGCGAAGGAGGCGGGCGAGGGCGACCTTTTGCTGGTTGCCGCCGGAGAGATCGCCGACGCGCTGGCGCGGGCCGGCGGCGCGGACGCCGAGGCGGGAGATCCATTGCGCGCCATCGCGGGCGAGCGCGGATGGACGGAGAAAGCGCGGGAGGGCGGGGAGCGTGAGGTTGTTTTCGATGGAGAGGTCGAGCGCGAGGCCTTCGACCTTGCGATCTTCGCTGAGGAAACCGACCTGTTGGCGCCAGCGGAGGAGCGGCGAGGCGGGGCCGGCGTAGGCGCCGACGCGGACGGTGCCGTGGCGGACAGGATCGAGGGCAAAGAGCGCGCGGAGGAGTTCGCTGCGGCCGGCACCGATGAGGCCGGCGATGCCGAGGACCTCACCACGGCGGAGTTCGACGGAAGCGGAGGCGGGTTTTTGCGGGCCGGCGAGATCGCGGACCTCGAGGATGGTTTCGCCAGGAGTGCGGACGGAGCGAGTGTAGAGTTCGTTGACCTGGCGTCCGACCATGAGCTGGGCGAGTTGGGCGGGCGTGGTGTCGGCGGTGCGGCCGGTGGCGACGCTGACGCCATCGCGGAGGACGGTGTAGCGATCGGAGAGCGACTGCACTTCCTCGAGGAAGTGGGAGATGTAGATGATGGATTTGCCCTGATCGCGGAGGTGGCGGACGAGGGCGAAGAGTTTTTCCGTATCCGATTGACTGAGACTGCTAGTGGGCTCGTCGAGGATGAGAACGCGGCAGCCGAGGGCGAGGGCGCGCGCGATTTCGACGAATTGTTGTTCGGCGATGCCGAGGCGGCCGGCGGCGACGGAGAGAGGGATGTCGGGGCGGCCGAGATCGGCGAGGGCGCGGGCGGCGAGATCGCGCGTGGCGCGGAGATCGAGGAAAGGGCCGCGGTGGGGCTCGGCGCCGAGGACGATGTTTTCGGCGACGCTGAGGTGGGGCGCGATGGCGAGTTCCTGGTGAACGGTGACGATGCCGGCGCGGCGGGCGTCGAGGGGATCGCCCGGGGTGAACGGAGCGCCGTCGAGTTGGAGCGTGCCGGCGTCGGGCGCGTGAACGCCGGCGAGGATTTTCATGAGGGTGGATTTGCCGGCGCCGTTTTCGCCGACGAGCGCGTGGACCTCACCGGGGGCAATGTCGAGGTCGACGCCGGCAAGGGCGGTGGTGGCGCCGAAGCGTTTGTGGATCTGGGTGAGGCGCAGGCGAGGGGGCACGGGGTAGGGTGGAAATCTTGAAATCGAGAATCGTGAAATCGGGGATATTGAAATTGGGCGCAGGCGGGGGCCGCGAGGGGAGGAGAGATTTCAGATTATCGATTTTCCGATTTCACGATTTGTGGCGCGAGGATCTGGGGAGCGTTGAAAGGCGGAGCGGGAGGGGAGCGAAATCTTGAAATCGGGAATCTTGAAATCGAAGAACTTGAAATTGGGCGCAGGCGGGGGGCGGAATTCAGAGTTTGGGTGGGTGGTTTGCGGTTTGTAACGGCCGCGAAGGGCGGCGGAGTTTGGCGGTGAGGATCGATTGCCCGAGGATGCGGCAGAGTTGCTCGGATTCGTCGTTTGCGGCTCGGAGTTTGGCAGGAGGTAGCAACCCAGCTTTGACGATGAAGGGCAGCCAGCCGCGGGTCTCGCGCAGCTCCTTTAATGCGATGCTAAGTTTGTGGACGAAGTCGCCGCGACTCTCGGCGGCGCCGCTTTCGTCGTAGTTCGGTGGTGCGGCGGTGCCGCAGCGGACGAGTTGGCCGGCGACATGACGACCGAGGCGGGTGTCAGGAAGCGCGTCGACGATTTTGCCGACGCGGGCGGCGAAGGTCCAAAGACGGTCGGAGAGCTCTTCCTGAGTCATGGAAGCTGGGGGAATAGGGGTGGAGGGGGCATCTTGAAATCGGGTATCGTGAAATCGGGAATCTTGAAATTTTGGGGCGGAGGACGTGCGGAAAATTTCAGATTAACGATTTTCAGATTTCACGATTTCACTTCCCGAGGACGGCGCGGATTTCGGGGGAGTTTTGGTTGGCTTTGGTGACGAGGACGCAGCCGGTGTCGACGTCGGTTTCGAACTTTTCTCCGCGGAGGGCTTTCACGGCGGTGACGACGCCTTCGTAGCCCATGCGCTTGGGGTTTTGCGCGACGAGGGCTTGGATGTCGCCCTTGTTCAGCGCCTGCAGGAGGTAGGGGGAGGCGTCGAAGCCGACGAAGGTCTTTTTGCCGACGAGGCCGGTTTGGCGGAGGGCGAGGAGCATGCCTTGGGTGGAGGATTCGTTGGCGCAGAAGATGCCGTCGGCTTCGCGGATCTTATCGATCAGGTTCATGGATACATCCTGCGCGGTGCTGGCGGTGGGGCCGGCGTAGCGGTTGTCGACGATGACCTGAATGTCCGGGTATTTTTTGATGACGTCGAGGAAGCCGGCTTCACGTTCGGCGGTGGAGGCGGAACCTTCGGCGTAGCGGAGGAGGACGACCTTGCCCTTGCCGTCGAGGAGGCGGGCGAGTTCTTCGCCGGCGAGTTCGCCGCCGCGGCGGTTGTTGGTGGCGACGTAGCTGATGAAGTCCTTGCCGAGTTCGCCTTTGAGCGCGGAGTCGAAGATGACGACGGGGATTTTGCGATCGGCGGCGGCGCGGACAGGGCCGCGGAGCGCGGTTTCGTCGAGCGGGGCGAGGACGATGGCGTTGACGCCGGAGGAAACGAATTGCTGGACGAGGGCGATTTGTTGCGCGCGGTCGTCTTCCTTGAGCGGGCCTTTCCAGATCACCTCGACGCCGAGCTCCTTCGCGGCTTCGCGGGCGCCGGCTTCGACGTTTTTCCAATGGTTGTGCGTCGTGCCCTTGGGGATGACGGCGATTTTTTCGCCGGCGGCGTGGGCGAAGGGAGTGAGGAGGAGGAGGGCGAGGAGGAGTTTGGGGGTGTGCATGAAGTCGAGTTGAGAGATGAGGTGGAGAGAAGGGCGGCTCCCTGGCGCTCGCCGCCAGGAGGTCATTTTTGTTGGAGGAGATTTTGCCAGACGGAGCCGGTGGGGAAGGTGTGGGTGGCGAGGGAGTCGGGTTTTATGGTGATGCTGGCGCCGGGGGCGGCGGGGGCGAGGTAGCGGCCGTTTTTGACGATGCAGGGATCGACGAAGTGTTCGTGGAGGTGGTCGACGTATTCGGTGATCCGGTTTTCGAGGGAGCCGCTGACGCAGATGTAATCAAAGATCGATTCGTGCTGCACGTATTCGCAGAGGCCGACGCCGCCGGCGTGGGGGCAGACGGGGATGTTGAATTTGTGGGCGAGGAGAAGGACGGCGACGACCTCGTTGACGCCGCCGAGGCGGCAGGAGTCGATCTGGCAGAAGGAGATCGCGCGGGCTTGTAGCAGTTGTTTGAATACGACGCGGTTCTGGCAGTGTTCGCCGGTGGCGACGCCGATGCCGTGCGGTTCGAGGGCGCGGGCGATGGCGGCGTGGCCGAGGACGTCGTCGGGCGAGGTGGGTTCCTCGATCCAGAGCGGGCCGAATCGGGCGAGGGCTTTGGTCCATTCGATCGCCTGGGGGACGTCCCAGCGCTGATTGGCGTCGATCATCAGCGTGCGTTGTTCACCGATGGCGGCGCGGACGATGGCGGCGCGGCGCTGGTCGTCGACGAGGTCGGCGCCGACCTTCATTTTGAAGTGGGTGAAACCGGCGGCGATGCCCTCGCGGCAGAGGCGCTGGATTTTTTCGTCGGAGTAGCCGAGCCAGCCGGCGGAGGTGGTGTAGGCGGGGTAGCCGTCGCGGAGCATCTCGGCTTCGCGGGCGGCGCGGGTGGGGGCGAGGCGTTCGAGGGACGCGAGGGCTTCGTCGGGCGTGAGGGCGTCGGTGAGGTAGCGCCAGTCGACGAGCTCGACGATCTGGGCGGGCGTGAGATCGGAGAGAAGTTTCCAGAGCGGTTTGCGTTCGAGCTTGGCCCAGAGATCCCAGAGAGCGTTGACGACGGCGGCGGTGGCGAGGTGGATGGCGCCTTTTTCGGGTCCGATCCAGCGGAGTTGGGAATCGCCGGTGAGGTGTTTCCAGAAGGCGCCGGGGGCGGAGGTGAAGGCGGAGACGGGCTGGCCGACGACGAGGGGGCGAAGGGCGTGGATCGCGGCGACGACGATCTCGTTGCCGCGTCCGATCGTGAAGGTGAGGCCGTGGCCTTCGGCGGAGTCGGGGCGGTCGGTTTGGAGGATGACGTAGGCGGCGCTGTAATCCGGGTCCGCATTCATCGCGTCGGAGCCATCAAGGGCGAGCGAAGTGGGGAAGCGGATGTCGAGGACCTGGAGGTCGGTGATGCGGCCGGGGTGGGGCATCGGGTGCGTGGGAGTTGGGAGACGAGGGATAAGAGTTGAGAGAAGGTTACTTGCCGGCGGACCAGCCGCCGTCGACGAGGAGGGTGGAGCCGGTGACCATTTCGCTGGCGTCGGAGGCGAGATAGAGGGCGGCGGCGGCGATTTCGTCGGGGCGGGCCATGCGGCCGGTGAGCTGGGTGGAGGACATTTCGCGGTAGGCTTGGGCGGGGTCGGGATATTCGGCCAGACGCGCCTTGACGAAAGGGGTTTCGACGCGGCCGGGGCAAATGGCGTTGAAGCGGACGCCGGTGTGGGAGTGGTCGAGGGCGAGGGCCTTGGTGAGGCCGACGAGGGCGTGCTTGGAAGTTGAATACGCGAGACGCTCGCGAACGGCGACGATGCCGGCGATGGAGGCGATGTTGATCACGCTGCCGCGGCGGCGCTCGAGCATCGCGGGGACAAAGGCGCGGCAGAGGTTGAAGGGACCGCGAACGTTGACGGAGTGGAGCCGGTCGAGGTCGTCGGCGGTGGTGGCGAGGAGGTTGCCGACGTGGCCGACGCCGGCGTTGTTGACGAGGACATCGAGCGGCGGGAGTTCGGAGGCGAGGACGAGGGCGGCGGCGGGATCGGAGACGTCGAGTTCGTGGAAATCGGCGGTGCCGCCGGCTTCGCGAATCGAGGAGACGGTGGCGAGACCGGCGGCGGTGTCGCGGTCGATGACGAAGACGTGTGCGCCCTGCGCGGCGAAAAGTTGAGCGATGGCTTGGCCGATGCCGGAGCCGGCGCCGGTGACGAGGGTGTTTTTTTGGTCGAGGCGGAACATGGGGCGGCGGGGCGGCGGGGTAGGTTTTTGGGGCCCGCTAAAGACGTGGAAAGGGGCGAAAGGAGGAAGAAGGTATCGTGAAATCGGGAAGCTTGAAATCGGGGATCCGGAAATTGGGAGCGTGGGCGGGGGATTTCAGATTTTTCGATGAGCGATTTTCAGGTTTCACCATTTCGGAATCGTGGCCGCGCGGTCGAGGTGGATGTAGCCGCCGTCGACGTGGAGAATCTGGCCGGTGGTGTGGGAGGAGCGTGGAGAGGCGAGGAAGACGACGGTGTTGGCGATTTCTTGGGCGGTGGTCATGCGGTGTTCGAAAGGGATGGAATTTTCGATCGCGGCGAGGGCGGCGCGAGGGTCGGGGCGGGATGAGATCCAGCGTTCGTATTGCGGGGTCATGACCTCGGCGGGGATGACGGCGTTGACCCGGATGGAGTGTGGCGCGAGGTCGAGGGCCCATTCGCGGGTGAGGGCGTTGAGGGCGCCTTTAGCGGCCACGTAGCCGGAGGTGCCGCCTTGGCCGGTTTCGGCGCATTTGGTGCCGATGTTGACGATGGTGCCACGGGTCGCGATGAGGGCGTCGAGGGCGGCTTGGACGAGAACGAAGCAGTGGACGAGATTGCGTTCGAGGGAGGCGCGGAAGTCGGCGACGGGAGCGCGGAGGCCGATGCCGTCGTTGACGCCGGCGTTGTTGACGACGCAGTCGATGCGGCGGTGTTTGGCGAGGACGGCGGCGACGGCGGAGCGCACGGCGGCTTCGTGGGTCAACTCGCAAGGGAAGAAGTCGGCGCGCTGGTCGAGGGCGGCGAGTTCGCGGACGAGGGCGTCGGATTCGTCGGGATTGCGTCCGAGGATGCAGGGAATGGCGCCCTCGGCGGCGAAGGTGCGCGTAATGGCGGCGCCGATACCTTTGGCGCCCCCGGAGACGAGGACGACGCGGTCGTGGAGGTCGAGGTGCATGGGGCGTTGCGGACGGGGTGGAGGGGGAAGATGAGAAGTTTGACGCGGAAGGCCAGAGTGGGGAGCGGCAGAAAAGCGAAGGGTTGCGCGACGGGCCACTCGCTCACCCCGAGCTGTCGGGTCAGGTTGCTCGTAGCCACAAAGTGAAACGGGAATTGCGGGGGCGGTGGAGCGATTTAGGGTCGCGAGATGGCGAAAGGAAAAAACACGAAGCGTTTGGGCAACGGGGATTCGGCCGCGGATGTGCGGCGGGAATTCGCGAAGGTGGCGAAGGCGTTGAAGGCGCGGGACGACGCGGGCGGCGAAGGCCGGCGCGAGCGCGGTTTGAAGAAACTCGAGGAGATCGTCGGCGTGCGGGGCGGGCGGGTGTTGAACGAACTCGTGACGGTGTCGCCGGCCCTGACGCGAATGATCGTGGATTTTGCGTATGGCGAAGTGATCTCGCGGGATCGGCTGGATGGGCGGACGCGGTCGTTGATCGTGATCGCGATGCTGGCGGCGATGGGGAATGCGGCGCCGGAGTTGAGGACGCACGTGGGGACGGCGCTCAACAGCGGGGCGACGCGCGAGGAGATTTTGGAGACGATGCTGCTCGTCGCGGTGTATGCGGGGATCCCGGCGGCGATGAACGGCGTGGAGATTGCGCGGGAGGTGTTTGAGAAGAAGGGGACGTAGGGGGCGAGGCGTAAAGCTGCTCCCACCGTGGAATAAAAGCCGGAACCGCGGTGGCGGATCCGCTGAGGAATGGTGGAGGAAAACGGCGGACTCGGGTCAGGGCGCGGTGTAGATTTCGAGAAGAACGATGCCGGTGCCGCCGGTGGCGTGCATGGTGTAAACGCCGGGAGGGAGATCGAGGGCGAGAGCGGCGTCTTTGCTGCCGGCGGGAAGCTCGGAAAGGCCGAGTTGTTTCATGAGGGCGGCGAGCGATTCGGCGTCGGTGGTGTTGTCGACGGACCAATCGTTGTTTTGCGCGACGATTTCGCCCTTCTGGTTGAAGACGGTGAGGATTGGATCGGGGAGGGCACCGGTGACGCCCGCGTTGGAGAGCGTGGGACCCACGGCGCGGAGAACGACGCGGAGTCCGCGGCCGAAACCGGCGGGGTCGTCGATCACGAAGCCGGCGATGGCGGTGTCTTCGCCGGGTGCGGTGCGGGCGCGGAAGGCGAGGTTCAGGAGTTCACCGAGCGGTTCGTAGTAAGGATCGTCGGCGGGGACGCGGTAGATTTCCAGCAGGGCGACGCCGGGCGTGGAGTCGGCGGGAGAAACGTGGAACGTCGCGTTGCCATTGCCGAGGCTGAGAAACAGGGCGGCGTCCTTGCTGCCTTCTTCGAAGGAGAAGGCGCCGACGCGGGAGGCGTAGGTAAGGAGTTGGGGCGTGGCGGACCAGTTGTCGTTCGCGCCGAGCAACGAGGATTTTTGGAAGGCGGAAAGAATAGGGTCAGGCAGGACGTCGGACACGCCGAGCGGGCGGAGGGCGGGGCCGGCGCCGCGCACGAGGACGGGTGTTCCCAGTTGGCCGGAGCCACTGATCGTGGCACCGGCGATGACGGTGTCTTCACCGGAGCCGGCGACGGCGCGGGCGGACAAGGCGGAGAGACGAGGCCCGCGGGAAGTCCGCACCTCGACCACTTCGCTGAGGATCGAGCCGGCGGCGCCGGTGACGCGGAGCTGGTAGCGGCCGATGTGTTCGGAAGCGAGGGATGAGATCAACAGATCGCGGGAGAAGGGATTCGCGGGAGTGGGCTGACCGTCGAGGGGAAGCCATTGGTAAGAGAAGGGACCGGTGCCGGTGACGGTGCTGATGATTTGGAAAGGTTGTCCGGGAGTCGCGGTGGTGTCGGGCTGCAAGGTGACTTTCGGCGGGATATGGTGACTGGGAACATCGGTCCGCAGGCGGGCGAGGTGAGGCGAGGGGTGGTCGTCCCACTCGGAAAACGCGCCGCCCACGAGCAAGTGGCCGTCGGGATCGACCGCGAGATTAAGGGAAATCGCGGTGCTGGTGCCCGGATTGAAGGACGGATCGAGGACGAGATCGGACGCGGTGATGTTGTATCGTTGGATGAAGCCGCGGTTGTCGGCGAAATAGACGGCGTTGCCGACGGGGTCGATGACGGGCAGCACGTCGGGGAATGAGTCGGTTTTGGACCACGAAAGGGTGCCGTCCGGTTTTCGGACGCTGAACGAGCGATAGCCGTGGTAGACGTAGTAGGAGGCGATGCGGCCATCGGCGAGTGGCTGCATGATCATCGTGCCGTGCTGGCCGTTTGCGCCGAGGCTGGTGGGAGGGTAGAAGAGCCGCTCGCGTTCGCCGGTGGGGGCGAGGAGCCAGCATTGAAGCTCGGACAACGGGGAGCTGCCGGGGGAATTGATCGTGATGACGACGTTGACGTAGAGCCGGCCGGTCGCGTCGGGGCGAAGCGACTGAATGACGAGCGCGAAAGGATATTGCGGGAAGGTGAAGGCGGGGTCGACAGAGCCGTCGGCGTTGAAGCGGGCGAGGGCGGATTGCTGGGCAAGATAAAATTTCCCGTCCGGGAGCGTGGCGGCGGCGGAAAGGGGTTGGGTCGCGTCGAATTCGGCGGGGAGCGTGAGTGCGCCGGCGGAGCCGTTGGGTTGGAGACGATAGGGAGCAGCCGCGGTGATCACGCCGCCGTCGGGGAAGGCGGCGAGGATGGCGCCGACGGAGTTGTCCACGGCGAAGGCGTGCCGGGTGGTTCCGGTGTAGTCGAGGAGGGCGATCTGGCGGGTGGAGGAGTCGAGTTTGGTTTCAACGACGATGTCACCGTCCGAAGTGAAGCCGATCACGCGGGCGGTTTGGATGGAAATGAGGTCCGAGACGAAGGACGGATCGACGGCGCTGGCGGGGAAAGGCAGGACGTTGAGCGGAAGGGTTTCGACGCTGGTTTCCGCGATGCCGTGGGTCGTGACGATGAGGCGATAGTTGCCGGAGTGGTGGGCGGAAAGAGGACCGAGCGTGAGCGTGGAAGCGGTCGCGCCAGGGATGGGCACGTCGTTGTGAGTCCATTGGAATGTGACGCCGTCCGCGTGAGGATCGAGGCTCGCGAACGTGGCGGTGGAGCCGGGCTCGTATTGGCGCGGCAGGGCGGGATTCGGAGGATTGACCTCCTGAATGTGGACGGCGGCGGACACGCTGATCAGCGAGAAAGCCAGGCCGACGCAGAGGGCGAGGATGCGAGCGGGACTGAAGGTGAGATCGTCGGGAAGCATGGCGGAATTCACGACGAGAGACAGCGGGGGGGGCGGGAAGCCGCTATCGATGGATGATAAAAATTTGCGAAGGCTGTGAGAGTCCGGGCAAAAGAAAAGCCGGAGCGCGCGAGGCGGCTCCGGCTTGAGGAGGAGGGAAATTGGCGCGTTGAAGGCAACGCGCCCCAGCTTATTCGGCCGGTTGCGCCGGCGGCTGCTGTTGTTGCTGCTGCTGTTGGGCTTCGAGCTCCTTCATCGCGGCGCGGCGGCTGAGGCGGACCTTGCCGCTGCGTTCGTCGATGCCGATGCACTTAACCGTGATGGAGTCGCCCATCTTGACGACGTCCTCGGTGCGGCGCACGCGGAAGTCGGCGAGCTCGCTGATGTGGCAGAGGCCCTCGTTGCCGGGCGTGCATTCGACGAAGGCGCCGAAGTCCTTCACGCCGGTGACGCGGCCGGTGTAGATCTTGCCGACTTCGATCTTGGGGCCGCCGCCACCCTTGCCGCCGCCGCAGAGGCCGTCGATTTCCTGAATCGCACGGTTCATGGCGTCGGCGTTGTTGGAGTAGATGAAGACCTTGCCGGAATCGTCTTCGGCGATGTCGATCTGGGCGCCGGTGGTTTCGACGATGCGGCGGATGGTCTTGCCGCCGGGGCCGATGAGCAGGCCGATCTTTTCGGGATCGATCTGGATCGTCTGGATGCGCGGCGCGTAGGCGCTGAGGTCGGCGCGCGGCGCGGGGAGCGAGGCGAGCATGACCTTGAGGATTTCGATGCGGGCCTCGCGGGCCTGGAAGATCGCGGTCTTGGCGATTTCGAAGGGAAGGCCGTTGATCTTGAGGTCGAGTTGGAAGCCGGTGATGCCCTTGGTGGTGCCGGCGAGCTTGAAATCCATGTCGCCGAAGTGGTCTTCCTCACCGAGGATGTCGGTGATCGTGACCCATTTTTCGATCGAGCCATCGGCGGCATTCTGGGTCATGAGACCGCAGGAGATGCCGGCGACAGGAGCGGTGATCGGCACGCCGGCGTCCATCAGCGCCAGGCAGCCGCCGCAGATGGAGGCCATCGACGTGGAGCCGTTGGAGCCCATGATGTCGGAGACGACGCGGATCGAGTAGGGGAAGACGTCTTCCGGCGGGAGGACGGGAACGAGCGAACGTTCGGCGAGGGCGCCGTGGCCGATTTCGCGGCGGCCGGGCGAGCCGTAGCGGCCGGTTTCACCGACGGAGAACGGCGGGAAGTTATAGTGGAGGATGAAGCTCTTCGACTTCGCGCCGCCGGTGAGGGCGTCGAGTTCCTGGGCTTCCTTGGTGGGCCCGAGGGTGGTGGTGGCGATATTCTGGGTGTCGCCGCGCTGGAACATGGCGGAACCGTGAACGCGCGGAAGGACGCCGACCTGGGCCTGGAGCGGACGGAGCGACTTGGCGTCGCGGCCGTCGGCGCGGACGCCGCGCTCGAGGACGGTCTTGCGGTAGGCCTTGTATTGGAGGTCCTCGAAGACGACGTTCAGGTCGACATCGGTGAACTTGCCTTCGCCGAGTTCGGCGAGGAGGGCGGCCTTGGCTTCTTCCTTGAGGACTTTGACGGCGTTGGAACGGGCCTGCTTGTCCTTGCCGAAAATGGCTTCGGCGATGCGATCGGCGGGGACGACGCGCTCGATGATGGCGCGGGCTTCCGGCGTGGCGCCGACGAGGGTGAATTCGGCCTTGGGTTTGCCGCACTGGGCGACGAGTTCCTTGATCGCGGCGATGATCGGCTGGATGGACTTGTGGCCGAATTCGAGGGCTTCGATGAAGCGCTCTTCCGGGATCTGGTCCGCGGAGCCCTCGATCATGAGCATGTCCTTCTCGGTGCCGACGTAGATGAGGTCGAGCGTGGAGGAGAACATCTGTTCGATCGTCGGGTTGGCGACGAACTGGCCGTCGATTTCGGCGACGCGCACGGCGCCGATCGGGCCGGCCCACGGAATGTCGGAGATGGCGAGGGCGGCGCTGGCGCCGTTGACCATCGAGATGTCGGCTTCGTGGATCTGGTCAGCGGAGAGAAGCTGGCCGATGATCTGGACCTCGTTGAGGAAGCCTTCCGGGAAGAGCGGACGGCAAGGGCGGTCGCAGAGGCGCGACGTGAGGATTTCCTTTTCGGACGGACGGCCCTCGCGCTTGAAGTAACCGCCCGGGAAACGGCCGGCGGCGGAGTATTTTTCGCGGTAGTCGACGGTGAGAGGGAAGAAGTCCTGGCCGGGCTTCATGGTCTGGGCGGCGCAGGCGGTGACGAAGACATTGGTCTCGCCGACCTGGACATTGACGGCGCCGTTGGCGAGGAGGGCGATGGAGCCGGTGGAGAACGTGATCCCGAGTTCGGGAACCGTGACGGAGTATTTCTGATTCATTTCGGACTTGTTATGCTAATACGGATACGGACGTGTGTCGCGGGTAGGAACGAACGCGGGCAGCGACACGACTGCGGACGGTTCGGATGGCTTCCGGTGATGGAAGCAGCGGCGGCGCTTGGGGAGCGCGGCACGCGGGGTTTGAGGGATTCACGAACCCACTTTAATCTCCTCGTTCTGACTCGAGAGATTTCCGTTTGGCGCCCGATGGAAGCCCCAGCGAGCTGGTGGCCTACGGCGAGAAGCAAACGGAAATGTCCCGGTCGAGAGTGCGAGTGTCGTAAAGACAACGGGCGACCCGCGGATCGGGTCGCCCGTGCGATAAAGTCGGTTATTTGCGGAGGTTCAGCTTCTGCAGGAGTTCGGTATACTTCGGCAGGTCGTGCTTCTTGAGGTAATCGAGAAGCTTGCGACGGCGGCTGGCCATTTGCAGCAGACCACGGCGGGAGTGGAAATCCTTGCGGTGCGTGCGCAAGTGCTCGGTCAAGTGATTGATGCGGGCAGTGAGCAGGGCGACCTGAACTTCGGACGAGCCGGTGTCTTTGTCGTGAGTCTTATACTGAGCGATGATGTCGGGTTTAACTACTGTGGTGGACATGGTTTATTTGTTGAAGGTCACGATTGTAGGGGGACTTTGCAGACCCCGTGCCACCCGCCCCACCCGAAAGGAAATCGGGCCGAGCCGGCGTCACCGTTCCAACCCCGGCAAGCCGGAGCCAATCATGGTGAGAACCCGCAACCGGCGGACTCTCACTGACGCAGAGGTGGAAGCTCGGAAATGGGGAGGGGGGGAGCAAGAGCAAATTTTGCGGGGCGGAATTTGCCGCCGGGTTTTGGATTCTGGGTTTTGAGTTTTGGGTTCCGATCCAGGTGCAGGTTGCTGGCGAGATTCGTCGGCAACTCGGAACTGCGGCGCGTGGGGCGCGCCGCTAGCCGGCGCGGAGGTTGAGGGATTTAACGTGCTCGCAACCGGGGAGCTGGCGGATGCGGGCGAGGATCTCGGCGCGGTGATGGAAGAGTTCGTTGCGGACAACGGAGTGGCTGGCGAGGACGGTGAGGCGGTTGCGCTCGATCATCGCGGCGTGCGAGAACGTGGCGTTGGCGGCGCCGACGATTTGCGGCCAGTGATCGCGAATCGTTTGCTCAGGGGAGGAGCGGCCGATCTGATGCTTTTGCAGGAGCTGTTCGAGAACGACCGCAAGGTCTTGGGTGGGCCGTTTGACGGAGCGGCGAGGTTCTTCGGATTCGAGGCCGCCGCGCAGATCGCCGACGAGTTCTTCGGCGAGTTTGCTGAGTTTGGGCGGTGAGGCGTCGTCGGGCATTCGAGAGGAGGAGATCAACCACGAATGGACACGAATGGACACGAAGCAAAGGGGCAGAATTGGTTTTCCCGTCAGGTCGTGGCGGTTTGCTGGCTGTCGTAGAGATTTCTGTAGAGGGGGCTGGAGGCGTAGACTTCGGCGTGGGGACCGGTGGCGATGATCTCGCCGCGATCGAAGACGAGGATCATGGAGGCGTCCCGGATCGTGCTGAAACGGTGGGCGATGATGAGCACGGTTTTACCGACCATGAGTTTCTTGAGGGCTTCCTGGATGAGCTGCTCGCTCTGGGAATCGAGGGCGGAGGTGGCTTCGTCGAGGATGAGGATGGGGGCGTTGCGGAGGAAGGCGCGGGCGAGGGCGAGGCGCTGTTTTTGTCCGCCGGAGAGTAGCGAGCCGCGTTCGCCGACGATGGTGTCGTAGCCCTGCGGAAGCGTGCGGATGAAGTCGTCGGCGTGGGCGTCGATCGCGGCGGCGATGACCTCGTCGCGCGTGGCGTTTTCGCGGCCGAGGAGGAGGTTGTTGTAAACGGTGTCGTTGAAGAGGACGGGATCCTGGGAGACGATCGCGATGTTGCGGCGGAGATCGGCGAGGCGGAAGGAGCGGACATCGTGGCCGTCGATCGTGACGCGGCCGGAGCCGACCTCGAAGAAACGGGGGACGAGGTTGGCGAAGGTGGTTTTGCCGGCTCCGCTGGGGCCGACGAGGGCGCAGACGGTGCCGGCGGGGATGGCGATCGTGGTGTCGCGGAGGACGGGTTCGCCGCCGGCGTAGGCGAAGGTGACGTTTTCAAAGGCGATGTCGCCGTGTATCCGGGAAATGGTGACAGGTTGGGCGGGGTCGGCGATGGAGACGGGCGCGTGCAAAATGGGTTCGAGACGGTCGAGGGCGGCGGCGCCGCGTTTGAGGTCGGAGTTGAGGTAGCCGAGTTTCTTGATCGGCTCGTAGCACAGGTAGAGGGCCGTGAGCACGCTCATCAGGTCGGCGAGGGTGACGCCGCTGCGGTAGGCGAAGACGAGAGTGAGCGCGATGCCCAGGGCGGAGATGACCTCGATGGCGGGGTTGAGGGCCTGCGCGTATTTGACGATTTTCAGTTGGGCCGTGAGGAGCGCGTGGGTGGTGGCGCGGAAGCGGTCGGTGATGCGCTGCTCGAGACTGAAGGCGCGGACCTCGCGGGCGGCGGCGAGATTTTCGGTGACCTGGGAGGACAGCGAACCGATCTGGGCCTGGGCCTGCTGGGCGCGCCGGAGGATCTTGCGGCCGACGTAGCGGACGGGAAAAACGCAAAGCGGAATGATGGCGAGGCAGACGATTGCCAGGCCGACGCCTTGGGAGTGAATCGCGGTCCAGGTGACGTAGGCGATGGCGCCGATGAGGGTGAGCGGGTGCCGGATGCCCTCGTTGGCGAGGGCGGTGATGACGGTTTGGACCTGTTGGGCGTCGCTGATGACGCGTGAAGTGAGATCGCCGGCGGGATGTTTTTGGAGATCGGCGAGAGGGAGCTCTTGAAGTTTGCGGAAGTAGTCGAGGCGGAGGGCTTCGAGCGTGCGGGTGCCGATCAGTTGGAACAGGTAGGAACTGGCGTAGCCGGAAAGGCCGCGGACGAGAAAGAGGGCGGGCACGAGCATCGCGAGCGCCACGACCTCGCGGAGGGGGAGATTGCGTTCATCGGCTTCGAAGATCGGGCCGAAGACCTCGCGAATGATGAGCGGCAGACCGAAGCCGCTGGCGGCCGAGAACACGCACAGGCACAAGAGCGCGGCGGCCAGGTGCATGCGCAAGGGGCGAAGATAGCGGAAGTAGGGGCGGAAGCGGCGCATGCTTGGGGAGGATGAAAAGGGAGCGGACGAAGCGTGCCACTTCAATCTTCGCAAAGAGGTTGAGGCGACGGTGACTCCGCCGGGGAGCGGAGGGCGTATTCAGAATACCATGCGTTCGATCTCTGTCGTGATGTGCACCTACAATGGGGCGCGGTATCTCGAGGCCCAATTGTTGTCGCTGCGGGCGCAGGCGGGAGTGGAGGAAATTTTGGCGGTCGATGACGCATCGACGGACGACACCGTGGCGATTCTGCATCAACATTCGTTGGTCGATCCGCGGGTGAGGATTGTCTGCAATCGCACGCGATTGGGGGTGACGCGAAATTTCGACAAGGCGGTGCGGCTGGCGAAGGGGCGGTGGATTGCGTTGGCGGATCAGGATGACGTGTGGATGCCGCACAAGATCGCGCGGATGCGGAAGGCCTGGGATGGAAGATCGGTCGTGATGCATCACGCGTCGTTGAAGTTCCGCGGAACGGTGCCGCGGTCGGTGCCGGCGCGGGCGGGTTTGTCGCGAAAGTTTGCCGGGCACGATGTGCGGCGGCTGTGTTATCGGAATTCGGTGGTGGGGCATACGACGTTGCTGCGGGCGGATGTGGCGCGGGCGCTGACGCCGTTCCCGGTGGACGTGCCGTCTGACTGGTGGATCGGCGCGGGCGGGGCGCTGCAGGGCGGCGTGCAGTATTTGGACGAGTATCTCGTGCACTACCGTATCCACGAAACGAATGCGTATCATCCGGCCGGTTCGCGGCTGAAACGGTTGCGTGAAGAATACGAGCTGAGACTGCGTTTGCTGGAAGCGCTGCTGCGGGCGCGGAGCCTGGGGCGGTCGCAGCGGAGGTTCGTGGAAGGCTATCGGGATCTGCTCGTGCAAGCGGGAACGACGGGCGGATTTCCGTGGCGGCTGGCGGGGTTTTATCTGCGTCACGCGAATGTATTCTTCGGCCAAACCGGGCGCGAAATCGACGTGTTCACCGCGTGGCGCAAAAGTGCGGCGGCGGCGATGGCGGCGTGGTGGAGTGCGGGGGTGGGTGCGGCGGTGCGCACGAAAACGCGCGAATTTACCGCGGTGGAGCGGCCGGTGAAGGTGGCGTGATCAGGGGCGGGCGGGAAGCGGGAGTTGGCGAGTTTGGGCGCGAGAGAGGGTTGAGGTGAGAAATTCGAGGTGGGTGGGAGCCAGGCCGAGTGGATGCGGCGCGCGGAGGTTTCTTCGGGCGCTGAGCTGAAGACGGAACCAGCGCAGCAGGTTTTCGAACGGACGCGAGAGACGGTGGCGGAGGACGAGAGCGATCCAGCGGTGGAGCGGAATTTCGCGGCGGAAGGTGTTGCAGGCGCGGCGAGCTTCGGGGTGGTGGCGACGGGCTTTCTTTGCGTAGTGGATTTGGCGGAAGAGGACTTGGTGATGGGCGAAGCTTCCGGGGGGCAGGTGGGCGGCGATGGCGGGTTTGTCGAGGTAGCGCCGGAGGAGCGCGATCATCTCGAGTTCGGGCGTGTGGTGGCGGTGGTTGACGGCGGTTTGCTGGTCGGCGTGGCGGCGGAAAGCGACGAGTGGAGTTTTGGTGTAAACGAGGTCGCCGCGGAGCAGGAGGTGGAACCACATCTCAAGGTCGACGATTTGCCGTAGGGAAAGATCGAAACCGCGGGAGGCGTCGCGACGGCGGAACATGACGGCGGACGGTTCGCCGATGAGATTGCGGCGCGTGCGGAGACAGCGGGCGATGAGCGGTGCGCCGGCGTGGAGGCCGGGAGTGAGGTCGTCCCAGCAGCCGGTGAAATTGTTGCACGAGTCGATCAGCAGGCGCGGTGAGGCGGCGAGAGTGGCGTGCGGGTGAGCGTCGAGGAGCGCGGCTTGTTGCGCGAGGGCGTCGGGGGCGGCGAGAAGATCGTCGGCGAAGAGGAATTTGATGTAGTCGCCGCGGGCTTGTTGGAGGCACCAATTCCAGTTGCGGACCATGCCGAGGTTGGAGCGGTGGAAGTGCGGACGAATGCGGGCGTCGACGGCGGCGTAGTGGGCGAGGATTCCGGCGGTGTGGTCGGGCGAGGCGTCGTCGGCGATGATGAGTTCGAAGTCGCGGAAGGTTTGCGCGAGGATCGATTCGATCGCGGACGGAAGGAAGCGCGCGTAATTATAGGTGGGCAGCAGGACGCTGATCTTGGGCGCGGGAGAGAGGTGGCGGGGAACGAAGACGTGAGGAGGAAACGGCACGGTTGGACAGGTGTGCCTGTTTCATACGTCGCGGAGATGCGGCGGGAGTCAGTCTTTGGAGGAGCGGACGTCGAGGGCGTCGCGGAGTCCGTCGCCGAGGAAGTTGAGCGAGAAAAGCGTGAGGGAGAAAATCGCGCCGGGGAAGATGAGGAGCCAGGGAAACTCCTCCATTTTTTCGGCGCCGTCTTTGATGAGGGAACCCCAGGAACTCATGGGCGGTTGGACGCCGAGGCCAAGGAAGCTGAGGAAGGCCTCGAGCAACATGACGGCGGGGATCGTGAGCGTCGTGTAGACGATGATCGGGCCGAGGATGTTGGGGAGCATATGACGGAAGATGATGCGGCGGCGGCTGAGGCCGAGGGAGCGGGCGGCCTCGATGTATTCCATTTTTTTGATGGAGAGGATTTGGCCGCGGACGATGCGGGCCATGGTGAGCCATTCGACGGCGCCGATCGCGAGAAAGAGGAGGAGGATGTTTCGGCCGAAAAACACCATCAGGAGGATCACGAAGATCGTGAAGGGGAGCGCGTAGAGGATGTCGACGACGCGCATCATGACGGTGTCGAGCTTGCCGCCGACGTAGCCGGCGATGGCCCCGTAGGTGACGCCGATGGTGAGGGCGACGAAGGTGGCGACGAGGCCGACCATGAGGGAGATGCGGCCGCCGTAGAGGATGCGCGAGAGGAGATCGCGACCGAGGGTGTCGGTGCCGAGCCAGTGGTCGGCGCTGGGCGCGGTGGCGCCGAGGTTGAGATTTTGGGCGTGGTAGGATTGGGCGAAGAGCGGGCCGGCGAGGCAGGCGAGGGTAAGGAGGCAGAGGACGATGCCGCCGAAGAGGGCGAGGCGGTTTTTGCGGAGACGATGCCAGGCGTCGGACCAGAGGGAATGGCCGCGCTCGAGGTCGTCGGGCGAGAGGGCGGCGGAGGGGAGATTTTGCGGGGAGAGGGAAAGCATCAGGGAGGAACCACGAAACACACGAAATACACGAAAGGATAACCGATCCGGTCCCAGTCCTCTTTTCGCGTGTCTCGTGGTTTCTTCATTCGAACTTCAGTTTGGGGTTGAGCCAAACTTGGACGATGTCGACGAGGAGATTGAGGAGGACGACGAGGGCGGCGTAGAGGACGACGGTGCCGAGGACGAGGGTGTAGTCGCGGTTGAAGGCGCTGAGGACGAAGATGCGGCCGAGTCCGGGAATCTGGAAAATGGTTTCGATGACGAAGGAGCCGGTGAGGATGCCGGCGATGGCGGGGCCGAGGAAGGAGACGACGGGGGCGAGGCCGCCGCGGAGGGCGTGTTTGAAAATGACGCGCGCTTCGCTGGCGCCCTTGGCGCGGGCGGTGCGGATGAAATCCTGGTTGAGGATGTCGAGCATGCCGCCGCGGGTGAGACGGGCGATGTAGGCGGCGTAGAAGAAGCCGAGGACGAGCGAGGGGAGAACGCGGTCGATCGGTTCATACCAGCCGGAGGCGTTGACCCAGCGGAGGTGTATCCCAAAAAGCAGGACAAGAAGCGGGCCGAGGACGAAGGTTGGCACGCAGATGCCGATCATCGCGGTGGAGGACGCGAGGTAGTCGAGCCAGGTGTTGCGTTTGACGGCGGCGAGGATGCCGAGCGGGAGACCGAGACCGAGGGCGACGAGGAGCGACCAGGCGCCGAGTTCGAGGGAGGTCGGGAGGGAGTCGGCGATGATCTCGTTGACGGTGCGGTTGACGTATTTGTAGGACGGGCCGAGGTCGCCGCGGAGGAGGTTGCCGAGGTAGTCGAGGTATTGCCGGTGAAGCGGCTTATCGAGGCCGTAGTGCGCTTCGAGATTGCGGAGGGTTTCGGGGCTGACGGCTTTCTCGGCGGTGAACGGGCCGCCGGGGACGAAGCGGATCATGAAGAACGTCGCGGTGACGATGACGAAAAGGACGGGGATCGTCTCGAGCAGGCGGCGGAGGATGAAGCGCAGCATTGCGGAGAAAGTAACGAGGGGAGGCGAAGGGATGACAAATGTGGAATGGCGGGAGGTGAAGGGTTAACCACGGAGACGCAGAGGCCCAGAGAAGAAGGAGGCGAGTTGCGCGGCAGGGCTGCGACCTATGGGTGAGATTAGCGGTTGCAGCGGAATGGCTTTTTGACCGGAGTGCGCGGCGAAATGTGGGTCGCGTTCACAGGATGCGTCGTGTTGCTGGCGGCGGGATTGGTCGCGTTGATGCGCGGTGGGCGGACGCGTGCGGTGGGTGGAGTTTATTTCGCGGTGGCGCTGGTGTCGGTGGCGCTGCTGATCGCGTGGTGGGTAGCGAACGAATTTACGGGACGAGGGATGACGCCGGGGTTTTTGTTTCACCTCTTCTATGGGGTGGAGGGTGCGGGGGTGGCGGAGTATCGGGGGATGATTCTGGGCGGAACGTTGGTGATTGCGGGAGCGACAGCGGTGCTGGGGTGGAGTTGTTTGTCGGTGCCGCAGCGGGCGGAGCAGCGGAGGGGATTGGTCGCGGGGGCGTTTGTGTTGTTGGCGGGCTCGGTGGCGGTGAATCCGGGCGTGGCGGATTTGAAGCGGCTGTTGTGGCCGCGCGAGGCCGGGGCGGATTTTTTCGGGTATTACCGTCCGCCGGTGTTGGAGAGAACGGCGGAGGAGCATCCGAACTTTGTGTTTATTTTCGCGGAGAGTTTTGAGCGGACGTATTTCGACGAGACGATTTTTCCGGGATTGGTGAACGAGCTGCGGGAGTTGGAGAAGGAGAGTGTATCGTTCACGGAACTGGATTCGCCGGAAGGGACGGGGTTCACGATGGGCGGGCTGGTCGCGAATCTGTGCGGGATTCCGCTGATCAGTCCGGCGCATCCGAATTCGATGTCGGGAATGGACGAGTTTCTGGCGGGGGCGCGGGCGTGGACGGATGGGTTGCGCGAGGCGGGGTATCATCTGGCGTTCTACGGCGGGGCGCATGCGCACTTCGGAGGGAAGGAGAAATTTTTGAAGACGCACGGCTTCGCGGAGGTGGCGGGGTTCAGCGAATTGCACCCGCGGGTGAGCGATCCGGCGTATTTGAACAATTGGGGATTGATGGACGACACGTTGTTGGAGCTGGCGTATGCGCGGTTCGAGGAGCTGTCGCGGGAGCGGCAGCGGTTTGGATTGTTCGTGCTGACCATCGATACGCATCACCCGGATGGATACCATTCGCGGTCGGAGGCGGATCGGCCATATGGGGATGGCGGCAATTCGATGCTGAGCGCGGTGACGATGTCGGATCGGTTGATCGCGAAATTCGTGCGGAAGATTCGCGCGTCGGAGTGGGGGACGAACACGGTGATCGCGATCGCGTCGGATCATCTCGCGATGGAAAACGTGGCGAGCGATCTGTTGCGACGCGGGGAGCGGCGGAATCTTTTCATGGTGCTCGATCCGCGGGTGAAGGAAGGACGCCGGGTGGAGCGGACGGGGGCGACGTTCGACGTGGGGGCGACGTTTCTGCCGTTTTTGGGATTCAGGAGCCCGGTGGGATTGGGGCGGGATTTGTTGAATCCGGCGGTGTCGGACGAATGGCGGATGACGCGGCAGAGTGCGGAGACGCTGCGGGCGTGGCGGCGGGACTTGTTGGAATTTTGGGAGTTTCCGCGGCTGCGGCGCGACGTGGTGTTTCGAATGGAAGGAGAAACGGTGGCGATCGACGGGCGGAGATTTCGCGCGCCGGTGTTGGTGGAGTTGGACGAGGTGTGGCGAACGAAGCTGAGGTTCGAGTTCGATGCGACGTGGGACGTGCGCTTGGCGGAGCAGGCGACGCGGCTGGAGGAAGGGACGCGGTTTTTGCTGATCGCGAAGAAGGAGGATGTGCGTGCGCTGACGGCGGTGGAGGCGATCGACGCGGAGTGGGTGGCGGTGATCGGAATCGCGGGGCGCGGGGCGAGTGCGCGGCCGCTGGCGGATGGGACGCAGATCTCGAAGGAAAAGATCGAGGCGACGCTGGCGCGAGTCGGCGAGAGGTAGGCGCGGCTCGCCGGGGACGACGAGCCTACCTAAATCTGCCAATCGTAGGCTTTGAGGTCGGACATCGAGGGATTTTCGATGAGGGCCTCTTTGCGGCGGCGGGTGCGCGTGACGAGGTTTTCGCCCTTGTTGTAGACGACGGCTTCGGCGGGGACGGATTTGATCAGCCAGACGTTGGAGCCGATGATCGAGTGTTCGCCGATGCGCGTGTCGCCGCCGAGGATCGTGGCGTGGGCGTAGATCGTGACGTGGTCGCCGATATCGGGGTGGCGTTTGATGCCTTTGATCGGATCGCCGGCGTCGTCGGTTTCGAAGGATTTCGCGCCGAGGGTGACGCCCTGATAGAGCTTCACGTGGTGGCCGATGGTGGCGGTTTCGCCGATGACGACGCCGGTGCCGTGGTCGATGAAGAAATGGGAGCCGATGCGGGCGCCGGGGTGGAGATCGCAGCCCGTGCGCTCGTGGGCGTATTCGGTGAGCATGCGCGGCAGGAGCGGGATGCCGAGGCGGTAGAGCTCGTGGGCGAAGCGTTGTAGGGAAATTGCCAATACGCAGGGGTAGGCGAGGATGATTTCCTCGATGCTGCGCGCGGCGGGGTCGCCGCGGTAGGCGGCGGTGACGTCGGTCTGGATGATTTCGCGGAGGGCGGGGAGTTGCGCGAGGATCTTCCCGGTGAGCTGGCGCGCGCTGGCGGCGGGCGAGGGGATGCCGGCGAAGCGAAGGCTTTTCTCGATTTCGGTTTCGAGGCGTTTGTCGAGGCGGGCGAGGAGCTTCGTGACGTGCGGGGCGATGTCGGCTTTGGCGAGCCGGGTTTCCTCGAAGAAACCGGGGAAGAGGAGGTGCATGCAATCGACCGCGATCTGATTCACGGACGACTGCGAAGGGAGGTTGACGCCGTCGAGATGGTTGATGCCTCCGTCCTTTTCGTAGGACGCGAGAAGGGATTGGCGGATGTCGTCGAGGCTCATGCCGACCCGTAGAGATGCGGGGCGAAACGGGGGCTGGCGAGAGTGAAGAATGGCATGGGGAGCGACACGGGTCTCCAGCCAGCGGCTAAACGTGGCGTTCGTGCTCGTGATCGTAATCTTGCTCGTGATCGCGTGGCTCGATGTCAGACGAGCACGATCACGATTAAGAGCACGAGCACGATTCCGTGCCTTTAGATGTAATACATCTCTTCGGGGCGGCGGGTGACGAGCATGTCGAGGGTGAAGGACTTCGTTTTCTCGACGAGGGCGTCGCGAATTTCGGTCCAGACCTCGCGCATGCGTCGGCTGGAGCGACCTTCATGATTGCCGCTGAGGCCGAGGATGTCGCCTTCGATGACCTCGATCACGTCGAAGAGGGAGATTTGATCCGGCGGGCGGGCGAGGGCGTAGCCGCCGGCGATGCCGCGGCGGCTGGTGATCAGGCCGGCGTTGCGGAGTTGGGAGAGGATTTGCGCGAGGAAGTTTTGCGGGATTTTCTCGACGCGCGAGAGGTGTTCGATCTGGGCGAGCTCCGCGGAGCCGTGCAGACGCGCGAGTTCCGCGAGGACGCGGCAGGCGTAGTCGACTTTGGCGGAGATTTTCATTCGCGGCGGCAGGAAGCGGCCGGTTCAACACACCCCGCCCTGTCGGGCACCCCTCTTGATAGAGGGGACTTCGGGGGCGGAGAGGTGGAGGTTCATGGTCAGATCACGTAGTCGCCGGATTCGGGTTTCACGAGTTCGCGCGGGGGCAGGAGCATGCCGGCGGCGACGGTGGCGTTGGTCCCTTGTTCGACGAGGATGAAGGAACCGGTGAGACGATTCGCGGCGTAGCCGTCGAAGAAGATCGACTTGGCGGTGCGAATGCGGATCTCGCCGAGGTCGTTCATCGCGAGTTCGGTGGGGGCGGGTTCGGCTTCGAGCGTGGCGATGTTGAGGCGGCGTTCGATGTCGGTGACGGCGGCTTGGACGGTGTTCGTCGTGTGCTTGAGAAAATATTTTTTGCCGCGTTGAAGCGGGCGCGGGTGCATCCAGCAGACCTTGGCCTGGAGATCGGTGGAGGCGCCGACGAGTTGATCGAGGCCGACGATCATGCTGCCGCGGGAGACGTCGATGTCCTGGTCGAGGACGAGCGTGACGGATTGCGGGCAGAAGGCTTCCTGCAGCGGGCCGTCGAGCGTCCAAATCTGTTTCACGGTGGAAACGATGCCGGCGGGGAGGGTGAGAACTTTTTGGCCGACGCGGACGATGCCGCCGGCGATCTGGCCGCTGAAGCCGCGGAAGTCGTGGAGGGTTTTGTCGGTGGGATTGTTGGGGCGGTTGACCCACTGAACGGGGAGGCGAAAGCCGTTCAGGTTGAGATCGCTACCGATGTGGACGGACTCAAGGTGGCCGAGAAGCGTCGGGCCGCCATACCACGGCGTGTGGCACGAAGGTTCGACGACGTTGTCGCCGTTGAGCGCGCTGATCGGGATGAATTGGACATCTTTGATGTCGAGGCGCGGGAGGAACTCTTCGAACTGCGCGCGGATTTCGTTGAAGCGGGCTTCGCTCCAGTCGACGAGGTCCATCTTGTTGACGGCGACGACGAGGTGTGGAATGCGGAGGAGCGAGGCGATCGCGGTGTGGCGGCGGCTTTGCTCGATCACGCCGGCGCGGGCGTCGACGAGGACGATGGACAGGTTGGCGGTCGACGCGCCGGTGACCATGTTGCGCGTGTATTGGACGTGGCCGGGGGTGTCGGCGATGATGAAGCGGCGCTTCGGCGTGGCGAAATAGCGGTAGGCGACGTCGATGGTGATACCCTGTTCGCGCTCGGCGCGGAGGCCGTCGGTGAGATTGGCGAGATTGATCTGGCCGCCGCCGGTGATGTCGGCGGAGCGCTCGAGGGCCTCCATCTGGTCCTCCATGATGTTCTTCGAATCGAAGAGGAGGCGGCCAATGAGGGTGGATTTGCCGTCGTCGACGGAGCCGCAGGTGTTGAAGCGGAGGATGTCGATGGGCGCGGTCGGCGCGGAGGCGGACGTGGAGCGCACGGAGACGGACGAGACAGCGGACGAGGGCGCGGAGGACGAGGGAGCGATCACGGGTGAGAAGGACGAAAGTAGCTGCGAGGCGATAAGTGAATTGGACGACTTGATGGAGTGCGGTGGCCCAAGTGGATTCTTCGCTTCGCTCAGAAAGACAGTGGTGGTTGGAGTTAGAAATAGCCGGCTTTTTTGCGGTCCTCCATGGCGGCTTCGGAGGCTTTGTCGTCGGCGCGGGAGCCGCGTTCGGTCACGCGGGCGGCGGCGATTTCGGTGATGATGTCGTCGAAGTTGTCGGCGGGCGATTCGACCATGCCGGTGCTGATGATGTCGCCGATGGTGCGGACGCGGACGACGAGTTCGCGGACTTCCTCGTTTGGTTTCGGAGGAAGGATGTCGTTGACCGGGAGCCACTGACCGCCGCGGCGGACACACTGGCGTTTGTGGCTGAAATAAATCGAGGGGACCTCGAGCTTTTCGCGGCGGATGTATTCCCAGACGTCCATCTCGGTCCAGTTCGAGAGAGGGAAAACGCGCATGTTTTCGCCGGGATTCAGGCGGCCGTTGTAGAGATTCCAGATTTCGGGGCGCTGGTTTTTCGGGTCCCACTGGCCGAAGGAATCACGGAAAGAGAAGAAGCGCTCCTTGGCGCGGGCTTTCTCCTCGTCGCGACGGGCGCCGCCGATGCAGGCGTCGAAACGGAATTCCTCGATCGCGGCGAGGAGCGTCGGAATTTGTAGTTTGTTTCTCGATACCTCGCCGGGAGCGGGCGTGGCGATGCCGGAGGCGATGGCGTCCTCGACCTTGCGGACGATGAGTTTGGCGCCGAGCTGCTTGGCGCGGCGGTCGCGGAATTCGTTGAGCTCGGGGAAGTGATGGCCGGTATCGACGTTGAGCAGCGGCATCGGAATCTCGGCCGGGCGGAACGCTTTTTCGGCGAGGCGGAGGAGGCAGATGGAATCCTTGCCGCCGGAAAAGAGCAGCGCGGGGCGCTCGAATTCGCCGGCGACTTCGCGCATCACGTGGATGGCTTCGGTCTCAAGGTGCTGAAGGTGGTCGAGGTGGTAGTTGCTCACGGAAAAGCTGAGAGCTCAGAGCTGAGAGTCTAGAGTCGGAGATTTGCGGCTCGGCGGGCTGCCTCGCGCGAGATTAGGAGGCGATGGCTTTTTTGCCCCAGGCGGCGTGGAGGCCGCATTCGCGTTTTTCGTCGGCTTTGGCGGGGTCGAAGTAGTCCCACTCGTTCGGCAGGTTATGCTGCGCGAGGTAGGACTCCATGTCGGCGTCGCTGAAGTAGAAGACCGGCGAAACCTTCAAGGTGTTGAAGTTCGCGTCGTGGGAAACGATGTCGAGGCCGGCGCGATTGGGATTTTGGACCTTGCGCAGCGCGGTGATCCAGACGGTGGGCGCGAGCTCGCGCATGCCGCGTTGGAAAGGCTCGAGCTTCATGAGCGCGCTGAATTTTTTCAGGCCTTCCTCGTCCTCGGTCGTCGGGATCTCGCCGTAGATCGCGTCGCGGTGGGCGGGCGTGATTTTCGGGAGGAAGGGTTTGATGTTCAGCTTGAGCTGCGCGCGGAGCTGCTCGGCGTGCTTGTAGGTGGCCGGACGGTTGTAGCCGTGATCGACCCAGAGGACGGGAATGTCGGGCTGAACCTGCGTGGCGAGGTGGAGGACGACGGCTTCGTAAGGGCGGAAGTTTGTCGAGACGATGGCGCGGCCGCCGGCTTGCGCGATGGCCCAGCGGACGATGTCGAGCGGGGATTTTTGGCGCAGGTCGGCGTTGGCGGCGGCGAGTTGGTCGGGGGACATGGCTCTGAGTTGAGAGATGAGGGATGAGAGTAGGGAGCGGACGCCTCGGAGAGGCGTCCCTACCGGTGGTCCTTAGAGCGTGGGGCCGGGGGCGGTGGTCGCGGGGGCCGGCGTTTTGGCGGCGGCTTCGGCGGCGAGGGCGGCGGCGGTTTCGATTTCGGGCCAGAGAACGCGCGCGGCGAAATCGCCGAAGCGTTCGCCGGGTTGGCGTTCGTTTTTCCAGCGGGTGAGGACCGGACGGAGTTCGTTTTCGATGTCGGCGTCCTTGACCGTGTCTTTGTAAACGCGGTTGAGGCGGGTGCCGGCTTCGTTGCCGCCGAGCCAGATTTGGTAGCGACCGGGGGCTTTGCCGACGAAGGCGATTTCCGCCATGTAGGGGCGGGCGCAGCCGTTGGGGCAGCCGGTGGAACGGATGATGATTTCTTCGCCGCCGAGGCCGATTTCGCCGCCGAGTTTTTCGATGCGGTCGATGAGGCCCGGGAGCATGCGCTCGGATTCGGCGAGAGCGAGGCCGCAGGTCGGGAGGGCGGGGCAGGCCATCGCGGCGGCGTGGAGGACGGAGGCTTGGTTTTCGACCTTCACGCCGTGCGAGGCGAGGACGGCGGTGATGCCGACGCGGTCGGAATCCGGGACGTTGGCGATGATGACGTTTTGGTTCGCGGAGAGGCGGAATTCGACGTGCGGAAATTTCTGCGCGATCTCGCGGAAGGCGGCTTTCTGAGTGTGGCCGGGGACGTCCTTGATGCGGCCGGTTTCGACGAAGACGGTGAGGAAGAGTTTGCCGTCGACGGCGCGGTGCCAGCCGTAGAGGTCGCCGGTGGTAGTGAATTTGTAAGGACGCGCGTGCTCGAAGGTGATGCCGGCGCGGCGGGCGATTTCGTCGCGGGTCCAGTCGGCGCCGCGTTCTTCGACGACGTATTTGAAACGAGCGTGCTTGCGGTTGGTGCGGTCGCCGAAATCGCGAAAGGTGGTGATGACGGCCTTCGCGACGGGGATCACCTGGTCGGGCGTGATGAAGCCGATGACGTCGGCGAGGCGCGGGAAGGTTTGCGTGTTGCCATGGCTGCGGCCCATGCCGCCGCCGACGGCGACGTTGTAGCCGAGGACCTGATCGTTTTCGACGATGGCGATGAAGCCGAGGTCGTTGGTGAAGACGTCCATGTCGTTCACGGGCGGGACGACGAAGGACATCTTGAATTTGCGCGGCAGGTAGGTCTGGCCGTAGAGCGGGTCGACGAAGTTTTTGTTTTCGGGGTCGTCGAGGTTGAGTTGGACGCCGTCGATCCAGATGGCGTGGTAGGCGCGGGTTTTCGGGGCGACCTCGCCGACGGTTTGGAGGGCGTGGGCGTAGACGGTTTCGCGGGCCTTGGTGACGGCGGGCGTGGGGGACGCGGTGATGTTGCGGTTGACGTCGCCGCAGGCCGCAAGGGTGGAGAGGAGGGACTCGTTGATTTTTTTAACGAGCGGGCCGAGGCCGGACTTCACGACGCCGTGGAACTGGATGCACTGGCGGGTGGTGACGCGGAGGGTGTTGTTGCCGTATTGGGTGGCGAGGTCGTCGAAGGTGATCCACTGGTTGGCCGTCATGACGCCGCCGGGGATGCGGCTGCGGATCATCATGATGTATTTCTTGCCGGTCTTGCGGAGGTCGCGGTCGTCCTGCTGGTAAATGCCGTGGAATTTGGTGAATTCCTTTTCGTCGTCCGAGAAGCGATCGAGGGACGCGTCGGCGAGGGTGGCGGCGATGGTGCTGGCGAGGGTGGGACTGGCCTGCTTGAGCGTCTCGTTGTGGGTAAGTGGCGCGGTGGGTGCTTCTGGCATAAAAAGAGAAACGAGTGAGTTGACTAGTTTACTAAAGAAGTAAAAACAAAACTTCGTCATGGTTGAAAACGCCGCAAGGGGAGGAATCGAAAAACGTCCGTTGGTGCGCCTTGTGGGCGCGGGGCCGGGCGCGGCGGATTTGATCACGCTGCGGGGAGCGCGGGCGCTGCAGGAAGCCGACGTGGTTCTCTATGATGATCTTGCGAATCCAGAGCTGCTGGAGTTGTGCGGCGCGGGAGCGGAAAAGATTTATGTGGGCAAGCGGGCGGGGGCGCACAGCTTACCGCAAGGGGAGATCAATACGCTGCTGGTGGCGAAGGCGCGGGAAGGGAAGCGGGTCGTGCGGTTGAAGGGCGGGGATCCGATGGTGTTTGGGCGGACGGCGGAGGAGATCGAGGCGCTGGCGACGGCGGGGTTCGAGTTTGAGATCGTGCCGGGCGTGACGGCGGCGGCGGCGGCGGGAGCGGCGGCGGGGATTCCGTTGACGCAGCGCGGGGTGACGTCGGCGACGGTGTTTGTGGCGGGGCATGCGTGCGCAGACCGGAATGGCGCACCGACGAACTGGCGGGCGCTGGCGGCGCTGCGGGCGACGCTGTGCATTTACATGGGAACGCGGCGGTTTTCCGAGATCGCGTGCGAGTTGCGCGGGGGCGGATTGCCGGAGACGACGCCGGTGGCGGTGGTGGCGGGGGCGACGTTGACGTCGCAGAGTTTGCGTTTCGGCACGCTGGCGGAAGCGGATGCGTTGCTCGGGAATCTGCAGGGGCGTCCGGCGATGATTATCGTTGGGGAGGTCGTGCGGTGGAGTGAACTGGCGGCCGCGGCGCAGCAGGGTGCGAGCGCGGGGATGATGGGGTGTGAGATTTGAAGTCGGAGTCGAGAGTCGAGAGTTGAGAGTTGAGCGTTGAGAGAGTCTGGCGGTTGCGCGGGAGTTGTCTGATGGGAATCCAGTCCGCGAATCGCCGGGTTTTGTTGGTGGATAATGGGTCGCTGGAGCCGGCGAGCACGTTGCAATTGCGGGGGCTGGCGGCGGAGTTGGGGCGGAAAGTGGGATTGAAAGTCGAGCCGGTGTCGGTGGCGCATTCGACGAAGGTGGCGGCGGCGGAACTGGAAGGACGGCGCGCGGAGTTGTTGGAAGAAGCGCTGGATCGGTGCGTGGCGGAAGGCGTGGAGGAGGTGATCGTGGCGCCGCTGTTCGTGGGGCCGTCGTATGCGATCGTGCGGCATGTGCCGGCGGTGGTGGCGCAGCGTGGAAGTTTGAAGGCGAGGATCGCGGGGCCGTTGTTTGTGGAAGGAGAGACGCGGTTGGCGGAGATTTTGGTCGATCACGTGCGAGCGGAGATTTCGTCGGGAGAACACGTGCGCGTGGCGGTGGTGGATCATGGGAGTCCGTCGCGCGGCGTGACGGCGGTGCGCGATGCGGTGGCGGCGCAGGTGCGGGTCAAATTGGGCGGCGAGGTGGTGGAGGTTGCGGCGTGCAGCATGGAGCGGCGGGCGGGTGAGGAGTTCGCGTTCAATGAGCCGCTGTTGGAAGGATTGCTGGCGAGAGACGGGTGGAGGGACGGACCGCTGGTGGTGGCGTTGTTGTTTATCGCGCCGGGGAAACATGCGGGGCCGGAGGGCGACGTGGCGCAGATCGTGAAGCGGGCGCGTGGAGGAACGTTGGACGGCGTGAGGTTTACGCGGACGATGGGGGCGCATCCGTTGTTGGTGGAGATTTTGGCGGAGCGGGTGCGGGGGGAGTTGAGAGATGAGGGTTGAGAGTTGAGAGATGAGAGTTGAGAGAGGGGCGGGGTGGGGCAGGTTGGGGAGTGGCGGCGGAAAAGCAGACGTTGGAAAAAGTGCGGGCGGAGGCGCGGGGGTGCACGCGGTGTCCGCTCTACAAGCTCGGAACGCAGACGGTGTTTGGCGAAGGGCCGGTCAAGGCGCGCGTGATCATGATCGGCGAGCAGCCGGGCGATCAGGAGGATTTGGCGGGGCGGCCGTTTGTGGGGCCGGCGGGGAAATTATTGGATCGCGCGCTGGTGGAGGCGGGGATCGAGCGGGACGACGTGTATGTGACGAATGCGGTGAAGCATTTCAAGTGGAAGCCGGCGGGGAAGCGGCGGCTGCATCAGAAGCCGAATGCGCGGGAGATCGCGGCGTGTCGTGTTTGGTTGGATACAGAGCTGGAGTTGATCCAGCCGGAGCTGGTGGTGGCGCTGGGGGCGACGGCGGCGCAGGCGCTGATGGGGCGGAGCTTTCGGGTGACGCAGCAGCGCGGGGAAGTGTTGGAGGCGCCGTTTGGAAAGCGGTTGGTGGCGACGGTGCATCCGTCGTCGATTTTGCGCACGCCGTCGGGAGATCGGGAGGCGGCGTATGCGGAGTTCGTGGCGGATTTGAAGGTGGTGGCGCGGGCGTTGAAGCGGGCGGGCTGAAGCACCGCTCTAGCGGGCGGCGGTGGTGTGGGCCAGGATTTCGCGGACCTCCTCGTCGCTCACGGCGGGGAAGTGATCATACCAGAGGCCGACGGCGTGGAAGGGCTCGGGCTGGACGGGGCAGACGAACTCGTCGACCGTGGCGGCGAGCGTGGCGCAGGATTCGGGGGCGCCGACGGGAATCGCGATCGTGAGGTGGGGCGGGCTGACGCGTTGCAGCGTGAGCACGGCGACGCGGAGGCTGTAGCCGGTGGCGAGGCCGTCGTCGACGAGGATGACCGGGCGGTGGGCGAGATCGGGCGGAGGTCGGTCGCCGCGGTAGAGAGTTTCGCGGCGGCGGAGTTCGGCGGATTCGCGGGCGACGATGCTGGAGATGACGGGTTCGGGGATGCGTTCGGCGGCGATGAGGGAATCGTCGAGCAGTTGAACGCCGCCGCTCGCGATGGCGCCAATGGCGAGTTCGGGATTCGAGGGATGGCCGATTTTGCGAACGAGAAAAACGTCGAGCGGAAGATCGAAGGCGCGGGTGATTTCGGCGGCGACCGGAACGCCTCCGCGCGGAAGAGCGAGCACGAGTGTGTGCTCGTGAACGTGCGGAGCGAGATGGCGGGCAAGCGCCTGGCCGGCTTCGCTGCGGTCGCGGTAGCGGTTGATGGGAGTCATGACTGCGGCAGAGACAGTCGAGGGGGGCGACGGGTGCGGAAGGATGGCGTGGGAGAAACTACCAAATCGGGCGTGCGCGGTGGAACGGGTGCGCGGTGGGCACCGCGCCTCCATTGATGGAAGCCATGGGCGAGTTTTTCCGGGGGCGGGAAATCACCCATCGGGCGCGCCGACTTTCGCCCGATTTCGGGTGAGACGGCCGTGCGTAGATTGCGGCGATGAAAACCATCCACACGGCGGAAATGATCGCGCAGGGTGGACGGGATGGCATGGTGGAGGCGCCGGATGGCGGCTTCTCGGTGCGCCTGTCCACGGACGAACAGCAGGGAAGTGTCACCCCGGAGCACCTGTTTGCGGGTGCGTATGCAGCGTGTTTTTTAGGAGCGTTGAAGAATGCGGCGACGACGGCGCATCTGCCGACGGAAGGCATGACGGTCGTGGCGCGCGCGAATCTGGATGAGGACAATCGCGGCGGGTGGCGGTTGAATGTGGAACTGCGCGCGGCGACTCCTGGTATCAGCGGTTCGGATGCGCAGCATATTATGAATCTGGCGCATCAAACGTGTCCCTATTCGAAGGCCACGCGCGGGAACATCAACGTGACGCTGGCATTCGACTGAGAAAACCACCGATCCCCTTTTCTGACATGAACGAGAATTTTGTTGTGACCCTCGATCGCGGACACCTGCGGATTTATTCGGAGCAGCGAGAGCCGGGGCAGACGCCGCGGCTCGATATCGTCGAGGCAATGGATTTTCCAGAAGGAAAGAAGAGCTACACGTCGAACGATTCGGATCAGGCCGGACGCTTTCAGAGTTCGAACCACCAGAGCGGTGCGCCGGGCGCGCCGGGTGGAGCGATGGGCGGGCGCACGGGGATGTCGATCGACGAGCGGCTGCCGATGAAGGAGGAAGTCGAGCGGCGGAACGTGCGCGTGATCGCGGAGGAGTTGGAGACGTTTCTGCGGAATCGTCCCAATGCGACGTGGGATTTCGCGGCCCCGCCGGCGCTGCACAACGCGGTCATCGAGGCGCTTTCGCCGGCGACGCGCGGGCGGTTGAGGAAGGCCCTGGCGAAGGATCTTTCGAATCAAAGCAGCGAGGAAGTGCGGACACATTTTGAGACGACGGGGAAGTGAAGCGCGGTCGAGCGAGGTGGCGCGGTGAGGCACCGTGCCTCCCTCTTGCGTGGCGCGCGGGAGGCGCGTAGGTGTTGCCACATGATGAACTCACGGTGGCTGGCGTGCGCGGTGGTGGGGACGGGAGTGGTGCTTGGAGCGAGCGAGCCGGTGATCCGGGCGCCGGAGAACATCGTGGCGGAGAATATTCCGGCGATTCCGGCGTCGGTGGCGGAGGAGGCGAAACGTTACACGGAATTCAGGACGGCGACGTTTGGCGGGTGGCATCCGACGCGGACGGAGATGCTGATCGGCACGCGCTTCGGAAACACGGTGCAGTTGCACGGCGTGAACGGGCCGCTCGGGATGCGGCGGCAACTGACGTTTTTCGAGGAGCCGGTGACGTCGGAGGGAATCGATCCGGTGGCGGGCGAGTTCTTTGTTTTTTCGCGGGATCGGGGCGGCAGCGAATTTCGGCAGTTGTATCGTCAGGATTTCCGGGATGGGAAAGTGACGTTGCTGACGGACGGCGGGGAGCGGACGCAGAACGGCGGCGTGGTGTGGAGCAACAAGGGCGATCGGATCGCGTATGGATCGACGCGGCGGAACGGAGCGGATCGCGATTTGTATGTGATGGATCCGCGCGATCCGAAGAGCGATCGGCTGGTGGCGGAGATGAAGGGCGGCGGATGGTTTGTGGTGGATTGGTCGCCGGAGGATCGGGAGCTGCTGGTGGTCGAGTATGTTTCGATCAACGAGTCGCACCTCTGGCTCGTGGATGCGGTGGCGGGAATCCGCACGGAGCTGACGCCGCGGTCGCAGACGGGCGTGGCGTATGGCGCGGGCGAGTTCAGCGCGGACGGAAAAGGCGTGTTCGTGACGACGGATCTCGACAGCGAATTTCACCGGCTGGCGTTCATCGATCTGGCGACGCGCGAGACGACGTTTCTGACGAAGGATTTGAAGGGCGACGTGGAGAGTCTGGCGCTGGCGAAGGATGGAAAGCGGTTGGTGTTTGGGGTGAACGAAGCGGGGGCGTCGCGTCTTTATTTAATGGATACGGCGACACGCGAGTATCGGGCGGTGAGTGGGATTCCGGTGGGCGTAATCGGGTCGGCGGGATGGCACGAGGGTGGGCGGCACTTTGCGTTCACGCTGAGTTCGGCGTCGATTTCGGGGGACGTGTTCGTGCTGGATGCGGAGACGGGCGCGGTGGTGCGGTGGACGGAGAGCGAGTTGGGCGGCGTGGTGGCGTCGGAGTTGACCGAGGCGCAATTGATCACGTGGAAGAGTTTCGATGAACGGGAGATCACGGGATTTCTGTTTCGGCCGGCGGTGCGGTTTGCGGGGAAGCGACCGGTGATCGTGAACATTCACGGCGGGCCGGAGAGCCAGGCGCGTCCCTCGTTTTTGGGGCGGAACAATTACCTGCTGAACGAACTCGGCGCGGCGATCATCTACCCGAACGTGCGCGGATCGGCGGGTTACGGAAAGACGTTCCTGCGGCTGGACAATGGGAAGCTGCGCGAGGATTCGGTGAAGGACATCGGTGCGCTGCTGGAGTGGATCAAACGGCAGCCGGATCTGGATGCATCGCGCGTGCTGGTGATGGGCGGAAGCTACGGCGGCTACATGACGCTCGCGACGGCGACGCACTACAGCGATCGGATCCGGGCGGCGATCGACGTGGTCGGTATCAGTAATTTCGTGACGTTTCTCGAGAGCACGGAGAGCTATCGGCGGGACCTGCGGCGGGCGGAATATGGCGATGAGCGCGATCCGGAGATGCGGGAATTTTTGAATACGATTTCGCCGCTGACGAATGCGGCGAAGATTCAGGTGCCGTTATTCGTGGTGCAGGGGGCGAACGATCCGCGCGTGCCGCGGACGGAGGCGGTGCAGATGGCGGAGACGATCCGGGAAAACGGCGGTGTGGTGTGGTATCTCGAAGCGAAGGACGAAGGGCACGGGTTCAGGAAGAAGGTGAACCAGGACTTTCAGTTTTATGCGCAGGTGCGGTTTATGCGGCAATTTTTGATCGGGGAGTAGGTGGGGAGGGATGGCCGCAAAGAGGCGCAAGAAGCGCAAAATCTAGAAACCGGATTGATTTATTTGAACCACGAATGAACACGAATTTACACGAGTGACGACAGGTCAGCGCCCGAGTTTTTTGCGGGTTTTGTAGTCTTGGAGGAAGATGCTGCCGACGAGGTAGAAGCCGCCGGCGGCGGCGGCGAGGAAGAGGAGGATCGCGAGGCCGGGATAGCCGAAGATTTGGAAACGGGTTTGGACCTGCATCAGTAGCGATGCGCCGACGATGAGGGCGGCGAGGACGACGCCGCAGGTGATGCGGTTCGCGATCTTTTGCATCCCGTCGAGGACGATGGGGGCGTCGAGGGTTTTGATCTTCACCTCGAGCTCCGAGTTCGTGATCGCGTCCATGATGCGATTGAGACGCGTGGGGAGGCTCGTGAGGAAATCCTTCATCTCGAGCATCGAGCTGAAGAGGTTTCCCTGCGTGAGGTCGCGCTTCATGCGCTGCGACATGAGCTCGGTGACGTTGCGCTGGATCGAGCCGTTGGGGTCGAAGTTGGGATCGAGGATGCGGCCGACTTCGTCGAGTTGGAGGAGGGTTTTGCCGAGGAGCGTGAGTTCGCTGGGGACGCGCAGGCCGTTGTCGCGGGATTTTTGAGAAAGTTCGAGAATGGAGCGGCCGACGTTCATTTGCTCGAGACCCTGGTCGCGGCGCATCGCGACGAGCTGGCTGACCTGGCGGCGGAACTCGGCTTGGTTGAAGTCCTCGAGTTTCTCGCCCATGCGAATGGCGATGTCGGCGGCTTCGTCGCCTTTGCCGTCGCTGACGGCGAGGAGGATTTTCAGGAGGCTTTCCTGCATGCTCGGCGAGGTGTGTCCGACCATGCCGAGGTCGAGGAGGGCGATGCGACCGTCGTCGGTGATGAAGACGTTGCCCGGGTGCGGGTCGGCGTGGAAAAGGCCGTCGACGAGAACCTGTTTGAGGTAGGCTTTGAAGAGCTCTTCGATGAGCGGGGCGCTGTCGATATCGAGGCGGGCGAGTGGGGACAACGAAGTGACTTTGCGTCCGCGCACGTAGTCCATGGTGAGGACGCAGCGCGACGTGTAGTCGGGGACGGGTTGCGGGATGAGGAGGAGCGGGTAGTCGCGGAGGTTTTCGCCGACGCGGGCGAGGTTCTGGGCTTCGAGCTCGTAGTTGAGCTCTTGCAAGATCGTGAGGCGGAATTCCTCGAGGACGGCGGTGAAGCGCACGCGTTTGCCCATCGCGGTGTGGCTGTCGAGGAACGCGGCGATTTCGCCGAGCACTTCGAAGTCTTCGGCGATTTGGACGCGAATGTTGGGGCGCTGGACTTTGACGACGACGGGGCGGCCGTCGCGAAGTTCGGCGTAGTGAACCTGGCCGAGCGAGGCGGCGGCCATGGGCTCGGGCTCAAAGCGGGAAAAAGCTTTGGAGAGGCGGACGCCGAGCTCGGTGGTGACGATCTCTTCGACTTCGGAAAAGGGGAACGGTTTGACGCGGTCTTGGAGGCGCTCGAGGGCTTTGAGGTAGGCCTCGGGGAGGAGGTCGGGGCGGCCGGCGAGGACCTGGCCGAGTTTCACGTAGGTCGGGCCCATGGCCTCGAGATCGTCGGCGAGCTGCTCGGGTTTGGCGTCGGCAGGGGCGTCGGTGTCGTTGGGATCGGGCGCGTCGAATTCGGCGTCCGCGGCCATCTGGCGGGCGAGGTCGGAGCGGCCGTATTTCCAGAGGAGGCGAACGATTTCGCGGTAGCGCTTCAAGTGGGTGGCGGAGAGTTTCATGCGAGCGAGGGCTGGGGGCGCCGGGGTTTTCGCGCCAAGGAGAGGAGGGACACGGGTTTGGCGGAGGGGTTCGGGGGGGACGAGGGTTGCACGGAAGGCTGGAACAAGGCGCGAGCGAGGGATTCTATGGCGGGATGTTCTCCGCGGCGAAGGATGCGATCGCGAGCAAGGCGGCGCAGAGTTTCATCAATCAACGCATCGCGCGTTACGGCGAAGTGCGGACGTTGAAGCTGGATTCGAAAAACAAGAGCGCGGAAGTCGTGTGCGCACTGCACGGCGAGCCGGAGCCGATCATGGTGCGCGTGGAGCGGTATGAGCTCACGCAGCGCGAAGGGCAGACGTATGTGCGGCTCGCGCAGTGTTCGGCGAACCGGCCGTGGCTGCAGAATCTTTTGATGGATTACGGGGTGGATCGGGAAGTGCCGGTGCCGCCGTGGGCGGCGGGGGCGTTGTGAGCGAGAAGAGCGGCGGAAAAGGAGGAAAAGGAGCGAAGGAAAGTGTCATACATAATATGACACTTTGCGGGGGCGTGGGGAGGGTTGCGTTGAGGGCGGAAGGTGTGAGGCTGGGCGGATGGTCAAGATTACGGGTGAATATCAGGGTGAGTTGCACTGCGTGGCGGTGCATGGGCCGTCGGGCGCGGAGCTGAACACGGATGCGCCGAAGGATAACATGGGGCGCGGGGAGGCGTTTTCGCCGACGGATTTATTGGCGACGTCGTATGCGACGTGCGTGGTGACCACGATGGGGATCGCGGCGAAGAAGAAGGGCGTGGAGTTGGGGCGGATTCGTTTCGAGGTGACGAAGGAAATGTCAGCGGACTCACCGCGGCGAGTGGTGCGGTTGGCGGCACAGTTCTGGATGCCGATTCCGAAGAGCGATCCGCTGGCGGAATGGCTGGAGACGATCGCGCATAATTGTCCGGTGCATCACAGCCTCCATCCGTCGGTGGAGACGCCGGTGGTGTTTCACTGGGCGGAGTGAAGGCGCGACGCGTCCCCACTTACGGGAAGCGGTAAGTGGTGTTGAAGATCAGTTGGATCTTCTTGGAGACGAAGACGCGGACTTTGATCGAGCCGGAGAGGGAGTTGGGGCCGTCGGGGATGGCGCGGCCTTCGACGTGGCGTTCTTCGCCGTCGTCGTTGTGGGCGTGGCCGGTGAAGTGGATGACCTCGCCGCGTTCGAGGGCGCGAAGGGTGTCATCGGGGATCTCGATCGAGAGCGTGCCGCTTTCGTTTTGGAAGAAGAAGGGGAAGACTTTCGCCTGGTAGGTGGCGGTGTAGACGCCGTTTTCACGGATGAAGGGGGGCAGCTTCATCGTGACGCTGCCGATGTAGATCGAGGTTTTGGCTTCGGCGATGTCGACGCGGTTGTAGCGATCGAGCGGGAGCTCGGCGGGGAAGGCGGTGCAGGGGAGGAGGGCGCAGGCGAGGAGGAGGGAGGCGAGCGTCCGGGGAAAGGGCATGCGGGGAATTTGGGAAGGCGGAGTGGTAAATCAATCGTCCACTCGGTCACCCCGACGTGTCGGGGCCGGCTGCTTGGAGCCACGAAGATTTCGCGTTGCGGGGAAAGGGCGGGCGTCGTGTGCTGGCGGACTTATGGCGAAGAAAGCTTCTCAAGTGACGTGGGGCGGTCGGTTCTCGGCGGGGCCGGCGGAACTCATGCTGCAGTTCAGCGAGTCGGTGTCGTTTGACCGGCGGCTGGCGCCGTTCGACGTCGCGGGAAGCAAGGCGCATTCGGCGATGCTGGCGCACGTGGGGCTGATCACGAAAGAGGAGCGCGACGCGATTCACGCGGGGCTGGACGCGATCCTGGCGGAGATCGAGGCGGGGAAGTTTCGCTGGGACACGAAGCTTGAAGACGTGCACATGAACATCGAGCAGGCGTTGACGAAGCGCGTGCCGGCGGCGGCGAAGCTGCACACGGCGCGGAGCCGGAACGACCAAGTGGCGACGGACATGCGGTTGTTTTTCAAGCATGCGTGCGGCGTGCTGGCGGAGAAGATCAAGGGGGCGGAGCGGGCGTTGCTGGCGGCGGCGGAGGCGAATCGGGAGGTATTGATTCCCGGATACACGCATCTGCAGCGGGCACAGCCGGTGTATCTGGCGCATCATTTGTTCGCGTGGCTGGAGATGTTGGAGCGGGACCGGCGGCGGTTTTACGACGTGGTGGAGCATGCGAACTGGTGTCCGCTCGGATCGGGTGCGATCGCGGGGACGACGCTGCCGATCGACCGTGAGTTTACGGCGAAGGCGCTTGGATTCGTGGATGCGAAAGGGCGTCCGCAGGTGTCGCAGAACTCCATGGACACGGTGGCGGATCGCGACCTGTTCATCGAGTTTGCGAATGCGTGCGCGATGTTTGGCGTGCATGCGTCGCGGATCGCGGAGGATCTGATTTTGTGGAGCAGCGCGGAGTTCAAGTTCGTGGAGCTGCCGGACGCGTTCTGCACGGGGTCGTCGTTGATGCCGCAGAAGAAGAATCCGGATTCGTGCGAACTGCTGCGCGGAAAGTCGGCGCGGTTGCAGGGGAATCTGCACACGTTGCTGACGCTGGCGAAAGGGCTGCCGCTGACTTACAACCGGGATTTGCAGGAGGACAAACCGCCGGTGTTCGACAGCTTCGACCAAACGGCGCTGTGCGCGGACGTGCTGGCGGGGACGGTCGGCGGGATGAAAGTGTATGCCGACAAGTGTGCGGCGGCGGTGGCGGATCCGGCGTTGTTGGCGACGGACCTGGCGGATTATCTGGTGCTGAAAGGCGTGCCGTTTCGCGAGGCGCATCACGCGGTCGGCGCGGTGGTGCGGCTGGCGGAAGAGCACTCGGTGGCGCTCGATCAGTTGCCAACGGACGCGGTGCAGAAGGTGCATCCGGCGTTTGGGGCGGATTGGGTGGAGGTGTTCGATTTGAAGCGGGCGCTGGCGAAGCGCGAAGGGACGGGGATGCCGGGGCCGAAGCAGGTGGCGCGGCAGTTCAAGCGGTGGGCGAAGGTGTTGGGGTGAGGTAGTGGGAGCGCCAGCGAGCTGGCGACCCACGGGCGGGAGGGCAAGGGGTGGGGAGGGAATTTCAAGCGGCGCGCAGGCGCGTTCGCGGAAAGTGGCTATAGTGGGGCAGGTTTGCCGCAGGCCCCTCCGGCGGAGAACCGGCGTTCACCCCAGGTTTTTTCGTCATGAAAGACTACGCCACCTCGGATCTGAGAAGCTTTGCGGTTGTCGGCCATGCGTCGGCGGGAAAGACGATGTTGTGCGAGGCGATGCTCGCGTGTTCGGGTCGGATCGGCCGCATGGGCAGCATTGCCGGCGGTTCGACGGTGTCGGACTACCACGCGAGCGAGAAACAGCATCAGATCTCGATTCATGCGACGCTGCTGAACACGGAGTGGTTGGGGAAGAAGTTGAACGTGATCGATTGTCCGGGCTACGCGGACTTCATCGCGGAAGCGTATAGCGCGATGCGCGTGGGGGATTTTGCGCTGGTGGTGGTGAACGCGGCGCACGGGCTCGGCGTGGGGACGGATGCGGTGTGGGACAACGCGACGTTGCACGGGCTGCCACGCGTGCTGGTGGTGAACGCGCTGGACAAGGCGAACGTGGATTTCGACGCGGTGGTGGGGGCGGCGCGCGAGCATTTCGGGCGGAAGGTGTTTCCCATGACGATTCCGCTGGATGCGGGGCCGGGGTTCAGCCGCGTGCTGGATGTGTTGCGGAACGAAGTGGTGACCTACAAGCCGGGCGGGAACGGGAGTTACACGGAGGCGCCGGCGGAGGGGGAACTGGCGGAGAAAGTGCACACGTTGCACAAGGAGCTGATCGAGTATGTGGCGGAGTCGGACGACGCGTTGATGGAGCGGTTTTTTGCGGAAGGCGTGCTGGACGAGAGCGAACTGCGGGCGGGGCTGCATCAGGCGATTCAGAATCAGGTGTTCATTCCGTTGTTTGCGGTGTCGGCGGAGACGAACGTGGGCGTGGCGCGGCTGATGGATTTCATCGCGAAGTATGGATCGTCGCCGGTGGACCGCGTGATGGTGGACGCGCTGGATGCGACCGGAGCGCATGTGCCGGTGGCGCTGACGCAGGCGGAGCCGGTGGTGTATGTTTTCAAGACGATGAACGAGCCCGGTGTGGGCGAGTTATCGCTGTTTCGGGTTTACTCCGGCACCGTCGCAAGCGGTGCCGAACTTTTTAATCCGGTGCGCAAGGTGACCGAGCGGCTCGGGCAGGTGTATGTGTTGAACGGGCACGAACGGACGCCGGTGCCGCAGTTGCGCGCGGGAGATTTGGGCGCGGTGGTGAAGCTGCGGGAGACGCGAACGGACGACACGCTGTGCAGTCCGCGGTTTGTGGTGACGTTGCCGAAAGTGGAGTTTCCGCGGCCGAATATCCACGGGGCGTTGAAGCTGCGGTCGAAGGGCGAGGAGGATAAACTCGCGGTGGGGTTGGCGACGCTGCACGCGGAAGATCCGACCTTTCACTACCGCGTGGATGACGAGCTGCACCAGACGATCGTGTCGGGGCAGGGCGAGATTCACCTGCAGGTGATCGTGGAGCGGCTGGCGCGGCGGTTTGGGGTGACGGTGGAACTCGTGGAGCCGGGGGTTCCGTATCGGGAGACGATTCGCGGGCGGGCGGAGTCGCGGTATCGTCACAAGAAACAAACCGGAGGTGCGGGGCAGTTTGCGGAAGTGTGGTTGCGGATCGAACCGGGGCCGCGCGACAGCGGGGTGGAGTTTACGCAATCGCTTGTGGGGACGAATGTGGATCGCGTGTTCGTGCCGTCGGTGGAGAAAGGATTGCGGACGGCGTGCAACGAAGGCGTGCGCGCGGGTTTTCGGGTGACGGACGTGAAGGCGGATTTCTACGACGGGAAAATGCACCCGGTGGATTCGAAAGACATCGCATTTCAGGTGGCGGGGTATCACGCGTTCAAGGAGGCGTTTTTGGCGGCGTCGCCGTGTTTGTTGGAGCCGGTTTACAAGGTGAAGCTGACGGTGCCGGAGGATTACATGGGGGCGGTGATGGGGGATCTGTCGGCGCGGCGCGGGCATATCCTGGGTGTGGATACGGACGGGCAGTTTCAGGTGATTCATGCCCATGTGCCGCAGAAGGAATTGCATCGCTACAGCACGACCTTGCGGTCGCTGACGAGCGGGCGCGGGCGGCACGAGGAGGAATTCAGCCACTATGCGGAGGTGCCGGCGGAGCTGGAGGCGAAGTTGCTGGCGGAGGCGAAAGCGCGGCGTGAGGCGGGAGCGAACGGGGTGAAGTGAGTTTCGGAATCAGTCATGAAAACCTGGAAGATCGAGATCACCGAGCCGCACAGCGGCGAACTCGGCGAGGCCGTGCTGCATGAAGATCACGGCTACGCCTTCGAGGAATACACATATCCGGCGGGTCGGAGACTGAAGGTGGCGGTGCATGACACGCATGACCCGCATTGGCATATTTTCACGGATTTCGATTCGGGGCACCGGTTCAAGATTCCGCCGGAGAAGTATCGGGTGATTGAAGGGAATTGATCCGCGGGCGCCCGCCGCGGAGAGGCGCCCCCGCCGGAAGTCGCGAGCTCAGGCTCTGGACAGCGACAAGCTGTGCTTCGCGAGCGCGTCGAGGGTGCGTTGGAAAATTTCCTCGGGCGAGCCCGTGGAATCGATGCGAAGCAGCAGGTTGAGTCGGGCGTAGTGGGCGAGGACGGGGGCGGCCGCTTCGGCGTGAACGGACAGGCGGATTTGGACGGACTCGGGTTGATCTTCTCTCAACTGTTCGAGGGGACCGCCGCAACGATCGCAGATACCGCTCTGGCAGGGTGGGTGCGACATGAGATGGAAGACAGCGTGGCAGTGAGAGCAGACGACGCGGCCGGTCAGGCGCTCGGCGAGCGTGGCGCTCGGCAGCTCGTAGGAAAGGACGGCGTCGAGTTGAAGGTGCTCGAATGCGAGCAGGGCGTCGAGCGCGTGAGCTTGGGCGAGGGTGCGCGGGAAACCGACGAGGATGAACCCTCCGGCGCAGCGCAGGCAGGCGCGGCGATCGCGGAGGAGTTGAAGGACGACGTCGTCGGGGACGAGTTGTCCGCGGTTGATGCGGTCGAACGCCTCCGCGGCAGCCGAGCCGGGAGGGAAGGAATGATCGTAACTGGCGCGGAAGAGTTCGCTGGTCGAAAGCGGGCAGGCGCCGAGGGCGTCGGCGAGCAGGGCGGATTGGGTGTGTTTTCCGGCGCCGGGCGGGCCGATGAGGACGAGCCGACGGGGACGCTGAGCGGACGGAGGCTGCAAGCAGTGAGCCGAGTCGCCGTGAAACCAAGTCGAACGGTCTCGGAGGTGGGGCATGGAAAAAACGTCCGCCCGAGACGGATCCCAGGCTACGTGGATCTTGGCCGAAACTGCGTGGTAATTGCGAAAGAGCCGAAGCGCGCGCCGGGCGGGTGCGAGGCAGGCTTTACAGCGGGTTGCGGCAGATGGTGAGTTGGTTGTCGAGGCGGCGGCTGAGGTCGATCGGGTCGCCAATTCCAACCGTGCCCGGCTCGACCTGATAAGCCCACACCTCGAAGTAGGTGAGCGTCGCGCCGCCGAAGATCGTCGAAAAAGCGCCATCGATGGCATCGGCGCCAGAAGCGATTTTGAGACGTCCGATGCGAGGCGCGTGGAAGCGGGGATCGGTGGTGAACCAGTGACCGCCGATGAAAACCTCCGCGTAGGCGTGGAAGTCCATGTGATTGTCGGCATCGACGCAGCCGATGTCGGGCAGATGTCCGGTGACGTAGCGCGCGGGCAGATTGAACGTGCGATTGAGGGCGACGGCGAGATGAGCGAAGTCGCGGCAAACGCCGAAGCCGCGTTGCAGCACGTCCCAAGCGGAAAGGTCGGAGCGGCCGGAACAGTAGCGATATTCGATGTTTTGGTGAATCCACTCGCTGATGGCCTGCGCGCGAGGCCAGCCGTGGGGCACTTGGCCGAATTTTTCCCAGGCGAAATTGGCGAGCTTGTCGGAGTCGCAATAACGACTCGGCAACGTGTAACGGAGGAGCTCGGGAGGGAGATGATCGGGAGGTGCAGGCGTGACGATCGGGAGGCCGGCATTGTCCGGTTCCGAAGCGACGGAGAGAATGGCGTCGTGACGGATGCAGTTGGTGCCGGGTGCGAGGACGATGCGTTTGATCAGATTATCGTGGTGATCGACGAACTCCTCGGCGGTGAGATCCGGCGGGAGGGTGAGCGCTTCGAAGACGAGGGCGCAGTTGCGGGCGGGGCGCGGCTGCACGTTGAGCAGGAGGGAAGCGGTGCCGGTCACCTCGTAGGCCAAGCTGCAGCCGACGCGCACGGTGAGGTCGAGGGCGGGAGCGTTCATTCGTTGATGCCCAGGCGCTGCTGAGGCCGGAGGCAGACTTGGTTTGCGGGCGGCGAGTTCCGGTAAATCGGGTTTCGATTGGTCAGTTGAACGCAACCGGTGGGGCGTGAAATCGGTCCGATGGTGTGCGGCGGACTATTTCGTGGCGAGAGGACGATGGCGGTCGACATTGCGGGCAGAGGCGGAAAGCTGGGCCCGTTCCATGATAAATAACTGGGTCTTGTTCGTGCCGGGCGTGTTGTTGCTGCTTTTGCCGGCGGACAGACTCCTGTCGAGGTTGGTCGAGCTGCGAAGCTACGAGTGTTTCAAGTCCTTGAACAACAGCCCGCGATACCGGCCATGGTGGTGGGTGCCGGCGTTGTGGATTGATCCGGCGCGAGCGTATGCGGGCACGTGGTTGCTGCTCCACGCGATGGGGCTTGAAACGGTTTTCTGGACGATGCTGCCGAAAGCGGGCTACGGCGTGTTGCTCGCGGTGATTGCGGTGGGGGTGTTGGGTCAGACCTTCACCCGGCGTGGCGGCGGTGAAGCTTTGCTGGCGCCGATCGGATATGTGGGGGGCGTGGTGGCGGCGCTGACGAGTTGGCCGCTGGCGTCGATCGGATTGCTGGCGGCGATGCTGGGAGTTTTCGCGTTTCGAGGTTTTTACGCGTTCTTCGTGTGCGGGGCGTTTGCGCTGCCGTTGCTCGGGGTGGCGTTGGGAGAGAAGGCATTCTGGCTGGTTCCGATGGTGGTGGCACTGGTGGTGCCGCTCGTGACCTCGTGGATCAGTGGTTGCTCGCTGGAACTCCCGACGCGGGACGATTCTGCAGCTCGGCCAGTTGCGCGTTGAGTTGCGGCGGAAAGAAAGCGCAAGCGGACGGCGGGAGCCGAGGGCGGGTGGGTGAATTCTGCGCTTCCGTTTGGCGGCGTTTCGCTGATTGCTGGAAGGCTGATGGCCAAAGTCCGCATTCTTCCCGATCGCGTTGCGAATCAGATCGCCGCCGGCGAGGTGATCGAGCGGCCGGCGGCGGTGGTGAAGGAGTTGGTGGAGAACGCGCTCGACGCGGGCGCGACGCGGATCGAGGTGGAGTTTCGGCATGGCGGGCGGGCGTTGATGCGTGTGGAGGACAATGGCTGGGGGATGTCGCGGGACGATGCGTTGCTGGCGCTGGAGCGGCATGCGACGAGCAAGATCGTGGAGGCGGGCGATCTGGATCGGTTGACGAGTTATGGATTTCGCGGGGAGGCGCTGCCGTCGATCGCGAGCGTGTCGCGGTTCGAATTGCAGACACGCGAGGCGAATCGCGACGTGGGGACGGAAATTTTGGTGAACGGCGGGAAGATGGTGCACGTGCGCGATTGCGGGCGTCCGGTGGGAACGCGGATCGAGGTCACGCATTTGTTCAACTCGGTGCCGGCGCGGCGGAAGTTTTTGAAGACGGATCAGACGGAGGCGGCGCACATCGTGCAGTGCGTGCGGCTGTATGCGCTGGCGTGTCCGGGGACGGCGTTCACGTTGATCGAGGACGGGCGGGTGATCTTTCGTTCGCCGCAGTGCGCGACGCTGGTGGAGCGGGTGGCGGAGATTTTTGGGCGGCAAACGGCGGAGTCGCTGGTGCCGATAGAGGCGGCGGAGACGGGGATGCGGTTGAGCGGGTTGATCGGAAAGCCGGGCGTGGGGCGCGGGACGCGGCATGAGATGATCGTATTCGTGAATCAACGACCGGTGGACAGCCGGACGCTGAACTATGCGTTGATCGAGAGTTATCACGAGTCGGTGCCGAAGGGGCGGTATCCGGTGGCGTTCGTGTTTTTCGACTGCGATCCGGCGGCGGTGGACGTGAACGTGCATCCGGCGAAGCGGGAGGTGCGGTTTCGGAGCGAGCCGCTTGTAAGGGGATTTGTGATACGTTCGGTGCTGTCGCGGCTGCGGGAGATCGGAACGCCGGGCGTGGCCTCGTCGGGCGGAGAGAAGAGTTTGGAGTCGGGAGATCGAGGACAGCCGATGGCGCCGGGAGGGCGGACGGAGGCGGCGATTCCGTTTCGGGCGATCGAGATGCCGGCGGCGTCGTCGGTGTCGGTGAAGCCGGCCGCACCGGCGATTTCCGGGGAGGCACCGCGGACCGCGATGTCCGCGCCGGTCGCGGCGCCGGTGGAGCAGGCGAAGCCGGCGGCGCCGACATGGCGGTTCGTGGGGCTGGCGCATGGGACGTATGCGTTGTTCGAGACGGCGGCGGGGTTGGTGTTGCTCGACCGGCGGGCGGCGCATGAACGGATCTGGTTCGAGCGGTTGCAGGAGCAGTTCAAGAGCGGCGATGTGCCGAGCCAGCGGTTGCTGCTGCCGGTGCCGATGGAGCTGGATCCGATTTCGGCGACGATGCTGCTGGACCGGTTGTTGTTTCTGAACGCGCACGGGTTCGAGGTGGCGGAGTTTGGGCGGAATTTTTTCCGGATCGAAGGCGTGCCGGTGTGGATGGAGCCGGCGGATGCGGAAGGGTTTTTGCGGGATCTGCTGGGGGCGTTTCGCGATGGCCGATGGCCGGATGCGAATCCGGATCTGGCGCGCGAAGAACTGGCAAAAATGGCGGCGGCGAAGGCCGTGCGGTTGCCGGCGGCGAGCGGGGAGGCGGAGTTGCAGGCGGTCTTGGCGCAGTTGTTTGCGACGCGGGCGCCGCTGACGAGTCCGGGCGGGCGGCCGACGTATATCGAGTTGAACCACGGGGAGCTGGCGCGGCGGTTTCAGCGGTGAGGGTCCGGTCGCGACCGTGAAAGATCGAGGCGGCGGGTGGAAACGCCGGAGGCCAAGCACTAATGAATGAAAAAGGGCGTGCGTTTCGCTGACGCGTGGCACGAAAATTGGTTTTCAGCGTCCATAGCGTTCCCTTTTTTCTCATGTCTACTGTCGCGTCCTCGCCTTCCTCGAAATCGAACAAAGCCTCGAAAGAGGCAAAAGCCGCGGCGGCGGGGCCGAACGGGAAACAGGTGTTGGCGGATCGGATTCGGCATCATTTGACGTCGACGCTGGCGCGTTATCCGGGAGCGGCGACGCCGCGGGACTGGTGGGTGGCGACGGCGCTGGCGTGCCGCGATCGGATCCATGATCGGATGATCGAGACGCAGGCGGTGCACAATAACGAGAACGTGCGCCGGCTGTATTACTTTTCGCTCGAGTATCTGATGGGCCGGCTGTTCGAGAGCAATCTGCTGGCGACAGGGATGATGGACGAGGCGAAGGAGGCGTTGAAGGATCTCGGGGTCGATTTCGAGGCGGTGCGGGAGTCGGAGGTCGACATGGGCCTCGGCAACGGCGGTCTCGGCCGGCTGGCGGCGTGTTTCCTGGATTCGCTGTCGACGCTGGATTATCCGGCGCTCGGATACGGGATTTATTACGAGTTCGGGTTGTTCAAACAGGAGTTCGTGAACGGGCATCAGGTGGAGCATCCGGATGCGTGGGGCTTGTTTGGCGATCCGTGGGAGGTGGTGCGCGCGGACTACACGCAGGAAGTGCGGTTGTATGGACGCGTGGAAAACGTGTTCGACGACCGCGGCAACTCGCGTCCGCGCTGGGTGGGCACGAGGACGATCATCGGCGTGCCGCACGACATCCCGATCGCGGGATATGGGACGAAGACCGTGAATCTGCTGCGCTTGTGGGCGTCGAAGGCGTCGAAGGACTTCGATTTGGCGGCGTTCAACTCGGGTGGCTATGTTGAGGCGGTGCGGGACAAGGCGATCGGCGAAACGATCTCGAAGGTGCTTTATCCGAACGACAAGACGGAGAACGGAAAGGAGCTGCGGCTGGTGCAGCAGTATTTCTTCGTGGCGTGCTCGCTGCGCGACATCCTGCGGCGGCATTTCCGGAATCCGCTGAACACGTGGGCGAATTTCTCGGACAAGGTGGCGGTGCAGTTGAACGACACGCATCCGGCGATCGCGGTGGCGGAGCTGATGCGGATCCTGATCGACGAGCATCAGATGGCTTGGGACGACGCGTGGCAGATCGTCGAAAAGGTCTTCGGTTATACGAATCACACGCTGCTGCCGGAGGCGTTGGAGAAGTGGAGCGTGGCGTTGTTCGAGCGCGTGCTGCCGCGGCATCTCCAGATCATCTACGACATCAACGCGCGGCTGTTGAAGAGCGTGGAGCAGATGTGGCCGGGGCAGGTGGACAAGATGCGCATCTGTTCGTTGGTCGAGGAAGGCAATCCGCGGATGATCCGGATGGCGAATCTGGCGGTGGCGGGCTCGCACGCGGTGAACGGCGTGGCGGCGCTGCACACGGAGCTGTTGAAGAAGCATTTGTTTCCGGAGTTCGACGCGCTGTATCCGGGGAAATTCCAGAACAAGACGAACGGCATCACGCCGCGGCGGTGGCTGCTGCAGTGCAATCCGGCGTTGTCGGAATTGATCACGGCGAAACTGGGCAGCGAAGCCTGGGCGCGGAATCTGGACCTGTTGCGCGGGCTGGAGAAATTCGCAGACGACGCGGGGTTTCAGGAGCAGTTCATGGCGATCAAGCGCGCGAACAAGGTGAACCTCGCGGCGGTGATCAAGGCGGAGTGTGGCATCGACGTGTCGCCGGACGCGTTGTTCGACGTGCAGATCAAGCGACTGCACGAATACAAGCGGCAGCATTTGAACCTGCTGCACATTCTGGCGCTGTATCGCCGGCTGCTGCAGAATCCGGCGCTGGACATCGTGCCGCGGGTGTTCGTCTTCGCGGCGAAAGCGGCGCCGGGTTACGATCTGGCGAAGAACATCATTCGCGCGATCAACCTGATCGGCGCGAAGATCAACAGCGATCCGCGCGTGGCGGACCGGTTGAAGGTGGCGTTTTTGCCGAACTATCGCGTGTCGCTGGCGGAGAAGATCATTCCGGCGGCGGATTTGTCGGAGCAGATTTCGACGGCGGGCAAGGAGGCGTCGGGCACGGGCAACATGAAGCTCGCGCTGAACGGCGCGCTGACGATCGGCACGCTCGATGGAGCGAACGTCGAGATCAAGGAAGAGGTCGGCGACGAGAACATCTTCATCTTCGGCATGACGGTGGCGCAGGTCGAGGCGCTCGCGGCATCGGGTTACAAGCCGTGGGAGATTTACCAGCAGGACGAAGAGTTGCATGCGCTGGTGGACTGGATCGGCAGCGATTATTTCACGCCGGGCGAACACGGGGCGTTTGGCCAGTTGCACCACAGCCTGCTGGGCGGTGGCGATCCGTTCATGGTGTTGGCGGATTTTCGCGCCTACAGCGATTGTCAGGCGCGCGTGGACAAGGCGTATCGCGACAAGGCGGGCTGGGCGAAGAAGGCGATCCTCAACACGGCACGCGTCGGGAAATTCTCGAGCGACCGGACGATTCGCGAATACGCGGAGGAGATCTGGCGGTTGCCGGCGGTGGCGGTGAAATAAGCGGCCGCGCGCCGCGGGGCGGCGCGCGGAAGCGCCAAGATCCAAGGACCAAGCTCCAGAGAAGGTTCAAACATCAACCTCCGATGAGCGTGCGAGCGCAAGGAAGTTGGTGATTGGGATACTGGAGGTTCTTTGGAGCTTGGAATTTTTCGCAGCGGTGAAGCGGCCGCGAATGCGAGGTTGGCAGCGAGGGTGCGAGTGGGTTAGCAACCGCGGCGAAATTGCCGACTCTATTCTGCATGCTTCCAGTTCGCCGTAGGTGGAGGGTGATGGCGTGGTGCGCGGGTTGCGCGCTGCTGGTGCCGCGCGGAGACGCGGCGGGGTTTGTGCTGCCGCCGATCCATGGCGAGTTGGAAGGGGAGTTTTCGGCGTTAAAATTTCCGGGTGCGCCGAAGTTGCGGTGGCGGGCGACGATCGAGCGCGACGAAGGGGGGCGACGGCGGGCGTGGGTGACGATTGACGGGGCGGGAACGATGTTGCGCGTCGAGGCGCGCGCGGATGCGCGAGGCGATGGCGAATGGACGATCGTGGAAGGCGAGGTCGATTTGGAGAAGTGGTTTCCGGTGGCGGCGTCGGAGATCGGCGAAATGGCGGAAGGCGTGACAGCGGTGGGTGTGGTGAAGCTGGGCGGCGGCGGGCAATTGTTTGCGGGGCAGCCGGGCGGGATGGTGAACGTGTCGCTCACGGATGCGACGGTGCGGCATGAGGTGGACGGGTGGACGTTGGAAGGCTTGGGGTTGGGCGGGGAGTTTCGGCTGTCGGCGGGCGAGGCGGCGGCGGTGGCGGGGCCGTTCGAGGCGAGTATCCGCACAATCACGACGCCGCGCTTTGGGGCGCGGAGTTTTTCGGCGCGGGGGCGGCTGAACGAGAGCGGAGCGGTGACGTTGTCGGAAGCGCGGGTGGAGATCGCGGGTGGCGAAGTGGTGTTGGATCCGGCGACGATTCCGTTGTCGCCGCTGGCGTTGGACATCAATTTGCGCGTGATCAACGTGGGCTTGCAGGACGTGGCGGCGCTGGTGCCGGCGAGTCTGGCGGATGCGCGGGGGCGGATCGATGGGGCGTTGCGGGTGAGCTGGAGCGAGGCGGGCGGGTTGCAGTTGGGCGTGGGGGAATTGAAGTTGGGGGAGCACGAGCCGGCGACAGTGCGGCTGGCGGCGACGCCGGGGTTTTTGACGGATCGGGTGCCGCGGTATTTCGAGCTGATTCCGCCTTGGGCGGGGCCGCTGTCGAAGTGGTTGCGGCCGAAGAATCCGGCTTACGACGACATGGAGGCGATCGAGCTGGGCCGGACGGAGCTGCGGGTGGAATCGCTGCGTGTGCGCGTGACGCCGGAGGGTGACGAGCGCGGGCGGACGGCGTCGGTGAGTTTGACGGCGCATCCGATGCAGGCGAGCAGCGTGGTGGAGAAGGTGACGTTCGAGATCAATGTGTCGGGGCCGTTGCGACACGTGTTGAAACTGGGGCTGGAGCAGCCGTTTTCGCTAAACGTGCGATGAAGAAACTTCTGTTGCCAGCGGTCGTCTTTGGGGGAGTATTTCGAACGATTTCTCCCATGCGCTTGCGCCTTTTTCTTCCCTTGGTCGCGGTTCTGCTCGGCGGTTGTATTCACGTGAAACTCGATCCGGTGCAGGTGCATGCGACGGTCGATGTGAATGTGCGCGTGGATCGGGCGCTGGACGATTTTTTCGGCGATTTGGACCAGACCTCGGCGACGATCGGAAACTCCAGCAATTGAACTCATGAAAACCTCCTTCGTGCGGATGTGCGGGCTGATGCTGGCCCTGGTGTTGGGCTTGGGTGTGGTCGCGGTGCACGCGGCTGAGAATCTCGACGCCGTGAAAGCGCGGATGAAACAACGGCTGTCGCAGGTCGATCAGCTCAAGGCGAGCGGTGCGATCGGAGAGAACAATCGCGGATTTCTGGAAGTGCGCGGCGGCGGCGGCGACGCGGCGAGCGTGGTGAGCGCCGAAAATCGCGATCGCGAGGCGGTGTATGCGGAGATCGCGAAGCGGGCGGGTTCGACCTCGGAGCAGGTCGGCAGGGCACGGGCGCGGCGAATTGCAGCGGCGAGCGAGGCGGGCGTGTGGCTGCAGCGCGAGGACGGGAATTGGTATAAGAAGTAGGCGGGGAGGAGATGAGTGCGACGCTGGCTCCGAAAGGTCGGAGCGGGACGGCTGCGGAGTGAGCGGCGCGGGCTGAAGCACCGCGCCACTTAGCGGGTGAGCATGCCGGCGACGCAGGCGGTGAGGCAGCAGGCGAGGTTGGCGCCGATGAGGGCTTTGACGCCGAGTTTGGCGAGGTTGGCGCGTTGCGAGGGGGCGAGGGCGCCGATGCCGCCGACTTGAATGCCGATCGAGACGATGTTGGCGAAGCCGCAGAGCGCGTAGGTGAGAATGACGATGGAGCGCTCGTCGGCGAAGGTGCCGGCGGATTTCATTTCGCCGAGCTGCATGTAGGAGATGAATTCGTTGAGGACGGTGCGGGTGCCGAGGAGCTGGCCGGAGACGAGGAGATGGCCGGAGTCGATGCCAATCAGCCAGGCGAGCGGCGAGAAGAGCATGCCGAGCAGGAACTCGAGCGAGAAGGTCTGATAGGCGCCGCCGGTGACGGAGGCGACCCAGGTGTTGAGTCCGGTGGGGGCGCCGATCCAGTTCGCGAAGATGTAGTTCGCGAGAGCGACGAGGGCGGTGAAGACGATGAGCATGCCGCCGATGTTGACGGCGAGACGAAGTCCGTCGGTGGTGCCGAGGCAGATCGCGTCGAGGAGGTTGGCGCCGATTTTGTCGCGGGCGATGGAGAGGTCGCGTTGCACGGATTCGGTCTGGGGCACGAGGATCTTCGAGACCATGAGCGCGGCGGGCGCGGAAATGACGGAGGCGGTGATGAGGTGGGTGGCGAAGAGGGTTTGTTGCGCGGGGTCGGTGCCACCCAGGAAGGTGATGTAGGCGATCATGACGCCGCCGGCGATGGTGGCCATGCCGCCGACCATGACGGCGAGAATTTCGGAGCGGGTGAGGCGATCGAGGTAGGGTTTGATGAGCAATGGGGCCTCGGTCTGACCGACGAAAATATTGCCCGAGGCGGAAAGGCTTTCGGCGCCGGAGAGGCGCATGGTGCGGGACATGACCCACGCGAAGGCGTAGACGATCTTTTGCAGGATGCCGAGGTAGTAGAGGACGGAGGTGAGGGCGGAGAAAAAGATGACGGACGGGAGCACCATGAAGGCGAAGACAACGCCATGTTTCGAGGGGTCGACGAGGGTGCCGAAGACGAAGCGCGTGCCCTCGTTGGTGAAATCGAGGAGTTTCACGAAGCCGCTGCCGATCGATTCGATGACGAAGCGAACGGGCGGGGCGAAGAGGACGAGGGCGGCGAAAACGAGCTGGAGGGCGAGGCCGGTGACGATGAGGCGCCAGTCGATCGCGCGGCGATTTTCGCTGAGGGCGACGGCGAGGCCGATGAAGACAACGATGCCGAGCAGGCCGCGGCCGACGTGGAGCAGAAGGTCCATAGGTGGCGAGAGCTAGATCGGCGCGGAGATTTGGGGCGCGGCGAGCGCGGGGCGAGCAGCGAATGGGGCGAAGGGTGGGGCGGGACGAGATTTTTTGGTCAGCGGTTTACAGGAGGTGCAGGGAAAGGAAGACGGAGGGGCGAGCGGTGGGGGGCGGAAAGAGCGGAAGCGAAGGGAGGAGGCAAAGTTGATTGTAATATAATGTATTACTAATCGGTTTGGGTGCGCGCGGTGAAGGGGGAGGAGAGATGGGCAAGAGGTGGGGAGTTTCGTCGCTTGCGGTGGGCGGAGGCTGGGGAGACGGTGGGAGGATGACGGTGGAAGAACGATTGGAACGGCATTTGTCGAAGACGCCGGATGTGTCGCGGGCGAATTGGGTCGCGAAGAATGCGACGGTGGTGGGCGACGTGACGCTCGGGGAGCAGTCGAGCGTGTTTTATGGAGCGGTGCTGCGGGGAGATATCGCGCGGATCGTCGTCGGCGAGGGCACGAATATTCAGGACAACGTGATCGTGCATCTCGCGGACGATCTCGATGCGATCATCGGCGCGTGGTGCACGATCGGGCACGCGGCGATCATTCACGCGTGCACGATTGGCGACGAGTGTTTGATCGGGATGGGGGCGACGGTGCTCGACGGGGCGAAGATCGGAGCGCGTTGTATTGTCGGAGCGGGGGCGGTGGTGACGCCCCGGATGGTGGTGCCGCCGGGATCGATGGTGTTGGGCGCGCCGGCGAAGGTGACGCGGGCGTTGAGCGAGGCGGAGCAGAAGGCGCTTCGCGGATGGGCGGAGAAATACGTGGCGGTGTCGCGAGCGCACCGGGTGCGGGAAGGAGCGTAGGTGGGGCGAGCGGGAGTGTCATACATTGTATGACACTTTGCAGAGGAGGGGGCGGCGGGAATGCAAGGTGGGGAGATGAGGAGGGGTGGGGGAGGTGGCTTCCGGAGCGAGGCGGGCGGGAGGTGAGAAGGGTTTGGCAAGATGTGCGGAGCGGGTGCGCGGGGGCGGAGGTATCATGGCCGCGAACCTAGTTCTCCCATGAAAAAGAACGTTGGATCTTATGACGGTGCGGCGAGGTTCGTGATCGGGTGCCTGATCATGATGATCGGAAATCACATCCACAGTTGGTGGGGGCTCGTGGGCCTGGTGCCGATCATCAGCACGTTCTCGGAACGCTGCCTGGTTTATGCGGCGTTGGGGATCGACACGACGGGGTGCGACAAGCACCGGGCGAAGTAGTCGGTCGCGGCTGGTGCAGCGCGCCTTCCGCCGGGGGATGGCGTTATTTCAAGAGACGCTGGAATTCCTCGGTGAGGGCAGCGCGCTCGGAGTCGTCGGGGCAGAGCTCGATGGCTTTGCGGAAATGCGGGATCGCGGCGGCGGTTTGGCCGCGGGCGAGGAGCACGCGGGCGAAGCCTTCGTAGACTTCGAAATTATCGGGATCGAGAAGCCAGGCTTCGTTGTAGCGGCGCATGGCGTCGTCGAGGTTGCCGGAGGCGAGCAGGCGGTCGCCCTGGCCGGTCCAGGAGAGGCTGGCGAGTTTGCGGTTGCCGGCGAATTCGGCGCTGGCGGTTTGGACGAAGCGGGCGTCGGCCTGGCGGAGGAGCGAGGGGCGCGGGATTTCGGGCGCGCCATACATGGGGCGGGCGTCGACGGGGACGGGGCCGGGGTTGGACGAGCAACTGCCGAGTGCGACGCCGAGGAGAGGGATAACGATTCGTGCGAGGGGGAGCACGGGAAGCGGGAGAGGCGCGGTGACGGATTAACGGGGAGATTTCTGGCCGCTGGCGAGAAGGGTTTCGAAGAAGGGTTCTGACGTTTCGCGAGCGACGGTGGTCACCTCGACTTTGGTGAAGCCGGCTTTTTTGAGGAAGCCGTGGAGGGCGCTTTCCTTGAAGCCGAGCCAAACGTCGGCGTAGAGCTCGCGGGCTTTCTCGAATTCGTGTTCGTTGAGATCGAGGATGAGAAGCTGGCCGCCGGGACGAAGGATGCGGTGGGCCTCGTTGACGGCGACTTGGGGGTGCTGCGCGTGGTGGAGGGCTTGGGAGAGAATGGCGAGATCGACGGATTTGTCGGGGAGCGGGACGTTTTCGATGTCGCCGAGCTTGTAGGCGAGGTTGGCGAGGTTGTTTTTGCGGGCGAGTTCGGTGCCGACCTCGACCATGCGGGGCGAGTTGTCGATGCACCAAACCTGGCGGGCGCGATGGGCGAGGAGTTGGGAAACGAGACCCTCGCCGGCGCCGAGGTCGGCGATGTCGATGGCGGGGGTGAGGCGGAGGGCGAGGTGGCCGATGGCTTCCCAAGAGCGGCCGGGGCAGTAGTTTTTGCCGAGGCGGCCGGCGATGAGATTGAAGTATTGTTCCTGGGTGCGCCGGCGCTTTTGGAGGATACGATCGAGGTTGGCGCGGTCTTCGGCGGCGACGGGAAGATCGGAGATCGAGTCGATGGCGGCGCGGAGAAGCGCGAGCGGCTTGGGCGCGAGATTGTTGCGGAGGGAGTAGAAGGCCTTTTTGCCGTCGCGGCGGTCGCTGACGAGGTTGGCTTGGCGAAGGAGGGCGAGCTGCGAGGAGATGCGCGACTGGCCCATGCCGAGGATTTCCTGGAGCTCGGCGACGGCGAGTTCTTCGCGGGTGAGGAGAGAAAGCAGGCGAAGGCGGGTGGGATCGGAGAGGATTTTGAGGATTTCCCAGGAGGCGTTCACGTGAGCTGGAGGGTGAGCGAGCGGCGGAAGGAACGCAACGATCAGGTGCGGCCTGAGACCGGGAGCGGGAAATGCGGATGGCGGACGGGTTGACCGGTGCGGGCGGGTGAGTCAGATTCGCACGGTCAGCAGCTCAACCCACAACCCATTCGAATCATGGATACTCCTCCTCCTGCTACGCCTCCGGAATCGACTCCTCCTCCGCCGCCGGCTGCGACACCGGTGGTCGTCAACGAAGACAAGACCGTCGCAATCGTGGCGTATCTCACGCTGATCGGTTTCATCGTCGCGGTGGTGCTGCACGGACAAAAGAAGACGCGGCTCGGCGCGTATCATCTGCGGCAATCGCTCGGGCTGATCCTGTTGTTTGTGGCGGGCGGGTTGGTGGCGGTGATCCCGCTGCTGGGCTGGCTCGTGTGGTTCGTGGTGTTGATCGGCGGTTTCGTGCTCTGGGTGTTCGGGCTGATCAATGCGGCGAACGGCAAAATGAAGCCGGTGCCGGTGCTGGGGCAGCATTTCGAAAAGTGGTTCGGAACGGCGTTCGATTGAGCGAGCGACGGAACGAACAACGCGATTGAACGAAGCGCGCCGGCGGGCGCGCTTTTTGTTTGGGGCAAAGAAAAAGCGCCGGCGGGTGGGCCGGCGCCGAGGTGAAAGGGAGCTTTGGACGAGATCAGCTCGCCGCGACGGTGTCGGCGTAGCGGGCGATGCTGAGGACCTCGTAATCTTCCTCGGAGTTGCCGGTCTTCACGCGGACGGTTTCCCCGGTTTTTTTGCCGAGGAGGGCGGTGCCGAAAGGCGTCTTGTAGGAGATGACGTGGTTATCGGGATCGCTGTCCCACGCGCCGAGGACGGTGTAGCGGGTGACGGTGCCGTTGGCGGTGTTCTTGACCTCGACGATGGTGCCGATGCTGACCTGGTCGGTGGTGGCTTCCTTGAAGTCGGTGATGCGGGCGCGGCCGAGATCGCGCTCAAGCTGCGTTTTCTGCGCCATGAGGACCTGCTGGTCCTGCTTGGCCATCTTGTATTCGGAGTTTTCCTTGAGGTCGCCGTGCTCGCGAGCGGCGGCGATGGCCTTGGAGTTTTCCGGAATCTTCTTGGAGACGATCGTCTCGTATTCCTCGCGCTTGCGCTCGAAGGAAGCCTTCGAAACGAGGAGTTGTTCCTCCTTCGATTCGGCGTCGGAAGCGACGAGCGACTGGATCTTCGGGAAGATTTTGATGAAGCGGGCGAGGAGGGACTTCTTGGTGAGTTCCTCGAAGCCTTGGTTCAGCATCAACGTGTTCGCGAGGTCGCGCGCGGTTTCCGGGTCGGCGGTCGAAAGGAGATCGGCGATGAGCTCGCTGTCTTCGCTGAGAATATCGGCGAGCGGAATACGGCGGGCGCTGGAGGCCTGGAGCGCCTCGTAGTCGATCGCGAAGAAGATGGCGCCGAGGAGACGCGGGGTGATGAGATCGTTGAGGAGCTTCGCGAATTTCTTCGAATGGCGGTTCTTGACGATCCAGAGGAGGACGGGCGCGCGGAGATTTTGCTCGGTTTGCCAGCGCTTGAGAACCGAGGCGAGTTCGTCGGAGTGGCCCTGCTCGACGAGGAAGTTGATGCACTCGGTGGTGAACTTGCCCTGCGAGGTTTTGAGGAGCTGGAAGAGGAGTTCGCGGGCTTCGATCGGGTGGGTCTCGTTGACGAGTTCGAGGAAGCGGGACTGGAAATGAACGGGGATCTTCTCGGCGATCGCGGGGAGATCGCGGGTGTTGGAGATAATCGCAGATTGTTGCGGCTCGAACGTGGACGGATCGACGTCGAGACGGCGGGCGAGTTCGTCGCGCACGAAGGCGCCGTAGAGGCGCTCGGCGGCGTCGAGCTGATTGCTGGTCTTCACGGCGTCGGTCAGGCCGGTGAGGATCGCGGAGAGATCGGTTTTGGCCTCCTTCTTGTCGACGGTGGCGAGAAGTTCTTCGGCGAGCGCAATGCGGCGTCGAGCGGAGCGGGTGGCGTTGAATTGCTCGAGGATTTCGTCTTCGGCGGAAACGGGCGTTTCACGGAGGACGTAGCATTCGGTTTTCTTTTCCGGGACCTGCACGCGCGGGTCCTTGGCGACGAGCTTCTTGGTGCTGGCCCACCACTTCTTGAATTTTTCCTGGCCGACGACTTGGGCGAGGGTGATCTCGAGGTCGATGGCGGTCGTGGCGCGGTTCGGATAAGATTCGAGGGCTTCGACGACGAGCTGGGCGGGATTTTCGGCGATGAGCTCGGCGATCTTGGCGGAGTCGGTTTCCTTGCGAACGAGGAGATGATTGGCGGGAAGGATCTCCATGGTGTTCACGCAGAAAGCGGGATCCATGGGGTGGCCCTTCTTATCCTTGAAATCGATGATCAGGCGTTGGGAGGCGTCGTCGTAACTCTGGATCTGGCCGAAGCCCCAGCTCCGGTGGATCACATAGGCGCCGGGCTCCATCGCTTCGAGTTTGGCTTTGGCCGCTTTGAGCGGCGGGTTTTTGGCGATGAGCGCGGAAACAGCTTCGGAATTCATTTTTACGAAAGTGATGACCTGAACGGGTAAGTTGAGCGGGGAATGAATGGTGTTGTCAAACAGTGTATCTGGCGCGGTCGGGGAGCGGAACGGAAGGCGGTGAGGCGGTTGTTTTTGCTGGCGCGCGGGGCGAGAGTGAGGCGGGCTCGCATTCAATTATGGCAGATGTTTCCGCAGTGGGTTCCGACAAGAACGAGGCGCGTTCCGATGCGTGGGGCGCGGCCGTGCGGCTGGTGGCGCGGTGGTTGGAGCGGCGGGAGCGTGTGGATGAACTGTTGGAAACGCTGGGCCGGTCGCTGACCGGAGCGGAGCGGGCGCGGTGTCAGCATCTCGTGTTTGGCGTGGTGCGGCATTTTGGCCGGATCGAGGCGGCGCTGGCGCGGTTGATCGCGCATCCGCCGCGGTTCGCGACGCGAGCGGTGCTGTTTGTCTCGGGGTTTGAATTGATCGAAGCGCAGGCGGAGGCGGGGGAAGGGCGGGTGGCGAAGATCGTGCATCACGCGGTCGAGCGGACGAAGACGCTGACGAGTCCGGCGGAGGCGCGGCTGGTGAATGCGGTGGTGCGGAAGTTGGCGGGCGCGCTGGCGGTGCCGCCGCCGCCGAAACTCGCGCCGGCGGAGGTGTTGGCGGAGTATTTTTCGCATCCGGCGTGGCTGGTGCGAAGCTGGCTGGCGCAGTTCGGGGCGGAGGCGACGCGGGCGTTGCTCGAGTGGAATCAGCGGCCCGCGCCGGTGTATGCGCGGTGGCGAGGGGAAGTGGTCGGCGCGGAAGGCGCGGCGGTCCCGGAATGGTTTAAGCCGACGGAATGGGACGGGTTTTATGAGATTCCGGCCGGGCGATGGGGCGAGGTGGAACCGCTGCTGAAAAGTGGGCAGATTTATCTGCAGGATCCGGCGACGCGGATCGCGGTGGAGTTGCTGGCGCCGCAGGAAACTGAAGTCGTGCTCGATGGGTGCGCGGCACCGGGCGGAAAGAGTCTCCTGATCGCGGATACGATGAAACGCGGGAAGGTCATCGCGATGGATTTACCGGGCGCGCGGATCGAGCGACTGGCGGAAAATCTATCGCGGGTGCCGGAGACGGTCGGCGTGGCGCTGGTGCAGGCGGATTTGCGCGAGAACGCGGCGGCGATGTTGAAGGAACACGAACTGCCGCGGGAGTTTTCAGCGGTGCTTTTGGACGTGCCATGCTCGAACACGGGCGTGATGCGCCACCGCGTGGACGTGAAGTGGCGCTTGCAGGAAGGCGATTTCAAGAAGCACCCGCGTCAGCAGAAAGCGTTGCTGGCGGCGGCGGCGCGGCTGGTGCGTCGAGGTGGACGCCTGGTGTATTCGACGTGCAGCATCGATGAAGAGGAAAACGAGCACGTGGTGCGCGAGTTTTTGGCGGATCGGCACGGGCAGTGGACGCTTGAAAAGAGCGTGGTGTCGCGCCCGTGGGCGACGGGGCACGATGGGGCCGGGGCGTTTTTGCTGCGCAAAAACGCCGGTTGAGGAAGGAGGTTTGGGTTGAGGCAGCGTGCGAAGGCTCGCTCTTCAACCTGTCGCTTCGATTGCAACGTCCGCGAGGCGCGGCTAGGGGACGAGGTCGAAAACCGGGATGCGTTTCTCGGTTTCCTCGGTGCCATTGAGGAAGGTGAAGCGGATGGAATCGGCGGCGGCGACGAGCTGCTGGTAGCGGGTGATGTCCCACTGGGCGACGGGCTCGCCTTCGATGCGCGTGACGAGGTCGCCGGTTTGAACGCCGATGGCAGAGGCGGGAGAATCGGGGACGACACTGGTCACGCGCCAGTAAACCGGGGTTTTGTTGAAGCTGACGCCGGCGTTGCGGAGCGGCGTGGCGGCGAGCGGGGCGGGATCTTCGCGGAAGAAAGTGACCTGGTTATGCTCCTGGTCGAAGGTGACGGTGAAATGTTCGAGGATGCCGCCGCCGATGGAGGTGAGCTCGTCGGTGGTGTCGACGATCGGTTGGCGAACGATGTAGTCGCCGAGGTGAAGATCCTGGGCGAGGCGGCCGATGCGTTGTTCTCGATCGCCGCTCAACGTGGCGATGGTGGCGCCGGGGCGCGGGGGCACGGCGAACTCCGGTTGGAGGCCGACGGGGTTGAGGCTAAGGGAGGCGTCGCTGCCGGAATCGATGAGGGCGACGAGGGTTTGGCGGCCGAGGCGCAGGGGGATGATGGGGATGTTGCGTTCGTTGTTGAAATGGATCGAGGTGCCCGCGGTGGGCGGCGGAGCGGAGAGCGGTTGGAGGACGACGCGGGCGTTGGGGTAATCGAGGGTGAGGACGGTTTCGCGGAAAAGCGGGAAGCCGAGGATGCCGTCGATTTGGATGCCGAGGTGGGCGGAGATGGCGCTGCAGTCGTAAATGAGCGCCTGAACGTTTTCGAAGACGGCGCCGCCGAGATCGATTTTGCGGAGCGTGGTGGCGGTGAGGAGCGCGGTTTCGCCATCGGCGGAACGGACGCGGACGAGCGGAGTGGTGGGCGGCGGGGCGTTGCGGGCGGCGTAGCGCGCGGCAAGTTCGGGCGAGACGAGGGTGACGGAGGCGCCGGTGTCGACGAGGAAGTGGTAAGGGCCGCGTTTGTCCCACTTCGTTTCGATGACGAGGTAGTTGGACAACGGCTTGGCGGGAATCGTGACGAGTTCGCTGTCGAGCGTCGTGCGACCCGGGCGCGGGAGCTCGCGGCGGAAAAGTTGGCAGCCGGTGAACGCGACGATGAGCGCGAGCGCGAGGAGCAGGCGCGGGACGAAACGTCGGAAGCGTGGAAACGCAGGGGTCATTTAGCGGGCTGGGGCAGCGAACGGCTGAGCCAGAGGGCGCCGATCGCGAAGGCGGCGCCGGCGACGAAGACGCTGGCGGAGCCGAAGACCCAGAAAACGGTGCCGGCGATCACCGGAGTGATGGCGCGGGAAAGGGAGCCGAGGGAGCGGAAGATGCCGAGGGCGCGGCCCTGTTGATGTTGCGCGCTGTAGAGCGAGATGAGTCCGGTGGTGGACGGGTTGACGAGACCGGAACCGAGGGCGAGGGCGGCGAGCCCGAGGTAGAGCAGCCACGGTTGCGGGGCGTAGCCGATGCAGAGAAGACCGGCGATTGAAACGGCGAGGCCGCCCATGAGGATGGCGGTTTCGGTGTGGCGCTGCAGGAGTTTACGGACGATGTAACCCTGTGTGACGATCGCGCAGAGACCGAGAAAGCCGAGCAGGTATCCATTTTCGCGCGACGTGTAGCCGAAGCGTTCGGCGGCGAGGAAGGTGAGGGCGGTTTCCATGGCGACGAAGGAGACCGAGTAGATGAAGGCGACGAGGTTGGCGCGGCGCAGGGCGCGATCTTCAAGGCTGAGGATCGCGCGAAGCGGATTGCGGAGACGCGCCGGGTGAGATTCGGCGCGCGTGGCGTCGGAGAGCGTTTCGCGGAAGCGGCGGTGAATCCAGAGGAGATTGATCAGGCAAAGGATGAACGCGAGGGCGGCGGGAACAGTGAAAGGGTTGATGCCGAAGCGCGCGAGCGACGGGTGCGTGGCGACGAGATTTATCTGCGAGGCGAAGGCGCCGAGCATGGGGCCGGTGACGAGGCCAAGGCCGAAGGCGGCGCCGACGAGGCCCATGGCCTTGGAGCGTTCGGCGCGGGTGGTGACGTCGGCGACCGCGGCGGTGGCGACGGAGAGATTTCCGCTGAAGGCGCCGCTGACGATGCGGGAAAGGACGAAGAGCCAGAAGGATCCGCTGACGATCCAGATGAAATAGCCGAGCGCGGTGCCAGCGACGGTGAGGAGGAGCACGCCGCGGCGACCGCGGCGGTCGCTGACGGCGCCCCAGAACGGCGCGAAGATGAACTGCAGGATCGAGAAGAGGGAGCTGATGACGCCGCCAAAGAGGACGGCGGCGAAGTTTTCGTCCTTTCCGAGGGCGCGCGCGAGGGTGTCGGTGTGGCCGACGAGCCAGCCGAGGAGGCCGGAGTGGCCGTCGGTGGACAGGTAGTGCGTCAGCAAGTCGGGCCCGAGCGGGAAGATGATGGAGAACCCGATCAGGTCGATGTAGAGCGTGAGAAAGATGACGCCGAGCGAGAGAGGACGAGGCGGCGATGGCGTGGCGGCGGGAGCAGGCACGGGAAAAAGCCGGAGCGAAAACGGTTCCGTGCGGAAGGCCAAGGCGCAAAGCGGAGAAATGATCGAAGGCGGCGAGAGTAAACAAGAACGGGAGCCGCGAGCGGGAACGGTGAGGAATGACGGGAAATGAAAACGGCCGGCGAGAGCGCCGGCCGGGGTGGGGATCGCGGAGATCTTTTCCGACTAGAAGGAATATTCGAGGCGGAGGCGGACGTTGGTTTCGTCGCCGGGGATGACGACCCAGCGGTTGATGCTGGCGGCGAGGTAGTCCTCGTCGAGGAGGTTATCGACGTTGAGCTGGGCCTTCCAGTTTTCGTTGATGCGGTAGGAGGCGTTGAGGTTCACGAGCGTGCGTTCTGGGAGGTAGAAGCTCGGTTGAACGGGGATGATGTTGTCGGCGGTGCTGGCGGCGGTGACACCGCTGGCGGCGTCGCCGGGGCGTTCGCTCAAGTAGGTGGCGCCGAGGCCGAGGGTGAGGCCGGCGAGGGTGGTTTCGCGCGGGAACTGGTAGTTAAGGAGAAGGGCGGCGGATTTCTCGCCGGTGCCGCGGAACGGGACGCCGTTGGGGTCGCGATTGGTGAAGGTGGTGACGTTGCCGATGAGGGAGAACTCGTCGGTGAGGCGGGCGCGGAACTCGAACTCGTAGCCTTTGGCGATGCGATCGGAGACGAGCGGCGGGAGCGGCGGGTCGGGCGGGTTGGGGACGTAGTTGCCGGGATTCGGAACGGAGTAGTTGTTCTGAATGATGTCGAAGTAGGCGCCGGTGATCGTGAGGCGGTCGCCGAAGAGTTGGAGGCGGGCGCCGAATTCGTCCTGCTGGCCGTCCTGGAGCGGGGCGGCGTTGTTGCGACCGATGTTGTAGGCGGAGTTGGGCGTCGAGTTTTCGGAGTAGCTGTAATACAGCGCGAGGTTGGGGATGGGCTTGATGAGGATGCCGTAGGATTTGAGCTCGGTGTTGATGTTGGCGCGGTATTTCTGGATGGGATTCGGGATGAGGTCGTCGGTGGCCTGGTCGTAGTTGTTATACGAATACCCGGCGTTGAGAATGAGGCGGTCCCGGAGGAGCGAGAGGGTTTCGCTGAGGTAGAACTGGAGCGCGTAGTTGTTGGTGTCCTGGCGGGTGGAGAGGGCGCCGATCGTGTGGGCGTCGGCGGTCGGGGCGTCGTAATTGATGTCGGGCTTGGTGGAGCGGAAGCTCTTGAAAGTCTGGCGGGTCATGTCGAAGGCGCCGCCAACCACGGTCGTGGAGGCGAGGACATCGTTGTCGATGATGAAGCTGTAGTCGTTTTGGGCGTTGAAGAGGGAGTAGTGGTTGAGGTCCTCGGAGCCGTTGCGAATGAAAGTGCGCGGCTGGGTGGGCGCGGGGGAAGCGGTGAAATCGGGCGCGGGGCCGTAGACGGCGCCCGGGGTGAAAAGCCCGGTGCGCGGATCGACTCCGCCGCCGCTGATGCCGGTGGTGGCGAGGTTTTGGAGGAAGGAGATGTCGAAGTCGGTGTAGCGGACGGCGAGGCGCATCGAGATCGCGTCGGTGATCGGAAGCGTGAGGAGGGCGCGGACCTCGGGGCGTTCCTCGTTGCGGTAGTCGGCGCCGGCGGTGTTGAGGTCGCGCGGGACGCCGGCGAGGAGGCGCGTGCCGGTGGCGGAGCCGGAGGAGGGATCGATCGGGATGCCGAAGTAGTTTTGGACGCGGGAGTCGGTGTAGGCGGCTTGGAGGACGAGTTCGGCGCCGGTTTGTGTGCGGAAGGAAACCATCGGCATGATGACGAAGGTTTCGCGCGGATCGCCGGCGTAACCCTCGGTGTCCTGGAACGCGCCGACGATGCGGAAAGCGACACGGTCGTCGGCGGTGAGCGTGCGGTTGATGTCGAACTCGAGACGCTGGGCGTTGAAGAGTCCGAGGGTGGCGGCGATGGAGCCGAAGTTGTCGTAGCGCGGTTTGCGCGTGACGGCGTTGATGGTGCCGCCGGGAATGCCGGCGGGCGCGAGGACGGCGTTGGGGCCTTTGACGACCTCGATGCGTTCGACGAAGACGGGGTCGAGGTTGACTTGGGCGGGAGCGGAGAAGTTGTCGATGCGCTGGCCGTCGGATTGGAAGCCGCGAATCGTGGTGCGATCGAGGCCGTTGGGGATGGTGGATTCGGTGACGCCGGAAATGTATTGAAGGGCGTCCAGGAGGCGCGTGGCGCCGACATCGTCGACGAGCTCGCGCGTGACGACGGAGACGCTTTGCGGGGCGTCGAAGAGGTTCACGCGGACGCGGCCGCCGGAGGTGGTTTGGGTGGGTTGGTAGCGGCCGGTTTGAGAATCGGTGATGACGAAGGGAGAAAGCACGACGACCTCGTCGGAAGCGGGCGAGGTGGTCGGTGAAGCGGCCTGCGAGAAGACGACGGTGGGGAAGGCGAGGAGTGCGGGAAGGGCGCGGCGGAGCGGAGACGTGTTCATGCTGAGCGTGGGTTTGCGGGTGGGCCGGCGCTGGCGAGCGGCGTGGGGTGTTGTCGCGGAGGATGTCGGATTCGTTGGCGGCAGGTTGTGGGAATGAGTCACAAAGCGGGGCGGGCCTCATGCGGAAATGGGGATTATTGCGGTGGCGCGGACGTGTGTGGTTATGACGGGCTGTAACGCACGGGGGGGAAACTTGTGCTCGCCGTCACCTTTCGAGGTGCGAAGCGTCGAGCAGCCACCCCACCATGAAAATTCTCCCCGCCCTCGGTGTGTTCGCGTCGAGTTTAACGTTGAGCCTCACGGCTCCTGTCTTGGTCGCCGCCGGAGGGGCGGTTGGCCAGTTTTCGAATCATGGCGACGTTGGCGCGCCGGCGATCGCGGGTTCGACGAGTTATGACGAACTGCGGCAGGAATACCGGATGACCGCGGGAGGCATCAATATGTGGGGAAAGACGGACCAGTTTCAGTTCGCGTGGAACAAGATGAAGGGAGACTTCATTCTTTTCGCGCGCGTGGAGTTTCTCGGGCAGGGCGTGGACCTGCATCGCAAGGCCGGCTGGATCGTGCGGCAGACGCTCGATGCGGATTCGCCGTATGCGGATGCCTGCGTGCATGGCGACGGGCTGACGTCGTTGCAATTTCGGCGGACGAAGGGCGGCGACACGGAGCAGGCGGTGGTGCCGTTGACGGGCGGTGATGTGATCAAGTTCGAGCGACGCGGGAAGCAGTTCATTTTTTCATCGGCGCGCTATGGCGAGACGTTCACGAGCACGACGCTCGACGAGCTGGATTTGGGCGACGAGGTGTTCGTGGGGTTGTTTCTCTGCTCGCACAATGCGGAGGTGAAGGAGGAGGTCGTCTTCAAGGACGTGCGCATCGTGCGGCCGCCGAAAGAAGGGTATGTGCCGTATCGCGACTACATCGGGGCGCATTTGGAGATCCTGAACGTTCACACGGGCAAGCGGGACATCGTCTACAGTTCGCCGGAGCAGTTCGAGGCGCCGAACTGGCTGCCGGATCACAAGACGCTTTTGATCAACGTGAGCGGTCCGGGGCCGAACAAGGGGCACCTGAAAACCTTTGATCTCGTGACGAAGCAGATCGGGAATTTCGACACGGGCTTTGCGACGCGGAACAACAACGATCACGTGCTGAGCTTCGATGGGAAGCAGCTCGGCATCAGCCATCACAGCGCGGACGACAATGGACGTTCGGTGATCTACAAACTGCCCGCGACGGGCGGCACGCCGGTGCGGGTGACGCCGAAGGCGCCCTCGTATTTCCACGGCTGGTCGCCGGACGCGAAGTGGCTGGTTTACACGGGCGGGCGGAAGCACACGCCGGATGCGACGTCGGACAAATACGACATCTACAAGATCTCGACGGACGGCGGAGAGGAGATCCGGTTGACGGATGCGCCGGGGTTGAGCGACGGGCCGGAGTTCACGCCGGATGGAAAGTATATCTATTTCAACTCGACGCGTTCCGGGCTGATGCAGCTCTGGCGGATGAAGCCGGATGGATCGGAGCAGGAGCAGATCACGAACGACGAATTCAACAACTGGTTCCCGCACATTTCACCCGATGGAAAGTGGATCGTGTTCATCTCCTACGGGCAGGACATCAAGCCGGAGGAACATCCGTATTATAAGCACGTTTACCTGCGGATGATGCCGGCGAGCGGCGGACAGCCCCGGGTGATCGCGTATCTGTTCGGCGGCCAGGGCACGATCAACGTGCCCTCGTGGTCCCCGGACAGCACGCGCGTGGCTTTCGTGAGCAATACGCGGATGGACTGATCGAAGGCTTATTGCCCTTGTCAGAGCAGGCCGTGCCGCCGTCTTTTTCGGATCGAGTTCCCATGAAAAATCATCCCCGCCCCGTCGTTGGTCCTCTCAATCGTCGTGACTTCGTGAAGACGCTGGGCGTCGCCGCGGCGGCGCTCTCGTTTCCCACGATCATCCCCTCGCGGGTGTTGGGCGCGAATTCGCCGAGCAATCGTTTCCGCATCGGGCAGATCGGTTGCGGGCGCATCGCGCGGGTGCACGACATGCCGGGCGTGTTTCGCTCGGGGATGGCGGACATCGTGGCGTTGTGCGACGTGGACCTGAGGCGTGTGGCGGAGGGGAAGGACCTGGCGGAGAGGTTTTATCGGGATGCGTCCGCGGTGCCGCCGCCGATGTCGACGCACATGGATTATCGCGAGATCCTGGCGCGCGACGACATCGACGGCGTGGTGTTGAGCCTGCCGGATCATCAGCACGCGGAGATCGCACTCGCGGCGATCCGGGCGGGGAAGGACGTTTATCTCCAAAAGCCGTTTACGATGACGCACGAGGAAAGCGTCATTCTGCGCGACGCCGTCGTGAAAAGCGGACGCATTCTGCAGGTGGGCAGCCAGCAGCGCTCGTGGAATCAATCGCAGCAATTCCGCAAAGGCTGCGAGTTCGTGCGGAGCGGGCGCGTGGGGCGGTTGAAGGCGGTGGAGATCGGGCTGCCGATCGACCCGACGAAGCCGGACGATCCGGAGCAGCCGATTCCGGCAAATTTGAATTACGACGCGTGGCTCGGGCCGACGCCGAAGGTGTATTACACGGAGCAGCGGGTGCATCCGCAGTCCGGATACGACCGGCCGGGCTGGCTGCGCAACGAGTCGTATTGCCTCGGCATGATCACGGGTTGGGGCGCGCATCATTTCGACACGGCGCACTGGGGCATGGACATGGAATCGAGCGGGCCGGTGAAGGTCGAAGGCCGCGGGACGTTTCCGACGAACTCGATCTGGAACGTGCACGGCGAGTATCACGTCGAGCTGACCTATCCGGGCGACATCAAGATGACGGTGTCGGACAAACTGCCGAATGGCGTGAAGTTCATCGGTGACGAAGGCTGGATCTTCGTGTCGCGCGAGCAGCAGGGCGGACAGACGTCCAGCGACCCGGCGATGCGCGCGACGGAGTTGCAGCCGCTCGATGCGAGCGATCCGAAGCTGCTCGATCCGAATGGCGTGACGGTGAAGTTCCTCGAGAGCAGCAGCCATCACAAGAACTGGCTGGATTGCATGAAGTCGCGCCAGCAGCCGCTCGCGCCGGCGACGGTGGCGCACAGTGCGAACACCGCGTGCATCCTGAGCTGGATCGCGATGAAGTTGGGACGGCCGCTGCGCTGGGATCCGAAAGCGGAGAAATTCGAGAACGATGCCGAGGCGACCGCGATGCTGTCGCGGCCGGAGCGCGCGCCGTATGGGGTGCAGCGGGTGTTGAAAGCGTGAACGCGGTGCGGTTCGTCGCGGCAATCGGGTTGGTTGCGCTGGCGGGGTCGGCGGTTCGGGCCGAATGGCAGCGCAACGACACGACGCTGGCCTGGACGAAGGAGGGGAAGATCGTGTGGCAGTTCTCGTTCGATCCGGCAAAGGGGAAGCCGTTCTTCCATCCGGTCTCGGTGAATGGCGGGACGAGTCTCACGAACTTCAAGCCCGACGATCATCCGTGGCATTACGGGCTGTGGTTTTCGTGGAAATACATCAACGGCGCGAATTACTGGGAGGAAAACCGCCAGACGGGCCGTGCGCAGGGAGCGACGCGCTGGGATGAACCGGAGATCGAGACGCGGGCGGATGGAAGTGCGGTGGTGCGGATGGCGGTGACTTACACGCATCCGAGCGGACGCGTGGATTTGAACGAGCGGCGCGAGCTGAAGATATCGGCGCCCGCGGCGGACGGGAGTTACACGATCGACTGGCGTTCGAATTTTCTGGCGGGCGAGGAAGGGGCGGAGCTCGCGCGCACGCCGATGCCGGGCGAGCCGGATGGGCGTTTCAATGGCGGTTATGCGGGCTTGAGCGCGCGGCTGGCGTCGGCGCCGGCGGAGGTGGCGTTCGTGAGCGCGGACGGTGCGATCGAGGAGTTCACGCACAAGCGCGCGCGGCCGTTTGTGCCGGCGGTGGCGGCGAATGTGACGGCGGGCGGGAAGGACGTGGGGGCGATCGCGATTTTGAGTGCGCGCGACAACATCGAAGGCGAAGCGCCGTGGTATCTGGTGCAGTCGGAGATGCGTTTTGCGTGCGCGGCGATTTTGGCGCCGAAGGTGGTGAAGTTGCCGGCCGGTGGGGAGTGGAGGCTGAAGTATCGGCTGATGGTGCGGGCGAAGGGGTGGACGCCGGAGGAGTTGAAGGCGGCGGTGGGGGAGTGGGTGAAGTAGAGACGCCTGCTTGCAGGTGTCCACAAGGGCGGGCGATGCAGTTTCAGGTGGACTACGGGGCCCGGGCTGAAGCATCGCACCACCTGGCAATCACGAGCGGCGGAGGAATGCCTGCGTGCGGAGCCAGGCGATGAGTTCGTCGGCCAAGACGTGGTCGTCGGCGACGCGGGGTTGGCTGCGCGAGAAGTGCTGAAGAACGAAACGCGTGAGGCGGGGGTCCTCGGGTTCGAGCCGGGTGACGGCGGCTTCCCACGGGATGCGGAGCCGTTCGCTGACGGCGCCGCCGGTCATGCCGCCGCGAAGAATCACGATCCGGGCGGAAGGGTAGGCGCGGCGGACCTCGCGCACGGGCTACTGGAGGGCGCGGATGGGCGGGAGTTTTTGTTTGAGCTGGAGGACGGGGGCGAAGAGGTCGCCGTGTTTTTCGATGCGCTTGAGGACGTCCTCGGTTTCGAAGGTGAGCAGATCCTTCTTCTTCTTTTTCCAACAGGTTTCGACTTCATCCCAGGTGACCGGAGTGGAGACGGTCGGGCGCTGTTTGGCGCGGAGGGAGTAGACGTTGACGGTGGTCTTGTGGTCGTCGTTTTGGCTCCAATCGACGAGCACCTTCCCGGTGCGGAGGGATTTCAGCATTTTTTCGACGACGACGTCGGGAAACTGCGCTTCGAGCACGCGCGCGACGGTGTGGGCGAACTCTTTGGTCTTCTCGTAGGTGACGGGCGTGTTGAGCGGGACGTAAACCTGGAGGCCTTTGGAACCGGAGGTTTTGGCGAAGCTCTTGAGGCCGAGGCCGTCGAAAAGGGCTTTGACCCAGAGGCCGACCTGGCAGCAGAGGACGATGTCGGCCGGCGGGCCGGGATCGAGGTCGAAGGCGATCGCGGTGGGGCGGGAGATCGCGGGGGCTTTGTGCAGGAACGTGTGCAGCTCGAGGTCGGCGAGGTTGGCGGCCCAGACGAGCGCGGGGAGATCGTTCATCACGCAGTAGTGAATCTCGCCCCCGCGGTCGCGGGGAACGGTCGTGGTCTTCACCCATTTCGGGCGGTGCGACGGGCATTGCTTCTCGTAGAAGAAGAAACCTTCGACGCCGTCGGGGTAGCGTTTGAGCGTGATCGGGCGGTTCTTGAGATGCGGGAGGAGGACATCGGAGACGCGGATGTAGTAGTCGATGACGTTGCCCTTGGTGAATCCGACTTCCGGATACAGGACCTTGTCGAGATTGCTCACGGTGAGCTTCATCCGGCCGACGGTCATTTCGGTTTTGGTGGCCATGGCGGTCAGGAGGCTTTTTCGCGGACGACTTCGGTGGCGGGTTTATCCTCGCGGAGACCGAGAAAAACGGGATGGCGAAGACGGTCGTCGTTCGTCCATTCGGTGAATTTGATCTGCGCAACCATGGTCGGTTTCACCCAGTGGCAGCGGCGCATTTCGGCGGCAGTGACGCCGGCGCCGTAGCGGCCGGGGCGTTTGTCGGGGAGATCGACGAAGGGGCAGGTGTCGCTCGCGATTTTTTGGAATTGGGCGTGGAGCGAGCGGAGGAGTTTGGCGTTGAAGCCGGTGCCGACCTTGCCGGCGAATTTGAGTTGTTTGCCCTCGTAGACGCCGACGAGGAGGGCGCCGAAATGCGTGCGCGAGCCGCCGGGGGGCGTGTAGCCGCCGATGACGAATTCCTGTTCGCGGTGGAGCTTGAGTTTGATCCAGGCGCCGGAGCGTTTGCCGGGTTCGTAGGTGGAATCGGGGCGTTTGCCGATGAGACCTTCGAGGCCGAGCTTTTTGGCCTGGGCGAGCAGCGCATCGGGCTCGTTGCCGAGCGAGGCGGAGTAGCGGAGGGCGGCGGGGGCGTCTTGTGCGAGGAGTTTTTCGAGGGCGGCTTTGCGCTCGGTGAGCGGGAGCGATTGGAGCTTTTTGCCGTTCAGTTGGAGGAGATCGAAAACGTAGAAGAAGAGCGGCGGGCGCTCGGTGCCTAGATCGTGCGCTTGGAGAAGTTGGAAGGAGGAACGGCCCTGGTCGTCGAGGGCGACGATTTCGCCGTCGAGGATGACGTCGTCGACATCGAGGACGGAGACGGCTTCGACGATTTCGGGAAATTTGTCGGCGAAGTTCTTGTTGTTGCGCGAAAGGAGGCGCGTGCCGTGGGCGTCGCGGAAGGCGATGGCGCGAAAGCCGTCGAACTTGATTTCGTAGATCCAGTCGCCGGCGGGCGGGGAGTCGACGAGGAGGGCTTTCATGGGTTCGATGAACGCGGGCGTGGATTTGGCGCGGGGCGTGGTTCGCGATGTTTTTTTGGCGGATGTGGCCTTGCGGCGCGCCGGGACAGCGCGCCCTACCGGGGCTGGCGCGCCATTTTCGGCGACGCGGGCGGCTTCGGCGATGGTGGCTTTGAAGGATTTGGGTTCCTTGCGATCGGAGTGCCAGACGCGGCCGGCGCCGCGGGCGAGCTGCTCCATAGATTTGCCGGAGAGGACGGAGGTGTCGTCCTGTTTTTTGGATACAGGCTTCGTGTCCTCGCCGCCTTTAATCAGAAGCCACTCGTCGCCGCCGCGGAGTTGGACGAGATACCATTCGCCGCGGAGTTTTTTGCCGGAGAGGACGAAGTGGAGTTTTCCCTTGGCGAGGTCCTTGGCAGGGGTGTCGGTGAGCGGTTCGAAGGTGCCGCGGTCCCAGATCATCACGGTGCCGCCGCCGTATTGGCCTTTCGGAATCGTGCCTTCGAAGTCGATGTAGGAAACGGGGTGATCCTCGACGTGAACGGCGAGGCGGCGGTCGCCTTTTTTGTAGGGCACGCCTTTGGGCACGGCCCAGGATTTCAGCGTGCCGCCGATTTCGAGGCGGAAATCGTAGTGGAGGCGGGAGGCGGCGTGTTTCTGGATGACGAAACGATGGCCTTGGCCGGCGCTGCGCGAGGCGCGTCCGCTCTTGGGCTCGGCGGTTTTCGAGAAGTTTCGCTTACGGACGTATTCCTTGAGCGACATGGCGCTCGAGGATTGTCACGGCGGGGAGGGCTGGGGTTCCGTGGCGAAAGGGCGCGGAGACGCGCGGAAAGGGGGGCGCGGCGAGCGCATCGCGCCTAGATCGGGTTAAACGGCTTCTGCCGCGGGGGCGGGTTCGGGAATGAGGGACGGGCAGGAGGCGCCGTCGAACCAGGTGCCTTCGACGAAGGTGGTCGTGGGGATTTCGGGGACGCCGCGTTTGTTTTGCTGGAGCTGGCCGGCGAGGATTTCGACGGCAAGGGCGCCGACGGTGTGATGGTTTTGGCGGACGCCGGCTTTGGCGCCGCTGAAGTCCTCCAGGAAGATGTCGACGAGCGAGAGATCGCGCGGGGCTTCGAGGCCGAGGGTCTGGAGCGCGGACTGGATGAAGGACTCCTTGGTGATGATGACCTCGGGCTTGTAGCGATCGAGCCACTTCTTGAAAGGCGCGAGGTCGACTTCGGGAGAGGATTGTTCGGTCAGCCAGCGCTCGACGGGGTGGGCGTCGGGAAACAGATGCATGGGAATCCGCGCTTTGGCGGGAAGCGTTTCCTGTTCGCAGAGGAAGCCGGCGGACCAGAGGCGATCGACAGCGTGGTCCCAGCCGCGGTGCATGACGAAACCGATGCGGCGGTAGCCCTTCGACATCACCTTCTGCATCGCGAGACGGATGATGTCGCACTGGTTGTTGGTGACGTTGTGCAGCGCGGGCTGGTGGGGGAAGTAGTCGATTTTGACGGCGCTGAATTGAGACCAGTCGAAAACGAGGGCGTCGCCGTTTTCGCGACCGTGGGAGGCGATGACAAGGCCGTTGATTCCGCGGGCATTGAGGATGCGGCTGAGGCGGCCTTGGGTGAGACCGGGTTCGCGCATCCAGAAGTGGTCGAGGTTGAAGCCGATCTCTTTCGCCTTGGCGAGGGCGCCGGCGTAGAATTCGGCGTGAGCGGTGGCGGATTTCCAACCGTAACGCGTGTTCCAGTTGGTGACGTAGGCGATGGTGGGAGGATTGCGTCGCGGCACGACTTGTCCGCGGTAAGCGACGAGCGCGCGCAGCAGCGGATCGGGGGCGTAACCCATTTCTTGGGCGAGGCCCTGGATGCGTTGGCGCGTGGACTCGGGTAGCCGAGGGTGATTGCGCAACGCCAACGAAACGGTGGTGACGTGCACGCCGGCCTGCCGTGCAACGTCGGCGAGAGTAACGCGACGTCCGTTCATAGGGTAGGCCGTCAGTTCGTAGAAACCCGGGCCCGCGCACAAGTCTATTGTTAGATTGTGTGGTTGATGGCGTCACCCGGACACGAAAAGGACTTTCGGCGCGCTTCTTTCGCGACGTCGTCCACCCCCGCTTTCGACGCGCTGAAATGGCGTCTTCATGCAGAACGTTCACCCTCGTGTTTCGTTTTATTCTCGCCGCTCGCCGGGAGTTGGAGCTCGAAGCGCCAACAACTCCCTGACGCAGAGCCTCACCTTTCCCCGTGCTTGAAAGTTACCATACCCAGCATTCGCCCTTTGGGGCGTTTGCGAGCTTCACAGTCGGCCTGGTGGATGCACCGGGCGGCTTCGGTCAATCGCTTCGCGGAGCTGCGAAACAAAACGTCTATGTCGGTTATCGAACACCGGCGAATTCGCAGTGGCGGCTGCTGCCGTTCCTGACGCCGCCGAAATCGCAGGAAGGCGCGTTCACGGGCGACACGACGGTGGTGCAGCCGCCGCGGGGCTTCGATTCGCTGCGCCCCGACGAATACACGCGGACGCTGAACTGGGCGAGCGACACGTGGCGGGCGGACGAGTCGCGGTTTGGGTTTTCGTTGTTGTCGCCGTTTGGCGAAGTGCCGGATCCCGCGAAGATGTCGAAGGCGGCGGCGCGCTTTCACTTGGCGCCGATGATCACGGGCTGGATCGAATACGACAACCGCGGCGGGAAGGAAGACATCGAGCTGATCTTCGGGATCGGCAACGGCGACGACACGCTGCGGCCGCTGACCGACACGAGCGATTCACTGCTGGGTTTCGCGGGCGGCACGGCGTATGGCTATGCGACGGTGCCCGCGAAAGGTGTGACGATGCGACAAGGCTTCGACATCCTGGCGCCAAAGTTTCGCGATTTTCGCGGGCTGCTCGTGATCGCGGGCGAGAGCGCGCTGGTGTTCACGGTGCCGGCGGGCAAGCGGAAGCGTTTTCCGCTGGTCCTCGGGTTTTATCAGGGAGGGGTGGTGACGACGGGGATCACGTCGACCTTCCTCTACACGCGCTACTTCCGCGATCTTGAGGACGTGCTCAACCACGGACTCGAGAACTACGGCCGCTATGAAAAACTCGCCGCGCAACGCGACCGCGAGCTGGCGCGGAGCCGACTCGATGCGGACCAGAAGTTCCTGATCGCGCAGGCGACGCACAGCTATCTCGGCAGCAGCCAGTTGATGTGGGCGAAGAACAAGCCGCTCTACGTGGTGAACGAAGGCGAGTATCGAATGATGAATACATTCGATCTCACGGTGGACCACGTGTTCTTCGAACTCGCGTGGCTGCCGTGGGGCGTTCGCGACGTGCTCGATCTGTTCGTCGATCGCTATTCCTACACGGACCAGCTCGGGATTTCGTTCACGCACGACATGGGCGTGAACAATTTCTTCACGCCCAAGGGGCGCTCGAGCTACGAGTGCGACGGGATCGAGGGCTGCTTCAGTCACATGACGATGGAGCAGTTGTTGAACTGGATCCTGACGGCGTGCACCTATGCGGCGCGCACGGGCGACACGAAGTGGCTGAAAGGAAAGCAGAAGATCCTGCTCGCGTGCGCGGAGAGTTTGCATCGTCGCGACGATCCGGATCCGGCGAAGCGCGACGGCGTGTTGAAGCACGACTCGTCGCGCGTGGGCGCGGGCGCGGAAATCACGACCTACGACAGCCTCGACGTGAGCCTCGGGCAGGCGCGCAACAACCTCTACCTCGCGGTGAAGACGCTCGGCGCGTGGGTGTTGTTGGAGAAAGCCTTCAAGCAGCTCGGACTGGCGAAGGCGTCCGCGGACGCCGCGGCGACGGCGAACCTGCTCGCGAACACGCTCACGACGAAGTTCGAAGCCGAGACGGGCTTCTTCCCGGCGGTGTTCGAGAAGAACAACCGTTCGCGGATCCTGCCGGCGGTCGAAGGCTTCATCTATCCGCTGTATTTGAATTATCGTGACGCGACCGATCGGAAAGGCCGCTTTGCACCGCTGTTCAAGCAGCTCAGCCAGCACATCAACCAGGCCCTGGTGCCGGGCATCTGCATCGACGAGAAGTCGGGCGGATGGAAGATGAGCAGCACGAGCACGAACACCTGGTTCAGCAAGATTGCGATTGCGCAGCACGTGATCCGGAAGCTGTTCCCCGAAGCGATGACGGAGGCCGCGAAGAAAGGCGACCGGGTGCACGCCGACTGGCAACGCACGCCAGGTTGCGGCGAGCATGCGATGTGCGATCAGATTCGCAGCGATTCTGGCATCGTGTGCGGCAGCCGCTACTATCCGCGCGGCGTCTCGAACTACCTCTGGCTTTCCAACTAGACATTCACCAAAACGACGGGGCGCGCGAACCGCGCGCCTTTTTTCTTCTCCAGCCAACTTCCACCTTCTTCACCCCACCTGCACCATGAGCGATTCAGCGCATAAGATACCGCTACGCGAAAAGTTGGGCTACGCCCTCGGCGACGTCGCGACCAACTTCTTCTTCCAATCGATGATTCTCTACCAGGCCCGTTTCTATACGGACACGGTGGGGCTCGCTCCGGCGATCGTGGGTTGGATGTTTCTTGTCGTCCGTCTGGCGGACGCGTTCGTCGATCCGGTGATCGGCGCGCTGGCGGATCGGACGAAGACGCGCTGGGGCAAATTCCGCCCGTGGGTGCTGTGGACGGCGCTGCCGTTCGGCCTGATCTTCTATTTCGTTTACGTGACGCCGAACTTCGGGCCGCAGGGCCGCGTGATCTACGCGTTCGTCACCTACAGTCTGATCATGATCCTCTACTCGGCGAACAATACGCCGTATTCGGCGTTGCTGGGGGTCTTGACGCCGAACGTGAGCGAGCGCGCGAACATCGCGCGGTATCGTTTTGTCGCGGCGATCTTCGGTCAATTCATCATCCAGGCGCTGGCGCTTCCGCTCGTCGACAAGTTCGGCGCGGGGGACAGCGCGAAAGGCTGGGCGACGACGATGGCGATCTTCGGCGTGATCATCGTCGTGTGCAATTTGGTCGTGTTCTTCACGACGAAGGAGCGCGTGCTGCCGAATCCGGAGCAGAAGCCTTCGATCAAGGAGGACATCAAGAACGTGTGGAGCTGCAAACCGTGGCTCGCGATGTTCGTGCTGACGTTGTTCGTCTTCACGATGCTGGTGGTGCGCGGCACGGCGCTGAACTACCTCTTCACCTATTACCTCGACCCGAATGCGATGCGGGAGTTCGTGAACACGATCGGGCTCGCGCGGGCGGCGACGGATGCGGCGCCGACCGGCGGCGCTTATGTGCTGGACCTCTTCGGATTGCTCGTGCGGCCGGATGCGTCGAACGCGCCGGCGGTGACGTTCGCCTTCTTCCAGGTGCTCGGTTCGATCATCCAGATCGTGACGATTCCGTTCTCGAAGCCGCTTTCGGACCGCTTCGGCAAGAAGGCGGTGTATATCGTCGGCATGAGCGTGACGCTGCTGGCGACGCTGGGGGTGTTCTTCATTTCGCCGACGGACATGAACCTCATGTTCTGGCTGAGCATCGTCTGGGGCCTGGGCTGGGGTCCGACCGTGCCGCTGCTGTGGCTCATGATCGCGGACGTGGCGGACTACTCCGAGTGGCAGACCTCGCGGCGCGCGACGGGCTTCATGTATGCCGGCATTCTCTTTGCGCTGAAGGCCGGTCTTGGTCTGGGCGGTGCGGTCATCGGCTGGCTGATGGGCCTGCACGGGTATGTCGCCAACGTCGCGCAGAGCGAGTCGGCGATCATGGGGATTCGCCTCGGCGCGTCGGTCTATGCGGCGATCCCGCTGCTGGTCGCGCTCGTCTGCCTGGTGCTGTATCCGATCGGCAAGGACCTGAATCTTCGAATTCAGAACGAGCTGGAGGAGCGCCGGAAGAAACTTGCCGGCGCCACGGCTTGATCGGGCGCGGCGGACCGAGCCGCGCTGCAAAAATTCAAAGCCGCGGCGAAACTGCCGCGGCTTTGTTGTCTCACTCGCAACTTAAACGAATGTGGCTCGTCCGACTTTCATCATGAGAAAGCTTCTGAGTTTCGTTTTGCTCACGGCGGCGGCGCTGACGTGGTCGGCGGTTTCGCTTCGCGCGGCGGCTCCGCAGGGGGCTGCGGCGAGCGGACAGTATCGCAACCTGTTCAAGGAATATCTCGGCAAGAGCGACGCGGAGATCGACGCGAAGGTGAACGCGGCGTTTCAGCAGTTGTTCTACGGCGACGAGAATTCGCAGCGGCTTTATTATCCGGTGCCGGGAGACATGGCGTATGTGCCGGATATCCAGAACAACGATGTCCGGAGCGAAGGGCTGTCCTACGGAATGATGATCGCGGTGCAGATGGACCGGCAGAGGGAGTTTAATGCGATTTGGAAATATGCGAAGAACTACATGTTCTACGAGGCGGGCCCGCTCGGCGGATATTTCGCGTGGCACACGGCGTTCGATGGTCGGCGGTTGAGTCCGGGGCCGGCGCCGGACGGTGAGGAGTGGTTCGTGATGGCGCTGTTTTTCGCGTCGCACCGCTGGGGAGACGGCGAAGGGATTTTCAACTACAGCAAGGAGGCGCAGACGCTATTGCGCACGATGCTGCACAAGGACGACGAGCCGGAGCGCGGACGGATCACGAATATGTTTCACCGGGAGGCGAAGCAGATCGTGTTCACGCCGCACCCGCCGGGATCGGAATTTTCGGATCCTTCGTATCACGTTCCGGCCTACACGGAGTTGTGGGCGAAGTGGGCGGCGGATCCGACGGACCGGGCGTTTTTGGCGGAAGTGACGAAGGTGAGCCGCCAACATTTCCGGGATGCGGCACATCCCAAGACCGGGTTGATGCCGGATTATTCGAATTTCGACGGCACGCCACGGGTTTCCCCGTGGGGGAATCACGATGAATTCCGCTACGATGCGTGGCGCACGCTTTCGAATCCGGCGCTGGACTGGTCGTGGTGGGCGGCGGATCCGTGGCAGGTGGAGCAGAGCAATCGCGTGTTGACGTTTCTCGCGTCGCACGGCGAGCAGATCCCGGATCGCTTCAAGATCGACGGCACGCCGACCTCGAAGGACATGAACACGCCGGGGTTGATCGCGATGGCGGCGACGGCGGCGCTCGCGGCGGATCGGGAGATCGGTCAGCCCTTCGTGCAGCGGTTGTGGGACATGCCGGTGCCGGAAGGACGGAAACGGTATTACGACGGGCTGCTCACGATGATCGCGCTGCTGGAGGTGAGCGGGAAGTATCGGATTTATTGGCCGCAATGAGAAAGGAAGAGATGAGGGAACTTCGGGCGGGGCGGGGCGGTTTGCAGAGTCGCGTGAGTTCAAACGGCTCGCGGGGGACGGCGAGCCCTACCTGGCTGATCTGTTTCGTGGGGCTGTTTCTTGTCGTTTCGAGTGCGGTGGCGCGGGAGCGGAATCTGTTTTCCGAGCTGTTGGGGAAGTCGGAGGCGGAGGTGGCGGCGAAAGTGGAGGCGGGGTTTCGGCAGTTGTTTTACGGGGACGATGAGCGGGAGCGGATTTATTATCCGGTCGGCGCGGACATGGCGTATATCGCGGACATCGGGAATCAGGATGTGCGGTCTGAAGGGATTTCGTATGGGCTGATGATCGCGGTGCAGATGGATCGAAAGGCGGAGTTCGATCGGATCTGGAAATGGGCGACGGTGCACATGCGGCACAAGGACGGGCCGCGTCGCGGCTACTTCGCGTGGCAGTGCAAGTTCGACGGGACGGTGATCGATCCGGGAAGCGCGTCGGATGGCGAGGAGTGGATCGCGATGGCGTTGTTTTTCGCGGCGCATCGCTGGGGGAATGGCGAGGGAATTTTCAACTATGCGGCGGAGGCGCAGGGGCTGTTGAGGGAGATGCTGCACAAGCCGCATGCGGGGGAGCTGACGTCGATTTTCGATCGCAAGCGGAAGCAGGTGGTGTTCGTGCCGAACGTGCACGCGGGGACGTTTACGGATCCGTCGTATCACCTGCCGGCGTTTTACGAGTTGTGGGCGAGGTGGGCGGAGAACGCGGAGGATCGTGTTTTTTGGAAGGACGCGGCGCAGGTGAGCCGCGAGTTTTTCCACAAGACGGCGCATCCGAAAACGGGGTTGATGCCGGAGTATGCGCATTTCGACGGCCGGCCTTACACCTCGCGACGGTTTGGCGAAGGGAAGGGAGACTTTCGTTTCGATGCGTGGCGGACGCCGGCGAATGTGGCGGTGGATCACGCGTGGTGGGGAGCGGATCCGTGGCAGGTGGAGCAGAGCAATCGCGTGTTGCGGTTTTTTGCTTCGCAGGGACCGAATGCGGCGAATCAGTTCACGCTCGCGGGCAAGCCGCTGTCGACGGACACGTCGATCGGCATGTTGGCGATGGCGGCGGTCGCCGGTTTGGCGGCGGATCCGGAGCTGGCGCGGCCGTTTGTGCAGCGATTGTGGGACGCGGAAGTGCCGCAAGGGCGGTGGCGTTATTACGACGGGCTGCTTTATCAACTCGCGCTGCTGCAGGTCGGCGGGCGCTTCAGGATTCACGAGGCGCCGCGATCGTGAGGGTGGAATGGGGCGAATGGACGAGGGCTGGGAGGTTCAATTTCAACATGATGAGATCACACGCTCGGGTGAGCCGGTGCAGGTTTGCATCGGAGATTTTCGTTCGCTGCGCGCCGGCGGTTTCGCTGGTGGCGTCGCTTTTGGTGTCGAGTTGCGCGTCGACCGGAACTTCGGCTCCGCCGCCGACGACGGCTGCGTCGGTCGTCACGGCGCCGGAACCGCGAAAAGGCATGCCGGGAGCTGAACTCAAGGCGTTGTGGGGCGAGCCGAAGGAAGTGCGGCCTTTCGTCGTCGAAGGCGTGACGAGCGAGGTGTGGGTGTTCGAGCGGAGGTTGCAGGGCACGACGCGCCAGGTGGTCGCGCGCATGCAGGAAGTGCCCTACGTGGATCCGATCACGGGCACGATGCGCATGATCCAGGAGCCGATGCATGAGAACGAGACCACGACGGTGATCGAAATCACCGAAGTGCTCATGTTTTCCGGTGTCGTGACCGAATGGAAGAAGCGCTTCGATTCCGAGCGGGCTTTCAATTGAAGCCATCGAACCCCAACCCTGAACGACCTCTTACATTAAAGATCATGATGCGTTTCCTTCTTACGTTTCCCGCCGGTGCGGTGCGCTGGCTCGCTTGTGCTTTGTTGGCGGTCGGCGCCGTGGCGTCGCGTGCGGCGGAAGAAGACGGCTACCGGCTGTGGCTGCGCTACGATCCGATCGCGGATTCGGCGCTGCGCGCGAGCTACGCGGCGGCGATCACGGAGATCGTGATTCCGGAGACGCAACGTCCGCCGTGGGCGATGGGATCGATCAACGCGATTCGCGACGAGCTCACGACGGGGCTGCGCGGGCTGCTGGGAGCGGACGTGCCGGTGGTGGCGCAGCCGACGCGTGCAGGCGCGCTGGTGCTGGGCAATCCGCGTCAGCCGGAGATCAACGCGCTCGTGAGCGAGGCGGATCTGCGTGTGGCGAGCGAGGAGGGTTTTATTTTGCGGAGCGTGACCGTCGACGGACAGCGGCGAATCCTGCTCGTGGCGAATCGCGAGATCGGGTGGCTGTATGGCGCGTTCGCGCTGCTGCGGCATCTGCAGACGAATCAGCCGATCGATAATCTGAATGTGGTGACGGCGCCGAAGATCCAGCGGCGGTTGTTGAATCACTGGGATAACCTGAACGGCTTCGTGGAGCGAGGGTATGCAGGCGAGTCGTTGTGGGACTGGTTTCACATTCCCGAATACATGTCGCCCCGGTATCGCGACTATGCGCGGGCGTGTGCATCGATCGGCATCAACGGGACGGTGCTGACCAATGTGAACGCGAACGCGCGGGTGTTGACGCCGTATTATTTGAAGCGGGTGGCGGCGCTGGCGAACGAGTTTCGTCCGTATGGTATCCGCGTTTACCTTACGGCGCGCTTCAGCGCCCCCGTGGAAATCGGCGGGTTGAAAACGGCGGATCCGCTCGATCCGGCGGTGCGCAAATGGTGGGCCGACAAAGTGGAGGAGATCTACGCGTTGATTCCGAATTTCGGCGGGTTTCTGGTGAAGGCGAATTCGGAAGGGCAGCCGGGGCCGCAGGCCTATGGGCGGAATCACGCGGACGGCGCGAACATGCTGGCGGATGCGTTGCAGGCGCGCGGCGGCATCGTGATGTGGCGGGCGTTTGTTTACAGCAACGAGGAGCCGGAAGACCGGCACAAGCAGCCTTACAACGAGTTCGTGCCGCTCGATGGGAAGTTCCGCGACAACGTGATCGTGCAGGTGAAGAATGGCGCGATCGATTTCATGCCGCGGGAGCCGTTCCATCCGCTGTTTGGCGCGATGCCGAAGACGCCGCTGGCGCTGGAGCTGCAGATCACGCAGGAGTATCTCGGCAGCGGCACGCAGATCGCGTTTCTCGCACCACTCTTCGAGGAGGTGCTGGATGCGGATACTTTTGTGAACGGGCCGGGCACGACGGTCGGGAGGATCGTCGACGGCAGCGTGGATCATCACGGAATTTCGGTGATCGCGGGCGTGTCGAATGTGGGGGACGACCGCAATTGGACGGGTCACCCGATGGCGCAGGCGAATTGGTATGCCTACGGCCGGCTCGCGTGGGATCATCAGCTCGATTCGGCGCAGATCGCGGACGAGTGGACGCGGGTGACGTTTGGCAACGATCCGGCGCTGGTGCAGCCGATCACGAAGATTCTCATGGAATCGCGCGAGACGGTGGTGAACTATTCGATGCCGCTCGGACTACATCACATCATGGCGGAAGGGCATCATCACGGGCCGGGACCGTGGGTGGATGAGGCGGGCCGGGCGGATTGGACGTCGGTTTATTATCATCGCGCGGATGAGAAGGGGATCGGGTTCGATCGCACGAAGACGGGAACGAATGCGCTCGAGCAATATGCGCCGGAGATCCAGCGCGTGTGGGGCGATCCGAAGACGATCCCGGATAATCTGCTGCTGTGGTTCCACCATCTGCCGTGGGATTACACGATGAAGAGCGGGCGGACGCTGTGGGATGAGATCGCGCTGCACTATCAGAAAGGCGTGGAGACGGTGCGCGAGTGGCGGAAGACGTGGGACGGATTGCCGAAGGAAAAGATCGGCGAGCCGCGTTACTCGCATGTAAAGGCGCTGCTCGGACGGCAGGAACGCGAGGCGCGCGAGTGGCGCGATGCGTGTTTGCTGTATTTCCAGACATTTTCGAAGCGGCCGCTGCCGGCGGGCGTGGAAGCGGCGGAGCATCCGCTGGAGTATTACAAGGCGGTGAACATCCCGTTTGCGCCGGGGCATCCCGGGGCGAGGTAGATTTTCGAATTTCGATTTGGGATTTTCGATTTTGCTGAGGGCCCACGGAACACGCGGAAGACACGGATGGAGGGCACTGAAGACGGGTTGGTCTGACTTGGGGACGAAACGCTCACGCGTTCCGCTACGAGGTGGGGGCGGGTGAAAATCCGTTTGCGCAGGGGGCGGGGGGGCTTCAGCCTGCGCGGTTCCATGAGCGACATCCCTCAAGACATCACGCACGACCAGCATGCCGTGCGGCGCCAGAAGCTCGCGGATATGCGCGCGGCGGGGTTTGACCCGTATCGCGCGGAATTCGCCCCGACGCACTTCTCGGCGGACGCGAAAGCGCTGTATGTCGACGGGCAGGACTACGGCGTGAACGTGGGCGTGGCGGGGCGACTAGTGACGTTTCGTGTGCAGGGCGGCAGCTCGTTCGTGAAGATCCAGGACCAGCAGGGGCAGATTCAGCTTTATTTCCGCAAGGACGTGCTGGGCGAGGAGCGCTACACGGTTTTCAAGAAGCAACTCGATCTGGGCGACATCATCGGCGTGACGGGCACGCTCTTCAAAACGAAGACGGGCGAGATCACGGTGCGCGTGGATGCGTTTACGCTCGTATCCAAGGCGCTGCGACCGCTGCCGGAGAAGTTCCACGGGTTGAGCGATCCGGAGCAGGTGTATCGCCAGCGTTATCTGGACGTGATCGTGAATCAGGAATCGCGCGCGCGGCTGATGCTGCGTTCGCGCGTGGTGTCGCACATCCGGCGTTTTCTCGAGGAGCGGAAGTTCATCGAAGTCGAGACGCCGGTGCTGGAGGCGACGGCGGGCGGCGCGGCGGCGCGGCCGTTTGTGACGCATCACAACGCGTTGAACGTGGATTTCTTTTTGCGCATCGCGACCGAGCTGCGGTTGAAGCGGATGCTGGTGGGCGGGTTCGATCGCGTGTTCGAGATCGGGCGGATTTTCCGGAATGAAGGCGTGTCGCGCCGGCATAATCCGGAGTTCACGATGCTCGAGGTTTACGAAGCGTATAGCAACTACCGCGGGATGATGACGCTCATCCGCGACATGCTGACGACGCTCGTGCGCGATGTGATCAAGCCGGCGGACGGGTCGTTGAAGATCAAGCACGCGGCGAGCGGGCAGGATATCGATTTCGGCGGCGAGTGGCGCGAAGTGCGTTACAAGGATCTGATCATCGAGGCGACGGGCGACGCGGAGTGGTTTGGGCGTCCGAAGGCCGAGAAAATCGCGAAGGCGGAGTCGATGGGGCTCTCGATTCATCCCGGCTGGGAAGAGTTCGAGATCACGAACGAGATTTTCTCGAAGAAGATCGAGCCGACGCTGATCCAGCCGACGTTCATCACGCACCTGCCGAAGGAGCTGTGTCCGCTGGCGAAGCTGAACAAGGAAGATCCGAGCGTGCTGGATGTGTTCGAGCTGACGATCGGCGGGATGGAAATCGCGCCGGCGTATTCGGAACAGAACGATCCGGACGTGCAGCGGGAGATGTTCGAGAAGCAGGCGGGCGAGGAGAAGCAGAACATCGACCAGGACTTCCTGCTGGCGCTCGAGCATGGCATGCCCCCGGCGGGTGGCATGGGCGTGGGGATCGACCGGTTGTGCATTTTGCTGACGGGCGCGGAAAGCATCCGGGATGTGATTCTGTTTCCCCAGTTGCGGCCGGGGAGCGGTCAATCCTGACCTCCCGCGAAACACGCGAAATCACGCGAACGAAGAACTTAGAGGTTTGAGTTATTCGCGTTCCTTCGCGTGATTCGCGGGCGACTCCATGCCGTGGTATCTCTACCTAGCGCTTAAGCAGCTTTTCCCGACGGGGCGGCGGTTTCCGTTTTTTACGGCGATCTCGATGCTGGGCGTCGCGTTGGGGGTGGCGTTGTTGATCATCTCGACGAGCGTGATGGGCGGGTTCGGTTACGAGATCCGGCGGATGATCGTCGAGACGGAGGGCGATGTGCAGGTGCGGGCGGACGGTTATGTGAACAACGCGAACGCGGTGCTCGAGCGGATCGAGAAAGTGGACGGCGTGGTGGCGGCGACGCCGTTTGCGGACGGCGTCGTGATGCTGGAGTGCGAGGGGCGTCCAGCGTATCCGGCGATGCGCGGGATCGATCTCGACAGCGTGCGCGACGTGGTGCCGATCGAGCGTTATGTGCGGCTTGGGACGCTCGATGCGCTCGATGACGATGCGATTATTTTGAGCGCGAATCTGGCGTTTACGATCGGGGCGCGGATGGGCGACACGGTGGAGGTGTATTCGCCGCTGCTGTTGGAGCGGTTGAAGCGCGACGAGGTTTTTCTGCCGCGGGAGTTGAAGGTGGTGGGGATTTTCGAGGTGGGGCATCAGCAACTGGACAGCTCGATGGTGATCGTGACGCTTCGGACGATGCAGGATCTGTATGGGCTGCGGGATGGGATTCACGGGATCAACGTGAAGCTCGCGCCGGGTTTGGATGCGGACGTGGGCGCGGCGCGGATCAATGCGGCGCTGCCGCCGGGCGCTTACATGACGGCGCGGTCGTGGATGGATGCGAACCAGGATTTCCTGTTCATTCTGTCGCTGGAAAAGAACATGATCTTCTTCCTGCTGACCTTCATCATCGTGGTGTCGGCGTTTTCGGTGACGAGTTCGCTGCTGATTTCGGTGGTGCGGAAAACGCGCGAGATCGGATTGCTCGGCGCGCTCGGCGGGAAGTCACGGCACGTGGCGGCGTGTTTTTGTTTTCAGGGACTTTTCATCGGAATCGTGGGCACGGCGGCGGGGCTGGCGCTGGGGTTTGGGGCGCTGCATTTTCGGAATGACTTCGTGCGCATGTTCACGGAGCTGACGAGCAGCCAGGAGGTGCTGACGCGGTTTTATCAGTTCAGCAATCTGCCGGCGCACACGTCGACGAACGACGTGGTGATGATCGTGGTGTGCGCGGTGGTGATTTCGACGCTCGCGGGATTGTTGCCGGCGTGGCGGGCGGCGCGGTTGAAACCGGTGGAGGCGTTGCGCAGTGAGTAATTCAGCCAAAAACGGCGTGGTGCGCGGGGATGTTCAATCCGTGCTGAGTGCGCGGGGATTGAAGAAGAGCTTTCGCAGCGGCGAAGGAAAGATCGAGGTGCTGCGCGGCGTGGATCTCGACGTGGCGGCGGGGGAGAGTGTGTCGATTCGTGGCGAGTCGGGGTCGGGGAAGTCGACGCTGTTGAATTTGCTGGCGGCGCTGGATGCGCCGGATGCGGGGACGCTTTCGTGGGAAGGTGGGGCGGCGACGGGTGACCGGCGGGCGAAATTCCTGGGGATCGTGTTTCAGTCGTTCTACCTGATCCCGGAAATGGACGCGCTGCAGAATGTGCTGATGGCGTCGCGGATCATTCGGGCGCCGGGGAAAGCGGAGAAGGAGCGAGCGAGAGAGTTGTTGGCGCGGGTGGGATTGGCGGGGCGGGCGACGCATTTGCCGTCGCAGTTGTCGGGTGGGGAGCGTCAGCGGGTGGCGGTGGCGCGGGCGTTGATGAATGCGCCGCGGTTGATTTTGGCGGATGAGCCGACGGGAAATCTCGATGAGCACACGGGCGACGCGGTGATCGATCTGCTGCTCGGATTGTGCGCGGAGACGAACACGGCGCTGGTGCTGGTGACGCACAACGCGGCGCACGCGCAGAAGGCGGGGCGGGCGCTGTTTCTGCATGACGGGCGGTTTGCCGGTTGAGGCCGAAGGGTGGGGCTCTGGATTTCGAGTTTAGGGATTTGGGTTGAGAACGGGCGCGGGTGGAGTGGCAATCTCGGCGTGTTCGATTTCAAAACTCCAAACAAAGGACGCGTTCGTTGCGGCGTCGCGGGCGTAGGATCGCTGGGGCAGCATCATGCGCGGATCTATGCGGCGATGCCGGAGGTGGAGTTCGTGGGGATCTTCGAGACCAGCGATGCGCGGGCGAAGGAGATTTGCGAGAAGTTCGGGTGTCGGCGGTTTGCGACGTTGGCGGAGCTGGGCGCGGCGTGCGATGCGGTCTCGATCGTGGTGCCGACCGACCGACACGCGGAGGTGGCGGTGCCGCTGCTCAAGCAAGGGTGTCACTTGCTGATCGAGAAGCCGTTGTGCGCGACACTGGAAGAGGCGGAGCGGGTGCTGGCGGCGGCGCAGAAGGCGAACCGGCTCGTGCAGGTGGGGCATATCGAGCATTTCAATCCGGTGATGAGCTTCCTGGAGAAGCACATCGACCGACCGGGGTATATCACGACGGAGCGGCTGGCGCCGTATCAGACGCGCGGGACGGAAGTGGGCGTTGTGCTGGATTTGATGATACACGACATCGGCGTCGTGTTGGCGTTGGTGAAATCGGCGATCCGGAAAATCGACAGCGTGGGGATCAGCGTGCTGTCGAAGACCGAGGACATCGCGAATGCGCGGATCGAGTTCGAGAACGGCTGCGTGGCGAACCTGAGCGCGAGCCGGTTGAGTTTGAAAAAGAACCGGGAGATCCGGGTGTTTCAGGACAATGCGTATCTGTCGTTGGATTTCATGAACCAGAAAGGACATCTGGTGAAGAAGAGCGATTTGATCGCATATGGGTTGAAGCTGAAGGTGGGCTTGGCGAAGCCGGGCGATGTGAGCTCGGTGCCGGTGCAGGATATTCCGATCGAGAAAGGGGAGCCGCTGGCGATCGAATTGAAGAGTTTTGTGGAGAGCGTGACGGCGTTGCAGCAGCCGAAAGTGGGAGCGGCGCTGGGGAAGAGTGCGCTGGAGGTGGCGATCACGGTGACGGAGCAGATCAAGAATGCGAAGAAGGGGTGAGGAGGACGGCCGCAAAGAGGCGCAGAAGGCGCAAAGGAAGAACCACGAATGGACACGAATGAACACGAAGGGGGCTCGGGTGTGTATTCGTGGTCCAGGGGAGAGATGGGATGAGTATTGAAAATTCGGTGACGCTACAGAGGCCGGCGAAGGGGCCGGTGGATTTGTTGGTGATTGCGGCGGAGCATTCGGGGGATGAGCACGCGGGCAGGATGGTGCGGGAGGTGATGGCGCGGCGTCCGGGGACGGTGGTGGCGGCGCTGGGCGGACCGCGGTTGGCGGCGGCGGGAGCGGAGTTGTTGAAGGATCTCACGGCGTCGTCGGCGATGGGCTTCGCGGTGGTGGCGAAGATTTCGTATTACAAGAAGCTCATTGCGGAGATCGTGCGATGGATTGGAGAGCATCGGCCGCGGGCGGTGTGTTTCGTGGATTCGTCGGGGTTGAATCTGCGGATCGCGGAGCAGTTGTTCGCGCGGGGAATTTCGGTGAAGGCGGGCGGAACGGTGAAGACGCTGTATTACATCAGTCCGCAGGTGTGGGCGTCGCGGGCGGGGCGGCGGTTTAAGATGGCGGAGCATCTCGACGGGCTGGCGTCGATTTTTCCGTTCGAGAAGGACGTGTATGCGGACACGAAGTTGCCGGTGAGATTCGTGGGGCATCCGTTCGTGGCGGCGGATTATGCGGCGCCGGTGAGTTACGATCCGAACGGGCCGGTGTTGTTGTTGCCGGGGAGTCGGCGCGGACCGGTGGCGAGGATTTTCCCGGTGCTGGTGGAGGCGTTCAAGCGGGCGGGCGGAGCGCGGGAGGCGGTGGTGCTTTATCCCAGTGAGGAAATCCGACGCGTGGTCGAGGCGGAGCTGGCACGGCGATCAGCGGAAAACGTGACGTTGGTGAAAGTGGGGGAAACCTCGGGACCGGTGAAAGCGGCGGCGGTGTTGACGACGAGCGGGACGATGTCGATGCACTGCGCGCTGGCGGGGATTCCGGGGGCGATCACGTATCGAACGGATCCGTTGACCTATGCGATCGGGCGGATGGTGGTGAAGGTGAAGTTTATCGGGATCGCGAATTTGCTGTTGGGCGAAGAGATGTATCCCGAGTTCGTGCAAGGCGCGGCGACGCCGGAGGCGCTGGCGAAGGAACTGCGGGCGGCGCTGGAGGAGCCGGCGCGGCGCGAGCGGACGGCGGAGGAGGCGCGGCGGTTGCGGGCGTTGTTGAACGAAAAGGCGGAAGGGAGCGCGGCGGAGTGGTTGTTGCACGAAAGCGGACTGACATGAGCTTGCGACTGGCGGCGGGCACGGGGCGCGCTCAACGTGTGGGCTTCAGATGATGAAGCCGCGGCGAAGACTTCGAATGCACGTGGTGGCGCCGGCGGTGGTTTTTCTGCTGGGCGTGTTGCTGACCCTTGCGGCATGGCGGAATACCGACCGGCTGCTGCAGGAGCAGGAGGCGGAGCGGTTCGCGAGATTGTCGGAACGCGTGATCGAGGCGGTGAAGAAGCGGTTCGATGCGACGGAAGAGGCGCTGGTGGCGGGGCGGGCGCTGGTGGCGGCGGAGGCGGAAATGGGGCGGGAGCGCTGGGCGCGGTTTGTGTCGTCGATGAATCCATTTCTCGATGACGGAGTGGTCGGGCTGGGCATCGCGCGGCGGGTGCCGCGGGAGACGTTGACGGAGTGGGAGGAAAAGTTGCGCGACGAGGTGGGGGCGCGGGTTTCGGTGGAGCGGCATGGGACGGGTGCGGAGGCGTATTTGGTGGCGGCGATGGAGCCGCTCGTGCGGAATGTCGATGTGGTGGGAAAGGACATCGCGTCGGGCACGACGCGGCGCGAGGCGGCGGAGCGGGCGATGCAAACGGGGCGGGCGGTGTTGACGCGACGGATACGCCTGATCGAAGGCGAAGGGCAGGTGCCGGGATGCCTGTTGTTTCTGCCGTTTTACGGGGACGAGGAGGTGCCGGCGACGGAGGCGGAGCGGGTGGCGACGTTGGAAGGCTGGGTGTATGCGTCGCTGCAGATCGAGCGGATCATGCGGGGGGTGTCGGACGAGCAACTGGATCTGCGGGCGTTCGAGGGGGAGGAAAAGGCGGTGGAAAGGCTCTTGTTTGCGTCGACGCCGAAGACGGGCGAGCAAGTGCCGACCTTCGTGGAAACGGTGCCGCTGCCGGTGCACGGGCAGGTGTGGACGCTGGAGATCGCGACGAACGATTTGTTCGATCGTCGAGGGGAAAGCGGGCTGCCGTGGGTGGTGCTGGGATGCGGGCTGGGGTTGAGCGGGCTGGCGGCGGCGTTTGCGGGGACGCTGTTGCGCTCGTGGAGCCGCGCGTGGAGCGAGGCGGAGCGGGTGACGACCACGCTGCAGCGGGCGGAGGTGGAGTCGCGCAAGCTGGCGCTCGTGGCGAGCAAGACGGCGAGCGGCGTGGTGTTGATGGACCGCGATTGGCGGGTGGAATGGGTGAACGAGGCGTTCACGCGGTTGTTCGGTTACACGTTGGGCGAAATGCGCGGGCGGCGGGTGAACGAGATGTTGGGCGGGCCGGAGACGGACGAGGGCGTGTTTGCCAATTTGGAGCGGACGGTGGCGACGGGCGTGGCGTTTCGGTGCGAGATTCTCAACTACACGAAGTCGGGGGAAAAGTGCTGGGTGGAGCTGGACCTGCAGCAGTTGAAGGATTCGCAGGGCCAGGTGATCGGCTACATGGGGCTGCAACTGGATGTGACGGCGCGACGGAAGGCGCAGCAGGAACTGGCGAAGCGGGAGGCGCAGTTGCGGTTCATCCTGAACGCGCTGCCGATTGGCGTGACCTGGACGGACGATTCGGAGCGGCGGGCGTATTGGTTCAACGACGGCATGTTCCGGATCAGCGGAATCACGCCCGGGCCGAACGTGACGCATGAGGATTTCCAGAAGGTGAGTTTCCCGGAGGATGCGGCGCGGCAGGAGGCGGAGTATCAGCGGATCAAGGCGGGAGGCGGGGATGAGTTTACGCTCGAGAAACGGTATCGTCGCCCGGACGGGAGGATCGTCTGGGTGGTGTTGACGGGGCGGGTGTATCGGGGGCCGGACGGGAAGATACAACAGGAAGTGGCGACCGTGGTGGATATCACGGAACGGAAACGCCAGGCGGACGAGTTGCGCGAGGCGCGGGACGTGGCGGAGCGGGCAAACAAGGCGAAGAGCGAGTTTCTCGCCACGATGAGTCACGAAATCCGCACGCCGATGAACGGCGTGATCGGGATGACGAATCTGCTGCTGGATACGGCGCTGACGTCGCAGCAACGTGAATACGCGGAGACGATCCGGATGAGCGGCGAGGCGCTGCTGACGATCATCAACGACATCCTGGATTTCTCGAAGATCGAGTCGGGGCACCTGCACCTGGAAGAGGAGCCTTTCGAGCTGCGCGGATGCGTGGAGAGCGCGCTGGATTTGTTGGCGCCGCGCGCGGCGGAGAAGCGGATCGATCTGCTTTACGAAATCGCGGATGGCGTGCCGGGAATGGTGCGGGGCGATGCGACGCGACTGCGGCAGATTCTGGTGAATCTGCTGGGGAATGCCGTGAAGTTTACCGAGGAGGGTGAAGTGGTGGTGAGCGTGAAGGCGGATCCGGTGGAAGCGAGGCGGATGCTGCTGACGTTTGCGGTGACGGACACGGGAATCGGAATTCCGCCGGAGGGATTGCCGCGGCTGTTTCGGTCGTTTTCGCAGGTGGATGCGTCGACGACGCGGAAGTTTGGCGGCACGGGCCTGGGGTTGGCGATCAGCAAGCGGCTGGCGGAGATGATGGGCGGGACGATGTCGGTGGAGAGCGAAGTGGGAAAAGGTTCGACGTTTCGTTTTTCGGTGGCGGTGGAGGTGGAGGCGAGCCGGCCGCGGCCGTATCTGGTGAGCGGGCGTTCGCAGCTCGGCGGGAAGCGATTGTTGGTGGTGGACGACAACGCGACGAGCCGGAGGATTCTGACGACGATGGCGGCGGGGTGGGACATGGTTGCGCGGGCGGCGGCGACGGGCGCGGAGGCGTTGCGCTGGCTGGATGACGGCGCGGAGTTCGACGTGGCGATCCTCGACATGCAGATGCCGGAGATGGATGGCGTGATGCTTGCGCGGGCGATTCGTGCGCGGCGCGACGCGGGACGATTGCCGCTGGTGTTGTTGTCGTCGGTGGGGCAGCGCGAGGTGGCAGGGGAGCGGGAGCTGTTTGCGGTGGGGTTGAGCAAGCCGGCGAAGCCATCGCAGATCCTGGAGGTGTTGACGCGTTTGGTGGGAGCGAAGGGGGTGCGCGAGGAGGAGAAGGGGAGTGAACTGCGCGACGAGGGCACCGCGCCTCAGTGGGTGGAGGAGTTGGCGGTGACGAAAAAAGAGCGGGTGCTGCTGGCGGAGGATAATCGCGTGAACCAGAAGGTGGCGTTGCTGATGTTATCAAAACTTGGATACAAGGCGGACGTCGCGGCGAACGGGCATGAAGTGCTCGAGGCGGTGAGGCGCTGCCGCTACGACGTGATTTTGATGGACGTGCAGATGCCGGAGATGGACGGGCTCGAGGCGGCGCGGAGACTGGCGGAGGAGCAAGGCGGCGAGCGGCCGTGGATCATCGCGGTGACGGCGAATGCGATGATGGGCGATCGCGAGCGGTGCCTCGCGGCGGGGATGAACGATTATCTGACGAAGCCGATCCGGCCGGAAGAGTTGGCGGAGGCGTTGGGACGGGTTGGACGCTAAGCGCGCGGCGAGGGCACCGCGCCTCCATGGGAGGGGGCGGGGAGGCGGGGTTCGATTTGTTTCCAGAGGGCCTCGGCGCGCTCGGCGAGGAGGGCGCGGCATTTCGCGAGCTCGGCTTCGCGGGCGGCGCGGTTTTCGTCGGCGATCTTCGCGAGGTCGTCGAGGTTGTAGAGGAAGACGTTTTGGAGATGGGCGACGCCGGCGTCGACGTCGCGGGGGAGCGCGAGGTCGATGAAGAAGAGCGGGCGGGCGGGGCGTTTTTGGATGGCGGCCTTGGCGGCGTCGCGGGAGACGACGGTGCCGGGGGCGGAGGTGGAGCAGACGACGATGTCGAATTCGGCGAGACGGGATTCGCGTTGCTCGAAAGGCATGGCGCTGGCGCCGAGAGCGGTGGCGAGCTCCATGGCACGTTCGAGGCGGCGGGAGGCGACGGTGAGGCTGCCGGCGTCGCGGGAGCGGAAGGCCTTGGCGGTTTTTTCGCCGATGTCGCCGGCGCCGAGGAGGAGGATGCGCGTGGAGCCGAGTTCGCCGAAGATGGTTTGGGCGAGATCGACGGCGACGTTGGCGACGCTCACATGGCCCTCGGTGATGGCGGTGTGGGAGCGGACGTGTTTCGCGGCCTGGAAGGTTTTTTGGAAAACGCGGTTGAGGATGGGGCCGGTGTGGCCGCGGGATTGGGCGAGGGCGTAGGCGTCTTTGACCTGACCGAAGATTTCGGTTTCGCCGACCATCTGGGAGTCGACGCCGGCGGCGACTTCGAGGAGGTGATGGAGCGCGGCGGGGCCGCGGAGGTGGAGGCGGAAGCGTTCGAACTCGGCGGGATCGACGTTTTGCTGGGCGCAGAAGGCGGCCTGGACCTGGGCGACGGCGGCGGGATCGCTGGCGACGCCGTAGAATTCGATGCGGTTGCAGGTGTTGAGGAGCGTGAACTCGCGCACGGTGCCGAGCTCGGAGAGCTGGCGGGCGAAACGCGTGGCGGCGTCGGCATCGAGCGACAACCGCTCGCGGACGGCGAGCGGAGTGGTGTGATGCGTGGCGCCGAGGACGAAGAACGCTTCCTGGCTCATCGCGGCACGACGTGATCGGGCGCCGGAAGCGCGGGCGGATTGCGGCTGGCGTCGACGGGGCCGAGCGACACGAGCGCGGCGGCGAAGAGGACGAGACAGGTCCAGGCGAAGCGTTTCGCGAGGAGCTGTCCGCCGAGGCGAAGCGCGAGGGCGACGGCGTAGGCGAGCCAGAGGGCGACGGTGAAGAGGAGTTTGGTGAGGTTGACGGTGTCGAAATCGCGGAACCAGTAAACGGCGCCGCCGATGAGGGAGGCGGTCATGAGGATTACGCCGGCGATGAGCAGGCGCAGGCTGATGTGGTCGAGCTCGAGGATGGAGGGGAGAAAGGAGAACCAGCCGCCGAGGTGTTTGGATTTCAGCGAGTGGTGGCGGAGAACGAGCATGAGCGCGGTGAGCGCGAGGAGGGCGAAAACGCCGTAGCTGAAGAGGGCGAGCGAGGCGTGGAGTTCGATCCAAGGATTGCCGCCGAAGATTTGGACGCGGCGGGTGGCGTCCCAGGCGGGGATGGCGAGCGAGGTGACGGTGAGGACGGCGGCGAGGCAGGACGTGAAATAGCCGAGGAGGCTGAGACGAAAGGTGACGCCGAGGACGAGGTAGAGGGTGGTGGCGGACCAGGCGGTGAACTGAAAGATCTCGAACATGTTGCCCAGCGGGCAGCCGCCGACGGCCTGGCCGCGGGCGTAGAGGCCGAGGAGGTGGCAGAGGTAGCCAAAGGCGATGATGACGTTGATGGCGGCGTTGGACTGCCGCGTGCCGCGCAGAAGCGAAATCGTGCCGAGGATCAGGCCGGCCAGGTAGCAGGCGGCGGCGATCCAAATCCAGGTGCGATCATGGAGTCCGGCGAACATCGATCAAAGGTGACGAGCGTAGGTGAGGGGCGGGTCGGGGCAAGTCCGCGGGGTGGGCGTTTGTTGGGAGGATTTGAGCGGATTTCGGACGGAGGAGTCGGGGCGTAAAGCTTCTCCCGCAGTTGTTAGCTAGCGGCGTTGAGGAGCCCAGAGGTCGAGGAAGGCGGCGACTTTCTTGGGGTCGTGGACATCGCCTTCTTCGAGGACGCCAGTTTCCTGCGTGACGAGGTGGTTACCGAGGGAGTCGAGGACGATGAGGACGGGAATGCCCTGCTTCAGCGGGCGGCCGTAGCGTTCGTCGATATCGGTGTTGCGCGCGGGCGAGCGGCGCATGTTCATGTCGATGTAAACGAGAACGAAATCGCGGGCGAGGCGCTCCTTTACTTCGGGGGCGGTTTGGAAGGTGTGGTGGAGTTTGCGGCACCATGGGCACCAGTTTGTGCCGAGGTCGAGGAGGACGTGTTTTTTCTCGGCTTTGGCTTTTTCGATCGCGGCCTCGATCAGTTCGGCGCCGGACGCGGTGGTGTCGTAGATGTCGGGGCCGAGGTGCGGGTATTCGGGGGCGGCGCGAAGGGAGAGGGTGATGGCGGACAGGAAGGCGAGGAACGAGAGGAGGGAGGGGAGTTTCATGGGGCGGGAGAAGGGGGGAACGCGAGGGCGAGAAAGCGTTCGACGATGAGGGGAAGTTCGCGGTCGAAATTGTCGGGATCCTGGCTGGGTGGGAAGTCGGGGCGGCGTAGCGATTCCGGAAACGGGCTCAGGAAGGAATAGTGGCCGGCGTCGGGAATCACGACGATATCGTGGCGGACGGCGGACGGCAATGACCGCAAGGTGCGTTGGATTTCGCGGGGCGGAGTGAGGGAGTCTTTTTCGCCGGCGAGGACGAGGAGCGGAAGAGAGATCTCGTCGAGAGCGGAGGGGGCGTTGAAATAGGCGGTGGCGGGAGCCATCAACACGGCGGCGCGGAAACGCGGGTCGCGTTGGACGGGAATGGGGGTGCCGTTGCGCGACCAGGGCTGACCGCCGGCCAGCGCGAGCGCGGCGCAACCGCCGAATGAGTGACCGATGATGGCGATGCGGCGCGGGTCGGCGGCAGGACCGAATCGGGGATGGGCGAGAAGGGCGTCGACCGTCGCAGAAAGATGGATACAGCGGTGGGTGAGCGCCTCGTCGGTGAACGCGAGGGACCGGTCGTTGCGGTTGTCGCGGGGGGCTTCGGGGCAGACGACGAGCCATCCGGCGCACGCGAGGTGCGTGGCCAAGGAGCGGTAGAGCAGATGAGATCCACCGCCGCCGTGGGAGATCACACAGAGCGGGAAGCGACCGGGAGCGAGAGGGGCGTCGAGGGTCGCGGTCCAGGTGAACGGGCCGACGGTGACGCCGCGAGGAGGTTCGAGGGTCGGGTATTGAACGATCGCAGGGAATTTGCCGCCGAAGAGAGGGTCGGGGATCAGGAGGTGTTGAAAGCCGGAATGCATCGGGGCGGCGGCGAGGTCGTGGGATTTTGGCGTTGGCGGGGGCGGAAGGCGACACGCTCGCACCGGCCCGAAACGCTTACGCGTTCCGCTACGGGGAACGGGGCGTGGCGCGGGCGATCCAGAAGCGGCATTCGTCGGAGAAGTCGCGGACGGGTTTGGATTCGCGGGCGAGTTTGGAGCGCATGCAGTCGAACTCGTGCGTCCAGCCGCTGGCGGCGAGGTCATCCAGGATCTCGCGTCGGTCGGGGAGGTGCATGAACGTGCGGCCGGTGCCGGCTTCCTCGAAATAGCGGTCGCCAAATTCGACGAGGCGCGGGTCTTGTTCGCCGCGTTCCCAGCGGACGCGTTCGAGACGCCAGAGGGCGCGCTCGGTCGAGGACGAATTGCGATCGTGCGTGGTGAAGAGGAACGGAGCGCCGGGGGCGCAGACGGCACGGATCTGACGGAGGGCGGCGCGGCGGTTTTCGCGGCCGGGGATTTGCATCAGGCCGTTGAACATGAACAGCGCGCCGGCGAAGAGGGACGGTGCGTCGGACGCCGCGTTATCGTTCAGGGTGTGATCGAGGGGTTGAGTGGCGTCGGCTTGGAAGAAGCGGATGGGGCGCGGGGGCTGGTCGGCGCGGCGGTCGGCGGCGAGAGCACGGGCTTGGACGAGAAGTTCTTCGGCGAAGTCGAACGCGGTGAGATTCCGGTAGCCGAGCGACCAGAGGCCGAGGGTGACACGGCCCGCGCCGCAGCCGGCTTCGAGGAGCGGGGCGGTGTGGTCGGTGAACGTGCGCTCGATGAGGATGCGTTCGGACTCCCAGAGTCCGAGATCGTGCGCGGCGCGCGTGTAGTGCAGGACGGCGGTGAGGTCGTTGAAGTCGGCGCGGACGGTGGAGGTGGAAATTTTGGTTTTCTTGGCGGGAGGCAACGGAGGGAAGAAGGCGGTTGGGGCGTGCGGGAAACTCGCGGCGGACGGATCAGCGTTTGCGCCAGGCGGCGATGAACATGCCGTTGGCGTTGAGTTCGTGAGGGAAGAGGAAGAGTTGAGAGGGCGCTGAAGGTTGAGAGTTGAGGGTTGAGAGTTGAGAGAGGGGGAGCGGTTCGAAGTCGTCGTGGGCGGCGGTGAAGGCGCTGGCGACGGCGGTGGTTTCGCTGCGGGTGAGGGTGCAGACGGAGTAGATGAGTTTGCCGCCGGGTTTGAGGGAATTCGCGACGTGTTCGAGGAGGGCGCGTTGGACGGCGGCGAGTTCGCGGACGTCGTCGAGGGTGGTGGTCCAGCGGGCGTGGGGATTGCGCTGCCAGGTGCCGACGCCGCTGCACGGGGCGTCGACGAGGACGCCGTCGAATTTGGTCTTGGTGGGGAGGCGCGGGCCGCCGTCCCAGAGCGCGGTGCGGAAGTTGAAAATGTGGGCGCGGGCGGCGCGGCGCTTGAGGGTTTCGAGGCGGCGCGGGTTGCGATCGGTGGACCAGATGAGGCCCTTGTTCTGCATCAGGTCGGCGAGGTGGAGCGTTTTGCCGCCTTCGCCGGCGCAGGCGTCCCACCATGTTTGTTTCGGTGCGGGTGCAGCGGCGACGCTGACGAGTTGGGAGGCGAGGTCTTGGATTTCGAAGGCGCCGGCGTGGAAGGCGCGCGTGAGGAAAAGGTCTTGGTGGCCGGTGTAACGCAGGGCGTCGGGCGCAGGGGAACTCGCGGCGTCGGACTCGGAGCTCGGACCTGAGATGGAAGCTGGCGAGCAGTCGCCGAGTTGTTGGGCGAGTTGGGCGGCGGCGCCGGGGCGGGCGCGGAGCCAGAGGGCGGGTTCGCGCTGGAGCTGTTGGAGGAAGGGAGTGGTGAGCTCCATCTCGTCGCGGAGCCATTGGGGGACGGCGCGAGCGGCGAGGGTTTCCGGTTTGATGGACTTCGGATCGCGCGTGAAGCGGTCGTGAAGGTCGGCGGCGTGCGCGAGTTGTTTTTGAAGCGATTCCTTCGGGTTAAGCCACTGGAGCCAGCGGTAGTAGATGAACACGACGCGGCTGACGGCGCGTTTTTCGCGCGGGCCGAGGCGGCGGGCGAGGCCGAGATAGCGGCGCAGAGCGGCGTCGGCGGGAAAGTCGGGCGCCGTTTCGCCAAGGACGCGGGCGGCGTGGTTGAGGATCGCGGATTCGAACATCGGAGCCGCGAGAAGAAACACCCTTGTGGGGCGAAAGGGAACCACGAATGGACGCGAATGAACACGAAGTGCGGGAGGCACTTCGGGTTTCGATGCGGTGGAAGCGCGGTCAGGACACCGCGCCTCCACTGGAAGGAAGTGCGCTACGACGCGTGCTCGGGGGTGTCGAGGTGCGGGACCGCGCGGTCGAGTTCGACGCCGGCTTGCTCGAGGGCGGTGCGGAGCGGCTCGAGGAAGATGTCGGAGAAGGCGGAGATCTCGAAGGTGAACTCGAGGCCCGAGCGTCCGGTCGCGTAGGCGATGGCGTCGGCTAGATCGGTGAGATCTTCCTCGGTGAAATGTTCTTCGATCGCCGCTTGCGAACCTTCGAGGGCGGTGAGCGTGGCCCAATAGCGATCGGCTTCGGGATCGATGGGACGCAGCGTCACGCGGCCGGACAAACGAGCGCGCGCGATGCGATGGGCGATCGCGGCGAGCGTTTCGTAGGCGAACGCGAGGTTGGCGAGTTGCGCGCGGCGATTAAGGGCGTCGCGGGCGTTGAGCAGTTGGGATAGTTTCATGGGAAGTCCTCCTGGCATCAGCATCCTAACTTTTTGGGTTGAACGTTGAGCCGCACGGCGAGCGCACGGCGTTTGCGGGAACGACCTGACCTGACTGTCCTGACGCCGGATGGCGGTGCGCGCTTTGGGAAGCACTGGCACGCGTCGGACCGGCCTGCTAACACTGACGAAATCGTGCGATACTAACCGGCGCGATTCGCGGGACGGAGGCTAACTCCATCTGCCTCGGCACCATGGCCTGGCTCGAATCGCGCGCTCTGGTGACTGACTCTGATCGACACTGACTCGACTGACTTGAGCTGCGACGAATAGAAGCGCGACCCGCGCGAAAGTCCAGCGGGCGAACAAAGGAATTTTGCGGACGGTGGGATCGGAGCGGCGGGAGACTTTTTTCAACGGGCCGTGTCGATGAGGCGGTGAAGACGGATATGGCGCCGATGGAGGCGGAGTCGGTGGAGGAAATTCCGACCGACGAGGGATGGCAGTATGAGCCGAAGTGGGACGGATTTCGGTGTCTCGCGTATCGAGATGATGGAGACGTGGAGTTGCGGTCGAAAGCGGGGCAGCCGCTGGGGCGGTATTTTCCGGAGATCGTGGCAGCCGTGGCGGCGGTGAAGGCGAAGCGGTTTGCGCTGGATGGGGAATTGGTGATCGCGCAGGGCGGGGCGCTGTCGTTCGACGATTTGCTGCTGCGGCTGCATCCGGCGGCGAGTCGTGTGCAGAAGCTGGCGGCGGCGACGCCGGCGTGGTTGGTGGTGTTCGATTTGCTGGAGGATGAAAAAGGCGAGTCGCTGGTGGTGCGGCCGTTGAAGGAGCGGCGGGAGAGGTTGGAGGCGTTTGCGGAGAAATTTTTCGAGCAGGGCGGTGCGCTGCGGTTGTCGCCGGCGACGACGGAACTGAAGGTGGCGAAGAAGTGGTTTGGGGAGGCGGGGACGAGTTTGGACGGGTTGATCGCGAAGCGGATCGACGCGGCGTATGCGGCGGGCGAGCGGACCGGGATGGTGAAGATCAAGCCGCGCAAAACGGCGGACTGTGTGATCGGCGGATTTCGTTACGCGGAGAAGAAGAAGGAAGTCGGGTCGCTGTTGTTGGGGTTGTATGATGAGGACGGGAAGTTGAACCATGTCGGGTTTTGCTCGGGGTTGAAGGCGGCGGAGCGGCCGGCGTTGACGAAGAAGTTGGAGAAGTTGGCGGGTGGTCCGGGTTTCACGGGGCGCGCGCCGGGCGGGCCGAGTCGATGGGCGACGAAGCGGTCGACGGAGTGGGTGGCGTTGAGGCCGGAACTCGTGGTCGAGGTGGCGTTTGATCACGTGACGAGCGGGCGGTTTCGGCACGGGACGAGTTTGTTGCGTTGGCGTCCGGACAAGGCGCCGGAGCAGTGCACGATGGAGCAGTTGCGGCAGAAGAAATCGAAGATGCTGGCGATGTTGAGGTGAGTGGCCCACGGAACACACGGAAGACACGGAAAGGGCTGACGAACCGGGGCGGCGCGGGGGTGTCGGTGGGGGGATGGACGCTGATGTGATCGTGGCGGGTGCGGGGTTGGCGGGGTTGAGCTGTGGGTTTGAACTGGCGGAGGAAGGGCGGCGCGTGCTCGTGCTGGAGGCTCAGCCTTGGACGGGTGGGCGGACGTCGTCGTGGATCGAGCCGGATGGGATGCGGGTGGAATCGGGACTGCACCGTGTGCTCGGCGTGTATCGCGCGCTGCCGGAGTTGTTGCGGAGGGCGGGCGTGGATTGGGACGAAATCGTGATTTGGGAGGACGAGGTGGAGTTTCGTCAGCCGCGCCCGGCGCCGAGTGCGGTGTTGGCGGCGGCGCCGATGAAGAATCTGGTGCAGACGCTCGCGGACGTGGCGGGGCATAACGATTATCTGCCGATCGCAGCCAAGCTGTCGTTTTCGCGGTTCGTGCTGCAGGGAATCGCGGACTACACGGATCGGCCGGCGTGGTTGGATGCGCAGTCGGTGCGCGATTACGCGACGGCGCTCGACGTGCATCCGGAGGTGTTTTCGAAGGTGCTCGAACCGCTGGTGTCGGGAATCTATTTCGTGTCGGCGAGTCGGATGTCGGCGTATGCGTTTATCGCGCTGATCGCGCCGTATCTGGACAACGCGGCGAGCATGCGGGTGGGAGCGTTTGCGGGCGGGATGACGGAAGTGATGACCGATCCGCTGGCGGAGGCGATTCGGCGGCGGGGTGGCGAGGTCGTGACGAACGCGCCGGTGGAGGAATTGATCGTGGAAAACGATCGCGTGGTGGGCGTGCGGGCGGGGGGCGTGGAGCATCGCGCGCGACACGTCGTAGTGGCGACTTCGATACGGGTGGCGCAGGACTTGGTGCGGGCGAAATTTGGCGGAGCGGAATGGACGGAAGGATTGTTGAAATTGCCGACGATGCCGGCGGTGACGTTGCAACTCGAGTTGGAGGGGCCGTCGATGGAGGTGGATCACACGACGTTTGGCGTGGGGACGTCGCTGGCGTGTTTCAGCGAGCAGCGGCGGACGACGTTTCGCGGATTGCCGGGCCGGTTGTCGATCATCATGGGGCCGTCGGAGGAATTGATCGGGCTGCCGGTGGATCGGGTGCTGGCGATCGCGTTGAAGGACGCGGACAAGCTCGGGCTGGCGGTGCGCGATCGGGTGACGCGTTACCGCATGGTGAATCATGCGGATGATTTTTATTCGCTGGCGCCGGGGAATGACTGGTTGCGTCCGGCGCAGAAAACGCCGGTGCGCGGGTTGTCGTTGGCGGGGGATTACACGCGGCAGAAATTCATCGCGACGATGGAAGGCGCGGTGGTGTCGGGGCGGTTGGCGGCGAAAGCGGCGTCGGAAGATTTACGGTCGGCGGGATGAAACCGAAAGAAGACGAATGGAGGAATGAAGAATGAATGCGGATGGACACGGATGGGCATGGCCGCAAAGAGGCGCAAAAGGCGCAAAGATGGGGAGGGTGTTGGCGGTGGTGATTTGGGGCTCGGGAGTTTGTGCGGCGGCGGAGCATGGGGCGCAGGCGGTGCCGGGGGTGGAGAAGAGCGCGAAGACGAAGATGTTGGAGGCGGGAGCGGAGCTGTTGCAGCGCGAGGCGCCGTTGCGGCGGATTCATGCGCATGTGTGCGGGTTTCACGCGTATAGCGGAGACATGAAACGGCAGGTGCGGGCGGATCATTATTGCGCGCATCTGAACGACGAAGTGCGGCAGTGCGTGATTTACGATTCGGACAAAGAGGACGCGCGGCTGATCGGGATCGAATACATCATCAGCGAGCGGCTGTTTCGGGGGTTGCCGGAGGAGGAGAAGAGGTTGTGGCACTCGCATCGGCATGAGGTGAAGTCGGGTTTGCTGGTGGCGCCGGGACTGCCGGAGGTGGCGGAGAACGAGCTCATGGAGGAACTCGTGACCACGTATGGAAAAACCTGGCACACGTGGCAGGTGGATCGCGGCGACAAGCTGCCGCTGGGCGTGCCGCAGTTGATGATGAGTTTTACGGAGGACGGGCAGGTGGACGAAGCGGTGGTGCGGGCGCGCGATGACGACGTGGGCGTGAACACGGCGGAGAAGCGGAAAGCGCGAGAGAAGATTCCGACCCGTGAAATCGCGCCGGGAGCGGATGCGTGGCAGCGCGGTGAGGCGGTGCAGATTCGCGCGGAGAACGTGGCGCCGACGGGCAACGCAGAATAGCGGACTAGAATCCGAAGCCGACGCGGGCGACCTGGCGGGCGGCGCGGCGGTTTAAGGCTTCGAGATCGGGAAGCGTGAGATCGGAGCGGATGAGGGATTTTTCGTTCTTGGAGCCGTAGTGCCAGTCGGTGATGGCGACCGCGCGGTTCAACCGGCTGGCGAGCAAGCGGGTGTGGTCGTTTTCACCCGTCGACGGCGTGAGCTGGCAATACACGGCGGTGCAGATCGCCGCGGGGAAACCCCATTGGCGAAGGGCGAGTGCGCCGGCGGCGGCGAAGGAGACGCCGAGGCGGAGTTGTTCGATCTCGGCCTGGAGGGCGAGTTCGCGGGCGGCAATCGAGTCGGAGTTGGGAGGTGTGGCGCTGCAGAGCACCCAGACGCCGACGAGGTGCATGATGCCCGCGGTGTAGGCGAAGGGTTCGCGTCCGCTGAGTTCGTCCATGACGAATGCGGTGTGCAGCGAGCGCTCCCAGAAATAGTCGGTCGTCCGGGTGTAGAGATGAGTGGGGTGGCGGCGAAGATCGGTGACGGCGGCGATCTCGACGAGGCGCACGAGTTCGCGCAGGCCGAGATGGAGGAGCGCTTGACGAAAGTCGCTGATGCGCGCCTCGGGCGAATAGAAGGCGCTGTTGCACGCGGCGATCACGCGGGCGGTGAGGGCGGGATCGCCACGGAAGAGTTCGGCGATGTCGGCGAGGTCGACGGCGGGCTGGTGGACGAGCGACGTGAGGCGGGCGAGAATGCGCGGGCCGCTGGGGAGTTTTTGCAGGTCGATCTGGTCGGAGAGGTGTTCGCGGGCCATCACGGTCGGATTCTTATCGGCACGCGAGGCGCGGGACTTTGGGGGGAAAAGGGCGCGGGTGCGGTGTGGATTTTGGCGGAAAGTTTCCGTGGAGCAGCGATGAGCTTGTGTCTGAAGCGAAGGCGGACGTTGTTTCACGGCGCACATTCCCATGAAGTTATCCACCGTGTTGGGCCGGCTTCGGCTGGTCGGTTTTCTCGAGGGCCTTTCTTTCGTGCTGCTGCTGGGGGTCGCGATGCCGTTGAAGTATCTGGCGGGCGAGCCCGAGGCGGTGCGTATCGTCGGCATGGCGCATGGCGTGTTGTTCCTCGCCTACCTCGCGGCGATTTTGCAGGCGCATGTCGAATATGGGTGGACGTGGAAGAAGTCGGCGCTGCTCGTCATGGCGTCGGTGTTGCCGCTGGGGCCGTTCGTGGCGGATCGCAAATTGCTGCGGGAGGAAGACGCGACGGTGGGCGGCCGGGCGGGGTGATCTGCCCGGGGCGGCACCGCTGAGGCGATCCGTTGGCTACCGCCAATTTAGGGCATTCGCCGCGCTTCGGCCGCTAGCGCATTCCTATCGCTCGTTTCGTTGGCGGAAGGCCATGAGCAAGCCGTGCTTGGACGGCGGGTCGAATGGCTGCCCGGCATGGATTCGAACCATGACTAGGCGAGTCAAAGTCGCCTGTGCTACCATTACACCACCAGGCAGTGGAGTGAGGAAAGGTTACGCTGCCGCGCGAGTTGTCCCGGTCAAGGCCGGAAAAGGCGGGCGATGTTTCGGCCGACAAGAAGGCGCGAACGCGTCAGAGGCTGACGGCGATCGTGAGGACGAAGGTGAGGATAATAACGAAGATGAGCAGGCGGACGTAGCCGGTCCAAAAGGTGTCTTCGCGATCGAGTTCCTTGGTCAGGTCGGGTCGCCGGACGACCGGCGGGGAGAGCGAGCGCGCGACATGTTTATCGAGACGAGGAGGTCGTCTTCGGGAGGTGCGAGGTAAGAGGAGGTTGTCGGAAGTTTTCATGGTGAGACGAGTTGCGCGGTGGGCGGTTGCCTTCCGGGCCGGAGGAGTCGGGATCGTCATGGCCGGAAGAGGAAGTTGCGGAATTGCCACGGGTCGGACTTGTCGACCTGGGTTTCCGAGCGTTCTTCGAAGTAGACGCGGTGACGGCTGAGCGGCGTCCAGTCGGAGCGTTCGGATGTGAGCGAGCCGAGGTAGGGCCGGGCGACCTCGAGGATTTCGTCGTGCGGCAGATCCTCGGGGAGGCACACGCCGCGTCGGGGATTTCGAATCGCCCAAGTGAGGCCGGCGAGGACACCGGCGGCGACTTGCACCGCGGTGGCGTTGACGCCGGGGATTTTCTTTCGCGCGTCGGCAATCGAGAGCCTGCTGCCCGTCCACCAAGAGCGAAAACGGTGGCCCATGATGAGAGCGCCGACGACATCTTCGCCCGTGGTGATCTCGTTGGTGAGGATGCGGGTCTTGGGATGCAGCTCGTAGTTGCGGGCGCGCAGTTCGTGCATCGAGACGATGGAGTCGTTGCACGGTTGATAGGCGTAATGAACCGTGGGTCGGTAAACGACTTCGTCGTTCTCGCGCACGGTGAGTGCGTGCGAGAGCCCGAATGATTCGCCGTGTGTCACGACCATGCCGACGATTTCCTGGTTGGGCACCCAGGAGCGAACCCAGGTGTTGAGGCCCATCTGGGGTAAAACGATTTGATTGCCGGGACCGGTGGAGGGCTGGGAGGCGAAGGGCGGAATCCATTTCTCGTGCGTGCCCCAGCCGATCTCGCAGGGAGAGATCGATTCTTCCCACATGCCTTCGGGGCTCCAGGTGGAGACGAATTCGTCGGGAGACTTGGCTTTATCGGCGCGCTGGGTGTCCCACTCGCTGCAGTGGATCACTCTCACGCCGAGCTCGCGCGCGAGCTGGGGAAACGTCTCGTCTTCGAGTAGTCGTTCGAGGCGGCGCTTACGGGGCGCGGAAAGTTTATTTTCGCGCAGCACGGCGGCGCCGATGTCGAGGAGTCCGGTTTTCGTGAAGTGCGAGACGAGGCCGGGATTTGAGCCGTGGTCGATGACGGCGGTGGCGCCGCCGCGCCATTTCTCGATGAGGGGGAGGAGCTTCGTGTAGCGACTGTAGAGGGTTTTCTCGATCGTCGGTTTGCGATGCATCTCGGCGGTCGGATCCCAGGATTCGAGAGAGGCGTTGACGTAGAGCACGTCGTTGTCGTGGGCCCACTGAACGATGTCGAAAAACTCGACGCTCCAAGCGAGGTCCACGATGAGGTCGCCCGCGCGCGCGTGCGTGGAGAGGAGTCGCGCGAGACTGAACGGCGTGACGCGTTCGTGGAAGAAACGAAGCCCCTTCTCGATCCACGGCTGCAACACCGCCGTGCGATCGATGAAGTCGATCACCACGATCTTCGCGCACGGCACGCGGAGATGTTTGACGAGCATCGGCAGCAGCGCCTGGGCGACGACGCCGTGGCCGATCATGACGATACGATTCTTGAATTCCATGGAGTGAGAGTGGTTGAGGGTCGAGCGCGACCGGGTGAGTCCTCGGTCGCGCGAGAAGCGGCGGCGGCGCGCGGCGCTAGGCTGTGGCGGTCGCGAAGACGGCGGGGGTGGTGGGATCGGGCGCGGGCGGGGTCACGCTCCGCACCTTCAACTGCCGGATACCGCCCGGTGTGGACCATTTCACGATGTCACCGACGCGGCAGCCGAGGAGGGCGGTGCCGATCGGGGCGAGGATCGAGATGCGTTTGAGGTCGAGGTTTGCGCGGTCGGGGAAGGTGATGGTGTATTCCTCTACCTCGCCGGTGCCGAGGTCCTCGAATTCGACGGTCGAGTTCATCGTGACGACGTCCGCGGGCAGCGCGGAGGCGTCGACGATGGCGGCGCGGTCCAGTTCGTCGGCGAGCTTTCGGAGCGCGTCGCTGGCGTTGGAGTGAAGCGCGGTCGCGAGGAACAGGCGCAGACGACTGTGATCGTCGCGTGAGATATAGATGGGAGTATGGTTCATGATATTTCGATTTTGTTGTCGGGAGGTTTGGTTTTTGGTGTGTAGCCGCACGCTCCGCTCGGAAGAGCGCGCGTGAGCAACTGCGGGGAGTTTGCGTGGATCAGGCCACGGCGAGGGCTTCACTCCCGACAGCCGCGGGGCTGGGGAGTGGAATCTCGACGGCGCGAGGGGTCTCGCGTGGTGTGGCGATCAGACGGCTGGTCAGGTGGGCCGTGTGAATCAGGATGTGATTCGGAAACGGCGCGGTGGGATTGTAGCCGGGATTGAGGAACAGGGTGCCGTTGGTCTGTGCGCGCCAGGAAGACGGCCGATGCACGTGACCCGAAAGCACGAGACGAGGTGCGTAGCGACGCACGGGCGAAACGAGATCGGGATCGCCGGCGTCGTCGCCGTTGAAGCGCGTGGCAACGAGCGTGCCGCTGGGCGGGGCGTGCGCGACCCACACGTCGGCGGCGCCGCCTTTGGGTTGGGTGGCGGCACCGACACTGATGAATGAGAGACCGTCGAAGCGGACGCGCTGGCCATCGGTCCACACGAGCGGATTGGTGATCGCGCGCAGCCAATACGCGGGTGTCCAACGTGCGTTGGCCGAGTCCCATTCAAGATCGTGATTGCCGCTGCAGACGACGATGGGGCGCGGAAAAGCGTCGAGCCACGCGGAGACCCACGCGATTTGCCGTCGTTGCGGGGTGGCGACCGTGAGATCGAGCAAGTCGCCCGACATAACGACGAGGTCGTGCGACGGGGCCCGATGCAGCAGCCAGTCGAACCAGCGCAGGTTGAAATGAAAGTCGGTGACGTGAAGAATCATCATGGGAATGGCCAAGGTGAAGCCGGGTGGACGCGCAGTTGCGCGGAACCCGGGCGGGGCGGTCGAAGGTGAGCCGCGAGGGTGCGGCTGGATGGGGCGGCGCGCGCACGACGAACGATCGTGCCGCGGGGTGGGCGATGTTTGCTATATTAACCCGGAGCCGGGGCCGAGGTCCGAGTGCGCCAGGCGCGGGGACCTTTAGCTCGCGGCGCCGGGCCGCTGAGGGCAGATATACAACGCACCGTCCGCCAACCGTTGTCGGCGGTTCCAGAAATTATAAATCTGATGCGTGCGAGGGTTCACCGTCGGTGACCTGTGGTCCGGAAAAACATATTGTCAAGCCCCTGTCGGGCTCGAGCCGCGCGCGGCGCCGTCAGATGCGGAGATTACGCACGAAATTAATATATTTCGGAGCGACGGCATCGATGTTTATGAGGCCGTTTTCCCTCGACCGCGGGCGCTATCGAGGCGGTGGAAAACTAGAGTCCGGCAGCGAGCGCCACAATCAGAGCGATCAGGGTGAGCAGTGCGATCATGCGAACGGAGATCAGCGGCGGCTGATCGTCGTCCGAGAGCGACGGGTAGCGGGGGTGACGCGCCCGCGGAGGATGAAGTCGCGTCTCGGTGGGAACGGGCCGAGCCGCCGCCGGGCGCACGGATTTATAAAAAGGAGCGGACGGCGGACGCGCCGTCGTATTTGCGTGGGGTTGCCGTTTCATGTCGCTATACTAACAACGGGGGCAAGCCCTGCCTACTGCGGAGAGGGGAGCACCGTGATGCGGATTTCGCATGGCTCATGAGGTCGCCGACGGCGTCTGGGGGAAGGTGAATATAAGACAACAGGGGCGGCGATATCCGAAAAAACGATACACGCGGCAGCGCGGCTTCGGGGGGCTTGACACTTCGCGCGACCTGGCCGTTGGTGGGGCAATCCCGTTGCCCATGACTCCGATTCGCACAGCTCCACGACAATCACGCCAAACGATTGTCGCCTGCCCGGCCTCGCCGGCGCTGTCAGCGAACGCGCCCTGGTAAGTTTGCCCTCGCGGCCCGGGTCGCCAGCAGGCGCCGGCAAAATCACCGACTACGCGCGGGTGCGCGAGTCGTTCCCCAACCCGACAGGTCCCGCCTCGCGCATGGCTGCGAGATTCTCGCGGGCGCCTCGAGATCAACCTCAGACCACTGCTTAACATGATTGCTATTCCTCGCTCGAAACTGTTGCTGCGCGGAATCCACTTCGAACTCAACGACGCCACGAAGGCGTTGATCGAATCCAAGGCGGAACGCCTGTTCCGCCATGAGCCGCGCATCGTGCGCCTGCGCATCAATGTCGAGCGCGACCCGCGCGGACGCGGTCGCACTTTCACGGCCAAAGGTCGGATCGAACTGGCCGGTCCGGATTTGACGGCGTCGGTTTCGACCGATGCGGCGGTGGTCTCGGTCACGCTGCTGATCGACAAGCTCGACCGGATGCTGCGGAAGCGCATGAGCAACCTGATGCGCCGCCGGCACGCGGAGGATATCCGATCCTACGCGGCGCTGCCGGCCGCGGTGTGAGGGACTGAACTTCTCGGCTGAATCTATGAATTCCGTTCTCATCTTCCTTGTCATGCCGGCGCCGTGAGCTGACGGCCTGTCTTCGAATCCGGAGCAGGCCGCGCGCGCGAGCGCCCTGCCGTTGTCCGCCACAGTCGCGCGTCGCGGTTTCATCCCGCGGACGCGGGCGCGCCGCACCCTCTGGCGTTCCACCCTGAATCCCAACGCGCGTTGCCACGCGCCCGGAACCGAAAACACCCATGATCAAACAACGCACGATGGGCCGCACGGGCCTGAAACTTTCCGAGCTCTGCCTCGGCACCCTCAACTTCGGCTGGAAAACCGACGAGAAGACCGCCTTCGCTATCCTCGACGCTTATCGCGCGGCGGGCGGCAACTTTATCCAGGCGACGAACTACAGTCCGGAACTGCTTCTGCCCTCGACGACGGCGACGCTGTCGGAGGAACTGGTGGGACGCTGGTGGACGTCGCGAGAGCTGCGACGCACCGAGCTTTTTCTGGCGACGCGCATCCACGTCCGTCAGCCGGAAGAAAGCAGTCCCGCTGATTTCATGAAGGTGGTGCGGGAAGCGTGCCGGCAGTCGCTGCGCCGCTTCCGCACGGATTATCTCGATATGGCGATTTTCGAGTGGAACGACGGTCTCGTGCCGATGCGGGTGACGGCGGAAGCGTTCGACAGCGTGGTCCGATCCGGGCTCGCGCGTTACGTCGGTGCGGCCAACTTCCCGACCTGGCGCGTCGTCGACAGTCTGGGGCGCGCCTATCTGCGGCAGTATTGCCGAATCGAGGCGCTGCAGTCGGACTACTCGCTCGTGACGCGGGCGCGCTTCGAACCGGAGGCAATGGAGCTGTGTCAGGAACAGAAACTCGGGTTCTTCGCGCGCTCGCCGCTGGCGGGCGGTTTTCTGGCGCGCCGTTCCAACCTGGAAACGATGTTTCACTCCGGTCGCCGCGATTGGTTGATGGAGCGGTTTGGCAATGTCTACGGTGAGTCGGCGCAAGCGGCGGTCGCGGATGTGGCGGCGCGGCATGAAGCTTCGTCGGCACAGGTGGCGCTTGCGTGGGTGTTGCGAAACACCGCCGTCACGTCAGCGGTGGTCGGCGTGCATTCGGTCCGGCAGTTGAACGAACTCGTCCACGCCACGTCGCTGTCGTTGTCGGCCGAGGATCTCGCGCAGCTCGACGAAGCGACGGTGGCCGAGGAAGTGCGCATGCCATCGGAGGCGACGCGTTTCCGCGCAAACTCCCGCGAACTCATGCTGAACTGACGCCGTTGGGGCCAATCGAGCCCGCCTCCGGATCGGAGCGGGCTTTTCACTGTCGAAAGTCATGCGTAAACCGCATGGCCGTTCGCCGAAACACGCAGTGGGCATTCCGACCGTCGAGGCTTATCCTGAGGCCATGAAAACGAATAATCCCCCGGCCGAGAAAAGCGGAAGGACTCCGTCACACCCGATCGCGCCCGGCGTATCGATCGGGCATGTGCATCTGAAAGTCGCGGATCTCGAGCGGGCGATTTCGTTTTACCGAGATGTGCTGGGGTTCGAGGTCACGGACCGATTCGGTCCCGACGCGGCGTTTCTGTCAGCGGGCGGGTATCATCATCACATCGGCCTGAACACCTGGGAAAGCCGGGACGGTTCGCCGCCGCCTTGGGGCACGACGGGGCTTTATCACGCAGCGATTTTGTATCCGACTCGTGCGGATCTGGCGGATGCGTTGCGCCGATTGTTGGCGCACGGGATTCGTCTGGACGGAGCGTCGGATCACGGTGTGAGCGAGGCGCTTTATTTGCGCGATCCGGACGGGAACGGACTCGAACTGTATTGGGATCGGCCGCGCGAGCAGTGGCCGCGTCGGGCCGACGGATCGATCGCGATGTTCACGGCGCCGCTGAATCTGGAGTCGCTGCTGGCTGAACGCCGAGCGGGGGCATGCGTCTAGTGCATGCCATCGCTTGCTCCGGGGTGTTGCGCTGAACAGAATTGAAGGTGTGAACCTCGATCTTCTCCGCTCGTTCTTCGCGATTTCCGAGTTCGGCAGCATGAGCAAAGCGGCGGAGCAGTTGCACGTGTCGCAGTCCACGCTGACCCGCCAGATGCAGACGCTGGAGGCGGAGATCGGCGGACGGTTGCTGGAACGCAGTCCGAGCGGCGTGGCGTTGACGGCGGCAGGGCATGCCTTGCTGGAAGGCATGCGGCCGGTGGTCGCGAAGGCGGATATCGTCGTTTCGGAAACCCGGAAACTCGCCCTTGGAAGAAGCGCGTCGGTGCGGATTGGATACATCATGTCGGCGGCGAGCGATTATCTGAATCCTGCGATCGCATCGCTGCGCCGCTCGCATCCTGAAACGAAAGTTCACCTGGTGGATCTTTCGCCGGGGGAGCAGATCGCGGCGTTGCGGCGCGGTGAGTTGGACGTGGTGGTGTTGGGCAGCCTGAATGCGGCGATTTCGCGGGAGTTTTTCGTGCGTCGGATCAAAACGTTTCCCGTGGTGGTGGCGTTGCCCGAGAACCACGCGCTGGCGGCGGAGGAAGGGATCGCGCTGGCGGATCTGAAGAAGGAGATGTTCGTGGGGGCGGATCCCGACGATCTTCCGGGCTTCAACAACTGGATGATTCAGCTCTGTCGGACGGCGGGATTTCGCCCGAAAATCGTCGAGAATTCCGAGAGTCTCACGCACACGCTTTCGCTGTTGGTGGCGGAGAATGCGGTCACGCTGCTGCCGGCGTTGATGGAGAAGTTCAACGTGCCGGGCGTCGCGTTCCGGCCATTGCGCGGGACCAAGGTGAAGTGGGATCTGCAGGTGGCATGGCACCGAGGGAAGATCACGGAGCCGGTGCGCGAACTGGTGAGTCTGCTGACGAACCGGAGATAGCCGTGAGTTTTTTTTTGGGAGGAGGAAAAGAGCGAAAATCCGAACAAAACCTGAATCCGGAATTGCGTAAGAGCTTCTGAAGTTTCCATTCGCGAAGCGTATCCCATGCTGCTGATTCTTTACCTCATTCTTCCCGCGCTGTTGGTGGCGGTTGTGATCGCGTCGGTGTGGCTCGAGCGTTGGAGCGTGCCGGTCATCCTCGTGGCGTTGGGAACGGGCATCGTTTGCGGAAGCGACGTGCTCAATCTGTGGCACTTTTCCGACATGGTGCTCACGAACCAGGCCGCGAATCTGGCGCTGGTCTTCATCCTCTTTCACGGCGGCTTCATGACGAAGCGCTCGGATTTTCGGGCGGTCGCATTGCCGGCGGCGGGCCTCGCGACGTGGGGTGTGTTGCTGACCGCGGCGGCGACGTTTGTCGTGCTGCGCTGGGTGCTGGACTGGTCGATGGAACTTTCGTTGCTGCTGTCGGTGATGATCTCGTCGACGGATGCGGCGGCGATCTTCTCGATCCTGCGGCGGCAGTCGCTTCCGGCGCGGCTTTCGTCGACGGTGGAAATCGAAAGCGCGGCGAACGACCCGATGGCGATCTTGTTGACGACGGTCGCGGTGGCGACGCTCGCGTCGGGCGAGCGCTTCGACAGCATGACCGTGCTGCTCTTCTTCTGGAAGTTCGGCGCGGGCCCGGTCATCGGTTATGCCGCGGGCCGGGTGACGATCTGGTTGTTCAACCGGCTCACGCCGCAGGACCGCGGTTACTACTACGTCCTGTTCATGGGGCTCGTGATGCTGACGTATGGCGTGACTGAACTGGCGCAGGCGAGCGGGATGCTGGCGGTGTTCACGGCCGGATTCGTGATGGGAAATCGCACGTTCGTGCACAAACAAGGCGTGCTGAATTTCTCCGAAGCACTCTCGACGATCGTGAACATCGGCATGTTCGTGCTGATGGGCTTGCTGGTGTTTCCACACGAGTGGTCGAACCTCTGGCTGCAAGGACTGCTGCTGTTCCTCGTGCTGACGTTTATCGCGCGTCCGGTCGCGGTGTTTCTTGGCACGATCGGGATGAACTTCGGGTTTCGGAACAAGCTCTTCGCGTCGTGGGCGGGTCTGCGCGGCGCGGTGCCGATCGTGCTCGCGACGTATCCGGCGGCGGCGGGGCTCCAGATCGGCAATGAAGTGTTCAACCTGGTGTTTTTCGCGGTGATCCTGTCGATCCTCGTGCAGGGGTCGACCCTGGGCGTTGTCGCCAAGTGGATGGGACTGGCCGAGCCGGCGCGGCCGAAAGCGCTTTTCAGCCTCGAGATGATCACGATGGCGAAAAGCGACTACGACATGGTCGTCCTCGACCTGCCGGGACCGCGCGGCCGGGAGGGGCCGCGGATCCGCGATCTATCGCTGCCGGAAGGTGCGGTCATCACACTGGTCACGCGCGGCGATCAAGTCGTGTTGCCGAAAGGCGAGACGCGCCTGCAAGGCTGGGATCAAGTCACGGTGCTCGCGCACTCGCCGGACGAGGACCGGATCCGGGAAACGTTCGCGCAGGCGTTTCCTCCCGAAGAAGACCCCGTGGCGGCGACGAAGAACGCTTAGCCCGAGCGGATTGGCGGCATGGACCGCCGTAGAAACTTAGGGGCCATGCGCAAACTGCATGGCCCGCTTTCCGTTCGCGCAGTAGCACGCGCGCGTCGAAGGCCGTATCATGACGGCATGAATTGGACGCTTTATCTTGAGAATCGACCCCATCCGCAGCCCCTGTCCTGCGAGCGACGCGGAGCCGCGTTCGCCGAGCCGCATGCATTAATCAAAAAAGCGATCGATCGCTGGGAGAACGAAGGCGGGAAAATTCCGCGCGATTCCGGTGGGCGAACGCTGCCGCGGCAGGGCAGCGCCGCCCGGGAAATCGCGTTGAATGCAAGCGAGAGCTCGACGTGGGCGGCCGGTGGCCGGTGACCCGTTACGGCGCTGATGCGGCTGCGCCGTCGGATTCGAGACGGGCATGGACACCGACCGTGGCGCCGACGAAACCCTGCGCGATCTCGGTTGTGAGTCCCTTGGCGTCGGCGTCGGCGACGAGGGTTTTCCAGACGCCGGGTTCGGTCGAATAGGAGAACGAGCAGGTGGCGTCGTTGGCGACGACGCGCAGCTCCACGTTTTTCGCCGCCGGAATCGAGGCGGACTCGATGGTCGGGGCGTCCTTGCCACCGAGTTTTTCGAGGAAGACGACGAGACCGTTGGAACCGCGTTTCACTCCCATGTAGTAGTGGTAGCGCTCGCCTTGGAAGACGGCCAGACCACCGGAAGCGCCGACGCTGGCGGGCGGTTCGACGGACGTGGTGGCGGTGAAGCGGGCGTGTTGGACGCGACGACCGAAGAAGCTGGGATTGCCGCGCTCGAAGAGCGTGTCGGCGCGCGGGGTGAGCGAAAGTTTTCCGCGGGGTTGGTCGAGCTTCCACCAGGTTTCTTTCGGAGCGCGCAGCATGATCCAGAGCGGCGAAAGCGTCTCGGCGGAGAAGTCGTCGCGCCACGTGAAGTTGCCGTTGAGCGGAGTGGAGGAGGGCTGCACGCGCGCGGCGTTGGGCGCCTTGGCGACCAAGGGAACGCGTTTTCCGATTTCGAGGATTCGCGGCCAACCGTCGTCGGTCCAAGTCACCGGCAGCAGATACGTTTCGCGGCCCATCGGGGAGAAGCGGCGTTCGTAGGGTCGCACGGCGAGGAAGACGGCCCACCATTGCTTGTCGGGACCGATGACGAGATCGGCGTGGCCGGTCGAGGTGACGGCGAACGGGACGTCCGCCGCGAGCTCGCGTTGCGAGAGAATGGGGTTGCCGTCCCAAGGCGTGTAGGGGCCGTCGACGTTGCGGCTGCGGAAGATCACCTGCGTGTGGTTCACGCTCGTGCCGCCCTCGGCGCAACAAAGGTAATACCAACCCTCGCGCTTGTAGATGTGCGGACCCTCGATCCAGACGGGTTTTTTGGAGATATCGACGCCGCCGTTGATGATCAGCTTGCGCGGACCGATCATGCGGCGGGCGCCGGGATCAAACTCCTGAATCCAAATCGCGCGGTGTCCACGGTAGAGCGGCGTGCCCTCGGGGGCGCCGTTGTTGAGCATCCACGCGCGGCCGTCATCGTCGAAGAACAACGAAGGGTCGATGCCGTCGAAATCCAGCCACGTCGGATCGGACCACGGGCCGGCGGGGTTGGACGCGGTCATGACGAAGTTGCCGCCGGCGTCGACCATCGTGCACACCACGTAGAACGTGCCGTTGTGGTAGCTGATCGCGGGCGCGAAGATGCCGCGCGAGACGCCGAGGTTGTCGTAGGGCAACTGGCTCGGCCGGTCGATCACGTGGCCGATTTGCTTCCAGTTCACGAGATCGCGGCTGTGGAAAACGGGAATACCGGGGAAGTAGGCGAAGGTGGAGTTGATCAGATAATAATCTTCGCCGACCTGGCAGATGCTCGGATCGGGATAGAAGCCGGTGAGAATGGGATTCCGGAACTCGCCGGGGGCGAGTTCGGCCTGCGGAAGCGGGTCGTCGCCGGTGTATTCGAACCAGTCGAACGCGACCGGAGGCGTGGCGGCCGACACACACGTGGCGGCCATGCAGGCGAGGAGGAGCGAGATGCGGAGGGATTTCATCGAAGGGAAAATTGGATACGCGACGCGGCGGGCATACTAGGACGAACGGACGCTCTGGTGGAGCCCACGAGGGCAGGCTGAGCGGCGGGAAGGCAAAAGGCGCGTCATGCCGCGGTGGAGCGCATGTCGGCGGCCGAGGCGAGAGCGGGCTCGACCGCGGAACCCGCGGTGGCGACCGCGGGGGCTTGGTCGGGCGTATCCGCTTCGACCGCGCGGTGGCGGTGGGCCTTGGGGCTCATGCCGAAAAAGCGGCGGAAGGTGCGGAAGAACGAGCCGGCGCCGGTGATGCCGACGAGGGCGGCGACCTCCGCGCTTTTGGCGCGCGGGTGAAGTCGCAACAACCGCGAGGCCTCGCGCATGCGAATGCGGACGATGTGCTCGTTGATCGTGCAGCCGGTTTCCTCGCGGAAGCTTCGCTCGAGGTTGCGCCGGGACATGCCGACGGCGCCGGCCACGCTGGCCACGGTCAGCATCGGGTCGGGGTAGTGTTCGGCGATGTAGCTGAGCGCGCGCGCGACCCGCGGATTTTTCACGGCGACGACGTCGGTGCTGACGCGAGTGACCACGCCGCGCGGGGAGATACGGAGTTTGCGCGCGGTGACGGCGACACCGTTCATCATGTCTTCGAGGATGGCGGCGGCGCGATAACCGGTCTCCTCCCGGTTTTCGTCGATACTGGAGAGCGGGACGGCGGAGGTTTCGCAGGCGATGGTGTCGCCCACGCCGAGCACGGCGATGTCCTCCGGAACGGAGAGACCGGCCTCGCCGCAGGCGTCAACGATGTCGGCGGCGACACAGTCGTTGAACGCGAAGATGGCCGTGGGCCGGGGCAGGCGCAGAAGTTCGGCGATGAGGATGCGACGTCGGTCGGTCCAGTTTCCCTGCCAGTAGGGGCCGATGCGCATGTGCATCGGCGGGAGGCTGCGGCAAGTGCAGCCGTGTTCCGCCAGCCGCGCTTGAAAGGCGGTGAAACGCTGGCGGTTGGCGGTGTCGTTGAGAAAGGGCGCCCAGGCGAAGCTGCGATGCGCATGCTCCAGCAAGTGATCGGCGGCAAGTTGTCCGATCTCCTCGTGATTCGCGGTGACGCAGGGCATGGCCAGCGCGGGGTCGGTATCGGTGAGAGCGATACACGGGATGCCGAGGCTTTGCAGATGGGCGAGGAGTTCGGACTGATACGGGAGAAACGCGATCACGCCATCGCCTCTCCAGCCGCGAGGCACGGCGCCGGTGAACAACATGTCCGTGACCAGATGCCAGTTGTGCTCACGTGCATGCCGGGCGATGCCGCGAATGCACGCGCTGGGCGCGACGGACGCGGCGACGAGCACCTTGCGAGAGCATTTCAAATCCGGTTCCATTGGTCAGCAACTCGCCGTCGCCCGAATCGCACGGATGCACAGAGCGGCGGGACGCGGCAAAGCGACGAGGGCTCGGTGGGAAATGTGTATGCGAGGGGAGCGCATCGGGAAATTTCCGGAGCACAACGCTCCGGAGGCAGAAATGATCTGCTCGCAAACAGATTCACGAGGGGCGCGGGCGCGTGCAGCAATCAGACATTGGCCGTAGTCCGGACTATGCCCCTGGTAATATATTTATCAGGGAGCGGATCGCATCATCGATCGGAAGGCGCGCGCGGCGGCGAAAGGGCTTTACCTACGCGCGCAGGAAGCTTCACGTTTCGACGCGCGGAACAGTAGCAAATGGCCTCACCGACCGAACACCCCGCAGGACGTCCGTCGCGCCCGAGCTTGCGCTGGCGCGCGCGCTTGGGACGGATTTTCCGTTGGGGAATGCCGGCCCTGATGATGGGTATTGGGGCGCTGGATACCGTCGCCGCCACGGCGGCGCGGGGCTTTCCGTTCACCCGATCTTATTCCTACGAGGATATCGGCAATGTTCCGCGGGGATCCCGGCTTGGCTTCGACCGGTTTGGTCGGGTGGCGGTTATACATGACGCTATATATTCGGTTCTCAACGACACGGTGTGGATCAATATTGCGGAGCCCGGTGGCCGGGATCGCGTCAGCATGTCCAATGTCGCGCATGGGCCGGACGGGCGCAGTTATTATGGTGCCCGGGCTTCGTGGGGCTATGTTGAAGTGGGTGCGGATGGCCGGTTGCATCCGGTGTCGCTGGCGCCCGAGAATCTGCCGAGCTGGGTCGCGACGGCGGTCTTCCGGGATCTGATCGTGACGAGCGAAGGGGTCTATTTCGCCAGTTGGAACGGCGTGGTCTATTTCGATTTCGCGCGCCGGGAGAGCTTCTTCTTCGAAGTGCCGCGGCTTGCCCGTGTGTTTCCGGTGGGGGAACGGATCTATATCTCCGGCTTCGATCAACCGCTGCAATATATCGACTCGGCCTCCGGCGTGCTCGTGCCCGCGCCCGGCACGGAGCTCGATGAAAAGGTGGTCGAATTTGCGACGGCGCTGGATGCCTCGCGCACGCTGCTCGCTTATGTCGACGGCGGTCTCGTGGTGTTCGATGGCTCCACTGTTTCGCGCTGGCCGGCGATGGAAAACCCTGTGTTCAACGGCGACATCGCGGCGGTGCAACGGCTCGTGGACGGCCCGGTGGCGGTGGCGGTCACGGGGCAGGGGCTTTTCTTCGTTTCACCGCAAGGCGAGTTGTTGATGGCGTTGACGACATCGGAGTATCGGAACGTCACGATGTTGGCGAATCGGGAACCGGGCGTGCTCTGGGCCGAGACGGAAGCGGCGGTGGAAAAGATCCTCTATGGCGGGCCGTTGTCGGCGTTCGATCAGCGGCTCGGGTTGCCCACGGCCTGGCCGATCGTGGGTTTGTGGAACGATCAGATCATCGTCGCCTCGGGCGGGAAACTTTATCGGGCCGTTCATGGCAATCGCGGCGAGCCCACCTATTTTGAAGCCGAGAAAAACCAGCCGCCGGGCGGGGCTTGGGCGCTGGCGGCGTGGGGCGACCGGTTGCTGGTGGGCAGCGGCTCCGGTTTGTTTACGGCGACGGCGGAGGGCGAGTTTGAGCCAATCCCCTCGGTCGGCGATCTCGCGCATCTGGTGATGACGGACGAGAACCACTGCTTCGTCATCGGACGCGTGGACATCGCGCTGCTCGAATGGCGGGACGGGCGATGGGTGGAAACGGTCCCGCGCATCAATGGCGTGCGCAATCCGGCGATCGTGCATCGCGTGAACGACTCCGTCTGGATCGAAATGGGCGGAGATGGCGTCGCGCGATTGTGGCAGGACGGCGACCGGTTGCGGCTGGATGTGGTGCCGAACGAGTCGTGGACCAACGGATCGTGGGTAAACCTCGGATCGCTCGACGATATCGTCGTGTTGAGCGCGAGGAAGGAGGAGCCGCGCCGGTTTTTCGATCAGCGCGCCGGCACTTGGAAGGAAATGCCCGAGGTGCAGCGTTTGCTGGAGCAGTCTCCGTATTGGATCGCGCGGCTGCAGAAAGACGCGACCGGCGTGATCTGGGCGACGCACAACGAGGGTTTGGTCCGGTATACCCCCAATGGGCGTGGGTATGACATGGATACGAACAACTTCGATTTGGTGAACGACCGCTATCCCGTGGTGCGCATCCTGCCGAATAACGATGTCTGGATGGCCGCGGAGCGATCACTGTATCATCTCGAGCGTAGCTGGACGCCGGCTTCGACTCCCGCGCCGAAGCCCCGGCTGGTGTCGGTGGTCGATCACGGTCGCAACGAGGAGCTCTTGCTGCAGAACGAGGCGCCGGGAGCATGGCGATTTCCATCGTCGAGCAACAACCTGAGCTTCCGTTTCTATTCCGGGACGGAGGCGTGGCGCCGTGTGCCGGCCTACGAATATCGTTTGTCGGAGCGGGAACCGTGGACTCCGCTCGACGGCTCGCTGCTCAGTTTGCGCGGGCTGCGGGAAGGCCACTACCGCCTGGAAGTGCGCGTGTCCGGCGCGCGGTCGGACGAGAAGGTTTCGGTTCCGTTCGCGTTCGAGGTGCTGCCGCCGTGGCATCGTTCGGCGCCGGCCCAAGTTCTTTTCAGCGTGGGCGGAATCCTTCTCCTGGTCGGAGCGGTGCGGTGGGCGAATTATCTGGAACGCCGCCGAAACCGGAAACTGGAGGAACTCGTGGGCCAGCGCACGCAGCAGTTGGAGGACGCGATGGCACGGTTGAGCGAGGAGACGCGGAACGCGGCCACGCTCGCCGAGCGGGATCGGCTCGCAAGCGAGATCCACGACAGCGTGCAGCAAGGATTGACGGGCGCGATCTTGCAGCTCGATACGACGCTAAAGATTCCGACGGTCGACGCCGACATCCGCTCGCGGCTCAATGTCGTGCGAAACATGGTGTCGTATGCGCGGCAGGAAGTGGAGCATGCGGTTTGGGACATGGAGTCGCCGCTGCTCGACGGCACCGAACTCGCCGATGCGTTGCGCAATCTCACCACCTTCGTGAACTCGGGTGAAGTCGCCTTGGAGATCGCGGTCACCGGCACTCCGGTGCCACTGGGACGAACGATCAACCACAACCTTTTGCGCATCGCCCAGGAGGCGACGACCAATGCGTTTCGCCATGCAAAGGCGAAACGGATCACGATCCGGCTCGAGTATCAACCGAAGCAGGTGACGTTGGTGATCTCCGACGACGGCGTCGGCTTTCGCCCGAACGACGTGCTGCAATCGCATCGCGGTCACCTGGGGATACCAGGCATGCGCGCGCGCGTGAAGAAACTCAAAGGCACGCTCGATATCGACAGCGCGCCGGGAGAAGGCACATCTATCCGCGTAGCGGTTTCAATTTTGGAAAATAACGATGCATTCCTTGATGCAGAAGCGCACTGCCGCTGACAAAATCCGGGTCCTGCTGGTCGACGACCACATGGCCGTTCGCATGGGGCTGATGACGGCGATCACCGACGCGCTCGACATGGAAGTCGTCGCGGACGTGGAAGACGGCGCCGAAGGCATCGAAGCCTATCGCAAGTATCGGCCGGACGTCGTGATCCTCGACTTGCGCATGCAAGGCCTGAGCGGCGTCGAGACCATCCGGGCGCTGCGGCAGGAGTTTGGTTCGGCTCCCCGCATTCTGATCTACAGCAATTATTCGCGCGGCGAGGAGGTTTATCAGGCGATCCACGCCGGTGCGTCGGGCATCGTCGTGAAGGAGATGCCGCTCGACCGGCTGCTCGAGGCGATCCGGGCGGTGTATGCGGGAGAGCAATACATTCCGCCGCAGGTGGCCGCGCGCATCGGCGAGCGCATGCTCGCGAAACTATCGCCGCGCGAAATGGAGGTGCTCGCGCTTCTGGCGAAGGGTCTCAGCAACAAGGAAATCGCCAGCCGGCTGGGGCTCGTCGTGGGCACGGTGAAGATCCATGTGGCCAACATCTTCTCGAAGCTCGGCGTGTCGGATCGCACGCAAGCCCTCGTGACGGCTGTGAAGCGCGGCATCATCGACATCGAGTAGCCGCTCGCGGTCGGGGAGGATCTTATTTTCCGCGCTGGTTGTAGTCCGCGCCCAGCGCGGCGGCGAGCTGAGCGGTCGCGGAGGTCGGAAACGAAAGGTGGTAGCCCCGGGCGAGGGCGCCGAGGCGATAGGCTTGCAGCGGGGTGAGCTCGAAGAGCGCCTCTTCCGTGGCCTCGGCGAGGCAGGCCTCGATTTCGGGTCGGGCGAGATCGTGTTTCCGGGCGAGGGCGAGCACGATCGCCCGCTGGACCCGGCGGTCCCAGTCCATCGGAATCCGTCCGGCGGATACATCGGCGGCGAGGCGCGAGACCTCGCGTTCGAGACCGGCTTCGGGCTTGAACTGAGCGTAAACGATGGCGCGCGCGATCGAGGCGTTCGGGTCGTCGGGGAACGACTGCAGGAGCACCTGGGCGACGAGACCGGCGGGCTCGGGGCGTTCCATTTCGGCGAAGTATTCCGCGAGCCGGGCGAGGGCCAGCGCTTCGTCCTGAGGAAACACCACCTGGAACACGGCGAGCTGTTGATCGAGGAAGCCCGGCAGGCGCGGAAGGTGATAGGGCGTGGCGCGGAGATAGCGCGGGAGCAGCCATCGCTGCAGGCGTGCATAGAAGGTGTCTTTGCCTTCGCCCTGCGGGTTACGCACCAGCAGGGGCAGCACGGGATCCCAAGACGGCACGACGATGTGAGTGAGTTCGTGACTTTGGATGACGGCTTCCGCCTCGGTCGGCTCGGGCGCGCTCAAGATGCGCGCGGCCGCGATCTGGCCGGCGTAGGACTCCCAGGCCGTCGACATGAGCACCGGGACATTGCCGTGAAACACGAGGGAGTCGGAGAACTCGGGCGGCGCGAGCGCGCGCGTCTTTTCGGGCGGATGATGCGCCGCGACCCAGTGCGCGAAATGGCGTTGAATGAGCGCCTGAAGATCGACGACCCGCGGGGGAGTTTTTTCGGTCGGACGCCGGAGCGAGGCGGGCCGGGTTTTGTTCCAAGCGAGCAGTCCGACGGATAGCACGACGAAGACCGTGAGGACGGTTCGGCGGACGAGCGGGCCGATCGTCGCGGCGAAGAAAGCGATGAGCGGCAGGGCGAGCAGAGAGGCGGCCGTCAGCCAGCGGACGCGGAAGAAGGCGAAAACAAGAACACCGATGAACAGAATCGTCAGGGCGGGCAGGACGCGGGGAGTTTCGCGGTTGGTGCCGCGCGAGCGCAGCCAAGCCCACGCGAGCAAAGCGAGCGCCAGGCCTGTCGGGGCGGAGACGAAGACGTTCTCGACGAAGGACGTGCGTCCGAGCCAGTCGAAGGCGCTCCTGAAGACGACAGCCTCGTCGAGCGAGGTGAGCCTGGTCATCGCGGCGCTCGGGTAGAGCCAGCCTTTGTAGCTGTCCGTGAATTGAACGAACAAGAGCGGAACGAAGAGGAGCGCGCCGGCGACGAGTTCGAGGAGATGCGGTTTGCTCCTCGACGGCGGCCGCTGCCAGCGGCTCCAGCCGTCGATTCCGAGCCCAAGGCCCAGCCACGCCAAGGCATACAGCGGGTGCGCATATCGGAGTTCGCCCGCCGCCGGATCCCACGGGCTTCGATCGATGATCCAGCCAAGCGTGGTGATCCCGGCGCCGATGAGGGCCCAGCGAAGCCATGGCCGTTCCGTCGTCGTGCCGCGGAGCAGGGCGGCGATTCCCACGGCGGCGGAAATCAGCACGGAGGGAAATCCAAACGCGGGATCGAGCCACAGCGAGCAACCGGCGGCGACGGCCGAGCGAACGCTGAACGCGAGCGAGCGACGGTCTGGCGACGACAACGGAAGATTCCCGGCGATCGCATATACGCCCAACAAAAGCGCCCACGTGCGCGCGGTGAGAACACCGGGAAGGAATTGCGCGGAGAGGGGAGGAAAGAGGGCGAAGAACGCTCCCGCGAAGGCGGCGCTTACGACACCCTGGCGCCGGCCGATGAACCAAGCGAGGGCGATAAAGGCCAGCACGTGGGCGATCACGGGCTCCCACAAGGCGGCGCGTTCGATCGCCAGCGGCAGCGATTCGCCCGTCAGCGCGTGCAAGGACCAGCCGATCCCGGCGATCCAGGCCGCGCAGAGCCGGGGCAGCGATTGGGTGCGGCCCGAAGGGACGTTGTCGGATTCGTAGTGAGAGGGCAGGGACGGGCCGGTGACGACCAGTCGCTGGGTCAGCGCAATCCAGCGATAGGTGTCGCCGCGTTCGTGGGTGCCGAGAAAGTGCCGAAGGCCGGCTTCGTATCCGGTATTTGAATGCGCGGATTTCGCCGGGGGCGGGCTGCCCTGCGCCGAAAGCTGTTCGACCCAGCGCACGTGCGCGAGATCCGCCCGGAGCATGAGCGCGAGCGTGACAACGAGCGCCGACCACGCGAGCCAGCTTAACCATCGAGATGGTCTGATCATGGGGCGGGGGTCGGACGGAGCGTCCATAGGCCTTGTTCGGGCGGATTGGTGTGACGAGAGCGGCCGCCGTCCGGCCAATCGACGACCGCTTCGACGAGGCGCAGGTGGGGCGAAAGGGCGACGAAGAGGCCGGCGGTCGATTGCGACAGCCAGCCGCCGTCGTATCCAATTTGTTGATAAACGGTGGAGCCGTCGGAGTAGCTCAACCTCAGGCGGGCGCCGATGGCGTCGATGTTCCCGCGCGGGCCTTGGAGTTGGAGTCTCAACCCGCGTGCGTCGTTCGCGGCGTTGACCAGCAGGCCACCGCGGCCGCCGTGCTGGGTGAAAAGCAGATCGGGTCGGGAGTCGCCATTGGCGTCGATCAACGCGAGAGCGCGGCCGTTGCCGGGAACGAGGACGCCCGACTTCGTCGAGGGGAGGCTGCTGAAGCCGCCGCGGCCGTTTCCTTTCAGAAACAGACCGACGCCGCCGTGGAAGCGGGGAACCGTGCTATCCGTGTTTTGAACCGCGGCGAGATCCAGCAGTCCGTCGCCGTCGAAATCCGCCGCAACGATACCGTGGATGGGAGCCGTTTGCGCCTCGCGCGGAAGCGGCTCGAAACGATAAGTGCCGTCCGGCTGGCTAAGGAAGACGCCGGAGGAAAAATTGTCGGCGCGATAAACCTCGGCCGAGGCGACTTTTTTTTCTCCGAGCACCTGGACCAGGTTGGCGCGGGCGAAATCGTCGTTCTTGGGGAAACGCCGCAAGATGAAGGGAAGTCGCGCGCCGAGATCGGCTCGCGCGCGCAGCGGATACAAGGTGTCGCCATCATAGACGGCTTCCGCGATGAGCTTCGTGCCGTTGCCGGCGAAATCGCCGTAAAGCAATGTCGCGGGGTGCGAGGGCGAGGCTTTGTAGGTGGTGTTGAGGCCGAGATTGCCGGCGGCGAAATCGAGGCGGCCGTCGCCGTTGAAATCGGCGGCGGCGAGGCTGTTCCACCAACCCCGGCCACCGGAGGCGAAACCACTTTGCTCCGTGAGGTCCGAGAACCGTCCGCCACCTTCGTTGCGGAAATACCGAACGTAGTCCCATTCGAGCGCGACGATCAGATCGGGACGCCCGTCGCCGTCGACGTCGCGAAACATCGCGCTCTTCACCAAACCCACTTGGCCGAGAGCGGGGACCTGCGAGGTGATGTCGACGAAGCGGCCGCCGTCGTTGCGGAGCAGCACGCTCGAGGGTGTCTCGGGATAGCGGCCCGGCACGGAGCGCCCGCCGAGGAAAAGGTCGAGATCGCCATCGCCATCGATGTCGGCGGCGCAGACGGCTCCGACGTTGATTTCGACTTGGGGCAGCCAGTCGGTCGCCGTGAAGGCACCGCGGCCGTCGTTGGAGTAGAGCACCGGGCGATACGCCGCGGGCCAGACATTCATGGCGGCGCTGGCTTTGGTGCGCAGCAGGTCGCGCGTGCCATTGCCGTCGACATCGATCAGCAGGAGGGGGCCGTCTTCGATTTGGGCCGCGCCGATTCCCGCGGGGACTTCGGCGACATAACGGCCGTTTTTCCGGCGCAGGAGTTGCGCGGGTGAGCTCGTGGTGGCGCCGACGAAAATGTCGTCCTCGCCGTCGCCATCGACATCGGCGACGGCGATCGCCGGGCCGCGGCGGTCGGTGCGAAAGGGAATGAACGCCTGTTCTTTTTCGGCGAGCGCGGGCGGGGAGGTGTCGTTCACGTCGAAGCCGAGATTCGGGGCGGCTTGAAACAACGGGGAGTCGTCCGTGGGCGACGGCGAGGAGGACGTGTCGCTTTCGCGGACGACGTAGGCGAAGTCGGCGGGGAGATCGGTGAAGGTCTGCTTCACTCCCGAAGGCCATTCGACGATCAGGCGCTCGACCGTTTCGTCGTCGCCCAATCCGAAATGAGCGACCAGTTCGCTGCCGGCGGCGTAGCCGCGGGCGACGGTGAGCGTCTGCGATTGCAGGCCTGTCGTGGAACTTTGGATACGCACGACGGCGCCGACGCCGTGGCGATTCGAGCGGGTGCCCTGAAGGCGAACCTGCACGCGATGGCGGCCGGCGATGTCGTTGCGGAAGATGCTCACGCCGCCGTCGTAGCTGAGATAGACGAGGTCGAGATCGCCGTCGTTGTCGAAATCGCCCGTGGCGGCGCCAAAAGCCACGCCGATCTCGCCGAGGCCCCATGCGTCGGTGACGTTTTCGAAGCCGGTGCCGCGGACGTTGCGATAGGCGAGGTTCGCCTCGGCGAGCACGGGCGCTCGCTTGATGACGCCGATCCGCTGTTGGTCGGAGAGCGCGCGCATCATTTGGGCGAGGAGGTCGACATTGTTGGGCTCGCGGACCATGCCGTTGGTGACGTGGAGATCGGCCCAGCCATCGTTGTCGAAATCCTCGAAGCGCACGGACCACGTCCAGTCGGTCGCTTCGATCCCGGCCCAACAAGCCACTTCGCCGAAGAGGCCGCGGCCGGTGTTCAGCAGCAGCGCGTTGCGCATGTATTGGGGAGCGACGCCGGTCTGGGTCGCCATCAGCACGACGTCGTCCTTGGACGCGGCGAGACCCCGGCGGTCTTTTTCCCGGGTGGTGGTGGCCATGTCGGCGACGAACAGGTCGAAGTGGCCGTCGTTGTTGATGTCGGCCAGATCGGCGCCCATCGAGGAGAACGGAGTATGCGGGACGACGGTGTCGAGCAGGTTGGTGAAGGTGCCGTCACCATTATTTCGATACAGCCGGTCGGGACCGGAGAAGTCGTTGGCGACATGCAGGTCGAGCCAGCCGTCGCCATCGAAATCGATCCACGTCGCCGAATGTCCGAACGTCGGCCCGGAAATTCCCGCCTGCTGGGTGACCTCGACGAAGCGGCCGCGGCCGGTGTTGCGGAAGAGGCGATCGGGCCGGCCCGAAGGCTCGGTGCCATCCACCTGATTCGTCACGATGAACACGTCGAGCCAACCGTCGCGATCGTAGTCGGCGAAGGCGCCGACGACACTTCCGTCGGCGAGCGCGAGACCGCGCGCGGCGGCTTCCTCTTTGAACGTGCCGTCGCCCTGATTCATGTAGAGGAGGTTCGGCGCGTTGTTGCGGCAGATGTAGAGGTCGAGGTGTCCGTCGTTGTCGACATCGGCGAACACGGCGCCCTGGCGCCAGATGGTCTTGTCGTCGGACGACACGGCGCTCTTCAACCAGCCCAGCACGGAGCCGGTTTCGCCGAGGCCGGCGGCCTCGGTGACGTCGGCGAATTTCCAGCGGCCGAGATTTCGATAGAGGCGGCCCGGCTTGGTTTTGGTGCTGACGTAGAGATCGACCTTCCCGTCGCCGTCGTAGTCGCCGACCGCGACGCCGGAGCCCAGGCCTCCACCCATGAACTCCCGGTAGCGCGAACCCCACATTTGTGGATCGTCGTAGGGATTGAGGACGGTGACTCCGGTGGCAGAGGAGGGGAGTGGGGTAAACAAGGTCGCGCCGGTCGGGACGGAGGGGCGCGCGAAGGCCTTTCTGCTCAATTCGGAATGGTCCGCCGCTTCACATCTGAACACAGCGATGATGAAGCTGCAGACCGCATAAGACACAGTAGTCGTAGAGCGACGTGCAAAAAAAGGTCGGAAAAGGGACACGAAAGCGCTTGAGATGAGGTGGAGACCGCGAAGCCGCGAAGGGGACGCGGGGGCGAAACGCCAGATCACGCGTCGTGATCACGTCGTCATAGGGGGCTGGAGCAAACGGGCAAAGGTAATAGCATCGGGTATGCCTCGAGTAATAGGTTGATGCGCGACGGAGGGGCGAACGGCGCAAAACGAGAGGTATTTTGTCGCAAACGGTCCGTTGTCGGGGACCCGGGCGAAGGCTATTCTTGCTACAACGCGGTGAGCGCCAACCCGGGCGTATCCACCGACAGATCGTGTTGCCCCCAATCATTGCAGGATACGCCCTCATCCCGTTGCGCGAGCTTGAGCTCGCGTGCGGTAGCGTCGTGTCCGGTGGTTCGTTGCGGGTGGCAGGGTGGTCGGCGGACGTTCGTGAGGGGCGTGAGCCTCGTAACTAAAACACCATCATGCCCAAGATAAGAACATGTAGAAACCCCCGCGCCGCTCTGACCGCGGCGATTCTGCTGACGCCCTCCGTGATATGGGCGCAACAAGCCAACGCTCCCTCCGATATCGACGACGAGACGATCGTCCTGTCGCCGTTCGAAGTGAGCGCCTCAAACGAAATCGGTTATGCGACAGCGACCACGCTCGCCGGCACGCGTTTGAGCACCGAACTGAAAGATTTGGGAACTTCGCTTTCCATCTACAATCAGGCCTTCCTCAACGACATTGGCGCGACGAGCAACGAAACGCTGCTCACCTACACGCTGGGCACGGAAACCGGAGGTATCTATGGTAACTACTCCGGCACCGGCGGCGGCACCTCGCCCAATCTCAACGCGAGCTTGAACCCCTCCTCGAACAATCGCGTGCGCGGCCTTGTTTCGGCCGACAACACCCGCGATCTCTACCTCACCAGCATTCCCTGGGAAGGTTACAACATCGAGGCGGTCGACCTTCAACGCGGTCCGAACGCGATCCTGTTCGGCCAAGGCAGCCCGGGCGGTGTGATCAACACCCGCACGAAGCAGGCGACCTACCGCAACTCGAACGAAGTTTCGGTGCGCTTCGACGAATACGGCAGCGCCCGCGCCTCGGTCGACTTCAACCGCGTGCTGTTGCCCGACGAACTCGCGCTCCGTTTCTCCGCGGTCGCGAACCAGTCGAAGTTCCAGCAGAAGGAAGCCTTCGACGACTTCCATCGCGAGTGGCTGGCGGTGCGCTACGAGCCGAAGTTCCTGAAGCGGGGCAATGCCCGCACGATCATCAAGATCGACGCCGAAATCGGTGACGGTGACAGCAATCGTCCCCGCACCACTCCGCCCGTCGATCGCATCACGCCCTGGTTCACCGACCTGAATCAGAAGCTCTACAATGTGGCGTGGATGAACGAAGGCACGTGGACGATCCCGGGCCGCGGCGACGCCGTCCAGTCCACCTCGGGCATCGGCGACAATCCGAACTTCGAGCCCTGGGTTGCGACCAACTTCGGCAGCAACTTCTACACGGGCACGCTCGTGACGTTCCTCCCCGGCTCCACCTCGCCCGCGCTCGCGATGGGCGTGAACCCGGTCACCTACACCGGTATCGACAGCCTGGGCCAACGTGATGGCACGATCGGCGGTCTCGCTCCTTCACAGCCCCGCGGTATCCGCACGTATCGCGACTGGGCCACGGCGACGAATCAGCCGTTCGCCAGCCTCGTGAAGAACAAGCACATCATCGATCCGAACATCTTCGATTTCTACAATCACATGCTCGACGGTGATATCAAACGGGAGTGGTTCAACTTCCACACCTACGATATCCAGCTGAGCCAGACCTTCTTCAACGACAAGGTCGGCTTTGACGTCGGGTATCACAACGAGCGATACATCTCGGGCGGCTACAACCCGGTCTCGCAGGAGCTTCACATCGATTACAACGAAGTGATGCCCGACGGCACCAACACGCCGACCAGTTGGTATCTCGATGGCACGCGCAATCCCGGCGCGGGACGCGCCTTCGTCCAAGTCGGCAACGGCGTCAGCGACAGCACGACCGATCGCTCCAGCTTGCGCGCGACGGCCTTCGCCACGCACGACTTCGCGGCCGGCCGGAAGGACAACTGGCTTACCCGCACGCTCGGCTCGCACACGCTGACCGGCATGGCTTCGCGCGACACCTACGATCGCTTCGCCCGCAGCTGGCAGGCGTTCGCCTACACGGGCGCTTACTACAATCACCCGATGTTCCAGCTCACGAAGGACACGAACTCGCGCAACTGGCCGGACTTCTATCCGACCCGCGCCGTGTATCTCGGCGAGAGCCTCGTCGGCAAGAGCCTCGGCCAAAATCTGGGCCTGAGCGCTCCGAGCAACCCGGTGCTGGGCGACACGCTCCAACTGCGTTACTTCGATCCGACCTGGGCTCCGGCTCCTGGCGTGAACCCGAACGATCCGTGGCTGAACGGCGTCACCTATCAGAACGGCGTGGCCGAGGCGTCCATGTCGACGCAGTCGGAAAACCCGGCGAACTATGTGGGCTGGGCCACTCGCGAAGTGCAGTTGATGCACGCCGACAACGACCTCAATCGCGACCTCCTGACGATGACGCGCAACTGGGATGAGCGCGTGAACGACGCCTACGCGTTCGTCTGGCAGGCGAAGATGCTCAACAACGCCATCGTCGCGACCGCCGGCTGGCGCCACGACGAAGTGATGAACACGACCACGGACTGGCAGTTGCAGAACTCCCCGAACCGTGGCAGCAGCGATCCTGCGCTCGTCGTTCCCACCGTCACCAAGCTCGGACCGATCGAGCGTGATTCCAAGAGCTGGGGCATGGTCGTGCACTTCGGCCAACTGCCTTTCGTGTCCGACTGGATGAAAAACTCGCCGGTCGAAATCAGCGCGTCCTACAACCGCTCCGCGAACTTCCAAACCGGTCAGATCTTCCGCGACTACTGGGGTCAGCAATTGCCCCTGCCGGAAGGCAAGACGGAGGACTGGGGCGTCGTTCTCGCGACGAAGGACGGCAAGTATTCGCTCAAGGTGAACAAGTTCGAGTCGAGCGTGAAGAACAACACCTCGACCAGCGTCCAATACTGGAACTACGGCAACAACGTCGGCATCTACGCCCAGGCGTGGTCGCAGTTTAAATACAACCACGAGGTGAAGAACAACCCGGCCAGCCCGCGCCACGGTAACAACGTGATCAGCGATCTGCCGGTGCCGACGCCGGAAGCTCCCAACCAGAAATGGACCGTGGACTACCAGCCGCTCAACGGCCAGACGCTCGAGCAGGCGCAGGCGGAGGAAATCGCCGTCATCGCCGCGTGGGATCAATGGCTCGCGGAAATGGCGCCGTTGCCGCAGCTCATGGGTGAAGCCTGGGGCTTCAACTGGGCCGACGACCTCACGGAGTCGCCCGTCTCGGAGTTCCGCTTCACCAGCGACATGGTGGCGAAGGGCTACGAAATCGAGCTCAACGCGCAGATCACCGACAACTGGCGTTTCACGCTCAACGCGTCGCGCATCAAGTCCGTCATGGACAACCTCGGCCAGAGCCCGGCTCCTGGTGGCAAGATGACGATGATCGACTACCTCTTGGATTTCGATCGTCGCCTCAACGAAACCATCATGGGCGACCTCCGTATCTGGGGTGGCGGCTCGACCTCGAACGCGCGTGAAAACTGGAACGGTTACGCGAACGGCGACCTCAAGGCCCGTCTGGCCGAACAGGGCACGGTCGTTCCCGAAAACCGCCTCTGGCACTGGAATGCGATCACCAACTACGACTTCCGCGAAGGCCGTCTCCGCGGCTGGAACGTGGGTGGTGCGGCCCGCTATCACTCCGCGGCCACGCTCGCTTACAAGCCCGTGCAGAATCCCGGCTACATCAGCTATGACCTCAACTCGCCTTACAAGGACGACAATGAGTTGGTATTCGACGCATGGGTCGGTTACCGACGCAAGATCCTCGACGGCAAGGTCGATTGGCGGACTCAGCTCAACGTGCAGAACATCGGTGTCGGAAACGAACTGGTGCCTGTCACGGTGCAGCCTGATGGCACGCCGGCGCTGTATCGCATCCGTGCGTCGCAGCGTTTCTTCATCACGAGCACGTTCTCGTTCTAATCGTTTGTTGTAGTGTCAGCCCCCGGCGCAAGCCGGGGGCTTTTCGTTTTCGGCCTTGAAATCGCGGCGAGCCGATCGCCCCTTCGGGTCATATTCATGAGGCTTGGTCATTATCTTTTTCTGGCCTGCGTCGCCGTCGCGATCGGCGGCTTGGTTTTGCGGGTGCGCCAGACGGCGAGCGGAGGGCCGCCGGCGCGCGTGGATACGACAACGCGCACCACGATTTCGAACGAGGCGCCTGAGCTTGTTTATGAGCCGACGCCGATCGGAGCGCTGGCGAGCGAGCTTGGCCGGCCGCTGGTGACTCATGTCCACCTGGCCGATCTCGATCAGGATGGATTGCTGGACGTGCTTTATGGCGAAGCGTCCACGAATACGGTGCGCTGGATTCGTCAGGTTTCGCGCGGGGAATTTGTGGAAATTGCGATCGGCGAATCGATCCCGGGGCCCGCGCATGTGTGGGTCGGCGATGTGAATGGCGACGGACGCAACGACGTCCTCGTCGCCAGCATGGGACAAATCCTGCCGACGAACGAGCGCATCGGCGCCGTGGTCGCGCTTGAGAATCTCGGCGACGAGAAATTTCGGCGTCGTGTGCTGCTCGATCAGACCGCGCGGGTGTCCGATGTGCGCGGCGCGAATCTCAGCGGCCACAGTGACGGCCGCCTCGATCTGGTGGTCGGACAATTTGGCTACGCGCAGGGAGAGACGCGCTGGATGAAGAATCTCGGCGAATGGAATTTCGAGAGCACCGTCGTCAGCTCGCTGTCGGGTTGCGTGCATACGCCGGTCGCGGATTTCGATGGCGACGGCCGCGTGGATTTCGCGGCGCTGATTTCGCAGGAGTGGGAGGAGATACATCTGTTTCGGAATCGCGGACGCGGCGTGTTCGAAAGCTCGATCGCGTGGGGCTCGACCAACGAAGACTACGGCAGCAGCGGACTCGCGGTCGCGGATGTGAATCGCGACGGAAAGCCGGACCTCATCTACACCAACGGCGACGGTTTCGATTATCCCGTGCGCGGCGGTCGTCCGTGGCACGGAATCCAGTGGCTGGAAAACAAGGGCGGCGGCGCGTTCGTTCACCGTCGCGTCGGCGCGCTTCCGGGCGCCTACAGCCCCTGCGCGGCGGACCTCGACGGCGATGGAGACATCGACCTGCTCGCCGTGAGCTGTTTCGCGGACTGGGACAGTCCCGACGCGGTGTCGATGATGGCGTGGTTGAACGACGGCCAGGAACGTTTCCGGCCCGTCGTGCTTGCTCGGCGGCCGACGCATTTGGTCACCGCCGCGGTCGGCGATCTCGACGGCAATGGCGTGCCGGTGATCGTGACGGGCGGGATGTATGCGTTTCCGCCGTTCGATAATCCCAGCAGCGTGATGTTGTGGCGGAGAAAGTGAAATCCCGTGAACTAGCTTCGTCTCCACTTCGACGGTGGAGTATTCTCTTGATCGCCGCGCTCGCGGTGGGAGTCGCGGCCTATTTCGTCGCGGCGTGGACGGCTCCGCGCCAATCGCCGGTTCAACCGGTCGCGTTGCCGGCGTTGCCCGACCTGACGGGGCAGCCGAGTGAGTTGCGGGAACGTTTGCAGCGTGCTCATGCGGCCGCGCGACAGCCGAACCGCCCGCTCGAATCGCTCGCGGAACTCGGCCGGCTTTTTCACGCCAACGGTTATGTCGTCGAGGCGGAGGCCTGCTGGCAGACCTTGGCGGCGGAAGATCCGCGCAATGCCCGCTGGAGCTATTTGATCGCGGAGCTGCGAAGGTTGGACAGCGACAATCCCGGCCAGATCGCCTGGCTGGTGCGGGCGACCGAACGGGCGCCCACCTACGCGCCGGCGTGGCTTCGGCTGGCGGACGTGCAGTTCAAGAGCGGGCGGATCGACGCGGCGCGCCAGGCGTATCAAAAACGCCTCTCGCTGCTCCCCGGAGATGCCTACGCCCGCCTAGGGTTGGTGCGCGTGGCGCTGCAGGAGCGCCGGCGCGACGAAGCCCGGTCGATGTTGGCGGAGCTGGTGCGCGACTGGCCGGCGTTTTCGCCCGCACACAATCTCCTCGCCGAACAGCTCGCGATCGACGGCGATCTCCCGGGCGCCAACCGGGCCCGCGTGCGCGGTCGTGATGCGGGGCGGTTTCGCGAAGCGGAAGATCCGTGGCTCGATGAACTGATCGCGTGGTGCTTCGACTACGATCGGCTGTGCGTCCGGGCCACGGTCGACCGCCAGACCAAATATGGCGATCACGGCCGGGCGACGCTCGAGCGGGCGATCGCGCTGAAGCCCGACGCGCTCGCCGCCTACGAATTGCTGGGAGGCGTGTATTTGGAATCCAATGACGGGGAAAACGCGCGGAGAGTCTACGAACGCGGACTCGCCGCCGCGCCGGCGGCGACACCTTCGGCGCATTATTTCGTGAACCTGAGCCGGGCGTATCTTTTGTTGCAGCAGCCGACGGCGGCGGTGCGCGTGTGCCGCGAAGGTTTGGCGAGGCTGGGTGACGCGTATGAATTGTATGATGCGCTCGGAGCCGTGTTGCTCGAGATGGGGGAGCGGGACGCGGCGATCGCGGCGTTGCGCAAGGCGGTCCAAGGCAGTCCGATCGCGGCGAATGCGAACTACACGCTGGCGACCGCGCTGATCGGCGGCGGCCAGCTCGAGGAAGCGGTGGAGGCCCTGCGGCGTGCGCTCGCGGCGGAGCCGACTCATCCGCCGACTCTCGCGCTGCTGGCCCAGATCGAGATCGATTCGGGGCGCTGGCTCGATGCGATCAAATATCTGCGACCGCTCTACGATGCGCATCCCGACCTCCCCGAAGCCCGGGAGAAGATGGCGTATTACTATCGGCACGCGGGGTGGACGGCGGAGAAGGCGGGGGACTTCACCGCCGCCGAAAGGCATTATCGCGCGGGCCGGGAGATCGACCCGAACGATGCGGAACTCCAAGTCCGGCTGGGCGTGCTCTGCCTGACGCAACGGCGCTTCGCCGAAGCGGTCGATCCGCTGGAGGCGTATCATCGGCTGCAGCCGCGGGAAGCGAGGGGAGCGTTGTATTTGGGGCAGGTCTACGCGGCGACAGGGCGGCGCAACGAGGCGAAGGAAATTCTGCGCAAAGGCATCCAACTGGCCGAAGAGGCGGGCAACCCGGGAACGGCCCAACACTGCCGAGATATTCTGCAGCGGCTGCCGTGAGTGGCTGCGGCACGTAGTCACGCGCATAATGCGTGCGCGGCGACGTGCACGCGCAACGGGGGCTACGCGCCAGCGTTACGGTGAAGCAGCGCTTCATTTGCGCGAGGGGAGGGGAGCTGAGACGAAGCACCGAACCCGTTTGAGCGGGCCGCATGCCCAATTTCGGTCCGCTCAACGCAACCCCCTGCTGACTGACTAGTTTGTAGCCCCCTCATGACCATACCCAAAGCATTCAGGAAACTGATCCAAGGTGCCGGTATCGCTTCGCTCTTTGCGCTCGCGACGTCGGCCTACGCGCAAGACGGGACGATTTACCCGCTCGATGCTCCCCCGGAACCCAACGCCATCCCGCTCAACACCGGCGGCGTCGAAAACCAACCGGCCGAAGAAAGCTGGTTCCGCCAGTGGGGTGAGCCGATGGTGCGCAACGTTTCGAAGGCCACGCTCACGCCTTTCCTTCCCGATCCCGCCAAGGCCAACGGCACCGCGGTGATCGTTGCTCCCGGCGGCGGCTATCGGTGGCTGTCGATCAACAACGAGGGCTGGAAAATCGCCAAGGCTCTCAACGAGCGCGGCATCGCCGCCTTCGTGCTCAAATACCGCCTCAATCCGACTCCGCCCACGCTCGAAGGCCTGCGCGAGTCGATGAATCGCACGTTTGCCGCCGTAACCCCGCCGGCTGGTGGTGAGAATGCGCCGCCGCCGCCGCCTCGTCCGCCGCGCTTCGATCTTACGAACCAGCTCGCCGACGCCGAGGCCGCCTACGCCATGATCGTCGCGCGCGCCAAGGAGTGGGGCGTCGATACCAACCGCATCGGCATGGTCGGCTTCTCCGCCGGCGCCGGGCTCACGATGCACTGCACGCTCAATTCGAAGACGATGAAGCTCGCCTTCATCGCGCCGATCTATGGCGGCATGGGTCCCGTCGAGGTGCCGGAGAACGCGCCACCACTGTTCGTGGCGATCGCGGCGGATGACTTTCTTTTCAACGGCCAGTTCGGCCTGATCAAGTCGTGGTATGACGCCAAAAAGCCGGTGGAATTCCACCTCTACCAAGATGGGGGTCACGGCTTCGGCATGGGCTATCCCGGCCATCCGACCTACTACTGGTTCGAACCCTTCACGCACTGGCTCGACCACAACGGTTTCCTGAAGCCGGCGGCGGCGAAGTAATTTCGTTGGGCAATCCCCGGCGGCGCATCCGTGCGACCGCCGGGGGTTTGCCGTTGTTCGGTTTGGCGCGGAACCGTTCCGCAACTTTAACTCCGACTACGCGCCATGCTCGGCGTGTTCCCCACCTTTAAACTTAACCCCCAACTGCTCACCCCGTGAAAAAACTGAGCGTTCTCGTTTCCTCTCTCCTCCTGGCGGGCTCGACCGTCGGAACCCTTTTCGCCGCTCAGCCGGCGCTGATCAAAGTCGATCTCGATCGCACCATCAGTGAGATCGACCCGAACATCTACGGGAGCTTTCTCGAGCCGCTCAGTCGCGACGGCGACAGCCGCTTCCGCGTGGTCTATGGCCCGCTCTACGATCCGGATTCCCCGCACTCCGACGAAAACGGCTTCCGCAAGGAATACCTTCAACAGGTCAAAGACCTGAAGGTCTCGGCGGTGCGCTGGCCGGGCGGCAATTTCGTCTCGGGCTACAACTGGAAAGACGGCATCGGTCCGAAAAACCAGCGGCCCGTGACCCTGGACCTTTCGCGCACGCGGAAGGAGACGAACCAAATGGGCACGGATGAATACGCGCATTTCTGCAATCTCGTCGGCGCGGCCAACTTCATCTGCATCAACGCCGGCACCGGCACGATCGAGGACGCCGCACACTGGGTCGAATACTGCAATTCGCCGGTGGGCACCCACTACGCCGATCTCCGCGCGAAGCACGGCCGCGTCGAACCCTACAACGTGAAATACTGGGCGCTTGGCAACGAGCCCGACGGCCCCTGGCAGCTCGGCTACAAGAACAAGGAAGACTACACGAAGTTCGCGATCGAGGCCGCCAAGATGATGAGCGCGGTGGACAAGGACATCAAACTGGTCGCCGCCGGCTCCTCGAATTATCCCTTGGTCACGAAGCGCTACGATCCGAAGGACGGCTGGACGGATTGGAACGACTACGTGCTCGATCAGATGGCCGGTTACATCGACTACATTTCGCTTCACCGCTACGTCTTCCAGGTGCTGCGCGCGATCGAGAAGCCGACGTTCGCCGACGAAATGTCGATTGGCATGGAGATCGACCGCATCATCGAAGTCGTCCGCGGTCAGATTCAGAAGGCCATGGTCAAATCCGAAACGGATCGGCCCATCTACATCTCCTTCGACGAATACGGTGCGCGCAGCAACACCCTCGCCGGTCCCTTGCTGCTCGCCCAGCACCTCAATTCGTTCATCCGCCACGCCGACATCGTGAAGATGGCGAACCTGACCTTCCTCACCGCTCTCGTCGGCATCACGCCCGAAGGCGATTACAAGACGTCGCTCTACTATCCGTTCTACCTCTACTCGAACAACTGCCGCGGCACATCGCTCGACGTTTGCACCCGGGTCGATCGTTACAGCAACAAGGTGTTCAAGGACATCCCGTATCTCGACGTCACCGCGGTGTTGAGCGAGTCCGGCGACAAGGTCGTGGTGAACGTCGTGAACCGCAGCGAGACCGACGCCATCCCGGCCGACATCGAGCTGCAATCGGGCACCTATACCGGCAAGGCCCGCGTGCATCTGATTCACTCCGATTCGATCGAGGTCACGAACACCGCGACCGAAGAGAAGGTCCGCATCGCCACCAGCGATCTGACGTTCACCGGCAACCGCATCAGCCACACTTTCCCGGCGCACTCCTTCACCCAGCTCGAGATTCCGGTGAAGAAGTAAACCGAGATCTGGTTCTTAACCCCTGTTACCCCATGAAACGGATACCCCGCCGGTTGGCTGTCGTTCTTTTCGCGAGCGTTTTCGCGCTCGCTTCCACCTTCGTTCGCGCCGCTGAACAGTCGGAGAAATACACCTTCGTCATCGTTCACGGCGCGACCGCAGGCGGCTACGAATGGAAGGAGACGGGCAAATACCTGCTCGCCGAGGGTCACACCGTTTACCGTGTGACGCTCACCGCGCTCGGTGAGCGTTCGCACCTCAGCGCCGAAGGCGTGAACCTCACCACGCACATCAACGACGTGGTGAACACGATCCTGTTCGAGGATCTGCACGACGTCGTGCTCACCGGTCACAGCTACGGCGGACGCGTGATCACCGGCGTGATGAATCGCATTCCCGAGCGCATCCGGCACGTGATGTTCTTCGACGCCGCGGTGCCCAACGACGGCGAAACCGGTTTTTCCCGCCAGGGTGGTCCGCCCGCGGACATGGTGGTCAAAAACGGCCGCCGCATTCCTTCCTGGCTGAACGAGAATCCGACGACCTATCCGCACAACGTCGGCCATCCGATCGGCACGTCGTTGGAGCCGGTCGCCTACAACAATCCGGCCGCGTTCAAGCTCAACGTCACCTACGTGCCGTTCATTCCGGCCGGCCAGGATCCGAAGGAACGCGCCGCTCGCGACCAGAATTGGAAGAACGCGGTCGCCCGCGGTTGGACGGTGCGCACCTTCCCCGGCTCGCATACCGCCATGCTCGAAGATCCCAAGGGCCTGTCGGTTTTGATGCTGGAAGCCGTGCACGACAAGAACACGCCCGTTGCGAAGTAGCGGGCGATATCGATCCTCAACCACAAAGCTACAGAGACACAGAGCGGGTCGGGTTCAGAAGAGCTCTCGTTCCCTGAAAGGTCTTCTCTGTGTGCCCTGTGTCCCCGTGGTTTAAAACCAACCGATCAGTTTCCTCTCCTATGCACCGTTGTCGCTTTAAACCCCTCCTCGCCGCCGCCCTCGTCCTCGCACCTGTGCTCGCTTGCGCACAGCAAGCGAACGTCAATCTCGACTGGGATCCGCAACGAAACAAAGAGAACCTCATCCCGTTCAGCGCGCCGCTGAACTCGCCCGAGGTGCACGACGATCGCCGGGTGACGTTCCGCGTGAAGGCGCCCGAGGCCAAGACGGTCGAGCTCAACGGCGCGGTATTGGTCGCGGTCGGACGCAACTGGGGCCAAACGCTGCCGTTCACGAAGGGGGAGGACGGCGTCTGGACGCTGACGATCGGTCCGCTGCGTCCCGACATGTATGCCTATCTGATTCGCATCGACGGCGTGCAAGTCGCCGATCCCAGCAACACCCAGGCGGCGTTCACGGGCATGCCGCCTTACAGCCAGCTCATCGTTCACGGCGACGGCCCGGCTTACTACGACGCGCGCAATGTCCCGCACGGCGCGATCACGCGCCACATTTACCACTCCTACGTCACCGAGGGTGAACGCGATCTCTATGTTTACACGCCGCCCGGCTACGATCGTTCGAAAACCTATCCCGTGCTCTATCTCGTCGGCGGCAGCGGCGAGCTTCCGCACAACTGGATCTACGACGGACGGGTGAACTTCATCATGGACAACCTGCTCGCCGAGAAGAAGGCCGAGCCGATGGTGATCGTGATTCCCAACAATCAGGTGGTGCATCGCAATCACCCGAAGCACGTCGAACTCACGTTCGAAAAGTTCGAAGCCGAGCTGCGGCAGCACGTCATTCCGCTGGTCGAGCGCGAGTATTCCGTGCGCCGCGATCCCAAAGGCCGCGCGTTGTCCGGCCTCTCGATGGGCGGACGTCACACGATGTTCGTCGGCTTCAACTCGCTCGATCTGTTCGCCAACTTCGGCGTGCTCAGCGCCGGCGACAACGACACCGAGAAGTCCTTTGCCACTTTCCTGAACACGCCCGACGTGAACGACAAGATCGACTACCTCTTCGTCGGTCTGGGTTCGGTCGAAGCCCAAGGCCGTTTCGGCGAACGCAGCGAGAACCTCCGCCAGGCGCTGGAGAAGCACGGGATCGAACACGAGTATTACGCTGGCGGATACGGCGCTCACGATTGGGCGACGTGGCGCCATCTGCTCCACGAGCGCTTCCTGCCGAACCTCTGGCGCCAGCGTTAAAGAACTTTGACGATGAACTTAAAGCCTTTGGTTCTGATCGCGGCGTTCGCTGCGAATGTCTTCGCCCAAAACTCGCCTCCTGCTCCCGTGGCCACCGAATACGGCCGCGTGCAGGGGGTGATCGAAAAGGACCTCACGGTCTATCGCGGCATCCCCTTTGCCGCGCCGCCGGTCGGCGAACTCCGCTGGCGCGCGCCGCAGCCGCCCGCGAAATGGGACGGCGTGCGTGAGACGGTGGCGTTCGCGCCCGATCCTTATCAGGGCGACGGCAAAGGCCAAGTGAGCGAGGACTGCCTTTATCTGAACATCTGGACGCCCGTCAAATCGGCGTCGGAGCGTGTGCCGGTGCTCGTTTGGATTTACGGCGGCGGATTTTCGTTCGGGTCGAATTCCACGCCCACGCACAACGGCGAACATCTCGCGCGCAAAGGCGTCGTGCTCGTCACGATCAACTACCGCGTCGGCCCGCTCGGGTTTCTCGCGCACCCGGAGCTGAGTGCGGAGTCGCCGCACAAGGTTTCCGGCAACTACGGCTTGCAGGACATGATCGCCGGCCTGCGCTGGGTGAAGAACAACATCACGGCGTTTGGCGGCGATCCGAACCGCGTGACGATCTTCGGCGAATCCGCCGGCGGCATCGCGGTGAGCATGCTCTGCGCTTCGCCCGAAGCGAAGGGGTTGTTTCACGGCGCGATCTCGCAGAGCGGCGGCTCGTTCGGCCCGACGCGTCCGACCACGTATCCCGGAGAAAACATGCGCACGCTCGCGCAGGCCGAGGCCTCGGGCGTGGCTTACGTGCAGAAAGCCGGCGTGTCGTCGATCGCGGAGCTGCGCGGTCTGCCGCCGGAGAAGCTGCCGCCCGGGTGGGGCAGTGGCGCCGCGTGGCCGATCGTCGACGGCTGGATTATCCCCGACGATCAGCACAAGCTGTATTCGGCCGGAAAATACAACGACGTGCCGATCCTCGTCGGCTACAATTCCGACGAAGGCCTGAGCTTCGCCCGCGAAAAGGACGCCGCGGAGTATGCGGCCAACGTGAAGAAACGCTACGGCCCCTTCGCCGATCGCCTGATCGCGGCGTATCCGCCGGACGGAGACCGGGTGACGAAGACCGCGCGTGATCTCATGCGCGACGCGGCGTTTGGCTGGCAGACCTGGAGCTGGGCGCGGCTGCAGGCGCGCACGGGCAAGTCGAAGGTGTTTTATTACTATTTCGATCAGCATCCCGAGCGGCCCGCGGACTCGCCCGCCGCCGATCACGGGATGCCTCACGGCGTGGACGTGCCGTATGTTTTCCAGACGCTCGACCGCGACAAACCGGAAACCACGGCGGACGATCTGAAAATGTCGGAGATCGTGGCGACCTACTGGACGAACTTCGCGAAACGCGCCGACCCGAACGGTCCCGGCGTGCCGGCATGGCCGCAGTTCGCGGAGCGCGATGGAAAGGTGATGCATTTCCGCAACGGCGCGACGGTGGACTCGGTTCCGAGCGAGAAGAGCCTGCTGGTGCTCGACGAGTATTTCGCCTGGCGCCGCACGCCGGAAGGCGCGGCTTGGGCGGACTGATGGCGGAAAGGCCGACTGGCCTGATTGTTGTTCTGAGCGAAGCGAAGAACCCGCTTTGAGTTCCGCCACCGGATGCGGCGGTGTAGCTCATAATGGATCTCCGCTTCGCTCACAATGACTGAAGGCGGTGAAGCGTCTCACGACGCGAATTCTAGACTCCGGACAAATTTTGATCAGGTTTCGCGCATGAGTTTTTTCCGGCCTGCCTACGCGATGATTTTGGTCGGACTCGTATGGGGAGTTCCGGCCGCGTGGGGATTCAGCCTGTTTCCGAAATCGTGGGGCGACGTGATCGTCGCGACCGACACGACGCCCGAAGGGCGAGAGCTCGAGCCGCCGAGTCCGGAACGTCCGGTTTACTATCTCGGGCGATCGCTTGGCGCGAAGCTCGGCTCGTTGCGTGGCGACGTCTTGCCGGACGAGGAAGAGATGACGCGTTTCGTGGCCAAGGTGCTCGCGAAGCAAGGCTACCACGGCGCGCGCCCGGGCGTGCACGAACCCTCGCTCTACCTTGTCGTGCAATGGGGATATCTCAACCCGTCCAGCGGCGATCTGTTGTGGTTTCTCGGATACAATCCGGCGCAGGACATCGCGGCTCCCAGTCCCTCGGGCATCCTCGGACCGGAAGTGTGGCGGCGGGGTTTTCGGTCGCGCACGATCGAGACGATCCTGAGCGGCGCGAGCACGCCGAACTACGGCATCATCATCACGGCGTTCGAATACGAATCCGCGAGCACGTCGAAACCCATCATCTACTGGCAAACGCGCATCGCGCTGCCGGCGAATGGAAAATCGATGGCGGCGGCGCTGCCGGCGATGCTGATCGCGGCGGGATCCGCGATCGGACGCCCCGCGGATTCTCCCGTGCTGTTGAACGTGGACGAAGCGCGCAACGTGCGCGTCGACCTCGGCGACCTCGAGTTCCACGGCATCGTGGGCGAGCCGGAGGAGGCGAGGGATCGTCGCAAAGATTAACCGCCGGTCGCGGGGCGGGGTGCGACGAGGGTCACAATTTGTAGTATTGCTCCCAGCCTTTGCGCGGGGGCGCGCCTTTGAGGAGCGCGTTGGCGACCTTGTTGTTGGTGATCTTCTTTCGCCTGCGATTGAATCGCAACGGCGCGTTTACGCGTTGCGCGATGATGCCGAGGGCCATCGCTTGGCAAAGCGGACCGGCGACGGCGAAGTTCGAACGCGTTTTCTCTTCGCCTTTCGCGGCCTTCAGGAAGTTCGCGTAGTGATTCGACGGGCTCGGCGGCACTTCGGGGAGAATGGAGGCGAGGTCGCGCGGATCTTCGCTGGAAATGACCTCCAGCGTGCTCCCGTGGGAACCGCCTTTGAACGTGAAGCCTTCGCCATAGATGACCTTGCCGGGCGGGCGTCTCTGGCCGGTCGGGCCGGCGGCGCCGCGTGACGGCGGCGGAATGTCGGAATCGGTGACGGAGTCGCCCATGTTTTCCGGCAGCGGCGGCAGGTTGTTCTGGCCGTCATACCAGGTGAGTTCGACCGGTGGTTTCTTGCCGCGGGCGGGGAACTTGAAGGTGAGCGTGGAGGCTTGGGGGAAGATATACGGGCTGTAGCCTTCGAGGACGGGCACGACTTCGGTCGGCAGGCCGAGGTCGAGGAATTCATGCGCGGTGTCGAAGATGTGCGCGCCCCAGTCGCCGAGCGCGCCGTTGCCGAAGTCGAACCACGAGCGCCATTCGCCGTTGAAGTAGCGGGTGTTGTAGGGGTGGTGCGGCGCGGCGCTGAGCCAGCAATCCCAGTCGAACGTCTCGGGCGCGATTTCTTCGGGAAAATAGCCATCGACGTTCAAGCCGTGCCAGCGGCGCGGGTTGTTCATGAACGCGGTGATCTTGGTGACGTTTTTGATGATACCGGCCTCGGTCCACGCCTTGAATTGGAAGTAGTTCCCGTCCGAGTGGCCTTGGTTGCCCATCTGACAGGCGACTTTGTATTTCTTTTCCGCGGCCATCATGAGCTCGATTTGGCGGAAGCTGTGCGCCATCGGCTTCTCGACGTAGAGGTGCTTGCGGAGCGACATCGCGAGCATCGAGACCGCGAAATGGGAATGGTCGGGTATCGCCACGCTGACGGCGTCGATGTCGCGGCTCATCTTGTCGAACATCCGGCGGAAGTCCGTGAATCGCGGCACGTCGGGAAATTTTTGCAGGATCTCGATCGTGTGCGGCGCGCCCATGTCGATGTCGCAGAGGGCGACGATCTCGGCGAGGCCGGTGGCGTGGAGAGCGTTGATGACCTCGGCGCCGCGGTTGCCGATGCCGACGCAGGCGAGTTTCACTTTGTCGACCGACGAGGCGCGAAGCAGTCGGGGCGAAACCATCGACCAGGCGCCCACCGCGAGCGCGCCTTTCAAGAAGGTGCGTCGGCTGAAGAGGGAGGAGGAATTGGAAGGGATCGAGGACGAGGAGGAGCTGGAGCGTCGCATGGAGGTGAATCAGGGCTGGGAGGCGGGGACTCGGATCTTGATATTGCGGAAGGAAACTTTGTCGCCGTGCTCCTGGAGCAGGATGTGACCGTCGGACCATCGGCCGAAATTCGGGATGTCCTTGTATTTGCTCGCCGCCACGGCGTCGCGGAATTCCGCCGAGCTGCGGTCGTAGGCGACCACTTTTTGCCCGTTGAGCCAGTGCTCGACGCGACGATCGGTGACGACGATGCGAGCGGTGTTCCAATCGCCGATCATGCTCGGCTGTTTGTGGGAAAGCGCCGCGATCAAATCGTAGAGCGACGCGATCGTGCGGTTGCCGTCGCGACCGCGTTTGGCGTCGGGGTGAAGGGCGTCGTCGAGAATCTGGAATTCCAAACCGATCGCGGAGCCGACGGCGGTCGGCTGGCCGGTGACTTGATCGATGGGGGAGATATTCGGCTGGACGAGATACTTGATCCCGCTGTTGGCGCCGGGCGTGACCTTGAAGTCGACGAGCAGTTCGAACTGCGAGAAACGTTCCTTGGTGATGATGTCGCCGCCGGCGGTGGATTCGCCGCCATCGCTCGCGAGCACGGTCAGGACGCCATCCGCGATCTCCCAACCCTTCGCGGGAAACGTATCCGCTTTCGCACTTCGCCAGCCTTCGGTGGTCTTGCCGTCCCACAGCAGGCGCCAGCCCGCGGCTTTCTCGGCGGCGCTGAGCGTGTTGGGCGGCGGGGTCAGATCGGTGATGCGGAGATTCCGCCAGCGCACCTCGGCGCCGTCGCTGGCGGCGTTTTTGCCGATGCTGTGAACCTGCAGCGCGATGAAGCCGCGCGGCGTCCACGCGTCCTTGAGGTCGGCGCAGGGCGTGCCGTTGAGCCAGGTCTTGATCGAATCGCCGATGGCTTCGACGCGGACGTGGTTCCAATCGTCCGGCTTGAAAATCTTCATCCCCTGTTCGCTGAACTTCGCCTGCTGCTCCGGGTTGTCCGCCGCGGGATACAACCAGCCGCGCCGCGCTTCGTCGTAGATTCCTGCGCTCCACATCCGTTTGCGGGAGACCTCGGGGTCGATTTCGATCTGGTAGCCGTGAACGCGGCCGGCGGGGATCTTGATGGTTTTCCCGTTCCATTCGAACTCACGCGGGGTGTCGAAACTCAGGCTGCGAATCTGCACGCCCGAGTTGAGCCGCGATTCGACCTTGAACTCGTATTCGAGAATGAAATCGCCATAGGTCTTCTCGGTGCAGAGGAAGCTGTTTGGCGTATCCATCTTCGAGATACCGACGATTTCGTCGCCCTCGACCTTGTAGGTGGCGTCGCCGCCGCGCTGCACCCAGCCCGAGAGATCGGTGCCGTTGAAGAGGGGAGTGCTGGCGGGAGTCGAGGCGAAGGCGGTGGACGCGGCGAAGGCGAGCGCGGCAAGGCGACGGAGCGGGGTGGTTCTCATGGTTCGAAAGCGGAGCGGATTCAGGGAATGGGTGCCGATGCGCAGGGAGTGTCAAAGTCGATTCCCGTTACTGCGGTAATCGTTCCGCAGAGCGTGACTCGGCCGGCGAATCCCCATGCGAGGCCAGGCACAAAAAAGAATCGCGACGACGCAAGGCTGCGTCGCCGCGATTTTGAACAGAGGAACAAGAGCCGGAGCGCGTGCCGCCTACTTCGCGGAGCTCCCTGAGCCATTCAGCGTCTGGATATAGCGGACGAGATCGCGCATGGCCTGATCGTCGGGGACCGTCTTCGCCATCGCGGCCATTTGAGCGCCGGCAACGTCGCGCGGATCGGCGCCCCGCACGTCGTCGCGGAAGGCTTCGAGGTGGCGGAGCAAATACCAGTCTTGTTTGCCGGTGAGCTTCGGCGCGTTGAGCTCGCGATTGCCTTGAGCTTTGTCGCCGTGGCACGCGGCGCAGGTGGCGTAGAGTTCCTGACCGCGGGCGATGTCGCCTTCGATGGTGACGGCCGGAGTGATCTCCGGCAGGCTCGAGAGGTAGTGAGCGAGATTTGAGATTTCGCGATTCGGAACCGGTTCGGCGTCCAAGAATTCAATGGCGCTGCGCATGGAAATGCCGAGCGGGTTCTTGAAATGCGTGCCGCGGAGACCCTGGTGGAATTTCTGGAGCTGCGTCTGAATATACCAGTTCTCCATTCCCGCGAGCGACGGCGCGCCGAGTCCGATGTCGCCCTGCGCCGATCCGCCGTGGCAGGCGACGCAATGCTGGGCGAAGACTTCTTCGCCGCGACTGCGTGAGCCCCAGGAGAAGATGGCGGGTTTGAAGGTGTTGGCGGCGACGAAGTCGTTGAACGCTTTTTCTTCGATCCTGCCGAAGTTCAGCGCGAGGCCGGGCGAGCGCAGCTTGAGCCGCATTTGCGTGTCGGCGTCGGAACGATCGATCAAACGCTGCAGCAACGCGACGTTGGCCGCGTCCGGCGTGAACACCTTCGACTTCCACGCTTCGACGAGCGCGAGGCTGATCAGGCTGATCGTCGAGTCGGGGAGTTTCTGCCAGTCTCCGAGAGCGGCTTCGTAGTTGCCGTCGAGGGAGGAGAGATGCCGCTTCAGGACGAGGTAGTCGGGCATCTCTTCGATTGTCGGGTAGAACTTGCGCGGGTCGCCGGCGTTCGTGTTGCCGAGCAGCTCCGTGATGTAGAAGCGCTCGTTTTCCATGACGGCGTGGCTGAAGGCGCGCCGGATCCAGGTGTCTTCGGCGAGCGAAACACGGCGGGCGAAAAGCGCTTTCGCGGTTTCGGCCGAGGGCGGAAGCAGGCCGAGCGCGACGACCGCGTTCAAGCGGGTCTTCGCATCGGTGTCGTCGATCAACGACGCGGCGAGCTTCAGTGCGGCCGGATTGCCGGAGTCGGTGAGCGCGACCACCGCGTTCTTGCGCACGGCGGCGGAGGGGTGGGAGAGCGCGGCGCGGGCGATGGGTTCGTTTTCGACGTTGGCCGCGTCGAAGTCGCCGAGACCCTGCAGCGTCCAAATCGCGTGGATCACGCGCGGGTTGAGGCCGATTTCGTCGACGTTTCGATCGGAGCGCACGATGTCGCGGAGGGCGGGAATCGCTTCGCGACGATGCTCACGCACGAGTTTGCGCTGGGCGGTGAGCCGCCAGAACAGGTTGTCGTTGGAGAGCGTGGCGATCAGTTGCGCGGTGGATGCGTTGCTCAGGTCGAGCTTCGGAGCGGGCGAGGAACCTTTTGCGACGAGACGATAGATGCGGCCGTGCTTGCGATCGCGCAGCGGGTTTTCGTGGGCGTTGCCGGCGCCCATTTTCGCTTCGAAGCCGGCGGACTCCACGGTCGGACGCGGGTTGTGCTGGATGATGAAGTTATACCAGTCGGCGACCCAGAGTTGTCCGTCGGGGCCGACGTCGGTGAACACGGGCGAGAACCATTCGTCGACCGAGGCGATCGTCGAACCGCGATTCTGTGCGACGTAAGTCGAGCCGTTTTCCTTCAGGAAAAACTGACCGAGCAAGTGGCCGGTCGGGCCGCCGATGAAGGCGCCGCTGTTCCAGTAGCGTTTCGGGAAGGCGCGCGCGGTGTAGAGATTGAAGCCGGAGCCGGCGGTGTAGCGGCCGTGGGCGTCGACTTGCAGGAAGTTGGGCGTGGCGGGGAAGAACTGCGTGAACTCGTCGATTTTGGCGGCGAGTTGCGAGGGGAGTCCCTCGTGGCGTTCGTAGGTGTAGCGGCGCCAGAGCGGAACGTGCCACGCAGGGGCGTTGTTGGCGGTCGAGCCGAAGATTTCGAAATCTTCGCTGATGCCGAGGCCCCAGGTGTTGTTGCTGAAGAGGCCGACGGGCTCCACCTCGCCGTTGTCGGCGTTCATGCGGAACACGCCCTGGCCGAAGGTGCCTTGCGTGGACTTCGTGATGCGCGAGTAGCCGACGGCGCCCCAGATGCGATTGTCGTGACCGTAGCGAAGGTTCGAGGGGCCGGCGTGCGTGTCTTCCGTGCCCCAGCCGTCGTTGAAGACGTAGCGCACGTCGGCGCGATCGTCGCCATCGGTGTCTTTGAGATAGAGGAAATGCGGCGCCTGCGCGACGACCCAGCCGCCGTCGAGCGGAGTGAGGCCGGTCGGGATGTTGAGGCCATCGGCGAAGGTTTTGAAACTATCCGCGCGTCCATCGCCGTCGGTGTCTTCGCAAATGACGATGCGGTCGTTGCCGCCCTGGCCGCCGCGGACGTCGTTGGGGTAGTCGACTGTTTCGATCACGAACAGGCGTCCGCGTTCGTCCCACGCGAACGCGACGGGCTTCACGATATCGGGTTCGGCGGCGAAGAGTTGGAGTTCGAATTCCTGCTGCGTGAGCGTGAGCGCCTGTGATTCGTCGGGCGAGAAAGGCTGAGCGAGTTGGGGTGCGGGGGTTTGCTTGCGGTAGTTGGGAATGGTGTCGGCGGGCGTGTAGTTGATTTTCGGCAGCGAGGCGACGAGGCGGCGGTTGGCTTCGCGTTTGGCGTCGGGCACCGTCCAAAGGATGCCGCGGATCAGGAGCTCGTGAAATTCGGGCTGACTCCAGGTGCGGAGGTCGTGGCCGTAGGCGGTATAGAAAACGCGGCCCTGGCCCTGCGTGCGCGTCCAAGTCCACGGTTCGTTTTCGCGCAGGAGGAGGACGGTGCGTTGGTCGGTGTTGTGATTGGCGTGGACGTAGGTCTCGTCGGTGGTTTCGAAGTTCTTGAGGCCGTCGAGAATCGGATGGCGTTCCATGCCGGGAGCGATGCGCGTGGTGAAGGCTTCGAGGCCGTGGCTCTTGAAGCGCGCGCCGACGAGATCGACGTAGGCCTTGGAGTGCCCGAAGCAGGCGCTGGCCGAGTGCACCGGCACGAAGCCGCCGCCGCGGTTCACGAAATCGAGCAACGCCTTCTCCTGATCCGGCGTGAGCGTTTGATGGTTGGCGTAGATCAGGAGCACGTCCGTCTTCGCGAGATCGTCGGGATTCAACACCGACACGTCTTCCTCGTAGCGCAGGCGGATCTTCTCGCGGCCCAGCGACTGGCTGAGCATCGGCGCAAAGACGTGCGAAAGATGATAGCCGCGGCCTTCACGCTGGCTGTGACCGAGGAACAGAAGGTCGATCACGCCGTCGTCGTCGGTTTGCTGGGCGAAAACCGCGAGCGGACCGACGAGGCAGAAGGTGAGGAGGGCGCGCGAGAATCGGGAGGACAGGAAGCGGGGGAAAGACATGGGAAGCTGTATTCGTTATTTGGATTCGGAGTGCCAGCGGCGGAGGAAGTTCAGTCCGCGTTCGGCGAAAGCGTCCTGCGTCTCGGCGAACCGCCGGTAGATGCACACGGCGTCCGCGAGGCTGGAGCTGTCGGGCGAGAAGCTTTCGATCGAAACGGCGCCGTCGTAGCCGATGCGACGCAATCCTTCGCGCAGACCGGCCCAGTCGCTGTTGCCCTCGCCGGGCACGCCGCGGTGGCTGTCGGAAACTTGCAGGTGCAGCAGGCGTTCGCCGGCGGTTTCGATCGCTCGGCGGAAATCGACCTCCTCGATGTTCATGTGGAAGCTGTCGAGCGAAAGACCGACGTGCGGGCTGCCGATGTCATTCACCAGACGCATGGCGTCCTCGGCGGTGTTCACCATGTCGGTTTCGAAACGGTTGAGCGGCTCGAGTCCGAGCCGGATTCCAAAATCGCCGGCGATGCCGGCCATGCGGCGCAGGTTTTCGGCGGAACGATTCCATTCGGCGCGGCGCGCCTCTTCGGTGGGCAGACGGGATTTGCCGACGGGAGCGTAAAGCGGTCCGACCACGACCGGGCTGCCCCAGGTCTGCGCGAGCCGGCAGCAGGCGGTGAGATAGTCGATGGCGGTTTCGACCTTGGCGGGGTCGGCGCTCGACAGGTCGCGATCGCCGACGATGGCGGCACACGCGATGGCTCGCAGACCGGTTTCGGCGAGCGCGCGTTTGATCCCGTCCACCTCGACGGCCGCGGGGTCTTCTATGGGGATTTCGACAAAGTCGAATCCCAGTTGGGCGATGCGATGGAGCAGGGAAACATCGCGGCCATCGAATGGGGAGGTCCAAAGCCAGGTGCTGACGCCGAAGTGCATAACGCGGGGAGGAGGGAAGAGGGGGCGGCCGCTCGAAAGGCAAGGCGCGGCCACGGGATTTTTAGCCGTAACGAATCTATCCGATTTTGCGCCCGTCAGATTGTATCGAGTGGGCCCATAATTGTATTTTTTCGACATCATGAAGCTGCGCACGTGGTTCTCCCAGCTAGACCCCGCCCGATCGGTCAACCAGCTCTTCGACTACATTCCCGACCTGATCTATTTCGTGAAGGATCGGGACTCGCGGATTGTGACGGGTAATCTCGAATTTGCGCATCACTGCGGGGTGCGCACGACCGAGGAGCTGCAAGGTCGGACGGACGACGAGCTTTTCCCGGCCTACATGGCGCGGAAGTTTCTGGCGGACGATCGCGTCGTCCTCTCGACGGGAGCGCCGCTCTTGAACCTCGTGGAGCTCTTCCCGACGCGCGAGCGGCTGCCCGAGTGGTTCATCACGCAGAAGATCCCGCTGTTCGACCGGCGCGGGCGCGTCTGCGGAATCTGCGGCACGGTTCAGAGTTACGAAGATTTGCTCAACAGCTCGCAGGATCCGGTGCTCGATCTGGTGAAGCGCATTCGCGCGAACTACGCGAATCCTGTGTCGATCCCGGCACTCGCGCGCAGCATTGGGATGTCGCAGCGACAATTGGAACGGCGATTTCACGCCACATTTCGCATGAGTCCGCGGCAGTTTGTCGTTCGCTTGCGCGTGCTGATCGCAAGCGACCGGCTTCGCCATACCGACCGGCCGATCACCGAGATCGCGCAAGAGTGCGGCTTTTACGACCACAGCAGTTTCATCCGGCATTTTCGCACGGTGTTTGAAACGAGTCCGCTGGCCTACCGTAAACGATTCCAAGCCAGTGCGACGCCGTGAAGCTGACGTCGGAAAGATACAATTTTGCGCCGCATCGATCCTAGCGGACTACCGGAAACGTGCGTAGGATTCCGCCACCCTGACGCTTTTGTTGCGTCTTTGGATTTACCCCTGCGTTCCCATGACGTCCTTCAAACGTTTTCTCTCCGGCCTCGGATTTGCCGTTCTTCCCTTTTCGCTTTTGGCCGACGATCCGGCGGTGGAGATGTCCGTTCATGCGGATCGGCCCACGACCGAGCTGCGGCCGATTTGGAATTACTTTGGCTATGACGAAGCGCTGACGACGCTCACGCCGGAGGGGAAGCATCTGCTCGGCGAACTCAACCAGCTCAGCGAGACCGAGCCGATCCGGATACGGGTGCATCATCTGCACACCAGTGGCGACGGCACGCTCGCGCTGAAGTGGTCGAGCACGAACATTTACACGGAAGACGCGGCGGGAAATCCGGTTTATAACTGGAAGATCGTCGACGCCATCATGGACGAGCTCACGCGTCCGGGGATCGAGCCGTTTGTCGAGGTGAGTTTCATGCCGCAGGCGTTGTCGGCGCAGCCGGAGCCCTACACGCCAACGCTCACGAAGCGTGGTTTGCCGTCGAATGACATTCTTTCGGGCGGCGCTTATTATCCGCCGAAGGATTATCAAAAATGGCAGGCGTTCATGGAAGCCTGGGTGAACCACTGCGTGGAGCGTTACGGGCGCCAAGCCGTGGCCTCGTGGCTGTGGGAACTGTGGAACGAACCGGAGTCACCTTACTTCAAGGGCACGGTCGAGGATTACTGCCGGCTCTACGATCACTTCGCCGCGGCCGTGAAGAAGGTCGTGCCGGAAGCACGCGTCGGCGCGCCACACACGACCGATCCCGCGTGGAAAAAAGGCGACGAGTTCATGGCTGCGTTTCTCGAACATTGTCGTTCGGGCCGCAACGCGGCTACGGGCGCGATCGGCGCGCCGCTCGATTTTGTCGCTTATCACGCGAAAGGACTCACTCGGCTCGATCACCGGAAGCGCGTCGAGATGGACCTGCGCAATCACCTGAAGACGATCGACACCTACAGTCGGATCATCGCGCGTTTTCCCGAATACGCGCACCTGCCGGTTTACATTGGCGAATCCGATCCGGAGGGCTGCGCGGGTTGTCCCTCCGTCCTGGATCCACAGCGAGACTATCGCCGGACGTCGCAGTTTGCCTCTTACACCGCGGCCTCGTTCATGAGGAAACAGGATCTCGTCGCGAGCCATGGCGGCAATTTGCAGGGGGCGGTGTCGTGGGCGTTCACGTTTCACGATCAACCGTGGTTCAACGGCCTGCGCGCGCTGACGACCAACGAAGTCGCGCTGCCGGTGTTCAATGCTTTCAAGCTCTTCGCGAAACTCGGCCGCACACGGGTCGAGGCGACCTCGTCGGGTATGCTTCCGACGGCGGACATTCTGACGCGCAGCGTGCGCGGCGCGCCCGATGTGGGCGTGGTGGCAACGCGCACGGAGGAGGGGACCTTGCGCATTCTGGTGTGGAATTATCACGATGTCGCCGACGGCTTCGACGAACCGACGCCGGTAAAGCTCCGCGTCGAAGGACTCGCGGCCGGGCACGATCCCAGCGCGGCGACGCTCACGCGCATCGACGAGTATAACGCGAATGCCTTCACCGCCTGGCGGGCGCTCGGCGAACCGCAGGCGCCGCTGCCGAAACACGTGGCGATCCTGCACGACGCCGCGACGCTCAAAGCCGCGGCGCTCGCGCCGGCAGAGCGTTCCGATGGGGAGGCGGTATTCGAGTTCCCATTATTTCGACAGTCGGTCGCGTTGATCGAGATTCCGCTGAAGTAAGCGGGTTGAAGTTACGGGGCGTCCGATATTTTCGCCGGTGCATTACGGTTAGGCGGCGAAGTGCTTTCGCCGCTGCGACGGCGCGCCTTCATTGCGCTTCCCTCGACCGTCTCACCCCAACTCGGACGCCCCCATGCACTTGCCCGCCTCGTCGCCGCGTTTTGCCCTGTTTTCAATTTTTCTTTTTAGCGCGCTGTTCGCCGGCCTCGTCTCGGCGGCTGAGCTGCCCGGCATTCCGGCGACGACGAATGTCCCGGGCGCCGCCTATCCGCGACTGTTGCCTGACAACCGGGTCGTGTTCGGCATCAAAGCGCCCGACGCCAAAACGGTCCAATTTCACACGGACAAAACCTACGACGCCACGCGCGACAGCGAAGGCTTCTGGACGGTCACGACCGATCCGCAGGTGCCCGGCTTTCACTATTACTGGCTCGTGATCGACGGCGTGCGGGTAAACGACCCTGGCAGCGAAACGTTCTACGGCACCGGCAAGCAGACGAGCGGCCTCGAAGTGCCCGAGCCGGGCAACGACGGCGATTACTATCAGCCGCAGGACGTCCCGCACGGCGAGGTGCGTGAGCGTTGGTATCACTCGAAAGTCACTCAGGGCCCGCGTCGTGTCTTCATCTACACGCCGCCCGGCTACGACGCGAATCCGAGCCTGCGTTATCCGGTGCTCTACCTGCAGCACGGCGGCGGCGAAGACGAGCGCGCGTGGCCGATCCAGGGCCGCGTGGCCCAGATCATGGACAATCTGATCGCGGCCGGTTCGGCGAAGCCGATGTTGATCGTGATGGAGCGCGGCTACGCGAAGAAGCCCGGCGAAGCCGATCTTCCCCTCGGCCCCGGCGCGTTCTCGCAAGAGGTGACTCCGACCGAGTTCGCGAACAACATCATCGCGCGTTTCGCCACGCTGGAGGAGGTTTTCCTGAAGGATGTGATCCCGCTCGTGGATGCGAACTATCGCACGATTCCGGACCGCGAACATCGCGCGATCGCCGGGTTTTCGATGGGTGGCATGCAGGCTTTCACGATCGCGCTCCGCAATCCCGACACCTTTGCGTCGATCGGCGGATTGAGCGGCACCGTGGGTTTCGGCAAGGGACCGATCGATCCCAAAACCTTCTTCGGCGGTGTCTTCGCCGATGCGGCGGCGTTTAACAAGAAGATGAAGCTGGTCTTCGTCGGCCACGGCACCGCGGAGCCGGAGCGCATGATGCCGACGCTCACCGGCTTTCACGAAAGCCTCAATCGGCTGGGCATCAAACACGAGTATTACACCTCCGAAGGCACCGGCCACGTCTGGATTACCGAACGTCGCAACCTTCGCGAGCTGGCCATCCGCCTCTTCCGCTAACCCTCCACGCGTTCCCGATTCCTTTTCCACTCCTTTATATCCCCATGAAAAAATCCCTCCTCACCTTGCTGTGCGTCGGTCTGTTCTCCGCGCTTGGTCTCCAAGCGGCGGATAAGAAGGAAACGTTCGTTCTCGTTCACGGCGCCACCGCCGGCGGCTGGGAATGGAAGCGCACCGGAAATCATCTCCTCGCCGACGGTCACACCGTCTATCGCGCGACGCTCACCGGTCTGGGCGAACGCATGCACCTCAACAGCCCCGACGTCGATCTGGAGACGCACATCAATGATGTCGTGAACCTGATCCTCTTCGAAGATCTCCACGACATCGTGCTCACCGGTCACAGCTACGGTGGCATGGTGGTCACCGGCGTGATGGATCGCGTGCCGGAGAGGATCAAGCACGTCGTGTTCCTCGACGCGGCCGTGCCGGACGACGGCCAATCGCTGTGGGATATGTTCGGCAATCGCGGCCCGATCGACAACGACCGCTTCAAGGACGGCTTCATGCAGGTGCCGTGGGTGAAACCCGATGCCAAGCCGCCGCACAACGTGAAGCATTCGATCAAGTGCTTCAGCCAACCGGTCTCCTACAAGAATCCCGCGGCGAAAAAACTGAACGTCACCTACGTCGCCTTCGTGCCCAAAGACAAGTCCGTCGAAGAGCGCGCGAAGACCGACAAGAGCTGGCAGCGCGCCGAGTCGCGCGGCTGGACGATTCGCACGTTCCCCGGCGGCCACGTGGCGCAGGAAGAGGATCCGCGCGGCGTCGCCACACTCATCGCCGATTCCGTCAACGACCGGAACAAGCCCGTCGCTTCGAACTGAGGCCATGACGTCCAACCTTCTTCGCCGTTCCGTGTGCGCGCTGAGCCTGGTGCTCGCCGCGACGGCTTTCTCGCAACCCAGCCGCACGCCGCCGATCGAGTCGCCGGTGGTGCATGCCGATCGCACGGTGACCTTCACCCTGCGCGCACCCGAGGCACAGAAGGTTGAACTCAGCGGTCAGTTCCTGAAGGGGAATCAGCCGATGCAAAAGGATGCTTCGGGAGTCTGGAGCATCACCGTCGGTCCGGTCGAACCGAATCTCTATCCCTACAACTTCGTCGTCGATGGAGTAGGGGTGCCCGATCCCGCGAATCAGGACGTGTTTCCGAACGAGCGTTTCAAATCGAGCCTCGTCGACATTCCCGGCGACGAACCCTCGTTGCACGCCGCGCAGGACGTGCCGCACGGCGAGCTGACGTATTCGTTTTACCACTCCAAGGGGCTGAACCGCATGCGTCCGCTCGTGATCTACACGCCGCCGGGCTATCGCGAGGGCAAGCAGAAGTATCCGGTGCTCTATCTCGTGAGCGGCACGACGGACACCGAGGAGACCTGGTTCCGCGCGGGGCGGATGAATTTCATCCTCGATAACCTCATCGCGCAGAAGAAGGCCGTGCCAATGGTCGTCGTGATGCCCTACGGCAACATGATGATGGGCATGCCGCGGCCGGACACGCCGCAAGTCGCGAGTGTGTATAAGGCCTTCGCGGACGAATTGCTCACGAACATCGTGCCTTTCGTGGAGAAGAATTATCGCGTGGTCGCGAATCGCGAGAATCGCGCGATCGCCGGCTTCTCGCGCGGCGGCGGCCAGTCGTTGTTCACGGCGTTCAGCAACTTCGACAAGTTCGCGTGGGTCGCTTCCTATGCGGCCTATCTCACGCCGGAAGTCTGCAACACGTATTTCCCGGAGGTGTTTTCGCAGCCGGAAAAGACGAACGCGAAGCTGAAGCTTCTCTGGCTCGGCGTGGGAAGCGACGACTTCCTCTATCAGCAAGCCACGGCGTTCAACACCTTCGTGAAGGAACGCGGGCTGAAGCACCAGACGCTCATCACCGGCGGTGGACACACTTGGATGAACGCCCGGCACTACCTCGCCGAAACGCTTCAGCTTTTCTTCAAGAAGTAGTTAGCCGCCCGTCCGTAGCCCTCGTATGAAAAGACCCACCTCGCTCGCTCTCACCTCGGTCGTTCTCACGTTGTCGACGTTGACCGTCACGGCCCAGGAGAGACCCGAGGAGGCGTCACCCGAACGGGCGCGGGCGAATTTCGCCCGGCCCATCGAACTCGCGGCGGATGACGTGCGCGCGTTTCCCGACGCGCCGGACGGATTCAATCAGCGCCGCGCGGGCGTGCCGGCCGGGCGGATCGAGGAGTTCGAATACGATTCCGCCGTCACGGGCACGCGACGGAAGGCGAATGTGTATCTGCCGCCGGGATACTCCTCCGCGAAGAAGTATCCCGTGCTTTATCTTTTGCACGGGATCGGCGGCGACGAAACCGAGTGGGTCCGTTTCGCCACGCCGGACGCGCTCCTCGACAACCTCATCGCCGACGGCCAAGCCACGCCGATGATCGTGGTGATGCCGAACGGCCGGGCGGTTCCGAATGGCGGGACGCCGCCGCCCGATCGCATCTTCGCTCCGGAGAACGTCGCCGGTTTCGCCGCGTTCGAGCGCGACCTGTTCGATCATCTCATCCCGGCGATCGAGGCGACGTATTCCACGCTGACCGATCGCAAGCATCGCGGTCTCGCCGGGCTTTCGATGGGCGGAGGTCAGACCTTCAACTTCGGTCTCACGCATTTGGATACGTTTGCGTGGATCGGCGCGTTTTCCGCGGCGCCGAACACGATTCCGGCGCCGAAGCTCGTGCCCGATCCCGCGGCGCTGCGCTCGAAGCTCGAGCTCCTTTACATCTCCTGCGGCAACAAGGACGGCCTCATCAACATCTCGCAGGGCGTCCACCGGTATTTGAAAGAGCACGACGTGCCGCACATCTGGAACGTCGACGACTTCGGCCACGACGCCTCGCACTGGGCCAGCAATTTGTATCACTTCGCGCAGCGCATCTTTCGGTAAGATATTCTGCGCGGCCCCCGGTCTTATGTTCCGCCATGCCTTGTTAGCCCTGCTGGCGCTCCCGGCGGGCCTGCTGTGCGCGCAGAATTCTGCGCCGGTCTATCGCGACCCCGCTCAACCGCTGGAGAAACGCATCGAGGACCTGATCGGTCGCATGACGCTCGAGGAAAAAACCTCGATGATGAGCAATGCGACCCCCGGCATTCCGCGGCTCGGCATTCCGAAATACGACTGGTGGAGCGAGGCGTTGCACGGCGTGGCCAACGCCGGCATCGCCACGGTCTTTCCGCAGGCGATCGGTTTGGCGGCGATGTGGGATGTCGCGTTGCAACAGGAAATCGCCGGCGTGATCGGCATCGAAGGGCGCGCGAAATTCAACGGCTACGTGGGCACGCCGGAAGCAGGCGCGATTTTTCGCGGTCTCACGTTCTGGTCGCCCAACATCAACATCTTCCGCGATCCGCGCTGGGGACGGGGACAGGAGACCTATGGCGAGGATCCGTTTCTGACCGCGCGGCTCGGCGTCGCGTTTGTGCGCGGCTTGCAGGGCGATCATCCCGACTACCTCCTCGCCGCGGCGTGCGCGAAGCACTACGCGGTGCACAGCGGGCCGGAGCCGGAACGGCACGATTTCGACGCTTCGCCGCCGGAGGCGGATTTTCGCGAAACCTATCTGCCGGCGTTTGAAGCGCTGGTGAAGGAGAGCCGCGTCGAGATCGTGATGACGGCTTACAATTCGCTCTACGGCGAACCGTGCTCCACGAGTCCGCTGCTGTATTCCCTTCTCAACGACTGGGGCTTCGATGGCCATGTCACCTCCGATTGCGGCTCCGTCGACGATCTGAGCCGCACCTATCGACGCGCGAAGGATTCGGCCGAGGCCAACGCGTTGACGCTGCAGGCCGGGATGGATCTGCGCTGCGGGGATGAAGCGCGTGGGCTGCTCGAGGCCGTGCAACGCCGGCTGGTGTCCGAGTGCGATGTCGACGTCCGCCTGACCCGACTGCTGCGCACGCTGTTCCGCCTCGGTTTCTTCGATCCGAAGGACCGGGTGCCCTTCAATGCGATTTCACCGGATCAAAACGATCGGCCGGAGCACGGCGCGCTGGCGCTGAAGGCCGCGCGGGAGTCGATGGTGCTGCTGAAGAATGACGGCGTGCTGCCGTTGAACCCGAAGCGGTTGAAACGGGTGGCCGTCATCGGCCCCAACGCCACGTCCGTGCCGGTGTTGCTCGGCAATTACAACGGCTCGCCTTCGGCGCCCGTCACGGTGTTTGCCGGTCTCAAAGCGGCGCTCGAGGCGGAGGGCGTGGCGGTCGATTACGCGCATGGCAGCGACTATGCGGTTCGTCCGACCGCGGTGCGACCGCTCGCCGGCGGATGGTTTCACGGCGAGTATTTTGCGAATCCGGATCTCGCGGGCGAACCCGCGGCGAAGCGCACGGAGCGTCCGCTCGATTTCGATTTCGGCGCCAATCGTTTGTTCGGCGGACGGCCGGCGGGCGTGCCGGAGGAGGGGATTTCCGCGCGATGGAATGGCGAACTGCACACGACGCTCGGCGGCGAGTATCAGCTCGTCCTGCGCGGTCGCGGCGGCTTCCGGCTGATGCTCGACGGCGAGACCGTCCTCGATTCGTGGATACCTCCGGCCGGTCAGGAAGGCGAAGAGCGCGAGGTGCGCGTGACGCGAAAGCTGCCCGACAACGCGTCGCTGCCGATGCGGCTCGAATACGTTCAAGGCGACGGCCCGGTGAAACTTTCGATGCACTGGGGCACGCCCGCCGCCGACTCGGGGATCGCCGAGGCGGTCGAGACCGCGAAGGCCGCCGATGTGGTGATTTTCGTGGGCGGGATTTCCGCCCAGTTGGAAGGCGAAGAGATGGCGGTCGACTACGAAGGTTTCGTCGGCGGCGATCGCGTGCGCATCGAACTGCCGCCCATTCAGCAGCAGTTGCTCGAAAAGCTGCACGCGCTGGGCAAGCCGATCGTGTTCGTGAATCTTTCGGGCAGCGCGGTCGCATTTCCTTGGGCCGCGGAAAACGTGAACGCGATCCTGCAGGCTTGGTATCCGGGGCAGGCCGGGGGCACGGCGGTCGCGGATGTATTGCTCGGCCGCTACAATCCGGCCGGGCGACTGCCGGTGACGTTTTATCGCGCCACGGGCGACTTGCCGGCGTTTTCGGACTATCGGATGGCGGGCCGCACCTACCGCTATTTCGAGGGCAAGCCGCTTTTTCCGTTCGGGCACGGTCTGAGTTATACGGAGTTCGCATTTTCGAACTTCGCGATCTCGCGGGGAAGCGATGGTCAATTGGTCGCGGCGCTCGACGTGACGAACAAGGGGGCGAGGGATGGCGATGAAGTGATTCAAATCTATGCCACGCCGCCCGCGGCGGTGCGCACGGGCGAGCGGCGGGCGCTGAGCGGTTTCGATCGCGTGCATCTGAAGGCGGGCGAAACGAAGCGGGTGACAATCACGATTCCGGCGACGGCGCTCCGACGCTGGGATCAAGGCCAACAGAGCTATTTCCGTCCGGCTGGACAATGGACCTTCGCCGCAGGCGCTTCCTCGGCGGATCTCCGACAAACGGCCCGGATTGAACTGTAACAGGGCGCCGACACTGCGCTCCGATCTGAAACCAAACACGTATCCATCATGCGCAGTCTACTTCTCGCCGCTTTCACGCTGAGTTTGATCCCCGCGCTCAATGCGCAACGCGTCACGAGCCCCGACGGGGCGATTGTCGTCGAGCTGAGCCTCGATTCCGGTGCGCTCTCGTATGAGGTGAAGCGCGAAGGCCGGACGATGTTGGAGCCGTCGCCGCTGGGGCTCGAGACGAGCATCGGCAGCTTTGCCTCCGGGTTGAAAGCGGCGGGCGTTTCGACCGCCAAGATCGACGAACGCTACACGCTGCCGCACGGAAAAGTGCGGGATGTGCATTATCGCGCGAACGAACTCACGGCGGGTTTTACCAACGAGAACGGAGATCGCCTCGAGGTGATCTTTCGCGTGAGCGATCGGGACGTGGCGTTTTCGTATCGGATTTCCGGTGACGACAAGCGTCGCGTCATCGTGCATCGGGAGCGGACGGGGTTCGATTTTCCGGCGCACGCGACCGCGTTCACCACGCATCAAGTGCCGTGGGGCGGAGGCTGGATGGCGTCGAAGCCGAGCTATGAGGAAGCCTATGCGCTCGATACACCCATCGGGGCGAAGTCGCCGCACGGACTCGGGTTCACGTTTCCGGCGCTGTTTCGGATCGGCGAGGACGGCTGGGTGCTCGTTTCGGAAACGGGGGTGACGAGCAAATATGCGGGCTCGCGGCTCGGCGAGCCGACGGCGGACGGGTTGTATCCGATCGCGTTTCCCGAGGCGGAGGAAAACGCCGGCATCGGAGATGCGACGGTTTTCGCCGCGCTCCCGCTGCATACGCCCTGGCGCACGTTGACGATCGGCCGCACGCTCGCGCCGATTGTCGAAACCACCGTCGCGACCGATGTCGTGAAACCGCTCTACGAGCCGTCGCAAAACTACCGTCCCGGACGGGCGACGTGGAGCTGGCTCGTGTGGCAGGACGACAGCATGAACGAGGCGGACCAGCGCACCTTCATCGATCTCGCGGGCAAGATGGGTTACGAATACATCCTCATCGACGCGATGTGGGACGAAAATCTCGGCCGGGAGAAACTCGCCGAACTCGTGCGCTATGCGCGTTCGCAGAACGTCGACGTGCTGCTCTGGTATAACTCGAACGGGGCGTGGAACGACGCGCCGCAGACGCCGCGCAACTTGATGGACACCGCGCCGGCGCGCCAGCGCGAGATGGCCTGGTTGAAGTCGATCGGCGTGAAAGGCCTGAAGGTCGACTTCTTCGGTGGCGACAAGCAGGTGACGATGAAACTCTACGAAGACATCCTCACCGACGCGAATGCGCACGGGCTGATGCTGAATTTCCACGGAGCGACCCTGCCGCGTGGCTGGGAGCGGATGTATCCGAATCACATGACCAGCGAGGCCGCGACGGCGTCCGAGAACCTGATCTTCTCGCAGAATTTCGCGGACGGCGAGGCGCGGCTCAGCACGGTGTTGTCGCTGATTCGCAATCCGGTCGCCGCGTTCGATTTCGGTCCGATGGTGCTGAACCGGAGGTTCCACAAGGAAGAGGGGAAGGGGAACGTGCGGCGCACGACCGACGCGTTTCAACTGGCGACGACCTTGCTCTATCAATCGCCGCTCCAGCACTTCGGGATCACGCCGAACAATCTGCAGGAACAGCCGGCGTTCGTGATCGATTTTCTCAAGAAGGTGCCGGTGGTGTGGGACGAGACGCGTTATATCGCGGGGTATCCCGGCCGGGATGTCGTCCTGGCCCGGCGTAACGGCGATCGCTGGTATGTGGTGGCGACCAACGGCGAACAGCGGACGAAAGAACTCGTGATCGATGTTCCCTTTCTCGCGGGTCGCACGCTCACGCTGATTCACGACGCGCCCGGACAAACGGCGGCGACCCGACAGGTGACCATCGGCGAGGACGGCCGGTTTACGCTTACGCTCGAAGTGGGCGGCGGCGCCGTGCTGTTTTAACGAGCCTCACGTTTCCCTGGCGGGCCGCCAAAAGTAATACGTGGAACTATGCCCAAAACCGACTTGAGTCGGCCTGAGGGCACCACCTTTGTCAGGCGCCCGCCGGTTCGCCCCTGGGTTGCCCCTTCTGCCTTTGGGTTGGTCGCGCACTCGCTTTGCCGTGCGGGTCACGGGCGTGCGCAGCATTTCTCTCATTCCGTCATGATCATCCCCCTCGTTCGGAAACTCTGTCTGCTCACCGGTGTGATTTCATCTGCGGCCTTGCTGCCGTCGGCCACGGCCGCCGCGGGCTCCGCGCCCTCGGCCACGTGGATGGCGGACAATGGCAATGGCACGTTCACGAACCCGCTGTTCTTCGACGAGTTTTCCGATCCCGATCTGATCCGCGTGGGCGATGATTTTTACATGACGGGGACGACGATGCACACGATGCCGGGATTGCCCGTGTTGCATTCGAAGGACCTGGTGAACTGGCGCCTGCTCTCGTATGCGGTGGAGCGGTTGGATCTCGGACCGGAGTTCCGACTCGAGGGCGGCGAGATCTACGGGCAGGGCATCTGGGCGCCGTGTTTTCGTTATCACGACGGCACGTTTCACATCTTCACCAACGTCAACCGGCACAAGACGCAGCATTTCACGGCGACGAATCCCGCGGGGCCGTGGACGCACAAGGAACTCGGCAGTTCGTTGCACGACCTGTCCGTGCTCTTCGACGATGACGGCAAGGTGTATGTGGTTTGGGGATACAACGGGCTGCAGTTCGCCGAGATGAAGTCCGACCTGAGCGACATCAAACCGGAGACGCAGCGCACGTTGATCGAGAAAGGCAGCGGGATGGGCGAGGGCGCGCACTTCTACAAGATCGACGGGCGCTATTACATCATCAGCGCGAACTACGATCCGGTGGGCTACATGGTGTGCGCGCGGGCCGACCGGCCGGAAGGACCTTACGAAATCACGACGATCAGCGCGGAGGAAACCTTCGGGCAGGGCATTGGCCGGCGGATGCGCGGAATGGGCCGCGGGGAAGGTTTTCAACTGAGCCCGCCCAGTCCCACCACGATGGGCGCGACGCCGATGCACCAGGGCGGAATCGTGCAGACGCCGGAGGGCGAGTGGTGGGGATTTTCGATGATGGACCACAACTCCATCGGCCGGGTCACGTGCCTGTCGCCGGTGACGTGGAAAGACGGCTGGCCGTATTTCGGGGTGCCCGGCAATCTGTTGCGCACGCCGCGCACCTGGGTGAAACCGAAGACCTCGGTCCCGTCGGAACGGACGGCGCCGTATGTGCGGGACGACGATTTTTCCGGTCCGCGCCTCAATCCCGTGTGGCAGTGGAATCACGCTCCCGACGACCAGAAGTGGTCGCTGTCGGCGCGGCCTGGATACCTGCGTTTGCAGACGCAGCCGGCGAAGGATTTTTGGACGGCCAAAAACACGCTGACGCAGCGCGCCGTCGGGCCGGAGTCGATTCCCACGGCGGAACTCGATATCAGCGGACTCGAGACCGGCGACATCGCGGGCCTCGCGTTGTTGAACCACCCGTATGCGTGGATCGGTGTCTCGAAGACGGAAGCGGGAGCGGTGTTGACGCAGTTCGATCAAGTGACCGGTGAAACCGCGACGGCCCCCCTGCCGAACGGTGTGACCCGGGTGTGGCTCCGGGCGGCGTGCGACTTCATCGCCGAGAAGGCGACGTTCAGCTACAGCACCGACGGGCAGACCTTCTCGCCGTTGGGCGGGGAGTTCATGATGGTGTTTCAACTGAAAACCTTTCAGGGCATTCGGTATTCGCTTTTTGCCTACAACACGACGGGTCGCGCGGGCGGGCGGGCCGATTTCGACCGCTTCAGCGTGCACGAGCCGCAGGCAAATGGCGCCACTTTGCGGATTCCGATCGGGAAGGTGATCACGTTGACGAGTGTCGCCGACAATACGCGGCTGGTCGCGTGGAACGGACTCGTTCGTCCGATGCCCGCCAACGCTCCGGCGGCGGGCACGAGCGCGGCGCGGTTCCGCGTGCTCGATCGCGGACTCGGCCGGGTGTCCTTGCAGGCGGAGGACGGCAGCGGAATGGTGGCGGTGACGGGCGTGGGAGGAATGGGCGATGTGCGGGTTTTGAAGTCGCCTGATTCCACGGCTTCTTCATTTCAATGGCAGGATATGATGCGCAATGAAGTGATGTTGCTCTCGCTGGTGACGAACCGCCATGTGCAGGCCAAGCCCAACAGCGGCGAACTCACGTCGGCCGATTCGCCCGGCGCCCGTCCGGGGCACATGGAAGGCGCCACGTTTCGTTGGGAGGTCGTGACGCCATGAGTAGCGGACTGCGGCGGGGCGTGAGCGCGCTGGTGTTGGGGCTGGCGACGTTCGCGGCGGTGGCGCACGCGGCGACGACGCATCGTTCGGAGATCCGGATTCGCGATCCCTTCGTGCTGCCCGATCCCGCGGCGCAGACCTACTATGTCTACGGCACCACGACCTCCGGGATCTTTGACGGCGGCGTGGAGCGGAAAGCGGTGATGGTTTTCAAAACCAAGGATCTCGAAAACTGGGAGGATCCGATTCCGGTGTGGGAAGTGCCGCAGGATCATTGGGGCCGGGAAACGGTGTGGGCGCCGGAGGTTCACGCGTATCGCGGAAAGTATTATCTGTTCGTCACCGTAACATCGAAAGAAACGCTGCCCACGCCGGCGGGGCGCCCGCAAAATGTGCGGCGCGGCACCGAAATCCTTGTGGCCGATACGCCGCTCGGACCGTTCAGGCCGACCGGAAAGGGCCCGCAAACGCCGCATGATTGGATGGCGTTGGACGGCAGCCTGTGGGTGGAGAATGGCGTGCCCTACATGGTGTTCTGCCACGAATGGGCGCAGATCACGGATGGCAGCTTCGACATCGTGCGGCTGAGCGACGATTTCTCGAAAGCGGTGGGCGAGCCGCGGTTGTTGTTTCATGCATCCGAAGGACCGTGGGTTCGCTGCCGCGGCGACATCGGCGAGCTGTATCAAGGAAAGCGATACCACGCCTATGTGAGCGACGGAAACTGGCTGCATCGCACGAAGGACGGGACGCTGTTGATGCTGTGGTCGAGCTACGGCCCGAACAAATACGCGGTCGGGATCGCGCGTTCGCAGAGCGGAAGCGTCTTTGGCCCGTGGGAGCAGTTGCCCGAGCCGCTGTGGTCGGACGACGGCGGGCATCCGATGTTGTTCAACACGTTCGACGGACGCCTGGTGATGGTGATTCACCAACCGAACCGTCGGGTTGAGCGCGCGCGTTTTTTCGAGATCGAGGATCTCGGCGACACGCTTCGCATCAAAGAAGAACTCGCTGTCAGCCGCTCCGTAAGGAGCGCCGAGTGATGCGGTGCCATGCCGTTTTGTCGGGCTCACTTGCAAGGCGGATGACCGAGGGGGACTGTGCCTTCGGGTGTCGGTTCGTGGGTTGAAACCCGGGCCGCTCACTTCGTCATGGACCTGCGGAAGCTTCACCGATTGTTTCACCCTATGAAATTTTCCCGTTTCCGGCTACTCCTGCTCGCTGCGTGTCTTTTGCAATTGGCGCGTGCCGCGGAAGATCAGCCGACACTCGTGGTCGCGATCAGCATCGACCAGTTTCGCGGCGACTACCTGTCGCGCTTCAGCCGCTACTTCGGCGAGGGCGGCTTCAATCTGTTTTTGAAGCAGGGGGCGCATTTCGCGAACTGCCATCACGCGCATTCGCAGACGAAGACCGGCCCCGGCCATGCCTCGATGCTGACGGGCGTGCACGCGGATTTTCACGGAATCATCGGCAACGACTGGGTCGATCGGAATTCGTTCGAGTGGATCTCGTGTGTCGGCGATGCGGCGGAGACGATCGTGGGGCTGCCGCCGCCGAGCGGGGCGCAGTTGCCGGGAGTCAACAATCCGCGCCGCGGACGTTCGCCGCGGAATCTGATGGCCGCGACGGTGGGCGACGAACTGAAGATCTCGCGCGGAGGCCGGCCGAAGGTGATTGGCATCGCGAACAAGGATCGTGGTTCGATCCTGATGACCGGACGACTGGCGGATCAGGCGTATTTCATGGAGCAGGGGCTGATGGTGTCGTCGACCTACTATTTCAAAGAGCTGCCGGCGTGGGCGCGCGATTGGAACGCTGCGAAGAAGGCGGATGCCTATTTCGGCCAGAAGTGGGAACGGCTGTTACCGGAATCTGAATACGCGTGCCAGGGGCCGGACGACGCGCCCGGCGAGGACCGGACGGCGGCCCAGCTCGGTGCCACGTTTCCGAAGATTGTCACCGGAGGAGAAGAGGCGCCGGGACCGCGTTACTACGATGCTTTCGAGAACACGCCCTTCAGCAACGAAGTGATCGCGGACTTCGCGCGTGCGGCGATCGAGCACGAGCAGTTGGGACAGCGCAGCGGGATCACCGATATGCTGTGCATCAGTTTCTCGGCGAACGACCGGATCGGCCACATGTATGGTCCCGACAGCCATGAGATCATGGACAACGTGGTGCGGATGGATCGCACGCTCGCGGAGCTGTTTGCGTTTATCGACCAGAAGGTGGGGCTGTCGCGCTGCACGATTGTGCTGACGGCGGATCACGGCGCGGCGCCGATGCCCGAGCACATTCATGCGATGCGGCCGGACGTCCCGGCGGGGCGGATCAACGGCGGCGAACTGCTGAAGACGTGCGAAGCCGCGCTCAACGAAGCGTTCGGGCCTCTGGCCGAAAACGGACGCTGGCTCGTGCGCGACGACGCCTGGTTTCTGATTCACCCCACGGCGCTGGCGGAAAAGAAGGTGGCGAGCGTCGACGTGCAGCGCGTGTTGCGCGATGCGTTGCTCAAGGTCGACTACGTGCTGGCGGCCTACACGCGCGAGCAGCTCGAGAAGCGCGACGTGCGCGACAGCTTCGGCGAGCAGGCGCTGCTGAGCTTCAATCGCGAGCGGAGCGGCGACGTGGTGTTTCAGGTGAAGCCCTACTATTTCAGCAAGGCGACCGGCACCAACCACGGCTCACCGCACAGCTACGACACGCACGTGCCGCTGATTTGGTTCGGCGTGGGCGTGAAGCCGGGCGTTTACACGGAGCGCGTGCACGTCGCGGATCTCGCGCCGACGCTTTCGCACATCCTGGGATTGAACGCGCCGCCGCTGGCGAGAGGGCGGGTGCTGTTTTAACGAGGAAGCGCCGATCGGCGCGGCACCTCCCCGGTCGGTTCCGCCAAACCGGTTGAACAATTTCCGTTTTGGCGGACTCGACGATGGGCGTAGGGTGTTGGCATGTCATTCACACGCTGTTTCTCCACCTTGGGATGTCCCGAACTCGGCATCGATGAAGTCTTCGCGCTGGCGGGGCGACATGGCGTCCAGGCGGTAGAGCTGCGGGCGCTCGGAGGCACGATCGACCTGGCCGAGCATTTTGCGCGCGAGTTCGGGACGCCGGACAAGCTCGCGGCGCACGTGCGAGGGCGGACGCCACGTATCGTGGCGATTGATACATCGCTGCACCTGGTTGGCGGGACGGCAGCCGAGCGCGAGGGGGCGGAGGCGCTGGCGCCGTGGGCGGAGGCGCTGGGCGTGCGCTGGCTGCGGGCGTTTGATGGCGGGGCGAAGGCGAACGAGGCGGAGATCGCGGAGGCGAAGGCGACGCTGGGAGCGTGGGCGAGTCTGCGGGAGAGTCGCGGTTGGAAGGTCGAGTTGATGGTGGAGACACACGATTCGCTGTTTACGGCGGCGGCAATCGGGCGGCTGGCGGCGGCGGTGCCGGGCGTGCGGATTCTGTGGGATTCGCATCACACGTGGAAACGCGGCGGGGAGGATCCGCTCGCAACGTGGGAGGCGATCAAGGAGCACGTGGTGCACGTGCACGTGAAGGACAGCGTGAGCCGGCCGAGCGGGAAATATCCGTTCACCTATGCGCTGCCGGGAACGGGGGAGTTTCCGATGGCGGGTTTGCGGGAGAAGCTGGCGGTCGGATTTGGCGGCGCGGCGAGCCTCGAGTGGGAGAAGCTCTGGCATCCGGAGCTGGCGCCGTTGGAAGAGGTGTTGCGGTCGGCGCGAGAGCGAGCGTGGTGGTGAGGGCGGCTTAGCTGTCGCGGCGGTAGAGCGCGCCGAGCCGCCGGAAGAGGGATTCGAGCTGCCGATAGTAGTCGTCTTCGGGGAGAGAGGGTTTTTTGGCGCGGAGGACTTCGAGTTCGCGCTCGAGGGCGTCGCGTTGCTCGCGTTGGGCAGGTGTGAGGGCGCGCTCGGCTTCGGTGGGGATGAGCGCGA